>Ga0210040_10003299_pt1 | contig 21951 bp, 23 predicted proteins | sample CryGeyCG12114_NA_FD_185462 | JGI IMG/M metagenome (GOLD analysis project Ga0210040, IMG submission 185462) | Groundwater microbial communities from aquifer - Crystal Geyser CG19_WC_8/21/14_NA (SPAdes) (version 2) | ecosystem: Environmental > Aquatic > Deep subsurface > Groundwater | place: USA...
ATCTCCCGGCGCGCGCCCGCCGCGTCGCCCCGCGCTACCGCCTCAGCCACTAGGATGTGCCCCTCGCGCGAGACGGGCCGGCCGTCCACCTTCTGCACCCCGAACTCGTAGGAGATGCGCAGGATGGTGGTAATGATCCCACAGAGCTGGCGCATCATCAGGTTGCCGGTGGCGTCGAGGATCGTGCAGTGGAAGCGTCGGTCCGCCTCGAACAGCGCCGCAACATTCATCTCGCTCGGACGTAGAGCCTCTGCGGCTGCCAGTAGAGTCCTTACCTGCTCACGTGTGGCTCTCTCAGCAGCGAGGGCGGCCGCGGCGGGCTCGATGGCACAGCGCAACTCGGTGGTCTCGGCGAACATCCGGCCGATGCGCGGATGATCCGGACCATGCCAAGCGGCCACGTCCGAATCGAGGAGGTGCCATTCCTCCAACTGGCGGACGCGAGTGCCATAGCGCCGGGCGGTCCGAAGGAGGCCCTTGCCCGACAGAACCTTGACTGCGTCGCGCACCGTCGCCCGGCTCACACCCAGCGACTGGGCGAGTTCCGCCTCGACCGGGATAGTCGCGCCCTGAGGGTAGATATCATTGACGATGCGCTGTCCGAGAACTTCGACCGCGTCCCTGGCCGCCCCAGTAGGCAAAGAGGGAGTCAAGTCCATGGGGATCCGCAGCCCGGTCGGTGTCATGTTTCTCTTCTGATGCTCGTCCGCTTCAGTCTTTACATCTGATCTAGGTGTGGCCAAGCTGTGTCTGCCATCTTTGGTGCCTCTGCACAGACGCCAATAATGTCAGGTCAGATGAAAACAAGTTCCCTTCCGCACCTTCTGTGGAACGGCAGGCGCCCAGATCGGCGGGTGGGCCAACGCTTTGTCCTTGGTGTCTCCTGCGGCCATGTGCGGAGCACATGGTGAAGATCACCGCGGTTGAAACGGTCGTTGTCAACGCTGTCGTCCGCAATTGGGTGTTCGTCAAAGTCACAACCGACCAACCGGGCCTTCATGGCTGGGGGGAGGCGACGGTCGAATGGAAGACCCGGGCCGTCGTCGGCGCCGTCGACGATCTGGCTCCCTTGATCCTGGGTGAGGACCCAATGCGGATCGAGCACGTGGTTCGCCGCATGACACACTTCAGCTTCTGGCCGCTCGGCGTGGTCGGCCTCTCGGCCGCCTCCGGCATCGAGCATGCTCTCTGGGACATCAAAGGTAAGGCGCTCGGCGTACCGATCTGGCAGTTGCTCGGCGGCCAAGTTCGCGACCGTGTGCGGGTCTATACCCATCTGTACCGGGGCGACGTGCGGCGAGCGCCGCCGGTCGGCATCGAGCCCTTCTGCGAGGCTGTGGCCGAGACGGTCGCCCTGGGCTACGACGCAATCAAGCTCGGGGTGGTGCCCTACACTGGGTACCGCGCTCCGCTGCCGGCTGTCCGCGAGGTCGAGGCGCTGGCCATTCGGCTGCGCGAGACGGTCGGCGACGCGGTCGACTTAATGTTCGACTTCCATGGACGTCCGGACTCGCCCGAAGCGGCAAAGGCCTACATCGACGCACTCGCCCCAATTCGGCCCCTCTTTGTTGAAGAGCCGATCCAGCCGGGTCACTCCCTAGCTATGGCCGACCTCGCGCGCCGGGTCGACTGTCCTCTGGCCACCGGGGAGCGCCTGTTCACCCTGCGCGAGTACGCCGAACTCGCCGACGCTCGTGCGGTGACCTTTGTCCAGCCCGACCTTGCTCACTGCCTGGGGTTCAGTGGCGGTCGTAAGATCGCCGCGATAGCCGAGGCCGCGCACATGGGTGTCTGCCCACACAACCCGATGGGACCAGTTGCGGGTGCGGTGGCGCTTCAGTTCGACGTCGCCACCCCGAATTTTGTGATCCAAGAGGAAGCCGTGGGCATTGTCCCCTGGTTTGAGGAGATCTGCTCAAGCCACCCGCTGACCCTCAGGAACGGAGCTTGGGCCGTTCCAGAGGCGCCCGGCCTAGGCATTGAGATCGACGAAGCCGCCGCCGCCCGCCACCCGTTCGCTCAAGAAATCATCCCCGCCCTGGACGCCATCCTGCCCGACGGACGTATTGCCAATTGGTGACCGACCTCAGTCCTCCGGATCCATCGAGGATACCCGCCCGTCGCTCAGCGATGAAGGAGCCTCTGAGTGCGCCCGTCCGATACAAGCTCAGCAGCGTTGGTGTGAACATCCCCGGCGCCACCGCCGATCGTTTCAACATCCGCTTCTCTTATGTCGCGGATCTCCAAAGGATCAAAGCCCAGAGAAGCCGGATGTGGCTGAGCCGAGAGTGGTTCCTTACGAGTCCGAACCTCTCTGTCTCGGCGTGGTGGCGGCCGATGCGACCTTCGGGTCTTGGAACGTCGACAGAAACGCACTGCTTGGTTCAGAAGCGAGGAGAAAATCCATCATGAGACGTCACACTGTGAGGACCCGGGCACTGCCGGTCGCAACATTGGTGGCTGGCCTAGCTGTAGGGTCAGGTACCGGCGCCATGGCGCAGGGCGCAGCGGAGATGGGCTCGGCCATCCAGCCAGTTGCAGCCTGCGCGTCGTTGATGTTGGCTGATCTCAGCGACGTGGACACGGTCATCACCTCGGCTGGCGCCGAGACCAGGGAAGGGCACGACTTCTGCTTTGTGCAGGGCTACATCAGCCCACAGACGCAGTTTGAGGCTCTGCTGCCGCTCACGACTTGGAAGGGACGGTATCTGCAGCAGGGATGCGGAGGCTTCTGCGGCTTTCTGGGCGTGAGCCTCACTGATCCGTCGCGGACCAGCGCGCACCAGGCACCCTGGGCGCCGCTCCTCAGCGGTGAGGTCGTGGTGGCGGCCAGCAACAACGGGCACTACGGCGGCGGCAACCCGCTCTGGGCGAAGGACGATCTTCGGCTTCGCGTCGAATACGGCTACGGCTCCGAGCATGCCCTAGCTCAGACTATGAAGGCGATGATCCAGACCTTCTACGGGCAAGAGCCGACCCAGTCCTACTTCGACGGCGTCTCCAACGGCGGTCGCCAGGCCTTGGCCTTGGCCCAGCGCTTTCCCGAAGACTTCGACGGCATTCTGGCGGGGGCTCCCGGCAACAACTGGGCGCCGTTCGCCGGTATGGCCTCGGCCTGGATGGTGCGTGCGAACCTGGACGATCAGGGCCGCATGATCCTCACGAGCGAGAAGCTGCCCGCGCTGCATGAGGCGGTGATGAACGCCTGTGCCGACGATCAGGGGGTGATTCAGGATCCGCGAGCCTGCACCTTTGAGCCAGAGACGATCCAGTGCGAGGCAGGCCGGGACGAGGCCGATTGCCTCACGGCCGAGGAGGTCGAAGCCGTTCGCAAGCTTTACCAGGGGGCGACCGACGCTGAAGGCAGGAGCCTCTACAACGGCGGGCAACCGTTCGGGTCCGAGTTGGCCTGGAACACCTGGCTGATCCAGCCGGACGACGACGCCCAGAATCCCGACAACACCTATGCTGGAGGGCTCGCTCTGGGCCATCTTCGCTATATGGCGTCCCTCGACGGCGCGGAGGAGGACCTGCAGCTTGCCGATGTCGAGTTCACGGCCGCGGAGCACGACCGCTTGCAGGAGTTCGGCGCCGTCTACAACTCCAACAACCCGGACCTGACAGCCTTCCGGGACGCCGGCGGCAAGCTGATCGTTTATCACGGCTGGTCGGACGAAGGCATCCCGCCATTCAGCACGGTCGACTACTACCAGGCCGTGGTCGAAACGGTGGGAGGCTTTGAGGAGGCCCAGGCGTTCTCGCGGCTCTACATGATCCCGGGGCTTTACCATTGCCCCTGTGGCAATCCGGAGTTGGGTGATCCAGCCACGGAGGTTCAGTTCATGCAGGAGCTCGTGGACTGGGTCGAGAACGACACGGCGCCCGGCGTGAAGGAACTTCCAGTTATCGCGAGCACCTCCGCGGCTGCTCCCGCCAGTCTCCAAGTCGCGCCCTTTGACCCCACACTTCCACCGCCCGACAATGAAGGGCTGAACAACAACTATGACTATGTCGGCCGGGAGAGCTCCTACGAGCCGGGCAATAACCTCTGGTGCGAGCAACAGGGTCCGACCTTGGTCTGCACGGGAGATCAGGCCGACGGCGAGCAGTGACGTAGGCTCTGGCGCCCGGCCTCACAGCTGGGCGCCTGCCTTTTCATTTGACCGAGCACTATCAGACAAGCCCGGCTTGAGGAGGACACGTAGAGGCAGGTCGCATTCATTGAGTGCCCGAATGACGCAGTATCAGACCCAGCCTGGTCAATCTCGCGACATCAAGGGTGGGACTGGGTCTAGCGGGTGCTGCCCAAGCAGCCTGGGCGAATTGGCCTTCGGCCCAGACCGCTAGCTTGGTTTCGCCCCGACGCCGCCAGTAGCAGGATGGTCTGCGAGCTCGGCCCTCAGGTGGCTCCGATGATGCTATCCTCGGGGTGCAAAGCGCCCGTGGCCAAGACCTCGGCATAGACACCCATGTCCGCATGGCCGAAGTGCTTGTGAATTAGACGTGGGATAGGGATGTCCCGCTGCCCTGTGGCCGGGTCGACCTCGGTCGCGGCGCATCGGCGGGTCCGCAGAAGGACACGCATCGCGATCCCACCCAAGGTGATCGTGCGGCCCACGAGATCGAGCTCGGCAAAAGGCGGCCAGCCGTCGAAGTAGATGTTCGCGCGAAAGCGGAGGGGATTGACCTCCTGCCCAATCCGCACCCCCAGTTCGCGCACCGAGGCAAGGTTGATCACCGGGACTGCATTCATCATCTGTGGCGAGACGACCGAGACGTCGGTGAACCGATGCGGGGCAGCATGGACGAAGCGAGGTGTCTCGTCTGAGCCCTTGTTCAGCCAAGCCGCAAGGAACGCCTGCGACGCGTCAACGCCATCTTTTGTGGACAGATCCGCTTCCAGTTCGGTCCGACCTTGCGACTTGACCGACAAGCGGTGGCTTGGCCCGTCGAAGTGGGTCTGGAGTTCTGCAAGGCGCTCGTCCCGCATCAGCATCAAGAAGTGGGTCTTCGGCAAGGGCTGAGGATGAGCAGGGTCGAAGCCGCTGTCATGCCGGGCGAAGCCAAATAGCCGGTCAAACGGGAAGCCCTGGCCGACCTGCAGTTCGACGTAGTCGAGCGGCTGCGGCGACAGACCCTTGACGGGATAGTGGTAGAGACCGTGGATCGTGCCCTTCATAAATGAGCTCCCCTTCTGAGCGCGAGCGCTGTCAGGCCGGTCGGAGGAACCAGGGTTAGAATGATGTCTCTGCCCTGATGTCCCGACATGCTGGTGTCGTCGACGTCTCGTTAGGGCGAAGCATGGCTCCGCCAGGGTACGGCCCTGCTGCGAGGATCAGTGATTATGCCGCGGCAGGGTCTGGGCGATGTCACGGAACTCCAGCGACTCCTCGATCACCGCCCCGTCTGCGAGCGGGCCCACCGTGGCGCGGTAGAGGACCTGCCACGGCGTCTGGCTGGGCGGCGACGAGGGCAGGCCCTCGGCTCTGCGCCGCGCAATCTCTTCGTCTGGAATGAGAGCATCGCAACGGCCAGCGTTTAGATCGATCCGGACGATGTCGCCAGTCCTGAGCCAGGCGAGGCCGCCGCCCGCCGCGCTTTCCGGAGTGGCGTTCAGGATGGAGGGGCTGTCGGAGGTGCCGGACTGCCGTCCGTCACCCAGCGTGGGAAGGCTGGTGATGCCTTTCTGGATGAGGTGGTCGGGAGGCTGCATGTTGACCACCTCCGCCGCTCCCGGCCAGCCCAGCGGGCCGGCGCCGCGGATGACGAGGAGACAACGCTCGTCGATGTCGAGCGCCGGGTCGTTGATACGGGCGTGGTAATCTTCGGATCCGTCGAACACGATCGCCCGCAGGTCCACGCGGCCCGGATGCTCGGGATCCGAGAGATAGCGAGACCGGAACTCCTCGGAGATCACCGAGGTTTTCATGATCGCCGTTTCGAACAGGTTGCCCGTGAGGACAAGGAAGCCTGCGCTCTGCTTCAGCGGTGAGGTGTAGGGCCGGATCACGTCCCGGTCCGTCGCTTCCTTGCCCTCCAGCGCTTCGGCAAGGGTCTGTCCCGACACGGTCCTGACCGTTCCATCGAGCCGGCCCGCCTGTAGGAGTTCCCACATCACGGCAGGGACGCCGCCTGCGCGGTGGAACCGCTCGCCCAGCCACTCGCCGGCCGGCTTCACGTTGGCAAGGAGAGGCACGTCGTAGCCGTGGACCTGCCAGTCGTCCCGATGAAGCTCCACGCCGGCGTGCCGGGCAATCGCCATCACATGGGGCTGCGCGTTGGTGGAGCCGCCGAGCGCGGAGCAGGTGACGATCGCGTTGAGGATCGCGGGCCGGGTGATGATGTCGAGCGGCTTGAGATCCTGGTGCGCCATCTCGACGATGCGCAGGCCGGTGCGGTAGGCCATCTGCCCTCGCTCGCGGTAGGGTGCCGGGATGGCGCCGCAGCCGGTGAGCGACATCCCTATGGCCTCGGCGAGCGAGTTCATGGTGAGGGCCGTTCCCATGGTGTTGCAGTGGCCGAGCGAGGGTGCGCTGTCGAGGGCGCGCCGATAGAACTCCGCCTCGTCGATCCGTCCTGCGGCAAGGTCGCGCCGGCTTTGCCAGATGACAGTGCCCGAGCCCACGAGCTTTCCGTCATGCCAGCCGTCGAGCATTGGCCCGCCCGAAAGCACAATGGCCGGGATGTTCACCGTCACAGCCGCCATCAGGCAGGCGGGTGTGCTCTTGTCGCAGCCGGTGGTCAGCACCACTGCATCGAGAGGATAGCCATGCAGGACTTCCACCAGGCCGAGATAGGCAAGGTTCCGATCAAGGGCTGCCGTCGGACGCTTGCAGTTCTCGAAGGTAGGATGGACGGGAAACTCGATGGGAATGCCACCTGCATCCCGGATGCCGTCGCGAACGCGCCGGGCGAGTCCCACATGGACAAGGTTGCAGGGGTTGATGTCGGATCCCGTCTGCGCGATCCCGATGATCGGCCGCCCCGAGCGCAGCTCCTCGGGCGTGATGCCAGAGTTCATCCACCGCTCGAGATACAGCGCCGTCAGGTCGATGTGGTCGGGATTGTCGAACCAGTCGCGCGAGCGGAAGCGGCGCATGGGAACTCTCTCGTTTGGCTGCTCTCGGACGCTACAGATGCGCTGAGAGCTTCTCAAGGCTGGTGGGACGCATCTGCACAGGGCCCTTCCCCAACGTCGGTCGTTCCAGTCGCGGCTGTCTCGCGTCTTGGGTCGTCCAAGTCCTTCGGAGGAGGCGGGTTGGGAGTGGTGCCAGCCCGATCCGACGTGTGGGCCGCCCGTTATGCGACGCGCGGAGAGGGTTGGACTTGGATCCGCGGGACATGGCTGTTCGTTCAGGGACTTAGCAAGCCGCCTGCATTCCGGGCCCTGCGCGGACCGGCCCACCGTCGGCGCCACGACGTTGCCCGGGCGGTTCGACAGGATCTGGCCCATGGCCGCTTGGGGTGTCGGCCTATCCAGCCTTGACGAACCTACGTCGGTTCAGAGATCGATCCATGTTGCGCACCGCATAGCCTGCGGGCAGCGGCCACTGGGCGTAGAAATCCTCTCCCGCCGCGAGTTCGTGATGAGCGTGGAGCGGCCAGTTCGGGTTGTCGAGCGCCGTACGTCCGAGGGCGACGAGCTCGGCCGATCCTTCGGCAATCGCCGCCTCGGCCTCGCCCGCGCTGGTGACGAGGCCGACGGCCATGGTCGGCAGCCCCGCTCCCTCGCGCACTCGGCGAGCAAAGGGCACCTGATACGAGGGACCTGGCAGGAACTGCCCGCCTGCGAAGCCGCCGGAGGAGACGTCGATCAGGTCTGCGCCGATCTCCCTGAGGGTGCGGGCATAGGTCACGCTGTCCCCGAGGGTCCATCCGCCGTCGAGTGCGTCCTGTGCCGAGATGCGAACGAACATGGGCTTGTGGGCCGGCCAGGCTTCCCGGACAGCCCGCGCAAGGCTATCGCCCGAGGACGAGGGCTTCTTTGACTAAAAAGGGCGACGGGATGCTTAGGATTGGCCTTTTGGGGGCGGCAAACATCGCGGCCCGCTCGATAGTCCAGCCAGCCCAGCGCAGCGGGGGCGCCGAGTTGGCCGCGGAGGCCGCCCGCCGGCCCGGAGCCGCAGCGGCCTACGCCGCCCAGCATGGGGTGCCCGCGGCCTATGAGAGTTACGAGGCCCTGATCGCCGATCCTGAGGTTGACGCTGTCTATGTCGCCCTGCCCCCCACCGACCACGCGCAGTGGGGGATACGGGCGCTTGAGGCGGGCAAGCACGTATTGTGCGAGAAGACGCTCGCCATGAACGCAGACGAGGCGCGGAGCATGGTCTCCGTCGCCGAACGGCGCGGCCTCGTGCTGATGGAAGCGCTCCACGACAGCTATCACCCGGTCCAGAGGCATGTCGCGAAGCGCATCGAGGACGGCGCGCTGGGACGATCACGAGGGCCGAGGCTGTCTTCTGCGTGAGCGTGGCCTGGGATCCCGCAAACATCCGCTTCGATCCGGCGCGCGGCGGCGGCGCCATGATGGACCTTGGCTGCTATCCGGCTCACTGGCTTCGGGCCGTCTTCGGCCGCGAGCCGGAGATCGTGGAAGCGAGAGCGGAACTGACGGAATTTGGCCTCGATCGCCGCGTCGAGGCGGTGCTCGACATCGGGGGCGTACGGGCGCGTATGCTGGCGGACCTCATGGACCCGCCCTACCGGGGGCTTCTCCGCGTGGAGGGCACCGAAGGCTGGATCGAGGTCGACAATCCCTTGCTCCCTCACAAGGGGCATTCAATCAGGGAAAGCCTTGCGGGCCGTCCGGACGCCGAATTCACCCTGGGGAGAGGCACGACCTTTGACTTCCAGCTCGACGCTCTCGTGGCGGCCGTCCGCAGCGGAGTGCCGCCCCTGACCGGGGGACGGGACGCGGTCGGCAACATGGCCGCCCTCGACGCTATCTACCGTCACCTCGGCATCGGCCGTCAGAGGTGAGCCTGGGCAAGGGGTGCTGCCCAATCCGGCATCGGCCGCGGAACGTGGATGGGGATCATAGGATGGCCCGGAACAGCACCCGGCCCAGAGCTATATGCGGTCCGCGGTGCATTGAGGAGGACATGAATGAACGGCATCTCGGCCCTTGCGCATGTCGCGCTCAAGGTGAAGGACCTAGACAGGTCCCTCGACTTCTACGTCAACAGGTTGGGCTTCAGGGAGATGATGCGGCTGGACCAGCCGGATGGCACTCCGGGGGTCTGGCTGGTCTATCTGCGGATCACCGACACCCAGTTCCTCGAGCTGTTCCCGGAGGGGCAAGGCGATCGCGCGCCTGGCTGGGACGATACGGCGATCAATCATATCTGTGTCGCTGTGGGCGACATCGATCTCACCCTCCGACATCTCGATCAAGTAGGCATCGATCTGATCCGTCCCAAGTCTCTGGCCGTGGACGGCAACTGGCAGGCCTGGATCGAGGACCCCGACGGAAACCGAATCGAGCTGATGCAGATGATGCCCGGCTGCCTTCAATGGCAGGCAATCTCGCGGCTGAAGGCCGAGGCCAATGTCTTTCGCGGTCGGCAGGCGGGCAGCGGAGCCTCTGACCGGACCTGACAGAGATGCTAGTGGGCCCGGCCGGAAACCAGGGCAGGCCGGGCGCACAGGCTCGGTGGGATCGTCCCTAGGTCAAGGTCTGCCCACCAAGCGATACTGCGGGACCAACTCCTGCGCGAAGAGTCCAACAAGCCAGGCAAGCAGCCCCGACGGAGTGAAACCAGATGACCCCAGCCCCCGCTATGGACGAGCTCCTGGCCGAGGAGGAGCGCCTTGTCCTCGACCGCTTCGATTACACCTTAGCGTGGGGGATCGGGGGGCGCCTCCGGGCAACGGCGGCAGAGCGGGCGCTTCCCGTCGCCATCGAAATCGCCCATGGCGCTACCCCGGTGTTCCTTGCGCTCCTGCCTGGCGCCACACCCGACAACAATGACTGAGTCAGGCGCAAACGCAATGTGGCTCTGCGCTTTCACCACAGCTGCCTCTACATGCGCCTGCTCCGCGAACAGAAAGCGGTGAACTTCCATCCGCGCTATCGCCTCCCGGAGGCAGACTTCGCAGCCAGCGGTGGCGGCGTGCCGTTGTTCGTACGCAATGTGGGCATTGTGGGCGCGGCCGCCGTCAGCGGTCTGCTGATGTCGAGGATCACCGCTTCGTTGTGGCTGCGCTCTAGGAGATCGGCATAAGAGCCAGATAGGTAATACCGCGCGGCGTGGTGAGTGTCGCCCTCGTTGCCTCCTACCGAAAAGAACTTTCCAGATTGCCAACGTACCTCTCGCAGGCGGCGAAGCCTCGGCCTTCACCAAGGCCGGGGCTCCTGTCCTAACGATGGCGCCGATCAGCCCGTTCTTCGGCGGGGCTCCCCCCGGTGCCAGGTCGCGCTGCAGGACTGTGAGATCCGGCTTTTAGGCAGGCGCCAAGCCTTTCAGCCGTCGCCAATTCCATAGGGACTTAGATTTGCAGGCCCGCCTGCTGGATCGGCTCAACCAAGAATTCCCGGTATCGCTGGCTGGCGAAGAAGACGACGCGCTTGTGGCCCTTCAGTTCGGGTTCGAGCGCCTCAAAGACCCTCGCCGCCCAGGCACGACGCTCCTCAACGCCCATCGTGTTCGACGTGAGCGCATAGGGGGCGATCTCCTGGTCGGCTGGCACTAAGCCGTGAAGGGCGGAAAGCACGAACCACGGGGCCTTCTGAACCTCGACCAGGTTCCGCATTTTCGTGAACAGGTCCGAGCAGTAGAGCAGGCGAGCGGGGGCAGGGTGGGGCAGCTTGCTCTTTACGCAGGACATCAGCACGAGCGCCTCACTGAGGTCGATAGAGCGAGTAGCGGATGCCGTAGCTTCTTTGACCGGCCGGGGCGCTTCGGCGCGAAGCTGGGGGGGATTGCTCGATCGCCCTCATCAACCCCGCCCGTCAGAGCAAATCGGAAGTAGACGTTGGCTCTGTTGCGAGGCAGGGGGGCAGCACCGACGCCCGGCATTCTCGGCCTGCACCCCCGGCGCGGAAGGATCGTCGGTAACCTGACACCACGCGCCAGGCTGCTCGTCGAGTGATAGAAGTGCCCTAAGGCATGAGTTGGCCACCGTTCACTTCGATCGTCTGCCCGATCACGTAGCCTGACAGTGACTCCGATGCGAGGAACAAGTAGGCGCCCACGCAATCCTCTGCCTCACCGAGCCGACCTTGCGGAATGGTCGCTAGCATCGCGTCAAGCTGCGCCTGCGTGGAATAGCGCTCGTGGAACGGCGTGGTGATAACGCCGGGCGCCACAGCATTCACCCGTATGCCGTAGCGGATGAGCTCCTTGGCCATGCCGCGGGTCACGTTCGAGACGAAAGCCTTGGACGAACCATACAGTCCAGCGCCACCACTGGCACCGTTTCGCGCAGCAATAGAACTGGTATTGATGATGAACCCGCCACGCTCCTTCATGTGCGGCAGTACTGCCTTGGAGGCAACCAGTACCGACCGGGCGTTAAGGTCCATGATGGCATCGTAGTCCTCATCCGTTGCATCCTCGTACGGGATGCGCTTGACCATGCCACCAGCGTTGTTGATCAGCCCGTCAATCCGACCAAACCGGCTCGCAATCTCCTCTACGGCGCCTCGCACTGCATCGGGCCGTGAAGCATCGGCCCGTACCAGCGCCACGGTGCCGCCGTTCTCCTCAATTCGAGCTACCAGCGCCTTTGCCGCGTCAACGCTTGAGTTGTAATGCAACCCAACCTTCGAGCCCTGCGCTGCGAAAGCTACGGCGAGGGCTGCGCCGATACCTGTCGACGCACCGGTGATGAGCACGACCCTGTCGGTGAGCTCGGGAATCCTGAGACTAGACTTCTGCATGGTCGTTCTTTCTCTGGCCAGCCCCCGACTCCGGAACCAGGGTCAATGGTAGTGCGGTGGAGCGTGGTGGGCCAAGGTGTTTAGAGGCTGGATCAGGGCACTGTCATGTGCGGACAGCTCCGCCCCTACAAGAGCTGATGTGGCGACTGCTGCGGGGGAGCGGCTGATCTGGCTGGCGATGCGTCCGGTCACACGCGCCTCACGGTGCTGGCCGTCGACGACGACGACCTGGTGCTGATGAACACGGTCACAATGCTTGAGAATCTCGGCTTCCCGGTTCTTGAAACCCATAGCGGGGTGGAGGCACCGCAGAGACTTAGCGAGAGCCAAGTCGATCTGGTCATCACCGACTGGGGCATGACGCGTATGGCTCGCACAGCTACCAAGGTCGTTGACAAGCGTCATCGCGCTCCGCAGGGTCCCAATATCGGGTAGGGTAAACTGCCGGCTGCTGGGAGGCGGCGCGTTGTCTTTGGCTCGCGAAGGTCGCTCTGCTGGCGCTCGCAGTTAAAGAATTCCAAGGGATTTTGGGAGGACACATGCTGCGACGGTCATTTTTCACCACCGCTCTTGCACTTCTTGGCTCGACGATGCTCGGCGCGTTGCCGGCATTCGCGCAGGATTTTCCTGAGCGCCCGATTCAGATGATCGTGCCCTGGGGGGCTGGCGGCGGAACCGACGCGGTCGGCCGTGTCCTCGCCTCGCTCCTGCAGCAGGAACTCGGACAGCCGGTGAACGTCGTCAACCGCACGGGCGGCTCGGGCGTCGTTGGCCACAGCGCCATCGCGACCGCCGCGCCGGACGGCTACACGATCGGCGTCGTCACGATCGAGATCGACATGATGCACTGGCAAGGCCTCACGGAGCTGACCTACGAGGACTTCGACTTCATCGGCATGGTCAACACCGATCCGGGCGGCATCATGGTCTCGGCCGACTCCGAGTATGAGACTATGGAGCAGCTGATCGCGGCGATCCGCGAGCAGCCTAAAGGCACCTTCAAGGCGTCCGGAACCGGGCAGGGGGGCATCTGGCACCTCGGGCTCGCGGGCCTGATGCTCGATCAAGGTCTCGCGCCGGATCAGGTAACCTGGGTCCCAAGCGAAGGCGCCGCGCCTGGCATCACGGACATGATCGCCGGCGGTGTCGACATCGTCCCGTCGTCGCTCGCCGAGGGCCGTGCGATGATTGAGGCCGAGCGCGTGCGTGCTCTGGCCACGATGTCGACGGAGCGCCAGGAGGTCTTCCCGGACACGCCGACACTGAAGGAGTCGATCGACAGCGACTTCACACACGGCGTGTGGCGCACGATCGCGGCGCCCAAGGGCCTGCCGGAGGACGTCAAGGCGCGCCTCGCCGAGGCGCTCGAGGCGGCCTACAACAGTGAAGAGTACCAGAACTTCATGACGGAGAGGGGCTTCGGCGTCCGCTGGGCCGGCCCGGAAGAAGCGACTGAGATCGTGGCCGCTGATGATGCGACGCTCGGCGAGACCATGAAGGCCGCCGGATTGGCTGCCCAGTAACGAACGGGCGGCCAACGTCTCAAGGGCGCGCGGATCCGATGTCGATGCGTCGTCCGGATCATTCCGGGCGGCGTCTCCCCCTGCGGCGGAGTTCGCCTTGATCAAGCTCAGTGATCTCCATCTCGGCGTGCTGACCGCGCTTCTTTCCGCGGCTCTGCTCTTCTATTCGTGGAACTTTGCTTCCATCCCCGGGCAGGCCTATGGCGCAGGTACGCTGCCACGGCTCCTGGGCTATGCAGGCATTCTCCTCGGCTGCATCATGATCCTGCAAGGGCTTGCGGGCGGACGCGAGCAATGGCGCGCCCACATGGCCGAGTGGGTCCGCTCGCCGCGCTCGGTCGCGGGTGTCGTGTCGATCGTCGGCGTTATCGTCTTCTACATCTTGTTTTCCGCGGTCCTCGGCTTCGTGCCGACCGCTGTCATCGTCATGCTCATCCCGATGCTAATCCTGCGGGTAAACCCGCTGCTCGCCATCGCGGTGGCCGTCGTCATGGCGTTCGTCGTGCGCTACGCCTTCGGCCAGCTGCTCCTTGTGCCCCTGCCGCGCAGCCCTTTCCTTCCCATCCTCGGGTAGTTCGGCATGGGCATTCTCGAACAATCCTTTGCCCTCGTCTTCGAGCCCTACACGCTCCTCGTCATCCTTCTGGCCGCATGCTTCGGCATGTTCGTCGGCTGCATTCCCGGCCTGTCAGCGACGATGGCGACAGCGCTCCTCGTGCCGATCACCTTCTTCATGGAGCCGGTCCCGGCGATCGCGGTCATTGTGACGGCGACGGCCATGATCATCTTTGCCGGCGACATTCCGGCGGCGCTCCTGCGCATGCCGGGAACGCCTGCGAGCGCGGCCTATGTCGAAGAGACCTTCCGAATGACGAAGAGCGGCCGGGCGGACGACGCCCTCGGCGCCGCGCTCGTCTTCTCCGCCATCGGCGGCATCTTCGGCTCGCTCGTCCTGATGAGTGTCGCGCCAACGCTCGCTGACATCGCGCTCAGGTTCTCGTCCGACGAATACTTCTGGCTGGTGCTGCTTGGCCTCTCCTGCGCCGTGTTCGTTTCGCCAGGCTCGCCGGCGAAGGGGTTCATCTCGCTCCTTATCGGCCTGTTCGTCGCCACGATCGGAATGGGCAACCCGGCCGGCGTGCCGCGCTTCACCTTCGGGAACGTGGAGTTGATGGGGGGCATCTCGCTTATTCCCGCGATGGTCGGTTTGTTCGCCGTGTCGGAAGTGCTGCGATCGGTGGTGACCAAAGCGCCGTCGCTGGAAACCGCTCAGAACGTCAGAGGCGGCATTTTCCGCACCCAATGGCACAATCTGAATGTCTATCCGGTGCAGGCGGTGCGCGGCAGCGTTGTGGGAACGCTGATCGGTGCGCTGCCTGGCGCCGGCGCCGACATCGCGGCTTGGATCTCCTACGCGATCTCCAAGCGCTTCTCCAAAAACCGCGAAAAGTTCGGCACCGGCCACGTGGAAGGCGTCGTCGAAGCGGGCGCGGCGAACAACTCCGCCGTCAGCGGCGCGTGGATCCCGGCCCTCGTTTTCGGCATTCCCGGTGACTCCATCACCGCGATCGTCATCGGCGTTCTCTACGTGAAGGGCCTCAATCCCGGGCCGACGATCTTCATCAATGATCCCGCGTCGGTCTATGCGATCTTCATCACCTTCATCGTCGCAAACCTTATCATGCTGCCGCTCGGCTGGCTGGCGATCCGCTGCGCAAAGCCTCTCCTGAGTGTGCCGCGCAACGTCCTGATGCCGACGATCCTGATCTTCTGCATCGTCGGTGCCTTCGCCATCAACAATACTGTCTTTGGCGTCAGCATCATGCTCGTCTTCGGCATCCTGGGCTTCTGGATGGAGGAGAACGACATCCCCGTCGCGCCAGCGATACTCGGCCTCGTCCTCGGACCAATGCTGGAGCAGAACTTCATCTCGACCATGATCAAGCACGACGGCCAGATTCTTGGCTTCTTCGAACGTCCGATTGCCGCCGGCCTCGGCGTCGTCACGATCATCGTCTGGTTCTTCCCACTGATCCTGATGGCGCTCAGCAGGGCTCGCGGAGACGAGTCGCGCGCGCCCTAATGGGAGTAGAGCCATTCGCCGCGGCAGGCGGCTCACGGATGAAGTGGGCTGAGCGGGGCAGGGCCTTGTTGAACCTCATCTGATGAGCCGGCGCTTGGCCTCTCCAAATGAGGCTGGTGACCGGTCGGATGTCCACTACGTGGAAGAACAAGGAGCCCCGCAAGAGGGCTCACGACTGAAGCGTAGGGAGGACACCCGTGCCCAAGGACCAGCCCAACACCGATCCGCTCCGCTAGGCTGCACTCGATTATCACGAGTTCCCCCGGCCGGGGAAGCTCGAGATCCGCGCCACCAAGCCCATGACCACGGGCCGCGATCTGTCGCTCGCGTACTCGCCCGGCGTGGCGGAGGCCTGCCTCGAGATCGAGAAGGACCCCGCGTGCGCGGCGCGCTACACGGCCCGGGGCAACCTCGTCGCGGTGGTCTCGAACTGCACGGCGGTGCTGGGCCTGGGCAACATCGGCGCGCTCGCGTCAAAGCCCATGATGGAGGGCAAGGCGGTGCTCTTCAAGAAGTTCGCGGGCGTGGACTGCATTGACATCGAGGTGAATGAGAGCGACCCCGAGCGGCTCGCGGAGATCGTCTGCGCCCTCGAGCCCACCTTCGGGGCCATCAACCTCGAGGACATCAAGGCGCCCGAGTCCTTTGTGGTGGAGCGGATCTGCCGCGAGCGCATGGGCATCCCCGTCTTCCACGATGACCAGCACGGCACGGCCATTGTGGCGGCGGCCGCGGCCTCGAACGCGCTTCGGCTTGCGGGCAAGCAGTAGGAGGACATCCGCATCGTGGCGCTGGGAGCGGGGGCCGCAGGCATCGCCTGCCTCAAGATGCTCATGGTCATGGGCGTGCGCCACGAGCACATCCTCATGCTCGACAGCAAGGGCGTGGTGCATGCAAGCCGGAACGACCTCTCCCCCGAGAAGGCCGAGTTCGCGCAAGCCACGCCGCTCCGCACTATCGAGGAGGCGCTTGAGGGCGCCGACCTGTTCCTGGTCGTCTCCGGCCCGGGGCTGCTCACGCCCGAGATGGTGGGGCGCATGGCCCAGCGCCCGATCATTTTCGCGCTCGCCAACCCCACGACCGAGATCATGCCCGAGGAGGCGCGGCGGGGCGCAGCGGACGCTCTGATCGCGACGGGCCGGTCGGACTTCCCCAACCAAATCAACAACGTCGTGTGCTTCCCGTTCATCTCCCGCGGCGCCCTCGATGTGAGCGCCAGCCAGATCAACGACTCCATGAAGATCGCCTGCGTGGAGGCCATCGCGAGCTTCGCGCACACCGCAGCCCCGGCCGAGCTCGGGGCCGCCTACCAGGGGGAGCGCCTGGCTTTTGGGCCCGACTACCTGATCCCCAAGCCCTTCGACCCGCGTCTCCTGCCCACCATCGCTTCAGCGGTTGCCAAAGCGGCGATGGAGAGCGGGGTGGCCACCCGCGAGCTGGACCTCGCGGCCTACGAGGCGCGCCTTCAGGCCAGGTCTTCCGCACCTTCGGCATCATGCGGGGCGTGTTCGCGACCGCGCGGGCCTCGGCGCGCCGGGTGGTCTTTGCCGAAGGCGAGGACGAGCGGGTGCTGAGGACCGTGCAGAGCCTGCGCGAGGAAGCTGGCATCACCCCCGTCCTGGTGGGCCGGCCCGAGGTCATCAGCCTGCGGGCCGAGCGGGAAGGGCTGAGCCTCCTGCCCGGCGAGCACGTGGAGGTGGTCAACCCCGAGAGCGATCCGCGCTTTCACGACTACTGGACCGAGTACCAGCGCATCACCCGGCGGCAGGGCGTGAGCCCGGACTTGGCGCGCACGGTGATGCGGACCAACACCACGGCCATTGCTGCGCTGATGGTGCGCCGGGGCGAGGCCGACAGCCTGATCTGCGGCCTTCTGGGCGAGTACCACTGGCACCTGCGCTACCTCGAGCAGATCCTGGGCGACGAGCGGCATCGCGCCATCGGGGCCTTGTCGCTCCTGATCCTGGAACAGGAGCCCTTGTTCCTGACCGACACGCAGGTGCATCTTGAGCCCACCCCGGAACAGATTGCGGAAACGGTTCTCCAGACGGGCCAGCACATCCGCCGCTTCGGGTTGGAGCCCAAGATCGCGCTCTGTGCCGCTTCCATGTTCGGCAACCAGGATGGCCGCGCCGCACGCACCATGCGCAAGGCCCTAGCACTCCTGCACAAGGATGAACTCGACTTCGAGGTCGAAGGCGAGATGACAGTAGAGGCCGCCCTCGACCCTGACCTGCGCGAGCGGCTCTTCCCTGAAGGGGCACTTACAGGACGAGCCAACGCGCTGGTGTTTGCGAACGCGGAAACTGCGGGCGCCTGCCGAGGGCTTCTCAAGATGGTGGCCCGCGGCATCGAGGTCGGGCCCATCCTCATGGGCTTGGCCAACCGTGCCCACATCGTTACGCCCGCGGTCACCTCACGGGGGCTCCTGAACGTGGCTGCGCTCGCGGGGGCGGCCATCGGGGCAGGGCAGGGGAGTGCATGAGGGCTAGGGGATACAGACAAGTAAATAGGAGAGGGCGCCTGTTGCCAGCCCGTGTAATCTATGGAGGCGTCTCATGACTGCGTTAGACACTCCTCCAAGCGGCAGCCCGGCCATTCGCACCATTGCCATGCCGGCGGACACCAACCCCGCCGGCGACATCTTTGGCGGCTGGCTCATGTCGCAGATGGACCTTGCGGGCAGCAGCGTGGCATCCCACACCGCCCGGGGCCGGACAGCGACTGTAGCCGTGGACGGCATGAAGTTCCACCGGCCCGTGAAGGTGGGTGACGAGGTGTCGCTCTTCGCGAGGTTGGTGCGGACCGGGCGCACCTCCATGCAGATCCATGTGGAGGCCAGGCGGCGAAGCCGGGACAGCGATGAGAGCCAGATGGTTACGGAAGCCACGTTCACCTTCGTGGCGCTCGACGAGGAGGGACGGCCACGGGTAATCAGGCGCCAGAGCTAGGCAGCGCTTCTCTATAAGAAAGTCTGCGTTGGGCTGGAGTGTAGATCTTGCTGTCCACCGCAACTCCGCCTTACGCGTCTGCTTGGCGGATCAGCCCTTGCCAGCTTCAGCCGTCTTGCTGGCATCCGCGGTCGCGCTCTCGGACATGCCCTTCCCAGCGGACATTAGAAGCGTAAGCGTCTCGGCCTGAACCTTCCTGGCGATCTCGGCAAACGCGCTCAGGTTCTCGGCGGCAGCTCGGGCCGAGCCCGATGCGATGTCGCTTGCGACCTTGGCGTACTCGGCCGGCTCCGCCTTGGCCTGAGTTAGGGTTGACAGCTTCGACAGCGTGTCTTGGACCCAGTGAGCCGAAAGGTCGGTAGACTTTTGAGCGGCCTCAATGGCGATGGAGGACAGCCTTTCGGCCAAAGCAGCTTGCGATCTGGCCAAGTTTTCTACGGATGAGGTGTCCATGGGAAATGCACTTAGGGCGTCCTTCATCTTCTGAGCATAGTCTTCGTTCGCCATCTCGGTGTCCTTTCCGCTGAGACTGGTAGCTGAGTCGCGCCATTGCCGCCTTTGATGGATGATATGGCACGAAGGTAGCTCGTGCCGGTGGCAGCGCCACTGGTATGACCTCGCCGACCTATCGGGTCTGGAAGCGCTCTGAATAGGACGGGAGCGGCGGAGAGGGTCAGGGCAAAGCGCACGGGGCGAAGCATATTGTACCAACGACTGTAAGCGTTACCCCCTTTTCAAACTCGAGTGGTGACCGACCGCCCCCGTTGCTCACCCCGAGTGTGATATGCCGTCGCGGGCTGCCTCGTTCCAACTCAGTTCGTCGCGAAGCAATAAAGCAACCCTGCCCCCCGGTTCCAACCAGATCGTCTTGGCTGCACCCGCGCGAGCCGTGCGAGAAGTTCCAGAAGTTGATGCCCTGCCGGTTCCCGATGAGGTCATGATGGCCCACCATGGCGGAGCCTTCGCTGTTCGAGGTCCAGTTGCCACAGGTCATGTCGTCTCCTGCCGCGAAGGCGGTGCCGTCCTGCTGCGAGCCCGTCAGGATGTCATGCATGTTGGGCTCATCCCCTCGCCCATTCACCACGCTACCTGTTTCGCTCAGGGCTGTCTCCTTGTTGATGGCGTTGTTCTCGGAGTGCAGATCCTCGACGCTCGCGGCGATCTGGATGCCCAGCGCATTGACCCAGGGACCCGCGCCAATGAGGTCGCGTGCGTTCCCTGCGCCGTCTCGCTGTGTGCTCAGGTAAGCCACCCAGGTCTTGTCACCTACGCCGGCGGCCTCAGCCAGCGATTGGCAATGCGCGTCCGCCCCCTCAAGGCCGCCCAGGTTTGCACCATCGCCTAGACCCGCGCTGGTGACAAAGAAGCTCATCTCGGGCGAGACCTCCTGAGCTAGGCCGTGCCGCTCGCGCAGTCGCTCGACCATGACACGGGACGCCTTCGGCTCATCACCCAGCCGGGCGAGCATCCTGAGCATCGGTCGATGTTCATGATCCAAAGAAGTTCGACGCATCAGACGCGCAGCAATTTGCGTCAGCTGAGATGAGACGCCCGATCATCCCGCGTGTTTCCCTAAGGCAACTTGGTCGGAGAGATTATCGATGACCGATCGCATGTGGTCTCGTCGCCTTCTCCTCAAGAGCGGAACTGCATCTCTCGTAGTCGTACTCCGTCGTGGGGGCTCGGCCACGGCGCAGGAGGCGGCCCAGCCATCGGACGCTGTGCTCGCCGGCCTGATCGAAGCGGCTGCCGAACCCCTGGGTGAGATTGCGGATCCGGACTTCGCCCGGTTCATTGACCGCTATGCCGAAGCAAAGGTTGTCCTGCTGGGGGAGGCCAGTCACGGCACCGACGAATTTTACCGGGCCCGGACTGCCTTCACCGAGCGGCTCGTGCGGGAGCATGGCTTCACGGTTGTGGCCGTGGAGGCGGACTGGCCAGACGCCGCGCGGATCGACGCCCATATTCGCGGGCTCGAGGCGCTGCCTTCTCCCAACGCACCATTCCCGCGCTTTCCCGCTTGGATGTGGCGCAACCGCGCCATCGAGGACTTCATGACGCGGCTCAGGGCCTACAACGAGGAGGCGCAGGATCCCGCGCGCCAGGTGGGCTTCTACGGCCTCGACCTCTATAGCCTGCCCTCCTCCATGGATGCGGTGGAGGAGTTCGCACGCCGACACGACCCTGCCGCTCTGGACGAGATCCGGGCGCGCTACGGCTGCCTCGCCCCCCACGCGGAGGACCCTCAATCCTATGGAGCAGTGACCTGCGGCCCAGCGGCGGACAGCTGTGCCGCGGACGTGACCTCGGTCATCGGCGAGGTGCTGGGCGCGCGGCTGGGCGAGGTCGGAGTCAGCAACCGCGCCTTCTCGGACGCGGTGATGAACGCCCGCGTGGTGGCAGCTTCGGAAGCCTACTACCGGGCGATGTACGAGGGCTCGGTCGCCTCCTGGAACCTGCGCGACACCCACATGTTCGAGACCCTCAAGCGAGTGCTGGAGGCGCGCGGCGATGGTGCCAAGGCAGTCATCTGGGCCCACAACGGCCATATCGGCGACGCGCGAGCCACCGGGATGGGAGCCATGGGCGAGGTCAACCTCGGGCAACTTGCGCGCGAGGAATGGGGAGAGGGCGCTGTGCTGATCGGCTTCGGCACGGACCGGGGAACCGTGACCGCCGCGACGGCCTGGAACGGCGCCCCCGAAACCCTGGATGTCAACACCTCCCTCCCGGGAAGCTGGGGGGCCTTGATGCGCGAAGCCGGGCCCGACCGCTTCCTCTTGGACTTGCGGAAGGTCCAGGGACCTCTGGCGGAAGCTTTGGCTGCGGAACGGATCGAGCGCTACATCGGCGTGCTCTACATGCGGCAGACGGAGCTCCCAAGCCACTATGTCGCGTCCGCGATCGGCCAGGAATACGACGCCTACATCTGGCTCGAGGAGACGCGGGCGGTCGAACCTGTGCCGCTTGAGGAGATCAAGGGCTGCCGGAGGAGCATCCGTTCGCGCTCTAGCGCCCTGCAGCCAAACTCTGCATGATCTTGGTCAGTAATGGCGCGAGAGCATGAACTCCTCGACAAGCTCCGCCGTCGAGAAGGCTCTATCAGGCGTGCCGGCGAGACCATCAACATTTGCAGGCCGTAGTCGGTCAAATACTGACCGGAGAAGAGTACCGCTTTCCGGCCTTGGTCGAACTCTATCGCGAGGTCGCGCTGGCGAGCGGTCTGGGGATGGTCCGGCGCATTCTGGAGCAAGCGGCCAAAGAGTGGAGCTGCGCCTGCCGCCAGAGGCCATGGACCCCCGCATGGTAGTGGTCCCCGCGATCCGGCGCATGCTGTTCGGAGCCAGACCTTCCCTTAGGTTCCGCTGCTTTCCAACTCCAAGCGTGGCCTTGCTGATGTGACCGCCCCCCGACGGCATCGCTGTGCCAGGGTGGGTATGGGAGGATCCACAGAGGAGAGCGGTCATGTTGGAGATTACCACGGTCGGGCTCGATCTGGCGAAGCACGTGTTG
>Ga0210040_10003300_pt1 | contig 21949 bp, 14 predicted proteins | sample CryGeyCG12114_NA_FD_185462 | JGI IMG/M metagenome (GOLD analysis project Ga0210040, IMG submission 185462) | Groundwater microbial communities from aquifer - Crystal Geyser CG19_WC_8/21/14_NA (SPAdes) (version 2) | ecosystem: Environmental > Aquatic > Deep subsurface > Groundwater | place: USA...
AACATATGAAAAATCTTACTTTACTTCTCGTTCTCTTTAGATACTGTATTTTAAGTACGTCATCTCCAAAGAAAAATATATTTTCCTAAGTTGCTTTAGTGACTTTTCACTATGTACACTTTGCATTACATGATAAATCCTATAATCAGACAAATCTCACCACTGATTATAATAGCTGGTGAACTATTATTCTTTCACGACTGTAATTTTTCTCTTTCTACCAAATGCATGGCATACTAAATTGAGCCAAAAAATGCTTACTATGTGGTAAGTGAGATCCCAAAAATTCTTCAACTCATGTCAACCACATGGTTGCACGCAGAGATTGCGAATTGTAACAACTGCAGCTGACATTTAACACACACACTATAGTACTTACTCACGTATACTTACTTACTACACATGCCAATGTCATACGCACCAGACATGCATATACATACAAATGTCAACATCCGTTGGTACAAGACTACAAGAAGTGAAAACCTCATAGTTGAAAAACTGGACCGATCGGATTAGCCCGAATCCGATCCAATTTTTTGGATTTTTAGTCCAAATCCGAGAAAAAAAAAACATTTTTCTTTAAAAATCGTACACAGATCAGCGATTGTCTCTCACTCATTTGGTACACTTGAAGCTTAAAAATGTCATCATCCGATCTAAAATCCCGATTGGATATAATCCGATTCTTAACCCTTTCTCATGGCTCAAAACAGTTTTAACCCATGTTGAGAACAAGGAAATAAAAAATGAAGCCTCTTTGTGGCTCATCAGTGTCACATTCCATGTGCACTTCGTTTCATACATGATCTGCAAAAGGGAACAAATGAAAAACCGGCAAAAAAACTATCAGAATATATGAGTTTAGTTCAGTGACTCTACTCATTGTGGTAACGGTGTGATCATGATGACAGGGAACTTGGTAATTTAACTTTACACGCACGCACACACACTATATATTTCATTATTTCGTTCAACCTATAATCGTATCACTAAAGATACTACCTTCCACCAGGCCAAACTATAAGTAAGTTCATGGAAGTTTTTTTTATCCAAAATTTTATCCCGCATCTCAAACATATGCATTACATACAAAGCATACCTCCTTCCGTAAATCTTAAACTGCGCTGATAAACTCTTCGGAAACGGTAAAAGTGTAGAAAGAAGGCCAACCATAGCAATCAACAACCCAGGCATTTTTTGTTGACAAACTTGATAAGATTTACGCAAATAGTAAACCCCGAACGTGTACCTCAACTCATAAACGTTTTTTGCTCACCATATAAAAATGTGACAAATGAGTTGCAGCCTGGGAAGAAATTTATGGGATGAAGGCTGAAGCACTGCACATGGAGCCTAGTCAAACCGGGTGAAATTCACCTACAGGTAGATTATTGCCAACGCAAGTAATAACTAGCAGAGTAATGACGAGTGTAAAAATCTTTATGTGCAAAACTTGTCATCAGGAGTCAAAGGGAACAATTGATCGTTAAAAGTTGTTGTCAACAAAGAATGCACATCACATCTCATATGGGATTATGGGCGACACGTTGCACACTATATGGGGAGGACAAAAAAGTAAACAAACAACAAAACGCAAAATTGAACTTTTTTATTGTTAGCATGTTAAAAAGGCGTGCACCTATCATCTGCTTAAATATAATAAAGTTTTGTGCACACCTGTGTAGTCATAAGTTGAAGAACTTGAAATTTGCGACGCTTTTCTTTTGTCACAATGAATTTATAAACTGGCATGCACAAAGTTGTACTTGATAAATGTGAATGCAATGTTGTTCAAAATAAACTAACTAACTAAATATCAATCAACTGGTAATGAAATCGTTTAAAAGATTTATTTGGTAGCCAAAAATGAATGATTGATGAGGTTGGAATGATTCGACATGCTGTACAAGGGAAATTGCCCTTTGCGTACATTTCCACTTTGCAAGCACATCATATTGACATCTCTAGACTTCTTCATTAGTTGGTTATAGTTCAGTTGGTTGAGTTTGAGTAGAACAACAGGTATGTCATTTGAAAAAATAATACTATGAACTCCAGAGCAATAGAAATAAGAGCAGGATTGATGAGTTTGGCCTTGATTTCCCAATCTTATATTGTATGATGCAAAAAAAAACCATTTACAAGATTGCCTTTGTAGTAGTAAGTAATAAAAATCGAATCGATTTCATTTCATTTGTTCTTGATAGCTAAATAGTAAAGCAAACTACTCAACTTGTTTGCCAAAATGAGTACGTAAAACTAGCCTTGTTATACAAATGAGTTGACAAAAATGGAAAAACTCATCTACAGTCAGAATATGCATATGCAATGAAGAGTACAGTACGTGTTACAGAATTTTGCATATTCTTCACTATAATGTAATTGATTTACGCATGGGGAGGACAAACATAATATTAGGACATTAGGAGGATAGCAGATGAGCTGACACGTGCAAATGGTTGATTGACTTTTAGTCAAGCTGATAACTCCATAAGCTGAAAAAAACCATGTCAGTAGTTAAATACAAATTGTAATGGTTTCAATGGTGTTTCGCATGTTTTCCTCCACCTTAAAAAATGAGTTAAAATGATGCTTAAAAATTGCCGATACACACTTCCATTCTGCATCTCAAAAATACAGTTTTTAAAAGCTGTGTATCTTTAACTGCTCTTTGCCCAAATTTTGCTAGTTCCACAAGAAAAAATATTGCAAATTCATTCACCTCACCAGTTGCCCAACAAAAAGTAATCTGACATTGCAAGAAAGTCATTTTTTATTTTTGCAACAGCAACACGAGACTTACGTGAGAAGAATAATTTTACATGAACGATTCGAATGACCCTCAGTAGTCCCTGAGTGAAAAATCGTCTGGTTTTACGTAATTGCACATGGCAAAGACACATGTGCTTTTTGATCTATCAATACAGTTATCATTGCAATTGGTATGCAGCTGTGAGGAAAGAATAAAATTCTATAATGAGATTGACACCTTTTGGAGAAATGATCTCCACCTCTCTCTCTGAGTGTGTACCAGTAACCAAATAACTGCCTAAATACACACCTTTGCTGGCAATTAATATAAATGAGGGGAAGAGCGCACCTATCCATAGCAGTAAACAATGTAAAATGACAACAGATAACAAGGTTGGGACCAACTAATGATACATGCACCTACTCGGTTCATTAAAAATGATGTCACTGTTTAATTTGGCGCCCGTAAACAAAGTAATTTCCCACCAACCGTTTTTTCCATGCTACATCAAAATCATATCTACAGTGTTAATACAGTGTTGATTAAAATATTCACTGTAAGCAATATCAATAGAATGGTGTGAAAATTGGGTCTGCTCGGAAAGACAAGGCAAAGGTTTTGGTTTGTTCCAATCTTTCGCGTCAATGTGAATACAAAAAGACAGACATTGATTGATTGCAATTTCGGTTTGCATATACTGAAAGTGTGAAATTAAAGTCAGGATCTGCCATGATAGTATGAGAAATTGCTCCATCAAATGGCTATTGGCTATATCATTCATTACGTGTTGGATCGGCCATTGTTTATATTTCTGTTCGGGCCAAATTAGTGAGCATGCCTTCAAAACACCACATGGACCAAAACTACAACTACAACAGTCTATATACGAAATGTAAACTTTAATGTGCATTCTAGAAATCATTGAAATTTTTCATATTGGAATATAAAAGTAGACGGCTTCCAAAAAGCATCTGATTTTGATAACCTCATTTTTTCACACAAACCAAACCACAAAAAGTTTGATATCATGTGTTAGTTTTAGAACCGCAATGAAGACACAACGTGTCATGCATAAACTGTATTACTTTTATTTATACGAGATTTTAAAGATCGATGGTGAGAAACTAACCACATAAAATTTTTTATACAAACTTGTAATATTTTTTTACCTTCCAGTAAAATTGACGAAGGAGGCAAAAAACTCTGCACAAATTCACAACTACACAAGTTACAAACCAAACCAAACGAAACGTCAAAAGACGCTGTGGATCCAACAAATCGAGCACTTTATGTTCCTTACTTTTGCATATGGCAGTTGAATTATAAACACCATTAGAAACTACCAAAACTTGGTCATATTTCACTCGGCAAGTTGAAGAACGGTGAAAAAAACTTGTCAATACATTCCCATTCAAATGTTACTTGGTCGAACAAAAAATTCTTTAATCATCTGAAAAATATTGATCCACCATAGTAACTAACTAACTAAGAGTACACAGTTTATGTAATAACAAGTCATACATGAATAGTATAACAGTTCAAGTTCAAAATCACCAATTCTTCACATGAATAGCTAAAAACAGGAATTCCTTTTCTGGAAAATTAAGTCAGATCAACCAGGTATTCAATTTATACCAATATCTTTGTAAAAGGGAATCATTTTGCTATCTTAGCAAGTTCAGCTGACCAAGATATCAGTTAGATATATGTATTAAACGCTTGGCTGGAAAATAAAATCCTAAACCCGAGAGAACTTAACATTATTAATAAATCCTTGTCCACCCACACCATAACACACCTAACTAACTAACTAACTAACTCGACATTTATTGATTAACTAACTTCACAAAAACTATCACTTTACTAACTATTACTTATAGTTAGTTAAATTCTTTTGTGACAATTCATCATTCTTTTTTCGCTCAAAACAAAACAAATTACAAATCTTCCGTTCAACTACGAGATTCGTTTCCACACAACTTGATTGCTGATTCCGTGGTTCGACGATTTACACCTGTTTCCTATTCGTCTTCCCCTGGTATTCACACTGATTTAGGAAAATTATGTTTTATCCAAGAACATTTGAACGGCGGCTAACTAACTAAAAATTGCACACAATGTTTTTGTAACTCACAACTTTTGGCTGTAGGAAGTATTGCATCCCGTCGTACGTTCGTTCAGTACTCTACTAGGCTTAAGACTAACAGAGACCCATGTAAATATATACACACGAAGATGTGAACGGACGTATACACAATGTTCAGTGTTCAGTTCGCACGGATTCGTTCAGAAGAAAGATCGCAGAGAGATCCCATTTTAACATGCTACGGTGAATGAGGGAAAGCTACAGTCCGCCTGCTAAATATTAAAAAGGAAGGCAAAAAAGAACGTTACCTATAGCTTCCATACATTTAGAATACCTGGTTGCTAGTTAGTTAGTTAGTTGGCCCAGTATGCCATCATTATAATTATGATTTCCGACTAACTAATGTTAATAATGATATACTGTGACTTTTTACGTGAACTACCATAATAAGGTAACTAACTCCAATAGGATGATGATTCAGTCAGTACCAAATAACTTTTTTGCGCACATGCATGAATGTACCATCCTTTTTTCACGAAATGGTGGCACGTAATTGTTTGAACAAGCAATAAGGAATTCCGCATGATTGCACTTTCAATACAACGTTAGGTTTCTTGAGCAGTCGCAAAATGGAAATTGTTCGAGGAAGTTTTAAATGCTGATTTAGGGATTTTAAGCATACTTTTTATAGGTATCTGAGTCCACTTTTGCAACAGGATGTACACATAGGAAAACTACAGTATTTAAAGTTTTTTTTAACCGATTTCGCACACAGGAAGTTTAATATTGTTGCAAAAAGTATTAGCTCTACATTGGTAATAGCGTTGACTGATTGGCTACAATTTGATTTTTAGGATTGCCTACGGAACTGATGATAATGGTCATGATGAAAATTTCAAGTTCAACACTGATCGCATCCGACGTATTTTAAAGTCAATGTGATCATAAATAAATTGTATTAATTAAGGATTTAATCCAGTTAGGATGAGCGGTTTACATATTCTATACAAAAATTATGCATGGTAAATTAGTGGCAAGTGGAGCTGCCTTCACCACAATCCCGCTGAGTCCTACTCAGCGGTATCAGGTATGCAAGGATTCCCAAAGCAATGAAAATATGTGGTTGATTTGATTGTTGGACAAACTAAGCCAAGCCGCGATTATCAAATTGAGTTGAGTGTACAGTCGCAGTTTAAAGTAGATGGCAGTAGGGCAAACATTCTAGACATGACTTTGCAGAATACAAAAAAATCCTAGTGTTTGTTTTCTATTCTTCAAAAGTATTTATTTACTTGTGTCAAGGATATTGTGTAAACACACTCATTTGTCATGTCATATACGTTAAAGAAAGATCTTGAACTCGATTTTTTAATAAAATTAATGCTGGGAACCAAATTTTGTACCTTTAACTTACACACAAAGATTTAACAAGTAGTCAAGTAGCAAAAAAATCCAACTGATTGCCAAATGTATTGCAAAATTAAAAGCGCGTATTATTGGGGGCTTTTAGTTAGACAGGAGAACGTTACATGATTATTTGATTATTATTTCCTTTTTGTGAGTGTCAAAGCGTGCACAAAGGGTCGGTTTAAATAGACCAGAAAAAAGAAGAAAAAATTGGAGCCCATAAGAGAATTAATTCAAAATATAAGAACAGTTTGAGCATTTGCTAACCTGCTCACTAAATAATATGTACTCTCCATGCAATACAGTTTCGCCTGGGTGCATTCGTGAGCTCAGACTATCGAGAAAATATTTGCTCCCCATTCACTTGGTTGGCAATCTTTTTATTCTTTGCATCTATGCTAGTCCAATGATTCGTATTTGTTTGTATAGGAACCATTATGTACGCCATTAGTGCACCAACTCATTAAATATTCGCATGCACCGCTTGCAGGTCCATTTTCTTCGCTCTTTGATTTATTTTTACAACCGTCAATGTTTTCAGGAGGAGAAACTCCAAGCGTATTTCCAACTAATAATTTTATGCTCAACTGCACCATCTTACATAAAAATGGATTCCTCAAGTGTTTTCCAACTCAACATCCATTATTTTATTCTGACTGAGAAAGGTGCTTAAAACTGACAAAACTTTCAAATCAGACGCTACCATGAATCCTCCCGTAGTGCACAGAACCACATTCTATTCCCTGTATTGCGGCATTCCATGATGAAAACTAACTATACATGAAAATTTAACTAACTACTAACTACCTCACTAATAACGTAATTTCATAACAGTTGAGCCATATTTCAACTGCTCACATTAAATTCGTATGTAATGCCAACATTAAATTTCACAGTTCACACTCTTATGAATATATGTATGTACATACATTGAATGAAAAAGCATATTGAAAAATTTACTTTGCAACACTGCTGCTAGAATACCACATGGGTTTATTATATTCCACTCTTCCTAATATCCATGAGGATGTAATAAATGTGTACTTGTGTACACACACACACACAGAAACCAGAAGGGGAAAAAATTAAACGCTACTTGACATCAGTTCTTCCATATCCCAATAATAACCAAATGAATCTCTTTCTACTTGAGTGAGCAAATTCCTTCTTAATAGATTGCACACATGTTTTCAGGCATCCACTTACTCATGGTTGGGAATAACGAGTTAGTATAAAAATTACAGATGACGGGATCCGTCAAAAAAACTTAAGATTCGGTTCTTTTGCATGAGCTCACAAGTGGCACATAAAAGATGACAACAGTTTTTCCATCAAAATTCCACCAAACTGTAATGACAGTAGTTGTTTTTTGTACAAGCAAAATAATGATCTAGGGAAGTTTATAGCTGTAAATGTGTACATTGGACGGGTCATTTTGATAGCCTAGTTAATGAACTTTTAAAGGCATAATATTTGAGTATGCATAGCATATCCTACAGCCAGTTCTTCTGTCACAAGTTCGCATCATCAGATAACAATGCAAATCAATTAATAGTTGGTTAGTTTAGTATGTATGGCTCTATAGTACCATTATTATTATTTATGTACAAGATTGTCCAACAAACAATTGCTACTTGCATAGTGTCTACTTTTGACAATAGGTATAAATAACCCCAATATAGTTGAACAATGCCAGGGCTAATTAAAATGGCAACATTCTCGCATCCGTAAATAGACAATTGCAGGATGTAGCACACGAAAACTGATAGCCCACTTTAATTATTTATATGTATCTCACTCCTATAGTACAACTCTGCACAGGGTGAGTCCATTTAATATTTTCCTGGAAGTCCTTTTCTTTGCTCTATTAATTAGTTTTATAACTATCAAGCTAAAAAGTGCACAAAAACTTACTCAACTCTCTATCTAGCATAATATTATTTGCAGCTTTACAACTGCCCTGCATTCAACAATCACAAGCAAAAGGAGATAGGAGATATTGCATACTACACGTACACGCACACTGTTCAAATTTACAACAACTATAAATATATCCCTGCTTCCTTTTCCTCGTATGAACAGCATAGTAATCTGAATTAGTAATTAATTGTTCGCAAATAATTTGTAACTATGCTCCTTTGTCTCAATTAGTAGACTCCCATAGCTAAAGACAAAAACCACTCACTATAGCTTCGTACCGCACACTTGACTAGCTATCATTCATTTACAGAAGTTTATGAGCCTGTTGTTCCCTCAACTTTTCTTTTTTACACTTTCAACACATTAGAGGAATGATGCCCTAAGCAATGCTCATAGCTTTTAGTTACCACTTTGTATTATACATGAAGATGAATAGTTTAGGTCTAGCTAGCATCAATAATAATTATAGCTACAATGAGCAAAAAATACCCCTAAACTTTAACTAATGGCACACAACAAACAATGGGAGGAAGGGACTCGGAAAGTTGCCATTATTATTATTATAATTTCACTATGGACAGAGAGATTGATCTCATATTAATTGATTTGTGCCAGCTAACAGTGCGGACAACTTATTTGCTAATGATGAGCAAAATTTCCCTTTCTTGAGTTCCGAAACAGTTTTATCATCTAGGTCAATCAATAAAGTATTAGGTAGGTTACTAACTCACTGTATTATGCATAGTTAGTTAGTTAGTTATTATGGTACTGCTCCTTACTATTATTTGTGAACATAAAGCAAGAAACTAATCAAACTGAGAGAGTGTACTACTGTGTTATTATGGAATGAAAGAGAAACCCATGTTGGTGCATGATTGGAGAGAGAAAAATTTCAAGATCAATCAGATGAAACATATTGACAGTGATAAAAAATATTGCTACCGCTGTTATGAATGTGTAATGTGCATATTGCAATACTGACTGAGCGAGAATCATTCTTGTGTGATTAACAGCTCAGCGGTGTCTCACAACGTATTTAATGGGGCATCCAGATTCGCCACAATCATTTTGTGGTGCGTTCAAAGTATTCAAAATTGGATTTCTTTCCTTGTGAGTCAATTTGTATACCCGAGGTGTTGCAAGTGCAAAAACGGACCAACCAATTATACATGCAGAAGCTATGTGTACTCACCATTATGGTAATTATTGGTTCCTAGTGCACTATTTTTTATGTTTGAGGTTTCCGTTTGTGCCTGCACTTTAGACTTTTGTTTACTTTTTCTTTTAGTGCTATTTTTTTCGGCGAAAGCCACTAGCAGCCTTGCCTTGTAGATAGGCCTTTTAATTTCTACTCAATAATAATATATATGGGTATATAATATACGAACTTTGGCAGTTGTTATTATGCAAAACTTACCTACAAGCCGCATTCACTGGTTTAGTATGCAAAATTTTATCATATTTACCGAAGGAAACAAAATAATGCAGAGATAGTTAGTTGGTAGTTAAATATCATCAGACTTGCAAGTTTTTGCTCACACTGTGGCTCATAATGTTCCGTTTAGTTTTAAATATTTGCAACAGTAAACACAAGCAAAGGAACAAGGAAACGTTTTGTACGAATGCTTAAAGTCCGCTTATCATGCCCAATCTGATCTCCATTACAGACAATGATAACGCAAAAAAACAAGAAGAGTGTAGTTAGTTGGTAATTTAGGCAGGGAAAGTTGCACTAATTAAACTTGTGCTAAAAGTGTCACGCACATTGTTTCTCATGCCATAGCAGTCAGTCAGGGAGCACAATATAATTTAATTATTGTGTTAGGAAATGATAGCCATAAAATCAGGGTAGACATCACGATTTCAATTCCACACTCATTACTATGAAAATCGAGTCTGAAATTTAAATTGCGAATATCAACCAAATGCATTTTTTCTCTATAGTTACTTTGAGCCATGACATTGTTTGCGCTTAACAAAAAGAGCGGAAATTCACTCAAACATGGATCACCACATTCAAATGTAGTAATTAACTCTCATACATTGAATTTTTAAATTGATCCTGGTTCACTAAAGAATGACACAATAGCAAAAACTGACGTACTAACTAAGTAAGTATAATTAGCCAGAGTTGCATTGCTACAATACAACTTAAACTAAGGTCACATACGGTCACCAAGTAATTTACAATCTGGAATGAAATACGTTATACACACAATTATTGAATGCTTTGAAATCTCATTAGTTCAACTTATTCCTCTCGCTTTGTTAGTTTTAGTGACGACAATAACAATAAACCCAGTCATTACAGTCGATATAATAATGAGTAAATGAGTACATCTGCTCACAGGTCTTTGGTTTTGCTTGCGCAATCTGTACAAACTCGTTTTTACGACAGTCAATAGTAAATACATTTTTTCCAAATGTAAACAAAATGACTGCTTTTCATGATATTGACAAACATATGAACACTTTAAATCAAATGGTAAAAAAACTAAATTAAAAATTGAAGTCAACACAATGCAGGCAAAGATCATTTTGAAAATAAAAACAAACTTCACATGTATAGTGTGTTTCTACATTCAGTTTTATTTTTACATCGTTTCCATAAGGAAGTCTATAACTTGACTATAAGTACAGCTAACTGCCTACACTAACTAACTATAAGAAGTCGCACTTATTCTCCATGTAAAAATGTTATTACGTGTAATTTTTCATGGACAGACAATAAAGGGGAAATGACTGTTTACATAAGATAGAGTAAACAGAGGAAAAGATGGGAAAATGAGTTGACTTTTGGAGCTCTGATTTCCAAAATGGACTCTACCGTTTCAATTACGTTTGAGGGCGTGAAACCACAGAATTCAGATCGCAAGGAATGTCGTTAGCCTAACTAACTAGCAAGCAAACCAACACACCGTAGGTATCAAGTTCATTACAGAAAGACGGTGCAATAACCATATAAAGTGGGTAGTAATTTTCACACAAACATAGAATTCTCTCTCTCCCTCTCTGACCACATCTTATGCGGTAGAATTCTGTTATCTTTCAAATCAAATTGAGAATAAGTCGTCAACGAGACTGTGCTAGATACCAACAATGGCGGAACAAGTCTTTTTTCTATATTTTTTATCGAGCAAAAATAATATGTTGGGCCCCTGTATCACTCACTCAGACAGTCACAACCGAAATACAAATTTCAGGACAATAGAATCTATTGTGTTGCTCATCTTCCCAGGTTTCATGATGGTTCAAAGATCTCCACGGAAGGGAAATGCAGTTAGTAAATCCATTATTTTCACATGTAGGGGGGGAAAATAGGTTTCAAAGATGACCTTCATTCGTGGGAACCATTAAAAATTCACAGGAAACTTATTCTTTCACATTCTATGTAACTCAACTGGAAGGGAAGGGCTACGTACTAGCAAAACTTTAAGCTGATACATGTAACAAGTTCACTCTAAAATGTTTAGTTATGTTAGAATGCTTAGAAGTTAAAATGCTATATAGTCAAGTCATAAGTGCAAAGTTAAATGAAATTGCTGAGTGAGTAAGTTGGTGAGTACTGTTTTTTAATTTGTCAAAAACCAACTATAAGTAACTAACTGAGTAAATGGACACTGATAAAAAGCTGAGGTGTGCTTAACAGACTAAAAAATTAAAATCTTAGGAACTGATGAGTCAACTTTTTACTAGTTCCTGCATCATCACTTTAGCATATATAGCTAGTTAGTACCGTCGTGATAAGATGATCAACAGTTTTACTAGCTAGCCTCTAGTTACTTATAGCACAAAAAAAATATACCATTATGAAATGGAGAAGGCCGTAACATCCTTTTTTTCTCGCCATCTTCTTTTGGACTAATGAATTTGGCTCGAAGCTTCCAAAGGACGTGGGCATTGCACATCATTTCGTAATTAACCGCAGCAACTCGAAGCAAAAAAGAGAAAAATGTGCACTCAAATTATACTTGTTACAAACTCAGCAACCGTCAAATAGCGTGCTCACAGCCTTTGCAGACAATTTCTTTCACCATCATTTCGTCTTACACGAAGTTCCTGCACCATTTTTTTTAATTTAGATTCAAATGGCTGAAAAAACTCTTTGAAGAATCATTTTCTTTCCCCTCTTTGAATGTGTTCAGATTGAAACTGTATCTTTATGACCGAATCAATGATTACAGTTCAAAACTGTTCCACATATTAATAGTTCAAGTGCAACATTTAAACGTCCTATTACATACTTTAACTTTGTTGAGAGGTTGTTCATATCAGCACTAGTGTGAGAACATCTTGATGCGGAAAATAAACAGCATGTTTCAACTAACTAACTAACTAACTAATAGCAATATAAGTAAACTGCATTTCCTTGCGTAACTCGTGTAATAAATCTCCGTTTCCCATACAGAGGTCAATGATCGTGCACATTACAGAGGAACATCAGGCCCAAATTTAACAATCTTTATTAAAACAATGAGTTCATATGTTTGGATATAAAAACTGAAAGATAAAAAAGTTATATACTGTCGATAATACATTGCGCGTAAACACTTGTCCTAGTTTATGCACAATACTGCATCATGATTGATTCTCAAATGCGTCGGGTTTTCCTTATCAGGGTTTGACATGTAAGTAAGGTATTGAGGCCATTCCAATGGAATAAACAAATAGTTAAAAAATTATCATTGACTTTATTCTAAAAAGATACTTAAATTAACTTAACTGCGATTCCTTTGCAAATAACGAATATTTACCAGGGCAAACAGATTTTCAACACGCATATTTAGCATTGTAATTATTTGCATTTCATAAATTAAGTATTTAGCAGGGCTGTTTTTCACAGCTTGCTCCTATTCATGTATTCCATCCAACCAAATGCGTTTGTTAACTTCCTGTTGAGTGTAAAGCTTGCTTTTATTATCGGCACCTATAACTAATCATTTCTTGTTTTGCACGAGAAAGTGAAACAGAATAGTTCATCAATTACCATGCAAATTAACCGCCTTATCTCACCTCCAACCTTAAATGATTGACCTGCCCTTCCAATCACTCTAACTAACTAAACTGTAAATGGCAAGTTTGTCACTCCACTCACTTTTTCCACATATCAGCCATCTAAAGTACTAGTCTCGCTCGACAACTACTCAATCTGAAATGAAAAACGCGTTAATTGGCACTTTTTGCCTCCAAAAGAGTATAAGAATGACATCAACTCCCACTATTGTTGACACCGTCAGTTTACTTCACACACAATACTGCAAGCATTCTTAGTTAGTTCAAATCTCACTAACTACATAACTAACGGCAATAAATTGGCATTCAAGACGGATCCTAAATCTTCCTTATGCATCAAGAAAGTTTGAATCCCAGTTTTCTCCCAATTATGCACGCAATTAGCTACTATAGCCAAGATTTGGCTCCAAAACCAACAATCTTCAGGTAGTGTAAAAACTACGTAAATGCATTAGAACCCATTAATACTCGAGTTCGTTGGTTGTAGTCTGTAATCCACTGTGGACGTGGTAAGCATGTTTAAGAAACAAACAACGTAGGTAGCTAAATACCTAAACTAACTTCCAGTTTTTCCCATCGCTCAGAAGATGTGCACCCAACTCGTCAACCATTATTATATGAGTGAGCCATGGAGTGACATTCCTCAAGTGATTGTCAACATTGATGTTGTCTAACGAGACAATCAAATGAGAAATGAGATTAGCTTTATACTACTAGGAACAAAACTAGCTAACTGACTGGGAGTGCAAGGATGTAACTACCACGAATTTGAATATTCGATTAGAGCATTCTACTAGCGGACAAGTTGGCGAATTAACAACAGTAGTTGGTTAGTTAGTTAATGACAAAATGAGTGTACATAATAGTTAATCTTGTTTTCCTAGCCAAAGCTTTAAACTCACTTTTTCTCTTTTACAACTACACTAACTAAAAGAATTGAAGAGATTTTCCTGTGAAAAAAACAGGCTACCTTTTTGACCTTGCATTAAGTTAGTTAGTTGGTTAGGAAGTTTATAAAACCATTTGATTTGTTAGTTGGTTTTTTATCCTCCTCTCTCTTTGGTACAACCATGTGTTATGGAGAGAAAACCACTTTTCGGTGATAAAACGTGGTGGAAGGAAACACAGGAGAGTCATTAATTCGGAATTATCATGAAATGAAAAGATGTTTGGGAAACAGTAGCTGTGGCCCTTTCAATCTTCGCACTTGCACCGGTGCACAACTAGTCACGAATTGATAAAATGTCAAACAACTCTGGCCTCACAGTCCATACAGGGCATGAATCTTCAATGATGATAATGCATATGCACCACACCGTTTCCCTTCAATTACTATTGACAAGACCAGAGTGCAATGTGGAATGTGCTTTTCACAGAGTAATGGAGGGTTTGCGTGTTGTCGAGTTTCTCAACAGGTGCCATGGGAATGTGTGAGCTAAATGTTACAAGTTGGTTGGTTACAAAAGTTCAATGGGAGAAAAGCCAGGAATTTTATTTATTTGTGTCGTTCAAGCGGAACTCTGTATATACAGTTTCATTAATCAGAAGAAGCTCAGCGCACCTTTTGGTACACCCCAACCGAAGCCATGGTTTTTATTCCCCTTTTGGCTATCACTCAAACTTTTATTCACAGACATGCATCACTCACGCAAATCCTCGTGCAAAATGTGGAGAGTATTATTTCTTGAGTAGTCTGTCATATAGGACAAAAAAAAATGTTTGCATTGATAGCTCACAATGCATACATCTGTCACAAAGTGTCAGTGCAGCCACCTGGCCTTGAATGAATGCGAATGTGTCATTGTGCAAAGTATGACAGTTTTTTTGGGTAAAATGTTAATTTTAATATGGGTGAATACAAATTCATGGGATTTTTATTGCAGATACCGACAAGTGTAATCGTTGTGATACTTTTTTGGATCATTAAGAGACATGTGTAATTAGTGTGATGGAGATTTGATTTGTGTAGATATTTATTTAGCTTGTATTTTCCATATTGCGGTCTCAATTGAAGTGCAGCTATTTTTTGCCACACAAGAGTTGTACACGAGTATGTAAACGAGAAGTTGACTACAGCATACTAAAGATAAGATAAAAATTTCCCAAAAATAGTTGCCTTCACATAGAAGTAGGCTAATAGCATACGTTTTGGATTGTATTAGGTTTATTAAGCTGATTTTTACAAATCAATACTTACACAGGATGTACATACACCTCAGTGATAAAATTTTAGCTGAACTAAACCCTAAGGTTAATCTGATTGGTTCCCTACCTGGTGCATAATGCTATTCTACTTACTGCCTTCGTATTCTATTGTATTCATTCATATGGTCTTCGGTAATTTTTTATCATCCAGTGTACAGTATACAACTCTCAGTTCGTGTTTTTCAGTGACCTTGCAAATGATAAGCCGAAAACACTATAAGTCAATGCTCATAGCCTTTTGAAATTTCAACTTACCATTGTCATTTCTCATATTACATAAGCAAACAAGGTCTAGCAGCAAAATTCTTCGACAGAAATCAAGGTGACTTTCGTGCCAAATGTTTCGAAAAACAAAAGTTCATTGTAGAAATTCAGGAAGACATCATGGGGGCAATTGTTACAATGCTATATATAATATAAATTTCTTTTCTAGCAATTCCTTTAACATAAATAAAGCGAAACATGTCATTTTTAATATCCATACATGTAAAATGTAGACTACCTTGCAATAGTGAGGATATGATTATAAAAAAATTCATGCACTGACAAAAAGACCCAATAAAATATGAGACTGGCGCAGTTTGACTGGACAAAATACTTTTAAAGAATTAGCCCACTTGCACATTAATTTATGAATCTTTGAAATCTAATATAGAAACATCAATTGTGAGTAATTTAGAGCCAGTGAGTGTATCTAATTGACAACTAAAGCTTTCTTAGAAAGTTGTTTCCTAAAATTTATGGCTTGTGGATTCACACGATTCCTTTCAGGTGCGTCGCTCACAAACCTTTACCTCAAATACACCAATCCTGTTTACTTACTCGCAAATTTAGAAGAAAAAATGCATAATAACCACAGCTGCTTCACAGTAAATCCAATAATAACAATCCAACGCCAACTAACTAAAGCCTGTGATTGACAATTTCAGTCGTCATTTCCATACCTATTGACATACCCATAATTTAGAAGCAAAATACACAGGAAATTAAGCCTCGTTTAAAGCGTCAAGGTCTAGCAAAAATCCCATATATTAGATTACACAACAAAGCCTCAAAAAATATTTTAAACTCAGTCAGGTGGGTTGATTTTGGCAGTCAAAATCAGAATGTCTTAGCCACAGCTCAATAGCTGAGCTAATTGAGTGATAAAGAAAAACCATGTGAAACTATTGAATGGAAAAAAAGTATAATGAATTCACCACAGTACAAAAGAATTTTGCAATACGGTAATTTCTACAGATGAGCGAGTTTAGAGGCACAATTTGTGCTCATATAACTAAAGTTAAAACAACTTGCATGTGCAATCATCAGTGCGCTTTGTCATTGCATTACTCACTTAGGTAATCCAATCAAAGTCATTGGATCAAGAAATTTTAAAAGAAACATCACTCCCCAATCTCCCGTCTTGATTATTATCACTGTAATACGCTACGTAACGCACCTTTGTGAGAGTTGCTGGTTTCTTATCATTAATTACAGATTGAATGGTAATGCTCACGATTCGTACCATCGCTATAGTAGCTAAAGCTGACTACTATGTAAGTGGTAATAGCAAGCAACTAACTAACTAACTAACTAGCTAGCTAATATACAAATCTGTTGTGCATCATGATTCCAAAATTTTTTTTACTCTTTTATCTTCATTTGCGAATATTCATGATGAGTACACTCAGTCAGTCAGTCAGACGGTATACTAAAGTAGTCAGGGACGAATCAGAGAAATTGCTAATTTATTTGTACACGTGTATTATAAAGAGGCTTGTGGAATGAAAACGTGCAATTTTTTCCTCTCTCAGTTTGTTAGTTAAGGAGCAACTAATACAGCATACAATAGACTGACTAACCGAGCCAATGGTTTTTGTAAATATGTAAGCGACACACAAAAATTAGTGCGCACTTTATTTCTGGACATGTCAAGTAAATATCCATGCAGTAGTAGTAGTTACTCAGTTGGTGGATTGATATAGTCAATAGATTTTTCATTGATAATAATACAACAGACTATAAGGATTTTAGTATGCATGTACTATATAAAAGCTTTTAGCTATTTCTTCACTCACTGACACTGACAGTTTGTGCAAAAGTTGAACTAAAGTTAGCTAAGAGATTTTGCACAATTTTCTGTTACCAACTTACTGACTAAATTGTTTTTGGAAACTTGCCCTACTGTAAGTAAACTATGAAATTTGCAAGTGTGTCACTCTCATGTGCCATCTTATTTTGTCTTGCATCATTTTATATCACGCTGAATTTGGCTTCACTTCCAGGACTGGTTATAAATTTTTTGGCTAACTATTAGTTGCAGTTATAGATAGTTAGTAGAGTTCACTGTCGTAACTGTCTTTAAGTTTGAAACCAACACATAGTTTTTTCTTGCTGGAATACAAATGTTAGATAAAAGTGCGTCTAGATTGAGCCAACACAAGGATTTTGTACGTGCCATGAAAAAAGAAGCCACCATCTTATTTAATGAGAAAATCGTGTAAATACTTGCGAATCATAAGGCTGTTGCAACCCTATAAAATTTTAACTGTGTTCACCGAACACATTATTATGAGCACGAAACGGGAAACGATATTTCAATTTATAAACCAAAAGCAAGATACTGAAGCCTCATGGTCACCGAAGCTTAGAGCTCATAAAAACATGGCAAAATTATTTATTCTTATACACAATATGCTTCTTTCTTACTATACTTTCATTAGTGAAGTTGCCAGTTATATTAATAGTCAGTTTAGTTGCCGAAACTGCTTACAGAGCGGCACGGCACGAAACGCGTAAAATCTGCATTCCCTTTCCACCTAAACAACCACAGGCTATGCAGTGCCTGCCAACTAACTAACCAATGTAAATAACGCGTACAGAAAAATCCGACTCTCGTAACAAAGTATCTGCATTGCATCGGCAATTAAAATTCGTAGCGTAATGAACCCTCCTAATGATTGTTCTCTGCAGCTTTATTTTTGTTAACAGAAAGCACCTGTTCATCTGTTTTACATCATTCTCACATTTAGCAAGTCTTTCTCCAAACCGACTCAATGCTATAGCGGTAGGAATAGAGATTTGCCAATCATTTCCTGTTTCATACTAACTAACTGGATATCAAATGCATTGTCTGCATCTATTAACTCCCTTTCGGTCAATAGTTCGTGACAAAATGCACCTTTCACTAATAAATGTTCGGTAGTAAATTATCAAAACTAACCTGTCGAATTGCATTTTCTCCACTGGTCACTTTATGTAGGTTTCCCACACTAGCAGAAACGGTTCGATTTGCACTCCTCAAATTACTCGCCGGCCCTTTCCATTCACCACGATTTCCTTTAGCTGTCACTTGAGCCATGTCTGTCCAAGGTCTAAAAACCTACTGTCAGCATGAGAAATTAATTTTTTCAATCCTGTGTCAATAAGTCAAGTTTACACTCCATTTGTACACACTAACATAAACTTATAAAACAGAGATAATAATAATGACAGTTAGCGAACAAAGTATTTCTTTAAAACGACTCACTTCCTAAGTCCCTGTAATGCAGTTTTACTTGACAACCATCCACATGCATTTATTAGTTAGTCATTTGCAAAAATCATTGTCGATACTGCACAAGGTCACTCCTCACCAAACTTGCTATATAAGTTAAGCATAAAATTCCTTCACAACTCACTTTTCACACGGAAAACATAAACAGTCGCTTCTCACATACACAAAATATCTGTTTGCATAATAATTTAAAGGCCAGTTAGTTAGTTTAACTTTTGAACAACACAGTCCGCATAAATGCGTGTGAACACTGGAGCTGTCTCCTTTGATTACATTTGATTCGGGCTTTGGGAAAGTAGTAGTGAGTGAGAAAGCTCGGCTGCTGTGCACCCGATCAGATCCGATAGGAAAATCAATACTCCGGGTGAAAATTTGCACAAGCGCTTCCCCCAGTTAGTCAGTCAGTATCCCAGTGGAAAGCTCTTCACATGTATATAATATATACATTTATACTTCCCAACTTTGGATTATCAAAGGACACATGTAGTATGTGTGTGGAGAAAAATCCGTGTTTCTTTGTAAGCACATAAGTTAGTTAGTTCACTTGCGATCTACTTTTGATTACAGACGCACAACTTCACTGATTTACTATCCACTGACTCACAAACTAACTAACTACCGCACAATTCCCGATTGGTGAGCCAAATGTGCATACACTTTCGGTTTCGGCTTCTGTCCTTTGTTCCCATGTAACTCACTACTAATACAGTTGCAGGGAATACCAAAGAGTTTAGTTTCACATAGTGGTAAGTAAGTAAGTAAACAAAAACGGAATGGTTGACCAAAGGGAGTGATTTTATTCACTTTCAAGTTTCCAATAATAAATCAGCTAGTCACTCACTTACTAACTCACTAGTTTTCAACGTGCGCATAACTAACTAACTAACAAGATTTATTTAGTATGTACGAAATATTACTCCCAGAGTAGGTTTGCTAGTTTATGGACCATGTATATTTGCAATCCTGAGAATATTCAAACACAGTGGATTCTGAGAGAGTCTTTTTTTTTGTGTTTATGTTAGCATGTATAGAGCACAACAATGGTTTTTGTGCTCTCGCTTGTTTGAGCAGAAAGACACAACTGAGGGATTGCATCCAATCCACCTTTTCAACATTGCGTATAATCATTATGAGAATTGAGTGAGTGAGTCTATACCACCACAATGTCATGCTTTTATGAACTTGCCGTGTGTAGTGGAAGCCCCATCTAACTAACTATAATGGTAGACAGCTCTTGTTGTATTTAAAATACATGGAGCAATAATATTATTATTGTGTTGTGTATGCGTATGTGCCATCATCTGTGCACTAAACAATGGGAGACTGGCTGCATTTGAATTCTGCGTTGTCACTCTCTGTTACACTTGTGTGTTGTAGGTGTATACTGTATACTACTGCAAGCAAAGGTATGGATGGAATGGAATCCATGTGCTCCTTGGCGCTGTTGGTACATATGGAGTTGTAATGGAGACTGAATGGAGTATAATGGTAAATATGTTTACGGCTGGTAATACGAAATTAGATAAGAATTCGTACATCTTGTTGTGCGTAGTTTGTTATACAGGGATAAGCTTTCACACACTTTTATGTTCCTCTGGTATAGGAGTTTTGCTATAGTTAGTTGGGTAGCTAGTTAACAAAAAAAAAATTGCTTTATAGTGTCCATATTATTTATATGTCAGTTAGAAGCAGGTAAAAATAATGATGTATTCATGTGAAGCTAGCTTACTTATACTTGACTGACTGAGAGTGGATAAAAAGACTGCATGTATAAATCATGTTTTTTAGTAACTCAAACTTAAGTCGTGATTGCTCTGTCACTTAAAATCATATAGTGCATAAGTATGCCTAGCAAAGTGATAGTGGACAGGGAAAACAGCCAAAGAAAGAAAAAGATAAGCACATAGGGCCTTAATTCAGGATATGCGGTGACTCGATTTAACTATTTGCACTATATTTTTGACAATGCATCCAAAAAACAAAGAATAAGATTGTGGGATAGAAAAGAGACTAACTAAGAAGCATAAAAGTAATGACAAATGTCATTGCTACTTTTAAAAAAAATACAGCTACTGTGAAGTACATGATCTTAAAGACTTATTTTAGTAATTTATGTTGCATTTCTATCTCAGTAATGTCTGAAAAACTGCACAAAAGTATAAAGGTAGCACCATTGTTTATAGAGCCTTCTGTAAAATCAGATGGGCTCATGGTATTACGAAACTATTCAATGAGCACAGGATTTGTAATTTGAAAGACATAAAAAAGATTTTATACACTCACTACAAAGTAGGATGTAACCACCATGATATCACATCAGCCGCATACATAATTGTAGCTTGCATTTTAACTCTTTAACGCTTTAAGTCACTTTATATAATTTTATATGGATTCTAGGATTTGCAATAAACGATTTCATTCATTCAATATTATGCATGCATTTTGGACTAACTAATTTGCTGGAACTGAATACACACCTGTTAAAGGATCGGTTGGGTGTATTGGTAAAAAGCAGGTAATTCTCAGTCTGTCTGTGCATTGTGAAGACCACGTTTTTCTGAGAGGGGTGCAGGAGGCAGATATGTGCCTGCTATAAGTTGATGTAGTGCAATGCTAACTGGCACTAAAGGAGTTGGTTTTTTTCTTAAGGCTGTGGCTAATAGTGGTAGGCCATAGAGGCACAATACTTTCTTGCAATCAAATAAATTACTATTCAGGACGTCATTTTGAGAAAAAGATAATGCGAAAGATGTTTTGTCTTCATTCTCCGTGCTACGGTGGGCAAGCCAAATATGAGTGAGGCCGGGGTAGCCACTTTTTCAGAGGTTCAATTTCTCCCTCGCTCTGAGCCAGTCAGGTTAGCCAGTCAGTCTGATGAAATGATGTGTTCCTATTGTGCATGTATGTTATTTTAAGTTAAAATTATTCTGATAAATTCAAAAGTGTAGCATTCATATATTAGTAATTTGCTACAGTATTGACATCTATCATCTATAGATGTACAGGCCATAAAAAACCATGGGTCAAA
>Ga0210040_10003301_pt1 | contig 21943 bp, 18 predicted proteins | sample CryGeyCG12114_NA_FD_185462 | JGI IMG/M metagenome (GOLD analysis project Ga0210040, IMG submission 185462) | Groundwater microbial communities from aquifer - Crystal Geyser CG19_WC_8/21/14_NA (SPAdes) (version 2) | ecosystem: Environmental > Aquatic > Deep subsurface > Groundwater | place: USA...
CCGAAAGGGACACCCCTAACTTCTTCACCTTTTCGCGATCTACTTGTAATTGGTAACCCGGTGTTCGGGCGGTAAAGAAAGTGAATGCTCCGGTTATTTCGGGCCGTTTGCGTAATTCAGCAATAAAATTATTCACTACTCCCTCAAACGCTTTTATGTCGTCGGTGCTTTCGCGCTGCTGCAGCATAAAACTGAAACCGCCGGTACGCCCCAAACCCGGAATTGCCGGTGGTGGTACCACTACAATATTAGCATCTTTTACGGTAGCAAACTTCTGCTGCAAGGCGCCAATTATGGCAAAGAGCTGCACTTCGGCCGCTTCCCTATCTTCCCAAGGTTTTAACTGCACGAAGATAGTGCCGCTGTTCGATTTAATAGAAAAGTTTAAAACATTAAGACCGGCAATAGCCGAGTAATTATTTACGCCGGGCGTGGTTCTTAGGTGTTCGGAAATTTGTTTTAACACGGCAATGGTCCGGTTACTGGAGGCCGCCTGCGGCAGTTCAAACGTCACAAATAAGCGGCCTTCGTCTTCGGTCGGAATAAAGCCGGTCGGTTTCACCTGGAATAAACCAACGGTACCCGCATAAATACACACTAACAAGATTATTACCAAAGGTGCCGATTTAATGCTTTTGCGCACGCCATTGGAGTAAGAATTTGTAACGCGGGCAAACCACTGGTTAAATTTGTAAAAAAACTTATTTAAGCCCCGCGAGTTTTGGTCGAGCTTCATGGGCCGTAACATTAAAGAACAAAGTGCCGGCGTTAAAGTAAGAGCTACAAAAGCCGAAATTAAAACTGAAATGGCAATGGTAATAGCGAACTGCTGATACAACCGCCCCACAATACCCGGAATAAATCCAACCGGAATAAATACTGCGGCTAAAATTAACGCGATGGCAATTACCGGCGCGGTAATATCGCGCATCGCTTTGCGGGTAGCTTCTTTCGCCGAAAGTCCTTCATGGTCGATGTAATGCTGCACGGCTTCTACCACCACAATGGCATCATCCACCACAATACCAATGGCTAGTACAAAGCCAAACAGCGTTAAAGTATTAATTGTAAAGCCGAGCGGGATAAAAAAGATAAAGGTACCAATAATAGAAACCGGAATCGCCAGGATAGGTACCAGCGTGGCCCGCCAGTTTTGCAGAAATAAATACACTACCAGAATAACCAACAATAAGGCTTCTATTAAGGTATGGATTACTTCTTCAATAGATACTTGTACTACCGATACCGACTCGAAAGATACTTTATAATCCATGTCGGCGGGAAACGTTTTCTTTAGATTAGCCAAAGCGGCATAAACTCCATCGGCCGTTTCCAAAGCATTACTACCCGGCGACTGATAAACTAATAAAAAGGTAGCGGGCTGCCCGTTTACAAAAGCTTGGCGGGTATACCCAAAACTGCCTAATTCCAGCCGGGCGACATCGCGCAGGTAAACAAGGGAGCCATCTTCGGGCCGGGTCCGGACAATGACATTCTCGAATTGCTGGGTACCGGAAAGTTTACCGTTTACGGTTAGCGGATATTCAAAAGCCTGGGAAGAGTATTGGGGCGCGCCCCCCACCGAACCGGCCGCTACCTGCACGTTTTGTTCCCGCAGGGCAGCAGCAACTTCGGTGGGGGTAACGCCCAACTGGGAAAGCTTATCGGGCCGGAGCCAAACCCGCATACTAAATTCTTCGCCCACGGTATTGATATCGCCCACGCCCGGTACCCGCAAAATTGCATCCCGGATGTAAATGTTAGTGTAGTTATCGAGAAATTTAATGTCGTGGGTGCCATTGGGCGAGTAAAAAGTTACTACCATCATAATAGTAGGATTCCGCTTCCGGACGGTTAAACCCAGGCGGCGTACTTCTTCCGGCAAACGCGGCTCCGCAATACTTACCCGGTTTTGTACATCCAGCGTAGCAATGTCTACATCAGTACCCACCGCAAAATTCACGTCCATCGACATTTGCCCCGTGCTGGTACTATTGGATGATAAATAGGTCATGCCGGGGGTACCGTTTACCTGGGTTTCCACGGGAGTGGTAACGGTTTGTTCTACTGTTTGCGCATCGGCACCGGTAAAATTACCGTTGATGGAAACTACCGGGGGGGAAATATTAGGGTACTGGCTTACCGGTAAATTTAAAATAGCTAAGGTGCCAACCAGCAATATTACCAGCGATATCACAATCGCGGTAACGGGCCTTCTTATAAATACTTCTGAAATCATTTTTTAAGTCGATAGTCCATGGTCATCAGTCCACGGAATTATTTTATAAATATTTATTATACAGTAGCTGCAAAAAGATTTTGTAGGAGTAAACAGCAGATTTTTTAACTATCAACTACTTAATTTAAATTTGATAACTTACTTTTTGCTAAGGTTACTTCCTGAAATCCTGAATTTACCTGCCGCCCGCTGCGCCGGTTGCCGTTGGCTGGGGGGCGCCCAGTACTACTTTGGCTCCCGGCCGTAATTTCTGAGTACCCTCCACCACAATTTTATCTCCGGCCTTCAAACCTTCCCGTACCACAATTTTATCGGCTACTTTGGTACCCAAAAGAACTTTACTTTGCACCACTGAATCACCTTGGATCACATACGTAAAGAATTCACCCATTTGCTCCGTTACGGCTTTGTTCGGGATAACCAATTGCCGGCCAATATCGGCGTTGCGCACGCGCAAGATGGCCGTCATGCCCGGAATTAAAACCCGTTCTTGGTTCGGAAAACTTATCCGTACCGTTATGGTGCCAGTCTGTGGATCGATAGCGCGGTCGATAGCTTGAATTTTTCCCGGTTGCGGATAAATGCTGCCATCAGTTAACTGAATGGTAAAAGTAGAATCGCTAGAGGCTTTTTTTTGTTGCAACCGGGTAAAACGCGGTACTTCGGTGGCATTTACCACAATATCCAACGCAATCGGGTTATCCGCTGAAATGGTGTTTATTAAGGTAGACCCGGGCGATACCTGGGCGCCAATTTTCACTTGGGCAATACCAATCCGGCCGCTCATGGGCGCCGTAATGGTAGAATAACGTAAATTAGTAGATGCTCCGGAAATACCGGCCTGCGCCGAAGCAACTTCCGCCTGAGCAGTAGCAAAATCGGCGCGGGCGTAATCTACGCGTTGGCGGGCAATAGCATCTTGCTTGGCCAGATTTTCGTAGCGAGCTAAATCTTGCCGCACCCGTTCCATATTAGCCCGGGCGGTGCGCAAATTTGCCAGCGCTTGGTTGTAAGTGGCTTGGTACTGGGTACGATCTATTTCGTATAATTTCTGGCCTTTAGTAACCATTTGGCCATCTTGTACATAACTATTGGTAATATAGCCGCTCACCTGGGCTCGTAGTTCCACTTCGTTTAAGGGCACTACCGTGCCGGGATAAGTATCGGTTCCAACCACTTGCTCTTCCGATATGGTATAGGCATTAACCGGCACCGGCGCATTCATGGGATTTGGCGCTGCTGGTGCTTTGCTGTCGCCGCAGGAAAGAATAAACAGGGAACCACTAACCAAAAAGGTGAGCTTTAATAGATTATTTTTCATTTTTTCTAACTTTAAAGTCAAATCAGATTAATCAATGGGCACTATGCCGCGGGCGCGCTGCATATCTAACTTGCTGGAAAGAACCCGGTATAAAGAATTATAAAAGTTTAATTGCGTTACTTGCAAGTCGTATTCCGCCGTAATTAAATCCAGGTAAGATTTTATACCTTCATTGTATTGCAGCCGGATAACGCGGTAAACATCTTCGGCCAAGACTACATTCTCCCGGGTGGTAATCCATTCGTTCAGGTCGCTTTTATAACTAGCCAATGCCTGATCGTACTCGGAGCTTATCTGATTCCGGGTATCCACAATATCTAAATCGAGGCGGCGATCGAGTAACTGGGCCCGGCGGTAATTCTGTATCCGGCGGGTACCCTGAAATATAGGTACTGCCACGCTTAAGCCCACCAAAGAATTAGGAAAAGACTGACTGTATAATTCCGAAAACTGGTTGTTCTGGTAATTCAGGTTGTAATTGGCAAAGGCCGAAACTGCGGGCAAAAAACCGTAACGGTAATAATTTATATTTAAGCTCTGCAGTTGTTTCTGGGTTTGCAGTTGCTGAAATTCAATGCGGCTCGCGAACGTAACGCCCTGGGTGGTATCAATAAATATATCCTGTTCCATTTTAGGGCGGTCGAAAGCCAATTGCAAGCTGTTTTCGGGCGTGTAGCCCATTAATTGTTTCAGGTAAGTAACTTTAGCTTTTATAGATTCCTGCGCGCGTTTGCGGTCGCTGCGGGTATTGCTCAGGGTAATGCTGGCGCGCTGGAAATCAGTTTTATCTACTAAACCTTGTTCGTATTGCGCGCGGGCATCGTGCTGTTGTTTTTCCTGCCGGATAATAGCCTCGTTTAAAATACGCAACTGCTCATGGGTTAACAGTACATCGTAAAACGCTTTGCTCACGTTTACAACCGTATTTATTTTTGCATTAGCTGTAGACTGGTTGCTCTGTAACCGGACAAACTGAGCTGCCCTGGAGGCCAGCAGCACATCGGTATTAAAAATGGTTTGATTGGCCTGCAAATTCAAACCGGAAGAATTAGCTACTCCCAAGGTACGAGGAGTAGGAGGGCCGCCGTCGAGCGACAATAAAGTAACGGGCATTTTAAGATAGTGCTGCAAATTATATTGAGCCGTTACTTGCGGCAGCCAGCCCGCTAAACTGGCCCGTATTTCCCGCTCGCTTATTTCTTCGTCCAACTGCGATTGCTGCACGGTCGGCCGGTTTTGCAGCGCAAACGCAATGCACTGCTCCAGGGTAAGGCCAGCAGCAGGGTTGGCTGGGTTTACCTGGGCAACAGCTGGTGCCAGGTTTAGCCCCAAGCCCGCTAGCAGAAAGAACAATATCCGCATCTGTTTCATCATAAAGCTTCAGAATTTTAAGAATGTGTATAATATTGGTTTTGGGTACAGCAGAGCCCGGAAGGCAGCGGTAAAATAGAAAATTAGGTTTTTAAATGATTACTCATGCCGTCCCATATAGCTTCCGCGATCTGATTTAATTCGGTTTCTCCCATGTTAATCTTGCGGCACAAATGAATTTTAGAGGCATTCACGATGGAGCCATGAATGAGAGAACTTAAAATCATGGGATTAATGGATTTCAAAAGGCCCTTTTCTACGCCGGTTTTTACCAGATCCCGGAAAGTGTGCCCAAAGCGTTCACTATCCTGGAGTGGGTTTCGGTTACTGTACGGAGAATTCACAAACTGTTCCATAAAAAACAGGTAATTGGGATTCTGAATGTAAAACAGGCAATGACTAATCCAGAAGTTGAAAAAGCGATCCTTGTAATCCATTTCTTCGCGGTCGTCCTGGAGCATGGAGTGCAGCATTTTATCCAGAATATAAGCGTACAATTCCATAATTAAGGTATCCTTGCTGTCGAAGTGGTGGTAAATGGTACCGGCCGCAACGCCCGCTTTTTTGGCAATCTGACTCATGGGCGTACCGTGGAAGCCGTTTTCTTTAATTAAAACTAGTGTGCTTTCAAAAATGGCTTTTTTCTTGTCCGTTATTATTTCCATCGCATCCAATACCTGCTGCCAAATGAACGTTCATTCGGGTGCAAAGGTACTATTACTATTTTTAAACAAACAAGAATTTGGCTAAATAATTTTAAAAGGATTTTACTTCTGGTTAAAGGAATACTAATTAGCTAGGCATAAGATCGGTGCGGATGAAATACATCTAAAATATAACAATCGGTTAAAGCCCGGCCACTATGGAGCGCATTGGGAGGAATAGTCCCCACTTTACCGGGCTCGAGCATAAAAGTTTCACCTCCGACAATTAATTCCAGTTGGCCTTCCAGCAGATTGGTAATTTGTTCTTGCGGATGCGCATGCTCGGGCAGAAGGGTTCCGGCTTTTACCCGTACATACACCAACGTCATGTTTTCGGTATTAATAATACGAGCGGTAAAGCCCGGGAAGATTTCCTTTTCAGGAATGGCATCTAACTGCAAGCAAGCCATAGAATAGAACAAATAATAAGTTTTAAGTAAAGATTAACAATTCTGGGCGGCAAAAGTGTAATGACTTATTTAAGTTGGAACCTTGATTTAACTTTCTTCATCAGCTTATTTAAATAATCGAATTGTACTATACGTTGGTCTAACCAGAGAAAAATTTTAAAATACTAAACCCGGCCTTTTCTAGGCAGCAACCACTTAAAACCTCTCTTTTTAGAATAAATTTCTTTATTAGCGGTACTGGTTTCTATGACTAAAAGTTTTGCCTCTGCTAAGAATAATTATGCATGCATTAAGTATAGGGCAACCATTAGGCTTAGCAATCACAAGTGAAATCGCCGGAAGTATAACCCGGTACTGGCTTTTCGTCGAAGCGCACGATTTTATCAAGCCGGACCAGTTCACCGGTGTTCAGAACTAGAAATTCTCCGGCGGGCTCCTGGCTGACTTCTTTTATAATGGCTGCTTTCGAAATATACTCGTGGTACTCATTAAAATAATGGATGCGGACAAACTTACGCTGCTGCATATACTGTACTAATTCCTGTTTAAACGCCGGTTCAATTGGTTCGTACTGCTCTTTTATCTCTTTCATAAGAGTCTGTTTTGTAGTTATTATAAAAATTACGTTTATTATTGGCGAAAACCGGACCTGCCAGGTAGCTTTTAAAAGCTGCTTTAAGGACGTATCGGTTAAAAATTAGTGAACAAAATGTAAATGATACTTACGCAAAAGCATAGTACATGTAACTGCAAAAGGCATTAATTTAGATTTGAATTCTGTATTTTCCTGGGTAAATCTATATTAAGACGTATCTTTACTCACCTGATTTATCTATTCTATTACCGAGGCGTTTGTTTACTTACGTGCATAATGGATCGTATTGATATTGAAAAGCTAGCGAAAGCGCTTAACTTATCTACTTCTACGGTATCTAGAGCTTTTCGGAACAATAGTGATATTAATAAGGAAACAAAGGAGCGGATTTTGGCAATGGCCAAAGAACTTAACTATGAACCGAACCATTACGCCAGTAACCTCCGCGAACGTAGAATTAAAACCATTGCGGTAATTGTACCGGAGTTAGCTAATAATTTTTTATTTCTAACTACTTATAATATATTCAGGACTTAACGGATCTAATTGTTTAGGCTATGAAAACATACTTTATCACCCTTCTATGTATTTTATTTTTTTCTAGAGCAATTGCCCAGCCGCCGGTAAGAATTGCCTTAGCCGGTTTAAGTCATGGTCACGTGGACTGGATATTTAATAGAGCTGATAAAAAGGATATTGTTTTAGCAGGCATTTACGAGCCTAATAAGGAGTTAGCCGATCGATATGCTAAGAAATACAAGATTGATCAAAGCTTGTTTTTTAACGATCTTAACAAAATGCTCGACCAAGTAAAACCACAAGCAGTTTCTGCTTTTGGGGCCATTAATGCGCACATAATGGTTGTAAGAGCCTGTGCTCCCAGAAAAATACATGTGATGGTGGAAAAGCCGCTGGCAACCACTTTGGCTGATGCCCAAGAAATTCAATCACTTGCCGCGAAAAATGGCATTCAGGTGCTGACAAATTTTGAAACTTCGTGGTATGCTAGTAATCAGTACGTTGAAGAGTTGGTTAATGCGGGAAAGCTTGGAGAGATACGGAAAGTAATGGTGAATGACGGGCACCAAGGGCCTAAAGAAATTGGTGTAAGTAAAGAGTTCCTGGAAATTCTAACCGATCCGCTTAAAAATGGAGCGGGAGCTTTAGTGGATTTTGGCTGTTATGGTGCCAACCTAATGACCTGGCTTTTGCAAGGAGAAAAGCCTGTTTCTGTTACTGCGGTAGTACATCAGAATAAGCCCGATATTTATAAAAATGTTGATGATGAAGCATCTATTATCTTGCAGTACCCCAAGGTTCAATGTATCATTCAAGGTTCGTGGAACTGGACATTTGGCCGTAAGGATATGGAAGTTTATGGAAATAAAGGCTATGCTATTGCGCAGGATGCCACAACCGTTCGGCAACGTTTGAAAGAAAAATCTGCAGAAGAAGTGTTAAAACTAACTCCTCGCCCAGAACCCTACACTGATCCTTTTTCACTGCTAGCAGCAGTAATTAACGGTAGTTTGATTTTGGATAAAAACGATTTGTATGGATTACCCATCAACGTTACCGTAGTAGAAATACTGGAGGCAGCAAAGGAATCAGCCAAAAAGAATAAAACAATTTTCTTAAAAAAGTCTTAAAAAACCAATAGAAGCTGCCAGTAGCATTTATTGTATTAGCATTTAGACTAATAATCTTTTAATTTATTACATAGATAAGGAACAAATAGGCCTATTCTCCTAAGATTACGCCGGAAAGGATATGGTTCTAACTACCGGAAGAGTTAAAAGTTATTCACCTAAAATAGGCAAGAGAGCGATTAAACCCGAACTACCTGGGTGAAGCCCTGCTTTACCACCAACGCAACCGTAAAGCCGGTAGCAGTTTAAATAATAGACAAAACCTTTTCTACAACTAAAATAAAACTTTTCTAAGTTTTCAAAATACCAGCAATGCCTTAACTTACGGCGAATTAGAACCGGTAAACCTGAACAATGAAAAAGTAAGCGCTTTTGTAAGATCGCAGGGAAACGAAAGTTTATTGGTGGTGCACAATTTATCCAACAGCAATGTAACTGCAACGCTGCCAGATAATGTAAAAGATTATCAAAAAGTGTACTTCAAAAACAAAGATGCCAAGGTTAATAAGCAAGCGGTAGAAATACCCGCTTACAGCACTTTGATTTTAAGAAAATAATAAAATTTTGCTATATAAACTAATTAAACTCTCCCTGGACTTTGGTCTAGGAACTATTGACTAAAATACATGTCGCAGATACAAGCTTGCCTGTTTGATTTAGATGGGGTATTAGTAGATACCGCGGTTTACCACTATAAAGCCTGGAAAAGACTGGCTAATGAATTAGGTTTTGATTTTACCGAAATTCAGAACGAAGAATTAAAAGGAATTAGTAGAGTGAAATCGTTGGAGTTAATCCTGGGCTGGGGTGGGGTAAGCAAAACCGAGATGGAAAAGACCGAACTGGCCACCCGCAAAAACAATTGGTACGTGAATATGATAACCCAGATGCAGCCCAGCGAAATTTTACCCGGCGCTAAAGAATTCTTAATTGCCCTGAAAAAAGCCGGATACAAAACTGCCTTGGGTTCGGCCAGTAAAAACTCCGGTGTAATCCTGGAAAAAGTGGGTATAACCTATTTATTTGATGCCATAATTGATGGCAATTCCGTAACGGCTTCCAAACCAAACCCGGAAGTATTTTTAAAAGGGGCGGAGGCAGTAGGAGTAACTCCTGAAGCATGCGTGGTGTTTGAAGATGCCATTGCGGGTGTAGAAGCAGGCAAAGCCGGTGGTATGAAAGTAGTAGGCATCGGATTGCCGGAAGTTCTAATTAACGCCGATTTGGTTGTATCAGGATTACACGAAATGACTTTAGAAAATCTAATAGCTCTTAATTAAAATTAATTAAATATATTTAAGTTTGAATATTTTAATATTATTGCTGTTATCCCCCAAAACTTAGCGCGCGGAAAGCCAGCAGAAGTGAGTGTTAACTGATAATATCCTATGGCGCGGAAGTTACTTCCGTGACTTACAAAAGATATTAGGCACGGAAGTAACTTCCGCGCCATAGTAGAGCCTCTTTAAACCAGGGTTAATTCTGGTTAATGATTTCTGATTTAAAATATTAGTGAGTCACAAACGGTAGAAAAACGAAGCCGGCAAAAAAGATATACAATGAAAAATTATATCAAAATAGATCAGTGGAATATAATCGAGGAAGGATTTGATCCGCATTTGAATAAAATCTCCGAAAGTATATTCAGCCTGGGCAACGGCCGCATGGGCCAAAGGGCCAATTTTGAGGAAACCTATTCCGGCGAAACGTTGCCGGGCAACTATGTAGCAGGAGTTTACTATCCTGATAAAACCCGGGTAGGTTGGTGGAAAAACGGCTATCCGGAATATTTCGCTAAAGTCTTAAATGCCGCTAACTGGATCGGGATTGATATAAAAATTAATAACGAAGTACTGGATCTGAACAACTGCCAGGTTTCGGATTTTCGGCGGGTATTAAATATGCAGGAAGGTTACTTACTCCGTACTTTTACGGCTACGCTCCCAAGTGGCAAACAAGTTAAAGTAGCGGCCCAGCGTTTCTGCAGTATTGTGGATGATGAAGCAGGTGCTATTCGGTACAGCTTTACGCCGCTTAATTTTACCGGGGAAGTTACCGTCACTAATTTTATAGATGGCGACATTAAAAACCAGGATTCTAATTACGACGAGAAATTCTGGGATGAAGTACAAAAAGAAGTAAATCTAAATACTGCTTATTTAACCTTGCGCACCAAGAAAACGGCATTTGAAGTATGTACCGGGATGCATTTCGAAATTCAACAGAATGGAAAAGCTTTAACGGTAGAACCAACTCTAATTGAGCAAGATAAATTTGTAGCTGGTACGGTTAAAGTAGTAGTAGCGGAAAACCAGGAAACAACTATCTATAAATATGCGGCCAATGTATCCTCCGAAAATTATCCGAAAGAAGAGTTATTAACAGCTTGTAAAAAAGTAATTGCCAAAGTTACGGCAAAAGGCTTTGCGCAACTATTAGCGGAGCAAGCAGAGGCTTGGGCCGCCAAATGGGAAGAAAGCGATATCATGATTGAAGGTGATCCGGCGGCCCAGCAAGCCATTCGGTTTAATATTTTCCAGCTAAACCAAACCTACACCGGCGAAGATGCCCGCTTAAACATTGGTCCGAAAGGCTTTACCGGGGAAAAATACGGTGGCACTACTTACTGGGATACCGAAGCTTACTGTGTGCCTTTTTATTTAGCTACCGCCGATCAGCAGGTAACCCGAAATTTGCTCATTTACCGCTACAAACATTTACAAAAAGCCATCGAAAACGCCGAAAAGTTAGGCTTCAAAAACGGGGCGGCGCTTTACCCAATGGTAACCATTAACGGCGAAGAATGCCACAATGAATGGGAAATTACTTTTGAAGAAATTCACCGGAATGCCGCCATTGCTTTTGCCATTTACAACTACATCCGCTACACCGGCGATGCTGCTTACCTAAACGATTACGGGCTGGAAGTGCTAGTGGGCATAGCCCGTTTCTGGGCGCAGCGGGTAAACTGGAGCGAAGCCAAGCAGCAGTACGTGATGTTGGGTGTTACCGGTCCGAACGAATACGAAAACAACGTAAACAACAACTGGTACACCAGCACCATGGCCATGTGGTGTTTGGAATATGCCCTGGAAGCACTGGAATGCGTTAAAAATCAGGCGGTCGATAAATACCGGGTAATTTTGACCAAAACCAATTTTGAGAAGGCGGAAGAAAAAGCCCAATGGCAGCATATTCTGGAAAACATGTACTTGCCGGCCGATAACGAAAAAGGTATTTTCCTGCAACAAGACGGTTATTTAGATAAAGAACAAATTTTAGTAAATGATTTGTTGCCGGAGGATCGGCCTATAAACCAGAAATGGAGCTGGGACCGGATTTTGCGTTCGCCGTTTATTAAGCAGGCCGATGTGTTGCAGGGGTTCTACTTCCTGGAAGATCGGTTTGATTTGGAGACCCTGCGCCGCAACTTCGATTATTATGAGCCCCGCACGGTACACGAAAGTTCTTTGTCGCCGTGCGTACACGCCATTCTGGCCGCCAAATTAGGCGATGGCGAACGCGCGTACCAGTTTTACCTCCGCACCGCCCGTTTAGATTTGGACGATTACAACAACGACACCGAAGATGGCTGTCACATTACTTCCATGGCCGGTACCTGGATGAGTGTGGTAGAAGGTTTTGGCGGCATGCGAGTGCGGAACGATAAATTAACTTTTAATCCCTTTTTACCGGTTAAATGGAGTTCTTTCTCCTTTAAAGTAAATTTCCGGGGGGCATTATTAAAAGTAAAAATAAACAAACAAGGGGTGCAAATCTTCAATCAATCCGATAGCGCTTTAATTGTTTTAGTTTACAACAAACCGTATGAAGTAAACGGACAGTCGGAGATTTTGGCCGCTCATGAATATGTCGCTTAATTAAACGGGAATGCAGGAACAGATTCTGAGAATCAACCCCAAACAATTATTATTTCTTGTAGTAATAGGCTTACTTTTGGGTAATGCTTGTACTACTAAAACCAGAACTACCGCTATGCTTAACCCGGCCAATACCACCGAAGAAGAGGTAAAAGATAATAAACTGATTATTTACCAGATGATGGTGCGCTTGTTTGGTAACAAGAATAGCACGAATAAACCGCACGGTACCCTGGCGGAAAACGGCAGCGGTAAGTTTAATGATATTACGGACAAAGCCCTGCAGGAACTGAAAACCCTGGGCGCTTCGCACGTATGGTATACCGGCGTGCTGGAACACGCTACCATGACCGATTACACGCAATACGGCATCACCATGGATGATCCGGATGTGGTGAAAGGCCGGGCGGGATCACCGTATGCCGTAAAAGATTATTACGACTTGGATCCGGATTTGGCGGTAGATGTTCGCAATCGCCTGGCCGAGTTTGAATCCCTGGTTGCCCGTACCCATAAAATCGACTTGCGGGTTATCATTGATTTTATACCCAATCATGTGGCCCGCACCTATATTTCGGATGCCAAGCCGGCTGACGTAAAAGGTTTTGGCGAAGACGATGATAAAACCCAAGCCTTTAGCCCGCAGAATGATTTTTACTACATACCCGGCAGCGCCTTTAAAGTACCTTATGGCACCAATGCGGGCGGACCGGATTGGCAGCATCCCTTAAAAGATTACGCCTTTCCGGAGAACCCGGCCAAAGCTACCGGTAACGATGTATTTTCGGCTACCCCAACCCTGGATGATTGGTACGAAACCATTAAGCTAAATTACGGGGTAGATTACCAGCATAACCGCCAAACGTATTTTGATCCGATACCGCCCGTTTGGCTGAAAATGCGGGATATCCTGGTTTATTGGGCCGGCAAAAAAGTAGATGGCTTCCGCTGCGACATGGCCGAAATGGTACCCGTTGAATTCTGGAACTGGGTAATACCAGAAGTTAAAAAAGTAAACCCCAATATTATTTTCATTGCCGAAGCTTACAACCCCAACGAATATGCCCGCTATTTTACCACCGGTAAATTCGATTTTTTATACGACAAGGTTGGTTTATACGACGGGTTAAAACCTTTAATTAAAAACGAAGACCACGGCAACGTAGCTAAAATCCGGCACGTCTGGAGCCAAGAAAGTCGGGGCTTTTCTTCCCAAATGGTCAGGTTCCTGGAAAACCACGATGAAGAACGCATTGCTTCGGCTGGTTTTGCCCAGAATCCCTGGTATGCCCAACCCGCAATGGTTATTTCAGCCACTTTAGCTTCCGGTCCTGTTATGATTTATTTTGGCCAGGAAGTGGGCGAGCCCGGTAAAGGCGCTGAAGGTTTTAGCGGAGAAGATAATCGTACCACCATTTTTGATTACTGGGGCGTACCGGAACACCAGAAATGGATGAACAACGGCCAGTTCGATGGCAGCGGCTTAAGTGAAGACCAGAAAAAGCTCCGTTTTTTTTATCAAACATTATTAAACTTCAGCGGCCATAATAAAGCTATCCGGGCCGGTAAGTTTTACGAATTAACTAACCAGCCGGGCTTCAACCAAAAACAATATGCTTACCTGCGGTTTACCGGTAAAGACCGGGTGTTGATAATCGCTAATTTCGAACGGAACCAGATTTTGGAAAGCAATATTCAATTGCCGCCGGATGTTAAAGAAGAACTTGGATTAACCGGAAGTACATCAGTAACCTTTAAAAATGAATTAACCCAGGAGACCTTTAAGATAAGTAATATTGATGAGGGTATATCGGTAAAAGTTGGAACTTCTAGGGCTTGGATTTTAACGTTTTAACCACGTTTTTAATAAAAATCTACTAACGGGTAAGGTTAGAAATACAAAAATTAAATCACCCATGACACCAACTCCTATTACCACCACCAAATCTGCTGCTAATGCTAATCGGACAGTAATGGAGAAGCCGCGTTTAACTTTCTGGCAAATTTTTAACATGAGCTTTGGCTTTTTAGGCATCCAGTTTGGCTTTGCCTTACAAAACAGCAATGCTTCCCGCATATTACAAACTTAAAGAGCCGATGTGGAGCATTTATCGTTGTTCTGGTTAGCCGTCCCCATTACCGGCATGATTGTACAGCCCATTATTGGGCATTACAGCGACCAGACCTGGAACCGCCTGGGCCGCCGCCGGCCTTATTTTTAAATGGTGGCTATTTTATCAGCCATTGCTTTAATTATTATGCCTAATTTGGCGGTTCTGGCTACTATTTTGCCTTCAATTATAATTGGCGCCGGCATGCTCATGATTATGGATGCGTCGTTTGATGTGGCATTGGAGCCGTTCCGGGCCTTGGTTACCGATAAATTACCCGATAACCAGCGGAGCACGGGTTATTCTGTCCAGACTTTTCTGATTGGGTTGGGTGCGGTGGTTGGCTCCTGGCTGCCGTATATTTTTGCGGAATTTTTAGGCGTGTCCAAAACTGCTGCGCCCGGACAAATCCCGGATAATGTTGTTTTTTCCTTTTACATCGGGGCTTTCTTTTTCTTGTTTACCATTCTCTGGCCGGTATTTACCACCAGCGAATATTCCCCGACCGAAAATGCGAAGTTTATCCCCGAAGAAACTCCCGAAGAAGAATCAAAGGGCCTGCTCACAATTATAACTGATTTTAAACGGATGCCTGTAACCATGCGCCAATTAGGTTTAGTCCAGTTTTTTTCCTGGTTTGCTTTGTTTTCGATGTGTGTATTTACCACTCCGGCCGTAGCCCAGCACATTTACCACGTGGCGCCTAATGATACTGCTTCCGCGCGTTTTGCCGACTCCGGGAATTGGATAGGTATTTTATTTGGTATTTACAATGGAGTTTCGGCTCTTTACGCCCTTTGTTTGGCCCTGATTGCCCGGGCTACCAGCCGGAAAATAGCCCATGCTTTGTCCTTAACCGCCTGAGGAGCAGGCTCGGTTTCTATCTACTTTATTCAGGACCTGAATGTGCTCTTATTTTCCATGATCGGCATTGGGCTGGCTTGGGGAAGTATTTTGGCCATGCCGAACGCCATTCTGGCTGGCTCTATTCCTACGAAAAAGGTAGGCGTTTACATGGGTATTTTTAACTTTTTTATCACGTTCCCGCAAATAATAAATGGTTTTTTTGGGGGCTGATTGTAAAAGAATTTTACAACAACGAAGCCATTTATGCTATTGTATTAGCCGGTATTTTTATGCTTTGCGGCGCTATTTCGGTGTTATTTGTGCAAGATAAAAAAATAGCTATGGACGAGCCTGTCTTAGCTAATGTACTAGCTTAGCTTCTTAGTATTATAAATTCAAATTTCAATAATAAACCCATTCCCCGGAATGGGTTTATTATTTTATGCGGCTCACAGTCAGTAAATACTGGCTGAAAAGTTGAAATTAAAGAAGATTTATTGGTTTGATTCTGATTAATTAGTATTCTTACCAAACTGAAGATATATTCAGATTAAATTTAAACAGCTGCAGTTTGCAGTTGCTTCAGTACTTTATTCAAAATTAAAATCTAAAGCCCACATGTTTAGATTAGATAATAAAATAGCAGTAATTACCGGCGGCGGGAGCGGCATTGGTAGAGCTACGGCCTTACTTTTTGGGCAACAAGGTGCCCGGGTGCAGGTTTTGGATTTCAATTCAGAACAAGCTAATCAGACAGTATCGGAAATACAGACGGCCGGGGGGGAAGCCAATGCAATTATTTGCGATGTTTCGCAGCAAGCCGCCGTTACAACCGCTTTGCAGCAAATTGATAAAATAGATATTCTGGTCAATAGTGCCGGTATTTCCCACATTGGCAACGTAGAAACAACATCAGAAGCTGATTTTGACCGAGTATTCTCGATTAATGTAAAAGGCATTTACAATTGTCTGTATGCCGCCATTCCGCTCATGAAAAAACAAGGCGGCGGCGTTATTTTAAACATGTCATCCGTAGCGGCAGCAGTGGGTATTTCGGATCGGTTTGCGTATTCCATGAGCAAGGGAGCCGTAGCCGCCATGACCTTATCGGTAGCAAAAGATTATGTTAAGGCTAATATCCGGTGCAACAGTATTTCGCCCGCCCGGGTGCATACGCCTTTTGTGGACGGATTTCTAAAAAAGAATTTTCCCGGACAAGAAGCCGCCATGTTCCGGAAATTAGAGCAAACCCAACCTATTGGCCGTATGGCAAATCCGCAGGAAATAGCGAAACTTGTCTTGTACCTATGTTCTGACGACGCCTCTTTTATCACCGGCACCGATTACCCGATTGATGGCGGATTTATTCGCCTTAATAATTAATTTTGTAAGCTAAACAATTTGTAGTTTTCTTTCTTTCGACTTATCTTTTTAAACAAACTGAAAATACAACTATGAAATTAATACGTTACGGTAAGGTTAATAATGAAAAACCCGGCGTTATCCTGCAAGACAAATTTTATGATACTACTGGCTTCGGGGAAGATTACAACGAACAATTTTTTGAGACAAATGGGCTGGAGCGCTTAACTCAGTTTGTGCAGGAAAATGAAAATCAGTTAAAAGAAATTCCGGCAGATACCCGTTTAGGCAGCCCGGTAGCCCGGCCATCTAAAATTGTATGTATTGGTTTAAACTACGCCGATCACGCGAAAGAAACTAACGCCAAAGTTCCCACCGAGCCCATCTTGTTTTTTAAATCCACTACGGCCATTGTTGGTCCGAATGATACCGTCGTCATTCCGAAAAATTCAATTAAAACCGATTGGGAAGTGGAACTCGCAGTTATTATAGGTAAACGAGCTTCTTACGTAGACGAAGCCGAAGCTTTGCAGTACGTGGCTGGTTATTGTTTGCACAACGATTTATCCGAAAGGGAATTTCAACTGGAGCGCAACGGAACCTGGGACAAAGGTAAAGGCTGCGATACGTTTGCCCCCTTAGGTCCATTTTTAGCTACTCCCGACGAGATTAGCGATATAGATAACCTGCGACTTTGGCTAAAAGTAAATGGCCAAACCATGCAAGATGGTACTACCGCTAACTTAATTTTTAAAATACCTTTCTTACTTTCTTACATTAGCCAGTTCATGACGTTGTTGCCCGGCGATATTATATCTACAGGTACGCCGGCCGGCGTAGGTTTAGGCTTTGATCCGCCGGTCTATTTAAAACCCGGCGATGTGGTAGAGTTAGGAATAGATGGCTTAGGAACTGCCCGGCAAGTAGTACAAGCGTATGCTTAAAATAGACGCGCACCAGCATTTCTGGAGATATAATCCGGTGCGCGATAATTGGATAACCAGTGATATGGCAGTTATCCGGAGAGATTTTCTGCCAGAAGACTTACAACCTATTCTGGAGCAGAATGGATTTAGTGGTTGTGTGGTGGTGCAGTCAGAAGAATCGGAAGCGGAAAATGCTTTCCAGTTACAAAACGCCGACAAATACAGTTTTATAAAGGGCGTTGTAGGTTGGGTTGATATAACGGCTCCCGATCTGGAAGACCAGTTATCCGACCTACGGCAATTTAAAAAACTAAAGGGTTTTCGAACGATCTTGCAGGGAGCATCGCCACCAAACCTGATGCTGCAACCAGCATTTCTAAACGGCATTGGTAAACTGCGGCAACATAATTTTACGTACGATATCCTGATCTACCCCAATCAATTAAAATATATTCCAAAGTTTGTAGCGGCTAATCCGGATCAGCCTTTTGTCCTTGATCATTTAGCCAAACCTGATATTAAGAATAATGCTCTAGAAACTTGGACCCGGGAGATAAAGGATCTAGCAAAATTTGAGCAGGTTTACCTGAAAATATCGGGTATGGTAACGGAAGCAAATTGGTATAACTGGCAAAAAATAGATTTCAAGCCGTACCTGGATGTAGTAGTAAACGCTTTTGGCCCTAACCGAATTATGTTTGGCTCCGACTGGCCGGTTTGTTTAGTAGCGGGCACGTACGAAGAAGTATTGGGAATTGTTGAGGATTACTTTAAAGAGTTTAGCACAACCGAACAAACGTTATTCTTTGGCGGCAATGCCGGCCGTTTTTATAACCTTACATAAGCAATTGCAAACTAAATGGATTTAGGACTACAGAACAAAATAGTTGTAATATCGGGCGGAGCCAAAGGGATTGGAGAAGGTATTGTGCGGGTGTTGGCCGCCGAAGGCGCCATACCAGTAATTATTGGCCGGAACGAAAACGACAACCTGGAATTGGTAAACGAATTAGCCCAAAATAATTGCCAAGCCTTTCAGATAACCGCTGAACTTGCCGAACCGGAAGCCTGCCGGCTTGCCATCCAAAACGTATTAGCGAAATATAACCGAATAGATGGATTAGTAAATAATGCCGGTGTGAACGATGGCGTGGGTTTGGAAAACGGCAATTACGAAGCTTTTATCGCCTCTTATCACAAGTCAGTTGTGCATTATTATTTACTGGCGCATTATGCTTTACCGGCACTGAAAGCCGCGCAAGGAGCCATTGTAAATATCACTTCTAAAACCGCCGAAACCGGACAGGGGGGTACCTCCGGGTATGCGGCGGCAAATGGCGCCCGCAATGCGCTTACCCGGGAATGGGCAGTTGAATTATTAAAATATAATATCCGGGTAAACGCCATTGTAGTAGCCGAATCCTGGACACCGCAATACGCCAAATGGATAACTACTTTGCCTAATGCGGAAGAAAAACTAAAAGATATAAACGCCCGCATTCCCTTAGGTAACCGCATGACAACCCCCGAAGAAATTGCTAATACCACTGCCTTTTTGTTATCCAAAAAATCCAGTCACACCACCGGTCAGCTAATTCACGTAGATGGGGGATATGTGCACCTGGACCGGGCTTTAGCTAATGCCTGATTTCCAGTGAAAAAAGGAATGTATTACAGTTTAAGCTGAAAAATCCATGATAAATATAAAGTTGAGTTTTCTAATCCTTGCATTTTCTTTTGTTTTTATGAAAGTTTCAGGTCAGCAAAAAGGAACAGAATTCTCTTTGTACGAAGATAAGATTCCGAACGAAGTCGCTGGTCCGGATGAAGAAAAATCGGAAATTAAATATGAGAATAAAATAACTTTGATCAGCAAGGTCCGGAAACCTACCTTAACTGCTTTCCTGCCCCCTAAAGACAAGGCCAATGGTACGGCAGTAATTATTTGCCCGGGTGGCGGGTATTCTTTTGTAGCTGCTTCGCACGAAGGCACCGATATTGCACGGAAGTTTAATGAACTGGGTATTGCGGCTTTTGTGCTTAAATACCGCTTACCGGATGCCAAGGTAACGAGTAACCCCGAGATTACGCCTTTACAAGATGCCCAACAAGCTTTGTTAACAGTTAAGAAGAGAGCTGCCGAGTGGAATATTAACCCTTCCCGGATTGGTATAATGGGCTTTTCGGCGGGCGGGCACCTGGCCTCCACGGTCGGAACGCATTTCCAGAAAGTAGTGGTGCCCAACAAGGCGGGCGCCAATGTTCGGCCCGATTTTATGATTTTAATCTATCCGGTTATATCGGGTAATCCCGAAATAAGCCATCAGGGTTCTTTTAATAATTTAATTGGAAAATCAGCCCCGGCAGATAAAGTAAAAGAGTACTCGAATGAGCTACAAGTAACGGCCCAAACGCCGCCTACTTTCCTGGTTCATGCCTCCGACGACGACGTTGTTAAATCAGAAAATAGCATTGTTTTTTACCAGGCTTTGCTCCGGCATAAAGTACCCGCTGAGTTGCATATCTACCAAAAAGGAAGCCACGGCTTTGGCTTACATAACTCCACAACTACCGACAATTGGTTTGATCGGTGCAGCAACTGGCTGATAAGCAACGGCTGGTTGAAATAAATTAGCTGGTTTTGTCTAAATTTAATCTAAAAATTGCCAACTTCTTAGCAAGTATTTTATGTAGACGAATGTCAAGTTTTATAATAATCAATTGGAAGCATATTTACGTTAGATTCATAAGTTCTGCTCCTAGACTATGTTTGGTTTAATATGTTTTATTACGCATTTTCTGATTTTTACTTAATTTTAGAAACAATTATATAAAAATATTGTAGCAGTATAAATACTAATATAAATAAATATTATATTTACTATATATTAATAGTGATAATATTTCCAGTTAGAAGTAACACAATGAATAGAATTTTACAAGTAGATTTTTTTAGAGGTTTTTTCCTGATTATAATTATCACTAACCATTTTCTCTCCTCCCAAAATATTATTTTCCATTTTACCCACGAATTAATAGGTTGGATTACTGCCGCAGAAGGCTTTGTATTTTTATCGGGGTTAACAGCAGGGATTGTGTACTCGCGTAAGCTAGTAGAAAAAGGAAAAGATTTTATTTCTTTAGCCGCCAAGAAAAGAGCTTGGACTATTTATAAGTATCATTTAATTTTGTTTATACTAGTAGCTCTTATCCTAATAGCTCATCCGATAGTAAAGGAATATTGGCTTAGTAATCATAGCGAATATAAATTCCTGCTGGAAAAACCAGTATTAGCGGCATTATTGAGCAGCATTTTACTTTACCAGCCTTCTTTTATGGATATACTTCCTATGTATGCCCTTTTTATATTACTTTTACCCACTACTTTAATGTCTTTTCAAAAAGGGAAACACGTATCTATATTGGTATTTTCTTTTTTAGTATATATATTGGGTACGTTCGATATTACTTCTAAATTAATCCAACAAGTACAATTCATGAAACAGGTTCATACGGGCGGATTTAACCTGTTGAGCTGGCAGTTTTTATTTATTGTTGGTTTATACTTAGGTTTTTTAACTTATCAGAATAAAACCAACTCTATCTTACAAAATAAGACTTTATTTTACAGTTCTTTATTACTTAGTATATTTATATTTATCTTTAAACAAGCGTATTACAATTCAGATTTATTCCATTTTCATTTAAATTATTATTGGATTAGTAGAAATGGTTTGGGGCCGTTACGCTTGCTTAATTTTGCCGCGCTTTTAGTAGTAATGAGTTTTCTTGCCTCACGCTTTAAAAAAGTATTTTCCTTTAAACCAATATGTTATTTGGGTAAGTACTCTTTAGAAGTATTCTCATTTCAGATACTGCTAATTTTTATTTTCAAACCATTGCAGGATTTTTCAAATAACTTCCACGCTATTAAAATTGTAAATAATATATATATATATCCTTGGGCAACTTTTATGCTGTTGTTTATACTTATACCAGCTTTGTTTTTAGCACCATGGCTTAAAAACTATATTAACTTAAATAAACATGCTGCCATTAGGCAAGTTGGATAAAATTAGTAAAAGTAGAGTAAGTAATACGTAGCTGTTTAGTGAGCTTGTAACTCGCTGTTTTAATTTGAAGTAAGTTTATGGATCAATGAAACTATATCAAAAAGTATTTGCCATTGGTGTTATGGCCGCCATTATAGTGCCGAACTTATTCGCCATTACGCAGGGTCGCGAGTCCTTTCCGTTTACGCCGGCGCCTATGTTTGGGCATTACATTGGGCCAAACACTAATTTTTATGATATAAATTTTATCGGGATCAGCAACAATGCCGAAAGAATACTTTATCCTACTTTAGGTAAAAAACCGGAGCAAGCGGTAAACTTTAAAACCATGCGCTTTTTTCTGAATAATGTATATGGTTCGGCCGAAGATATTTCGCCTTTAGGATATTACGAAAGCGACACCCGGGAAAAGTTTGAAGAACGCATGGAAAAATTCATGAACAATTATTTTAAGG
>Ga0210040_10003302_pt1 | contig 21942 bp, 23 predicted proteins | sample CryGeyCG12114_NA_FD_185462 | JGI IMG/M metagenome (GOLD analysis project Ga0210040, IMG submission 185462) | Groundwater microbial communities from aquifer - Crystal Geyser CG19_WC_8/21/14_NA (SPAdes) (version 2) | ecosystem: Environmental > Aquatic > Deep subsurface > Groundwater | place: USA...
CGATGATCTCGGGCTGGGTGATGCTGAGCAGGTCGTTGTTGCCCTGCACGTCGCTCGGCCAGTCCGCGAAGCGCTCGCCGCGGTAGCCGGCCTCGTCCGGGCGGTCCCGCTGGATGGCGGTGCCCATGGCGCCGTCGAGCACGAGGATCCGCTGCTCGAGCAGGGCCGTCAGCTCGGCGGTCGCATCGGGGCGGAGGGTGGGTGAGTCGGACACAGGCGATCCCAAGAAATGCGTGGCTGTGGGTGTGCGGGCTCCGGCTCGGTGGACGAGCTCCGGCACCCCCGGCGGGTCTGCCCAGGCTTGGGCGGTCCCGATGTCGTCCCCATGGTCTCACTTCGGCGCGCCGACGCCGACGACCTGGGCCTCGTTCACACGCAGGGGTCATCCGCCCGCCCCGACCGTCGGGGCGACGTAGGCTCGCAGGGGTGATCGACCCGAAGCCCAGCGCCGAGGACCTGCCCGAGCTGACCGACCCCGTGGTGGTCGTGGCGTTCGAGGGCTGGAACGACGCCGGGGATGCCGCCACCGGCGCGGTCGAGCACCTGGAGCTGATCTGGGACGCCAAGCCGCTGGCCGCGCTGGACCCTGAGGACTACTACGACTTCCAGGTCAACCGGCCCACCGTGTCGCTGATCGGCGGGGTGAGCCGGCGCATCGAGTGGCCCACCACCCGCATCTCGGTGGCCCGGCCGCCGGGCAGCCCCCGCGACGTGGTGCTCATCCGCGGGATCGAGCCGAACATGCGCTGGCGGGGCTTCTGCGCGGAGCTGATCGGGCTGCTGCAGGAGCTCGACGTCCAGACCGTCGTCTCCCTGGGCGCGCTGCTGGCCGACACGCCGCACACCCGCCCGACGCCGGTCACCGGCTCCGCCTACGACGAGGACTCCGCGCGGGTCCACGGTCTGGAGACCTCCCGCTACGAGGGCCCGACCGGGATCCTCGGGATCTTCCAGGACGCCTGCGTCCAGGCGGGCCTGCCGGCGATCAGCTTCTGGGCCGCGGTGCCGCACTACGTCTCCCAGCCGCCGTCGCCCCGGGCGACGCTGGCCCTCCTGCGGCGGGTGGAGGAGGTCCTCGAGATCGCGGTGCCCGTCGGGGCGCTCCCCCAGCAGGCCGAGGACTGGGTCACGACCGTCGACGAGATGGCCAACGAGGACGAGGAGGTCGTCGAGTACGTGCGCTCGCTCGAGGAGCGGGCCACCGAGGTCGACCTCTCCCAGGCCAACGGCGACCAGATCGCCCGCGAGTTCGAGCGCTACCTCAAGCGGCGGGACGGCTCGGCCGGCGGCGCCTGAGCGTCCGTGGTCGGTCAGACCTCGCGGAGTAGCGGGCGCATCCGCGAGGCGGCGTCGTCGTCGAAGAGGCGGTCGTGGGTCGCCAGGGCGAACCGGTCGGTCATGCCCGACACGTAGTCGACGACCTGGGTGACCGCGTCGGCCTCGGTGTCGCGGTAGGACTCCGGCAGCAGGTCGGGGTGCGCCAGGTGGTGGTCCACCAGCCGGCGGATGACGTCGACGGCGACGTGCTTCTGCCCGGCCGCGGTCTCCGACTCGTACACCCGCTCGAACATGAACGCGCGCAGCTCGTGCATCGCCTCCAGCGGCCCGGGGGCCATCACCACGGCGCCGGGGTTGTCCGGCGCGAGAGAGCCAGCGACGACGGCGTCGATCATGGCGCCGACCATCTGGCTGCCCGGCTCGCCGAACACCGCCCGGCTGCCGGCCGGCAGCTCGTCCGGTCGCAGCACCCCGGCGCGGACGGCGTCCAGGGCGTCGTGGGACAGGTAGCCGATGCGGTCGGCGTAGCGCACGCACTCGGCCTCTCGGGTCGAGGGCGGCGGGGTGATCTTCCAGCTGTGCGCGCGGACGCCGTCGCGCACCTCCTCCGTCAGGTTGAGGTGCTCCAGGACCTCGACGATCCGCACGCCCTGGGCGGCGTGGTGCCAGCCACCGGGGACGTAGGGGTCGAACGCGTCCTCGCCGATGTGCCCGAACGGCGAGTGCCCGACGTCGTGGGCCAGGGCGATCGCCTCGGCCAGCGTCTCGTTGAGCCCCAGGGCGCGGGCGAGGGACCGGGCCACCTGGGTGACCTGGAGCGTGTGGGTCAGCCGCGTGACGAAGTGGTCGCCGTCGGGGTTGAGGAAGACCTGCGTCTTGTGCTTGAGGCGGCGGAAGGCCTTCGCGTGCAGGATGCGGTCGCGGTCCCGCTCGAACGCCGTCCGCAGCGGGTCCTCCGGCTCCGGCCGGTCGCGACCGCGGGAAGCGACCGCCCGGCAGGCAGCCGGGGCGAGCTGCTCCTCGGCGCGCTCCCGGGCGGCCCGGTCGGTGAACCGGAACGGGCCGGCGGCCGCCATCAGCTGTCCTGCAGCGCGACGCCGAGCAGCGCGTCGACGGCGTCGCCCACGATGGCCGGTGCCTGCTCCTCCTGCTCCCCCGCCCGGGCGATGGTCGCCGCCGCCCAGGCGTCGACGACGGCGATGGCACCGGGGCTGTCCAGGTCGTCGGTCAGCCGCTCGCGCAGGCCGTGCAGCACCGGGCCGGCCGGGGCGCCGGCGTCCTGGGCGACGGCCCGCCGCCAGGTGCCCAGCCGCTCCTGCGCCTCCCGGAGCAGCGCCGGCGTCCAGGCGCGGTCGGTCCGGTAGTGCCCCGACAGCAGGGCCAGCCGGATGGCCATGGGGTCGGTGCCCTCGCCGCGCAGCTTGGAGACGAAGACCAGGTTCCCGCGGCTCTTGCTCATCTTCTCGCCGTCGAGGCCGATCATCGCCGCGTGCACGTAGGCCTGCGCGAAGGGGCCCTTCTCCCCCGACTCGGCGGCGGACAGCGCCTCGGCGTGGACGGCGGAGTACTCGTGGTGGGGGAAGACCAGGTCGCTCCCGCCGCCCTGCACGTCGAAGCCCATGCCGATGGTGTCCAGCGCGATCGTGGCGCACTCGACGTGCCAGCCGGGGCGGCCGTCGACACCGCGCGGGCCGGGCCAGGACGGCTCGCCGGGCCGTGCTCCGCGCCACAGCATCGGGTCCAGCGGCTGCCGCTTGCCCGGCCGTTCGGGGTCACCGCCGCGCTCGGCGGAGAAGCGCAGCATGGTGGCCTCGTCGTAGTGGGACTCGCTGCCGAAGCCGGGGGCCTGCGAGATGTCGTGGTAGACGTCGCCGGTGCCGTCGTCCAGCACGTAGGCCACGCCGTCGTCGAGGAGCCGCTCGACGTGACCGACGATCCGCGGGATCGCCTCGACCGCCCCCACGAAGTCCTCGGGCGGCAGCACGCGCAACGCCGTCATGTCCTCCCGGAACAGCGCCGTCTCGCGCATGGCGAGGACGACCCAGTCCTCCCCGTCGCGCTCGGCGCGCTCGAGCAGCGGGTCGTCGATGTCGGTGACGTTCTGCACGTAGTGCACCGCGTGACCGGCGTCCCGCCACACCCGGTTGACCAGGTCGAAGGCCAGGTAGGTGGCGGCGTGCCCCAGGTGCGTGGCGTCGTAGGGCGTGATGCCGCAGACGTACATCCGCGCGGTCCGGTCCGGGCTGGTGGCCACCACCTCACCGCGCGCGGTGTCGTGGACCTTGAGCGCGGGACCGGTGCCCGGCAGGGTCGGGAGGAGAGGAGCGGGCCAGGAGAGCACGACCCGAGCCTAGATTGCAGGTCCGACGCCACCGCCCCGCACGTCCGGTGCGGTCGTCGGCGGAGGAGGACACGCCATGGAGCTGCACGAGTACCTGCCGGCGCTGCGCCGGTCGAACGCCCGCTTCGCGGAGGCGGCGGCCGCGGCGGTGCTGGCCCACGGCTGGGCCGCGCGGGTGCCCGGCTGCCCCGACTGGACGCTGGCCGACCTGGTGTGGCACCTGGCCGAGGTGCAGCGCTTCTGGGCCTGGGTGGTGCGGACGCGCGCGCAGGACCCCTCCGCCTACGAGCGGCCCGTCCGGCACCCCGACGACGAGCTGCTCGGCTACGCCGCCGCCCGGAGCGCCGAGCTCGAGGCAGCGCTGGCCGAGGGTGATCCGGCCGATCGGGTGTGGACCTGGGCGCTGCAGCAGGACGTGGCCTTCGTGCTCCGCCGGCAGGTCCAGGAGGCGGCGGTGCACACGGTCGACGTGGAGCAGGTGCTCGGTGACGTGCGCCCGGTCCCCGCCGACGTCGGGCTCGACGGGCTGGACGAGTGGCTGGAGGTCATGGTGCCGGGCGCGCTGCCCGACGGGCCGCCGCCGGACGCCTCCCCCGTGGTCCTGCGCGCGGTCGACGCCGAGGCCGAGCGCACCCTCTTCCCCGGCTCGCGCCCCGTCCCGGTCGCGACCCTGACCGGCACCGCCGGCGACCTGCTGCTGGCGGTGTGGCGGCGGGTGCCCCTGGACGTGCTCACCGTCGACGGCGACGGCGTGCAGGCGGCTGCGATGATCGCCTCGGTCGACCTGGAGTAGCTCAGGGCCAGGTCACGGCGTGCCGGTCGAACTCCTCTCCGGTCTGGATGCCGACGACGCAGAAGACCAGCCCCGCCGGGTCGAGCAGCTGCCAGAAGTTGCCGTCTTCGACGAACCGGTGCCGCGTCGCCCCCAGCGCCTCGAGACGGGCCACCTCGGCGTCGAGGTCGTCGGTCTCGATGTCGACGTGCCAGCGGGGCGGAGTGCCCTCCCCGGTCCGCTGGATCTCGACGTGCCAGCCGTCGGCGAAGGAGCCCAGCGAGGCCCAGTCGGCGTCGTCCGGGTCGGGCGCGGCCGCGCGCCCGGTGGCGCCCGCCCAGAAGGCGGTGCCGGCGGAGTGGTGCCCGGGCGGCAGGTCGAGCAGCAGGATCGACAGGCGGCTGCGGTGCGGCACGGCGAGGCCCCTTCGGTCAGGTGGGCAGACGGCGATAGAGGCACTGCCCGCCCCCGGAGGCGTGCAGCCGGCCGCTGGGCGACCACACGTTCGCCCGCCAGCCGAACATCCCCCGGGTGGACACCGGCGCCGAGCCGTCGCAGAGCAGCCAGGGCTCGTCGATCGCGGGACGGTGGAAGGCGACGTTCAGGTCCAGCGTGGGAGCGATGAACGCCGGGCGCTGCCAGGCGTGCGGGCGGACGGCGGCCGGCCAGCTCGGCAGGTCGACCAGGATCAGCGACCGGGCGGCGTCGACCCACGGGTCGGGGTGGGTCGGCGTGGAGCGGAACCGGAGCCACTGCTGCCACACGGCGGGGCGCGGTCCGTCCGGCCGTCCGACGGCGTCGGCGTCGACCGGTCGGCTCTCGATGTTGTTCCAGAACGGGATGGACGGCGCGGAGCCCTCCCGGCGCAGGTCGTCGAAGGACGGGAGCTCGTCGGGCCCGGGGACGTCGGGCGGCACCGACTCGTCGTGCTCGAGGCCCTCGTTCCCGGCGACCGCCCACACCATCGCGTTCAGGATGGGCTTCCCGTCCTGGGTGATCGCGACGGTCGACGAGCCGGCCGTGCGACCCGGCTTGGCGCTGCGCACCTCGATGTCGATGGGCTCCGGGCGGGCCACCCCGAGGTAGTGGCAGGAGAACGCGGCCGGTTCGTGGTCGGGGGCCGTGGCGCCCACCGCCCGGAGGGCGAAGGAGGCGATGTAGCCGCCCATCGGCCCCCAGATGTTCCACTCGGGCGACGGGGTGGCCCGGAAGCGCCCGTCGTCGACCTGCTCCACCTGCGTGTCCACTCCCAGGTCGCCCACCCCGACACCCTCGCCGAGCTGGGGCGCGGGACGCAACCGGTGCTCAGCTCAGAAGGGCGGCCAGGGCAGGGCGGGCCAGTCGCCGCTGGGCTCGGGGTGCAGCTTGGTCCGCAGCAGGTCGGCCACCCGCTGCTGGGTGCGGCGCACCTCGCGACGGGTCAGGTGCTCGTGCAGCTGCTCCCCCAGGTCGCCGAGCAGGTCGTCGGCCAGCCGCTCCAGCACCTCGAGGGCGGCCAGCGGGATGGGCCGGCCGGCCCAGCGCCACAGCAGGGTGCGCAGCTTCGGGTCGACCGAGAAGCAGATGCCGTGGTCGACGCCGTACACGTGGCCGTCGGGCATCGGGATGATGTGGCCGCCCTTGCGGTCGGCGTTGTTCACCACCGCGTCGAAGACCGCCATCCGCCGCAGCGCCGGATCGTCGCGCCGCACGAACTCGGCCAGGTCGACGTCCTCGTCGCCGTCGATCCACAGCTGCACCATGCCCGGCCCGAACGGGCCCTCCCGGAGCACGGTCGGCGGGACGACCCGCCAGCCGGTTGCCTCCGAGACGAGGAACGCAGAGATCTCCCGGCCGGCCAGCGTGCCGTCGGGGAAGTCCCACAGCGGCCGCTCCCCCGCCACCGGTTTGTAGACGCACTCGCCCCCGAGGTCGCCGGAGCGGATGGCACCCACGAGGGTCACGTTGGAGGCGTCGAGCATCCGCCCCTCGAGGTCGATCTCACCGGTCTGCAGCAGGTGCAGGGCCTCGGCGTCGTCGGCGGGTGGGCGCAGGACGGGGTCGGCGGGTTGCTCGCTCATGGCACGCCGCCGGTCAGCGGCGGTAGCCGTTCTGCCGCGGGCAGACGTGGCCGGTGGCGTCCAGCGGCAGGGAGCACAGCGGGCAGGACGGGCGTCCCGCGGAGATGACGCGCCGGGCGCGGGCGATGAAGGCCCGCGCCGCCATCGGGGTGATGGTCACCCGCAGCGCGTCGGGGCCCTCGTCGCTGTCGGAGAGGATGGCGTCCTCCTCGATCGGCTCCTCGCCGGCGGCCACGGCCTCGACGACGACGGCCTGCTCACCCCCGTCCCAGGCCAGGCCCATGGCGGCCACCCGGAACTCCTCGTCCACGGGCGGGGTGAGCGGATCGAGGTCGTCGACGTCGGCGTCGGGCGGGATGACCGCGTCGGCGCGACCCGAGACCTCGTCGAGCAGCTCGGCCATGCGGTCGGCCAGGACCTGGACCTGGTTCTTCTCCAGCGCGACGCTGACCGTGCGGCCGCTGCCGTCGGACGCCTGCAGGTAGAAGGTGCGGTCGCCTGGCTGGCCCACGGTGCCGGCGACGAACCGGCTCGGACGGTCGAAGAGATGGACCTGACGGGGCACGCGCCCAGGTTACGCGGGCGGGCCGCCCACCTGCTCGGACGACGCGGGGGTGTCAGGCGGGCGCGCCCGATCCGCCGCCGACGACGGCGTCCGAGGACCTCTTCCGCCGCCCCCGCTTCTTCGGCGGCGGGATGAGCGCGGCGACGTCGCCACCGGTGTCGTTGATCCGCACCACGAACGGCCGGGTGTCGGTGTAGCTGACCACCGAGATCGAGGCGGGATCGACGACGATCCGCTGGAACTGGTCCAGGTGCAGGCCGAGCGCGTCGGCGAGGACCGCCTTGATGACGTCGCCGTGGCTGCACGCCAGCCAGACGGCGTCGGGCCCCAGCTCGGCGTTGACCGCCCGGACGGCGGCCACCGCGCGGGCCTGGGTCTGGGCCAGCCCCTCCCCCTCCGGGCCGGGGAAGACCGCGGCCGAAGGATGCTGCTGCACGACCTTCCAGAGCGGCTCCTTGGCCAGCTCCTTGATCGTGCGGCCGGTCCAGTTGCCGTAGCGGGCCTCGCCGAGCCGGTCGTCGGTGCGCAGCTCGAGATCGCGCCCCGCGGTGACCGCCGACGCCGTCTGCACGCACCGCTCCAGCGGGCTGCTGACCACGGCCGCCAGGGGCACCTTCGCCAGCCGCTCCCCCACCGCGGCGACCTGCGCCGCGCCGGTCTCGTCGAGCTGCACGCCGGGGCTCCAGCCGGCCAGGATCCCGCCCGCGTTGGCCGTCGTCCGCCCGTGCCGGAGCAGGATCACCGTGGTCACAGGCGCGAGCGTACGGCCGGGCGGCTACGGCAGGGACGACGCGACCGGCTCGGGGTCGAGCACGCCGGCGAAGACCAGCACGAGCACCAGCACGCCCAGGGCGATGCGGTAGACGACGAACGGGGTGAACGAGCCGCGGTCGAGGTAGCGCAGCAGCCAGGCGATGACGGTCAGGCCCACGCCGAAGGCCAGCACCGTGGCCAGGATCGTCGGGCCCCAGGAGACCCCGACCCCGGCATCGTCGCCGCTGAGCTCGTCGTAGGCCTGGTAGAAGCCCGAGGCCAGCACTGCGGGCACCGCCAGCAGGAACGAGTAGCGGGCGGCCGCGGCACGGGAGTAGCCGAGGAACAGTCCGGCGGTGATCGTGCCGCCGGAGCGGGAGACACCGGGGATGAGCGCCATCGCCTGGGCGAAGCCGAACCCGATGCCGTGGGGCACGGTGAGCTGGTCGAGCTGCCGCTGCTTGGCGCCCACCCGATCGGCCCAGTACAGGATCAGCGAGAAGACGATCAGCGCCGTCGCCACGATCCGCAGGTCGCGGAAGGTCGTCTCGATGTCCTCCTGGAAGAGCAGGCCCAGGATCCCGATCGGCAGGCTGCCGACGATGATCAGCCAGCCCATGCGGGCGTCCGGGTCGCCCTTGCGACCGCCGCCGAGCGAGGCGAACCAGGCGGTGAGGATGCGCCCGATGTCGCGGCGGAAGTAGAGCAGGACGGCGGCCTCGGTGCCGATCTGGGTGATGGCGGTGAAGGCGGCGCCGGGGTCGTCCCAGCCGAACGCCTCCCCCACGACGCGCAGGTGCGCGCTGGAGGAGATCGGCAGGAACTCCGTCAGCCCCTGGACGACGCCCAGGACGACGGCCTCGACCCAGCCCATCAGCGCGGCCCCCAGGCGACGAGGGCTGCCCGCGCGTGTTCCCCGCCGGCCGGGGACCCCGGCCGGGCAGCTCGCGGAGCGGACGACGTCGGGATCAGGCTGGCGCGCACGAGCGGTCACCCTAGGCGGCATCCGCGACGGGTTCCGGCGCGCCGCTCCGAGGCCGGAGGTGCTCGCCGGTGGGAGCGGCGAGTCGCCGGTAGGTTGGCCGGTCGTGGAACAACGGGCGCTCGGGCGCAGCGGTCTGGTCGTGAGCGGGCTGGCGCTGGGCACGATGACCTGGGGCCGCGACACCGACGAGGACGAGGCCGCGATGCAGCTGACCGCCTTCGTCGACGCCGGCGGCACCCTGGTCGACACCGCCGACGTCTACTGCGACGGCGAGAGCGAGCGGATCCTCGGCCACCTGCTGGCCGACGTCGTGCCGCGCTCGGACGTGCTCCTCGCCACCAAGGCCGCGGGCCGGACCGGACCCGGGCCCATGGGCCGCGGCGCCTCCCGCGGGCACCTGCTCGCGGCGCTGGACGCGTCCCTGCAGCGGCTGGGCGTGGACCACGTGGACCTCTGGCAGCTGCACGCCTGGGACGACGCCACGCCCCTGGAGGAGACGCTGGCCGCCTGCGACCTCGCGGTCTCCTCGGGCCGCACCCGGTACATCGGCATCAGCAACTTCACCGGCTGGCAGACCGCGCAGGCGGCCACCTGGCAGCGCGCCTGGCCGGGGCGCACCCCGATCGTGAGCAGCCAGATGGAGTACTCCCTGCTGCAGCGCGGCGTGGAACGCGAGGTCGTCCCCGCCGCCGAGGCGCTCGGCCTGGGCGTGCTGGCGTGGTCGCCGCTGGGGCGCGGCCTGCTCACCGGCAAGTACCGGCACGGCACGCCGTCGGAGTCCCGCGGCGCCTCGCCGCAGTGGGAGGCCTTCATCGACGGGCTGCGCTCGCGCAAGTCCGACCGGATCGTGGAGGCGGTGATCACCGCGGCCGAAGGCCTGGGCACCAGCCCGCTGGGGGTGGCGCTGGCCTGGGTCCGCGACCGGCCCGGCGTCGTCGCCCCGGTGGTCGGCGCGCGCACCGCCCAGCAGCTGCAGGCCTCGCTCGACGCCGACGGCGTCCGCCTGCCCGCCGCCATCCGCACCGCGCTCGAGGACGTCTCCGCGCCGCCCGCGAGCTATCCGGAGCGGTTGGTGGAGCGATGACCGCCGCCCTGCCGGCCCCCGGTGGCGACCCCGTCTTCGCCGCGTTCTGCGCGGCCGGCCTGTGGCCCGGCCTCGGGCGGCGGACGGCGGCGGAGCTGCCCGGCGTGGACATCACCGCCCCGGACGACGTCACCGCCGACCGGCTGCTCAAGCTGCCGCGGGTCGGCCGGCAGCGCGCCGAGCGGCTGTTCTCCAGCTTCCTGGCCGCGCAGCCCACCTACGAGGTCGTCGAGCTGCTCATCGCCGCCGGGCTCCAGGCCAAGCTGGCCGCGGGCGTGGCCGACGCGCTCGGGCCCGACGCCGCCCGGCGGCTGCGCGACGACCCGTGGGCGCTGCTCAGCCTGCCGGGGGTCTCCCTCGCCGACGCCGACCGGCTGGCCATCGCCGTCCTCAAGGGCGCCGACCGGCAGGACGCGCGGCGCGGCCGGGCCATCGTCGGGCTCACCCTGCGCACCGCGACGCGGGACGGGCACACCGTCCTGCCGGCCGATCTCGTCGTCGCCGCGCTGCGCGCCGAGGCCATCACCGATCCGGCCGCCGCGGTCGTCGCCGCCGTCGAGTCCGGCGACGTCCTCGAGCACGAGCCTCCGGTGCCGGAGGACGACGGCGACCCGGACACCGAGCCGGCCGAGCCGGATCCCGCGCTGCGCATGCTGTCGCTGGCCCGGTTCGGCATGGCAGAGGCCGAGAACGTCGCCCGCCTGGCCGCCGCCGCCGAGCGGATCGCCGACCCGGCGTCGGTGCGCTCGGTGGCCAAGGGGCTGGACGAGGCGCAGAAGCAGGCCGTCGCGCAGGTGCTGGGCGCCGGCGTCAGCCTGCTCACCGGCGGCCCGGGCACCGGCAAGAGCCGCACGGTCGCCGCGATCGTGAAGCTGCTGCAGACCAAGGGCACCGAGGTGGCGCTGGCCGCGCCCACCGGACGCGCGGCCAAGCGGCTCGAGGAGCTGACCGACCACCCCGCGGTCACCGTGCACCGGCTGCTCGGCGCGCAGGGCATGACCGGAGGCTTCTCCCGCAACGAGGAGTGGCCCCTGGACGCCGACGTCGTCGTCGTCGACGAGGCCTCGATGCTGGACGTCGAGCTCACCGCCGCGCTGCTGGAGGCCTGTCAGGACGGCACCCACCTGCTGCTGGTCGGCGACCCCGCGCAGCTGCCCTCCATCGGCCCCGGCCACGTGCTGGGCGACCTCATCGACTCCGGGGCCGTGCCGGTCACCGAGCTCACCACGCTCTACCGGCAGGCCGAGGGCGGGGCGATCGCGCGGCTGGCGACCGGCGTGCGGGGCGGAGAGCTGCCACCGGTCGACTCCCCCGACCGCGAGGTCGTGATCGTCCCGGCCACCGGGTCGGCCGACGCCGCCCGCCGGGTCGTGCAGCTGGTCACCGACTCCATCCCCCGCGCGCTGGGCATCGACCCCGGCGCGGTGCAGGTCGTCACGCCGGTGCACCGTGGGCCGGCGGGTACCATCGAGCTGAACAAGGCGCTCAAGGCGGTGCTCAACCCCGGCGAGGGCACGGTGTTCGGCTTCGATCCGGGTGACCGCGTCGTCGCCACCGCGAACCACCTCGACCTCGAGCCGATCGGCTTCGCCAACGGCGAGGTCGGGGTGGTCACCAAGGCCGGCGAGGGGTCGCTGGGCATCGACTTCTCCTCGGGCCCGGTGACGGTGAACGGCTCGGCGCTGTCGGACCTGCGGCACGGCTGGGCGATCACCGTGCACCGCGCGCAGGGCTCGGAGTGGCCCGGCGTCGTCGTCGTCCTGCCCCCGGAGGCCGGCGGGATGCTGTCCCGGCCGCTGGTCTACACCGCGCTCACCCGCGCGCAGAAGCACCTGTCGATCGTGCACGCCAGCGGCGCGGCCCTCGTGCGCGCCGTCCGCGAGGTCGACGTCCGGCCGCGGCGCACCCGCCTGGCCGCCCTGCTGGCCGAGTACGCCGCCGACCTCGCCGGCTGATCAGGCGGTTGCCGGCTCGTCCTCGTTGAGCTCGATCGTCCGGCGCAGCAACCGGCGACGGCGGCGGAACCAGAACGCGAAGCCTCCGTAGAGAATCACCATCCCCCAGTTGACGTCCTCGGGGTGACCGGTCAGCACGCGGTGCAGCAGGAATCCGCAGATGCACAGGAACCAGGCGACGGCCGCCCCCGCGAGGAACCGCCCGATCCGTGACATCGGCCAGCGGACGGTCTCCTGCTCGATGAGCCGCCCGGCCCAGTCCACGGCGGCAGCGCGGAGCCGGGGTTCGTCGAGCGCCATGCCCCGCGGCGCCGCGTGTGCCACCCGCGGCGCATCCGACGACGACAGCCCATGTCGCTGGACCAACTCGCGCCAGGCGTCTCGATCGGCGGCGGGTCGCAGGCGGGACCAGAAGCTGCGGCCGCCCACCCACCAGGCCAGCAACGGCAGACCCACCAGGATCAGCACGATGATCAGGCCCGCGGTCACGGTCCGATCCTGGCGGGAGCCGGAGCTGCTGTCCGCGCCGAAAGGCGCAGGTCATCCGATCGAGCGCTCCGGAGGCCGACTCCCCGAGCGCCGTCCGGCGGGATGCGCCCGCGCCGACGACCATCGACGCCATGCGACGACGCCGGCCCGCCGCCGCCCTGCTCACCCTCTGCGTCACCGCCGCCCTGACCGGGTGCGCCGGCACCGACGAGCCGGCCCCCCCGGAGGAGCTCGGCGCCGCCGAACCCGGCGAGTCACCCGAGATCGACACCGACCCCGCCGGGACGGTGATCGAGCTCGAACCCCAGGCGGAGGGGCTGGCCTTCGACCCGGTGACCGACCTGCTCGTCGCCACCGTCCGGGAGGAGAACCGGCTGCTGCTGATCGACCCGGCGACCGGCCGGACGGAACGCGAGGTGCCGCTGCCCGGGCACGCCCGGCACCTGCAGCTCGCCGCCCCGGGCGGCCCGGTGCTCGTGCCCGCGGAGGACTCCGACTCCCTCGTGCTGGTGTCGCTGCCCGACGGCGGCACCACCACGGTCGACGTCGGCGAGTACCCGCACGACGCCGCGCAGGTCGAGGGCGGCCGGATCCTGGTCGCCGACGAGCTCGGCGGCACGCTGTCGGTGGTCGAGGACGGCGAGGTGGCCCGGACCTTCGACAGCCAGACGCAGCCGGGCGGGATCTCCGCCGTCGGTCCGCTCGCGGGCGTGGTGGACGTCGCCGACTTCACGCTGACCACCTACGACGTGGTCGCCGGCGATCGCCTCGACGTCGTCGATGCCGGGGAGGGGCCGACGCACCTGGTCACCGACGTGCGCGGCCGTTTCCTGGTCGCCGACACCCGTGGCGACGCCGTCCTGGTGTTCGACTCCGCCCCGCTCCGGCCGGCGGGCACCTACCGGCTGCCCGGAACCCCCTACGGGGTGGCCCACGACGACGCCGCCCAGGTGCTGTGGGTGACGCTGACCGCGCGGAACGAGGTGGTCGGGCTGTCCACGGCCGGCGAGCGGCTCACCGAGGTGGCGCGGTTCCCCACGGTGCGCCAGCCGAACACCGTGGCGGTCGACCCGGACAGCGGTCGGGTGTTCGTCGCCAGCCGCGCCACCGGCGAGCTGCAGCTGATCGACCCCTGAGCGGGGGCCGGCGCGCCCCGGGAACGCCACGGGCGCGGCACACCGGCTGGTGCGCCGCGCCCGGGGACGGTGCGGACCGGCCTGGGGTCAGGCCGGGGAGCGGGTCAGCTCTTGAGGGCTTCCTCGACGTCCGGGTTCTCCTCGAACCAGGCCTCGACGGCCTCCTCGTACCGACCGTCGCCGTACTCGTTGACGACCATGTTCTCCAGCGAGCCGTACTGCTCGTCGGTCAGGGTGAAGTCGCTCATGAGCTCGGCGACCTCGGCACAGTCGTCGGAGAAGCCCGTGCGGGCCAGCGTGTGCAGCGCCTCGGGGTCACCGAGCGCGCCCTCCGGGTCCTCGAGGTCCTTCATCGGGAACTCGCTGTTGGCCCAGAACGGGCGCCACAGGGTGACCACGATGTCCTCCTCTGCGTCCACGGCGGACTGCAGCTCGGCCAGCATGGCCGTGGTGGAGGACTCGACGAGCTCGTAGGAGTCCAGCCCGTAGGCCGGGATGACCTCGTCCCGGGTGATCCGGGTCAGGCCCGCGCCCGGCTCGATGCCGACGATCCGCCCGCCGAACCGGTCGGCGTTGTCGGTCAGGTCGGCGATGGAGTCGATGTCGACGTACTCGGGGACGGCCAGGGTGAGCACCGCGCCCTCGTACCAGGCACCGAGGTCCTCGATGTCGTCGCCGAACTCGTCCATGTAGTCGGCGTGGGTGACCTCCGACCAACCGGACGGGTAGACGTCGACGTCCCCACCGGCGAGGCCGGCGTACAGCGGAGCGGCCTCGCCGAGCTCCTGGAACTCGACGTCGATGTCGCGGTCCTCGAGCACGTTCTGCCACAGGTAGGCGGTGCTGAGGCCGTCGGTCCAGGACGGCAGGAAACCGAGGGTGACCGACTCGCAGTTCCCGCCGTCGCCCCCGTTCCCCGTGGCCGTGGTGTCGCTGCTGTCGTCGCCGCCGCACGCGGTGGCGGTCAGGGCGACGGCGGCCAGGCCGGCCGCCAGCCGGAAGCTGCGGCGCTTCGCGAACGCGCTCATGGTCGTGCTCCTCTCATCGGTGCCGCCCGCGGTAGCACGGACGGCGTCATGCAGCGCGGAGCAGCGGTCGGGCGCCGGAGGGCGCCCGCGCCGGTCCGCGCGGTCGGGAGGCCGCTGCAGGTCAGCGGCGGCCGGCCGGCTCCGGCGCCGGCTGCGGCGTCGTGCCGGTCGTCGGGTCGGCGGTGGCCGGGGGGGCGCTCGGTGGGCGGCGGCGCCGCTGGGCGAGTGCGGCGAAGATCCCGCGGCGTCCCTGGCCGCTGCCCCCGAAGGAGGCGGTGAGCCGGTCGAGGTAGATCGCCAGGATGACGACGGCCAGGCCGCCCTCGAAGCCGAGCCCGACATCCAGCCGGGAGATGCTCCGCGAGACGACACCGCCCAGGCCGCCGGCGCCGATGATGCCGGCGATGACCGCCATCGACAGCCCCAGCATGATCACCTGGTTGACGCCGGCCATGATCGTGGGACGGGCCAGGGGCAGCTCGATGCCGCGCAGGATCTGCCCCGGCGAGCTGCCGAACGCGTGCCCGGCCTCCACGGTCTCCCGGTCCACCTGCCGGATGCCCAGCTCGGTCAGCCGGACGCCGGGCGGCAGCGCGAAGATGATCGTGATGATCGTGCCGGGCACGACGCCGAGCCCGAAGAAGACCACCCCGGGCACCAGGTAGACGAAGGCCGGCATCGTCTGCATGAAGTCCAGCACCGGCCGCAACGCTGCACTGACCCGGTCGCTCTTGGCCGCGGCGATCCCGAGCGGCACGGCGACCGCCACCGAGACCAGCACCGCGACCAGCAGCAGGGCGAGGGTCTCCATGGACTCGGTCCACAGCGCCATGCTCTGGATCAGCAACAGGCCGGCCAGGGAGCCCACCGCGAACACGACCGACCGGGCCAGCAGGCCGACTACGGCGAGGAACAGCGCCAGCACCAGCGGCGGCAGGAAGAGCAGGAGGTCGGTGAGGCCGTCGACGGCGGCGAGCGTGACGTCGCTCACCGCGTCGATGGCCGGTGCGAAGTTCTCCCGTACCCAGTCCAGGCCGCTGTCGATCCAGTCGCCCACCGGGATGCGGGGCAACGGGGAGTCCTCGGCGGCGAGGACGGTCGTCGGCTCAGCCACGGGATCCCTCCAGCAACTCGGCGTGGTCGCCGACGGAGCCGGCGGGAGGCCGCCCGTCGGACTCGGCCCCGGCCAGCGCGGCCAGCACCGCCCGGGAGTCGACCACCCCGCTCGGGCGCCCGGCGTCGTCGACGACGACCACGGGGGCATCGCTCGCGCCGGCCGGACCCAGCAGCTCGGCCAGCGACGCGGTGGCGGCGACCCGGGCCGCCGGCGGCCGGACGGCCGCGGCGACGACGCCCGAGGAGGCGAGGAGATCGGAGGCGGTGACGACGCCGACGAGGCACCCGTCGCCGTCGACCACGGCGAGGGCCGAGCCACCGCGTCCGCGCAGGGCGTCGAGGGCGGCCCGGGGTGCCACGTCCACCGGAACGGTGACCGCCGGCACCATGACGTCGGCCGCGGTGAACACCCGCGAGCGGTCGACGTCGGCGAGGAACCGCTCGACGTACTCGTCGCCGGGATCGTTCAGGATCGACTCGGGAGTGCCGAGGCGGACGACCCGGCCGTCGCGCATGATCGCGATGCGGTCGCCGAGCCGCATGGCCTCGTTGAGGTCGTGGGTGATGAAGACGATCGTCTTGCCCAGCCGGGCCTGCAGTTCCAACAGCTGGTCCTGCATCTCGCGCCGGATCAGCGGGTCCAGGGCGCTGAAGGCCTCGTCCATCAGCAGCACGTCGGCCTCCGAGGCGAGCGCCCGCGCCAGGCCCACGCGCTGCTGCATGCCACCGGACAACTCGTCGGGGCGCTTGGCCGCCTGGCCGCCGAGCCCGACCATGGTCAGGGCCTCGCGGGCGGCTGCCTGACGGGTGCGGCGATCGACGCCGCGCACCTCGAGCGCGTACGCGGCGTTGTCCAGCACGCTGCGGTGCGGCAGCAGCGCGAAGTGCTGGAAGACCATGCTGATGCGGCGCTGGCGGACCTCGCGCAGCGGCTTGCCCGACAGCGCGGTGATCTCGTCCTCGCCGACGTGGACGGTGCCGGCCGTCGGCTCGAGCAGACCGTTGAGCATCCGCAGCAGCGTGGACTTGCCCGAGCCGGACAGGCCCATGACGACGAAGATCTCGCCCGGCTCCACCGCCAGGTCGACGTCGATCACCGCAGGAGTGGCCCCGGAGGCCCGGATCTCATCAGCGCCGGCTCCGGCACGGAGCCGGTCCACCGCCTGAGCAGGATGTCGACCGAAGACCTTGAACAGGCCCTCGACGCGTAGTGCGGTCACATGTCCCTCTCGCCTCGCGGGCCGGCGGGCCGGAGCCCTCGGCCCGGTGTTCCGGGATGGGGAGGCACGCACGACCGTTCCCGGCCGGTGCCACGGACCGTTGCCTCGCCTTCCTCAGCCCCGTCGGCGCTCCGGCGGAGGGTTCCGCCGCTTGCACCCTTCCGGGCCGCTCGGTGTCGCAGCCCGGCGAGCGACGCTACCGAGGGAACAGCCGGTCGGGTACCGGTGAACGGAGGTCGACAGGTTTCCGTAATGCGATCGTCACATCAACGCGACGGGCGACAGGGCGCTCCCCGCTCAGCCGGGCAGGTCGTCCTCGTCGGCCGGGACGTCGGTCTCCTGCTCCAGGACGTCGGCCTCGTTCGCCTCGCGGTCGCCGATCGGCCGCACCGGGCTGCCGGCCTCACCGGGGCGGGCGGCGAGCTGCTGCTCGAGTGCGTCCGCCTCCGGCACGCCGTCCTCCGGTCCGGCCACCGCGCCCGCGAGGCCCATGGCGGTGCCGTCGACGAGGTCGCCCTGCTCGGCGAGGTCTGCTTCGTCGGCAGCGCGGGGATCGGTCACGTCGTCCTCCAGGGGTGGTGCGGTCGGGTGGGGCCCATCCTGCCGCCCGGGAGACGGTCCGGCGCGGCGGCAGATGTGAGCCGGGGAACGACGGAGTGACCAGCGGGCGACGGGCAGGCACAATCGTGCCGATGGAGGCGTCTGCCGATTACGAGTTCGCTCCGCTGCGGATCCCGCCGGGCACGTCCCGGTCCGCGGCGGCGACCATGCTGAGTCTTCAGTCCGACGTGGGCGGCTGGGAGCTCGCCCGGCTGCAGCTGCACGCCGACGGCACCCGCAAGGTCGTCCTGCGGCGCCGCGCCCGGCTGTCCTACCTGCCCGGCCCGGTCATCTAGACGTCGTTCCCCTCGCCCGCCCGGAGCCAGTGCTCCGGGTGGTGCAGCCCGGGCGGCAGCAGGGTCGCGGCGTCGCCCCGGGCCGCCTCCAGCTGCGGCCGGGTGAGGAACAGGCAGACCGAGAGGTCGGCACCCCGCACGTCGGCCGCCCGCAGGTCGGCCCCCAGCAGGTCCGCCCGCCCGAGGTCGACGCCGCGCAGGTCGGCGCCGATCAGGTAGGCACCGCGCAGGCTCGCCCCGCGCAACCGCATCCGGCGCAGGTCCCGGCCCATGAGGTCCGCGCCGCGGCGGTCGGGGCCGGCAGGGGTGCGGACGGCGTCGCTCACCTGCTGCAGGAGCGCGCCCACCTCGGCGCGATGGGTGCCCACGTCCAGGGCGCGCAGCTCCTCGGCGTCCGTCCCCGCCAGCCGCTCGGTCGCGACGCGGGCCTGCTCCACGGCCGGGTGCAGCGCCGCGGCGTCCGGCAGCGTCGCGGCCTCGGCCAGGTACCAGAGGATCTCGTGCAGCTGGCGCATCACCGGCAGGACCGCGAACTGCCCCGCCGCGAGCTCCGGGGACTCCCGCCAGCTCCGCCCGCCGAAGGTCTGCTGGGTGATGCGCTGGCCGGCGCCGAAGCAGTCGAAGACGGTGCAGCCGGGGAAGCCCTCGGGCCGGAGGCGGTCGTGGATGCCGCAGCGGAAGTCGGCCTGCAGGTGGCGGCACGGGGTGCCCGCGGGCTTGTCGATCGCGAAGTCGGCCGAGGCGGCGAAGGCCGGCGCGACGCAGCACAGCCCGGCGCACCGCGAGCAGTCGGCCGAGAGCCCGTCCCGCGCCGGCACGAGCGGGAGCGGGCGGGAGGTCATGACCGGTCCAGCCTAGGACGGCGTCGCGACCGCGGGACGCCGAGCGCTACGGGACGAGGACGACCTTGCCGACGGTGCCGCGGTCGGCCAGCCGGGCCAGCGCCTGCGGGGCCTGGTCCAGCGGGAGGACCTCACCGACCAGCGGGTCGACGTACCCGTCGGCCACCAGCCGGAGGAGCTCCTCGTGCACCGCCGGGAACAGGCCGGGGTCGTGCTTGCGGTACAGACCCCAGTGCAGCCCGACGACGCTGTAGTTCTTCACCAGCACGTGGTTGGCCGGCGCGTCCGGCAGCCGGCCGCTGGTGAAGCCGACGACGAGCAGCCGGCCCTCGAACGCGATGCACCGGCGCGACTTGTCGAACACGTCCCCGCCGACCGGGTCGTAGACGACGTCGGCGCCGTGCCCGCCGGTGATCTCCTTGACCACGGGCACGAAGTCCTCGGCGGTGTAGTCGATGACGTGGTCGGCGCCGAGTTCGCGGCAGATGCCGGTCTTGCGCGGCCCGCCGGCGGTGGCGATCACCCGTGCGCCGGCCGCCTTGCCGAGCTGGATGGCCGCCGATCCGACGCCCCCGGCGCCGGCGTGCACGAGCAGCCACTCCCCCGCCTGCAGGTGCGCCCGGCGGTGCAGCCCGACGTGGCCGGTGGAGTAGGTCAGGTACAGCGAGGCGGCCTTCTCGTCCGAGAGCCCGTCGGGCGCGGGGTAGGCGGAGGCGGCGTCCATCAGCGCGTACTCGGCGAACGCGCCGGGGCCGCCCGCGGGCGAGCCGATGACCCGCTGCCCGGTGCCGACGATCTCGCCGCACAGCTCCACGCCGGGCGTGTACGGCAGCGGCGGCTTCTCCTGGTACAGCCCCTTGGCCATGAGGACGTCGGGGAAGTTGAGGGCCGCCGCCCGCACCCTGACCAGCACCTGGCCCTCGCCCGGGGTGGGCATCTCGACCTCGTCGAAGCTCATGACCTCCGCCGGGTCGCCGAGGTCGTGGACCCGCCATGCGCGCATGCCCCGACCCTGCCAGACCCGGAGTGACGACCGTCACCTGCCCCCGGCCTCCAGTCGCTGCCCGCCCGGCGTCGTGACAGTGTGCTGGCGACCACGCCCGGCCTGAACGGTGAGGACCGCATGAGACAGCACCTGACGGACCCGCTGCGATTCTTCGCAGCCTTCGTCGCGCACCCCCGCCAGATGGGCGCCGTGCTGCCCACCTCCCGCACCGCGGTCCGGGACATGCTCGACCTCGCCGACGTCCCCGCCGCCGACCTGGTCGTGGAGCTCGGGGCCGGCACCGGCTCGCAGACCGGCGAGATCCTGGCCCGCCTGCGGCCGGGTGCCCGGCTGGTGGCGGTGGAGATCGACCCGAAGCTGTCCGCGCTGCTCGAGAAGCGGTACGCCGGTGACGACCGGCTGCAGGTCGTCACCGACTCCGCCGAGAACGTGGCCGCCTACCTGGACGGCCGGCGGGCCGACGTGCTGGTCTCCGCGATCCCCTTCACCTCGCTGGACGGCAAGCTCCGGCAGCGGATCCTGGACGCGCTCCCCGGCCTGCTGACCCCGCAGGGCGTCCTGGTGCTGATCCAGTACTCGCCGCTGCTGATGGGCGAGCTCCGCCGCCGGTTCCGCTCGGTGCGCTGGCGCATCACGCCGTGGAACGTGCCGCCGGCGTTCCTGTTCGCCTGCTCCCAGGACGACGCCGGCGGCACCGACTGATCAGGTCGCCGAGCCCGGGCGCAGCGCGCCGGGGACGCCGGCGGTCTCGCCGGTCGCGGTCCGGGCCGCCGGGACGCCCTTGAACTTGTAGGGCACCGCGCCGATGCCCGGCTGCACGATGTAGGCCCCGCCCGGCTCGCCGGAGGTCCACGCGGCGATCATCGCGTCGGCGACCTCCTCGGCCGAGAGGATCGGGAAGCCGTTGTCCAGGAACGTCTGGCGGATGCCGTCGATGATGGCGGTGTCGGCGAAGCCGGGGCAGATCGCGGTCATCGTGATGTTCTCGCTGATCACTCGCGCGGCCATGGAGCGGACGAAGGTGATGGCGCCGCCCTTGGCCACGCTGTAGCCGGGGTCGGTCGCCAGCGGGGCCAGCCCGGCGAGCGAGGCGGTCACGATGATCGAGCCGCCACCGGCCCGGCGCAGCGCCGGCAGGGCGGCCTCGGTGCCGTAGACGACGCCGAAGAGGTCGATCTCGACGACGCGGAGGAACTCGTCGACGTCGAGGGCCTGCCGGGACCTGCCGGCGATGCCGGCGTTGAGGAAGGCGGCGTCCAGCCGGCCGTGCTCGGCCTCGACCTGCGCGACGACGGCGGCGTTGGCCGCGCGGTCGGAGACGTCGAGGACGACGAACGGGCAGCCGAGCTCGTCGGCGACCTGCCGGTTGCGCTCGCTGTCGAGGTCGGCGAGGACGACGGTGACGTCGAGCGCCGTGAGCTTGGTCGCGAGGGCGCGGCCGAAGCCACCGGTGCCCCCCGTGATCAGCGCGACGGAACCGGGCGTGGGTGCGGGAGTGGTGTCGGTCACCCCTGCATCATGCCGACCGCAGGAAGCGGTCCAGCACCCGGACGCCGAAGCGCAGCGACTCCACCGGCACCCGCTCGTCGATGCCGTGGAACAGCGAGGCGAAGTCCAGGTCGGCGGGCAGCCGGAGCGGGGAGAAGCCGAAGCAGCGCATGCCCAGGCGCTGGAAGCTCTTGGCGTCGGTGCCGCCGCTCATCGTGAAGGGCACCGGCCGCGCGCCGTCGTCCTCGGCCTTGAGGGCGGTGACCATCTGGTCGACCAGCGGCCCGTCGAACGTCGTCTCGACGGCCTGGTCGTGCACGAGCCACTCGCGCTGCACGCCCTCGCCGATCAGCGCGGCGAGCTGGCGCTCGAACTCCTCCTCCTGCCCGTAGAGGAAGCGGCCGTCGACGGTGGCGCTCGCGGTGCCGGGGATGACGTTGGCCTTGTAGCCGGCGTCGAGCATGGTGGGGTTGGCGGTGTTGCGCAGCGCCGCGCCGATCATCCGGCTGATGCTGCCCAGCCGGGCCAGGGCCAGCTCGGGCTCGGCCGGGTCGATCTCGATGCCGTAGGCGTCCTCCACCGCGGCGAGGAACGCCCGCATCGGCGGGGTCAGGGTGAGCGGGAAGCGGTGGGCGCCGATCCGGGCGACGGCCTCGCACAGGCGGGTGACGGCGTTGTCGTCGTGCACGAAAGAGCCGTGGCCGGGCCGGCCCGCGGCGGTGAGCCGCATCCAGGCCAGCCCCTTCTCGGCGGTCTGCACCAGGTAGAGGCGCAGGTCGTCGCGGACGGTGATGCTGAAGCCGCCGACCTCGCTGATCGCCTCGGTGCAGCCCTCGAGCAGGTCGGGGTGGGCGTCGACGAGGTGGTGGGCGCCGAGCTTGCCGCCGGCCTCCTCGTCGGCGACGAAGGCCAGCACGATGTCGCGGTC
>Ga0210040_10003303_pt1 | contig 21936 bp, 1 predicted proteins | sample CryGeyCG12114_NA_FD_185462 | JGI IMG/M metagenome (GOLD analysis project Ga0210040, IMG submission 185462) | Groundwater microbial communities from aquifer - Crystal Geyser CG19_WC_8/21/14_NA (SPAdes) (version 2) | ecosystem: Environmental > Aquatic > Deep subsurface > Groundwater | place: USA...
TAAAAAATAAGAGAGGTAATACTAAACTATCTTAAGAAGTATAAAACTTATTACTTTTATTTTACTTTTTTTCTTACTAAGTTTTAGAAAGTATTTAATAGTATAAGTTATATTTTCTACCTAGTAGATAGAAGAGACTAATTTAGACTATATTAGGCTAAAATAAGCTAATATATACTAATTTATAATAATATTAACTAAGATAGAATACCTTAGTATAATATAATATAAAGTTAACTAAGATATATATACTTATTTTAAAGAAAGAAAAAGAGATATTTTAAGTCTAGATATAAGTAAAATTATAATAGAGGATAGTATATAAGTATATATAGAAGTATAGTAGTTTATTTAAGACTTAACCTAGTTAGAGCTACTATAAGAAGTACTAAATAAGCTATAAAAGCTCTTTATATAGTAGGTATAAGTATAGAATACTAGTAAAAATTAAGGTAACTTAGCCTATACTAAAGATCTCTATCTTAATCTTATTAAAGCTTATCTTTCTACTTTAAGAAATATCTTAAAACTTCTTACTCTTACTTTTCTTTAACTTAATCTTCTTTAAAGTACTATCTAAGCTAACTTCTTACTAATATAGATTACTATAATACTTAGTAAATATAGCCTTTCTAAATATACTAAGGCTTTTATACTACTTATAAGTATTAGTAAGTACCTAAGTAGCTTTATTAGTAATAGAGTAGTTTTAATTATATATAGTAAGCGTAAATAGTATAGTAGAGCTTAAGAGGTTACTAACGTAGCTTATTATACTATACTTAGTCTTTTTCTAGTTATTATTAGCTAATCTATACTAATTTAGCTTAATTAGTATTACTTATAGTCTTAGAAAGCGTCTTTTCTATATTAGAGTTAGAAGAGTCTTTAACTATATTAAGAGTATATTTCTTCTTACTAGCTAACTAAGCTTAGCTAATAATAGTATAATTATAGTACTTAAGAAAGATACTAGACTAAAAATTACTAGTTAATATAAAAGTACTACTATAGCTAGTAAAGTACTTTATATATAGAGTAAGTAGACTAGAGATAGTATAAAAAAACTATCTAGTAAACTTAATAAGCGTAGTATAGTCTTAAGTATACTCTATAGATATCTTCTTAACTACTTTAAAAGTCTTAGGCTTATTAAGATAAGTAGAAAACGTAAAGCGTACCTTAAGCTTAGTAAATATCTTAATAGTATAGAAGAAATCTTTAAAAGTATAATAAAATACTTTATAACTAGTAAGAGGCTATAAGTATTAATATAGCCTAAAATATACTAATATCTACTAGATACTTATATTAAAGTAATCTTAACTAATCTTAAAGTAGTACTTATACTTTACGTACTAAGTAGTAGTACTATTAGGTTTAGTAGTAGTAAAGGTAGCTTAAATAATCTTATTAGTATTTACTATACTAATCTTAAAAATATAGTAATCTAAGAAGTTAATAAAGTCTAGCTAGCTAGTAGAGAACGCGTTAAAGTATTATATATAAAAGAATACTATCTACTTACTATACTTAACTAAATCTTCTTTCTTATTATCTAGAATAGTATATACTATAATAAAGTAGACTTAAAGAAGTTATAAAGCGTTAGTATATAATAAGTATTAATATATTAAGGCCTATAGGCATTATAAAGGTCTACTTATAAAAGTTAGTCTTATATTACTTTAATAATAGCTAATCTAGTCTAGCTTTTACTAATTTATACTAATTTATAATAAAGAGTACTAAGGCTAAAAAGGAATAAAATAGCTAACTTACTAGTAAAATTAAAAGTAAAGTATAAGAGTAATTATTTAAAATAAGCTAGAGCTTCTTAATATACTAAGGCTATACTAGCTACTTATAAGCTTAGTAGTAAATAGTAAAGTAAAAGTAAAAAAAGAAGTAAGAGAAAAATCTTCTAGCTACTAGCTTAAAGTAAAAGTAGATCTAGCCCTAAGATTATAAGATACTAATACTTACTTAAGATTATATAAAGTAGCGTAACTTAGGCTAGAATAAGTATAATAATATTAAGGTCTACTATATTCTTATAAAGACTATATATAAATATTATAGTAGATAATAATATATAGTAGTTAAGTTAACTACTCTTAAGAAAGAGGATATTATTAGAACTAGTAGGACTTAGCCTAAAGGGGCTTAAAGTTAGATAATAGAATCTTACTATATATACTAGAAGAATAAATCCTATAAGAGGGTAGTAATTTATCTCTCTTATATACGTAAAGGGAATATATAATCTATTTACCTCTTAATTACTTCTTATACTTTTTCTATAATACTTACTCTATATATTTCTAATACTTAGCTAGTTTTATATTTTTTTAATAGCCTTATAATATATATAAGTATACTATTAACTAGTCTAAGAGCGTATAGTACTTATATAACTTTATCTTATACTCTTATATACTAGGTTTAAGTATAAGAAGTTCTTCTTTCTTAGCTTTATATAGTTTTATTAATATATAGCTAGAAAAGTATAGCTTTAACTACTCTCTATACCTTAGTATAGCTATATATATTTAGTTACTTAGTATATTATATAAGAATTAATAGTATATAGTATAGATATAGTCTAGTATTATATAAATAAGACTTTTATATCTCTATATAAGTAACTTAGTATTAGATTTAGCTTTCTAGATATAGCGTTCTATTAGTTATTAAGTAAAATATTATGCTAGCTTAAAGTCTTAGACGTTTTATATAAAGTAGAGGAGCTAGTATACCTATACTATATAAGCTATAATCCTACTCTTCTCTTAAAGGTATTTTACTATATAGTATAGCTTCTTAAACTCTTTTATAAAGCTCTTTATAATATTTTTAATATCTTATACCTCTTTTATAGTTAGTACCCTTACTATTAGTAGGTAATATAAGCGTACTAGCTATTAGAGGTTCTTAATATATTTATTAAATTAATAATCTTATAGTAGTAGTTCTAATAAAACCTCTAGCTATAACCTCTACTCTACGCTCTTAAAAGTCCTCTAGTTATAGATAAAGCTTATATTAAAAATAATAGCTATTAGTATTATTACTTTTAATTTATTAATAGCTTTACTTATTTTATCTATACAATACTAGTAAAGCTTAAACTTATCTTCTTTATAAGTAGCTATAGTATTTCTATACTTACTCTTAATCTAGAGTCTTAGAATATACTTAGTTACGTTAGTAGTAACTATATATATTAAGTTAAGTAGAAAACTTTATAAGAATATAAGAGATTTTAAATATATAAAGGCTAGTTACTAGATAATACTATATTACCTATAGTACTACTTAAGCGCCTTCCTCTCTTTCTTTATTATTAGTATTACCTTTTATAGCTATTCTACTTTATTTATCTTTATATATATATCTTCTTTTAGTAGCTAATCTTATTATATAAAAGTAAACGTTAGTATATAAAGAGTATTTAATTTACTTTTATAAATAGCCTTAATATTATATAGATAGTATAGATATAAGGCTATACTTAGGCTTTTTACTCTTATAATAGCTACTACTCTAGGCCTATTACCTTCTTCTATAAGCTATAGTATAGAGATCTATAAGGAGTTAGCTTACCTATTATATATAGAACGCTAGTATATAAAGTATATACTTTACTAGTAATAGAATTCTAAAGTTATATACTACTCTTCTTAAGCCTCTATAACTTATAGGTAATTAGATAGATAAATATATTAAATTATTCTAGGTCTTTTATACTATTCTCTAGGATAAAAGTAATAGGAATTATATTCTTCTTCTTATTTTTAATTTCTAGTAGAAGGTTTAAGAGATAGGCTATAATATAGTAGACTTTATTATTACTATTACCTTTATTAGTAAGGCTTACTACATCTATACTTAGCTTAATTACTTAGGTATATTTATTTAAAAAGAGGCTTTCTTTATATAGAGTTTAATATTATTTACTACTAAATATATCTTTTAGTAGATTACTATCTAGCTATACTCTATTAGTATCTAGCTTAAAGGATACTTAGTATTTAGTTAGCTTTTTTATCTAGGTCTTACTACTAAGCTATATAGTAAGTAACTATTCTAAAGAAGTAAAGTAGAATTTATCTCTTAGTATCTTTATACTATCTTCTTAGACTTACTATTACTATTAATATACGCTATAGTATTTATATTTATCTAGGTTTTTATAAGGTCTAGTAAATACTATATAGTAATTCTAGAGGTAGTAATTAACTATAGAGTAGGTAATACCTATTATATCTTTAAGTTTTATTCTTAAGTCTTTATAAGTTAGAATAGAGTTTTTTCCTAACTTAAGCTCTAAATAAAAAAAGTTATTATTAAATATTTTATAGCTAAACGTCTATATATATTCTTATAACTTAATTACTCTAGTAGTATTATTATAAGCTAGTATATATTAGAAAAGGAAAATATAACTATACTAACTTTTATAGTATATTAATATACGTACTAAAGTAGTTATAGTAATAGATATTAGCCTAGATATTAGTAACTTAATTATCTTTATCTTCTCTATCTATATTAGTAGTTAAGTATTAGGTATTATATAGAATAGTAGTATCTAGTATTAGACTTATATAAGCGCGACTTCTATTATTAAGGTAAAGTCTAGTATTATTTAGATATTACTTAATATATATAGTTATATATACTTCTTATAATATATATATAGAATATACTATATTACTATATATAGACGTAGGTACTTTAGGAGTTTATACTTATATAGCCTTTCTTTATCTTTATGTAGGTTAGGTATCTTTATATTATTAGAGTAATATTTAGTATAAAGCTCTACTTTTTCTTTATATACTAGTTACTATAAGTACTATTACTACTAAGTATCTTAGTAATTTATATAGCTAATCTAGAGTATACGTATTACTTCTTTATAATACTATTTCTTAAGAGTGCTACTCTATAGATAACTAATAATAGCGTAATTCTTAGATCTTAGGTATAGTATAGTAGTTCCTATACTTATAAGTATATACTAGTAATTACTATTATATACTAGTATAAAGTTTAGAGCTATAGATCCTAGCCTATACTATAGCGAAGCTATATAGTTAAACTAAGTATTAATCTAAGCCTATTTAGCTTAACTAGCTAATTTCTAGGTATAGATAGTATTCTAGTACTTATCTTTCTATTTATATTTATAATAAATAAGGGAAGTTACTATTTATTAGTACTACTAATAATCTTCTATAGTAAATTTAATAGCTAACTAGTATTATAGCCTAATAACTTACTTATTAGTTACTTTATAGTAAAGTTATAGATCTTAGGCTTACTTACTTTACTACTATAATAAACCTTACTCTCTTATCTAGTTTTTACTTATATATAGTAAGTATAATTTTTATATTATTTATATATAGAAGTTATATAAGGCTAGAAATCTATCTTACTCTATAACTAATTACTTATACTATAGCTCTCTATCTAGTCCTAGATATATAAATATAACTAAATAAAATTACTTTTTAATATCTTACCTAAGCTTAACTAATTATCTTAATATACTATTAAGAGCTATACTTTAGTATAAGCTAAACTTACCTTCTTACCTACGTTAATATAGTAGTAGCTCTAATATATATATAGGTATAGGAGCTAGTGCTAGAGTAGTACGCTCTAAGGTTAGTAAATAAAGTATTTTACTAGCGTATTCTTTCTATCTAAAGTTATATCTCTATTATATTTAGGCTACTTATATTAGGCGCTTTATCTCTCTTCTTTATATCTTTATATCTATCTTACTATTTATAATAGCTTTATTAACTATACTTCTAAAGCGTAGTAGTATAAAATATAAGCTATTTATATAAATATATAAGTATAAAGTAGTTATAGATTATACTCCTATTCCTATTATTTTCTAAGATTAATAATAAAGCTAATATTCTAGTAAGTACTACCTATTCTAACGTAGTAAAGTAGCTAGGTAAGTTTTAGATATACTTTAAATACTATAGTAATATTAATATTATAGTACTAGTTATCTATAAACTATAATATTCACTCTCCTATAAAATTATATTAGTACTTTCTAGCTCTAAATACTCTAGCTCTAGTAGTAGTAATAATAAAAGTAGTAAAGATAAGGACTATAAAGAGCTTAGTAACTATAGATCTATAACTCTTCTTAATAAGAGTAGGAGATCTAAGAATAATAAGTTTAAAGATAGTAATAGTAATCTTACTAAGGCTGCTATAGCTAAAGATAAAGATAACTAGTATATCTCTAATATTACGTTTAATACTCTAAATAAGAGTATTATTTCTAAGAATAATAGATCTAGCTATAGTAATTAAGCTACTAGTAAGGAGAGTAATAGGCCTATCTAGAGTAATAATACTAATAATTATATCTTAAGTAAAGCGTTTATTAACGCCTTCTTTAATATAGGTAAAGGTATTTCTACTAGCCTCTTTAAAGTAAGTAAAAGTATTACTAGTAGCTTTACTTAACTCTAAAGTAACTATTAGAAGATTAAGGCCTTAGATACTTTTATATGCCTTTATTAGTAAGATAATAACTTTAATAAAGTCTATAACTTACTCTTAAGATATAATATATTCTTCTAAAAGTTAGAATTTACTATAGTTTAGTTTTTTACTATTAAAAATAACTTATAAAAGCTAGAGTAGTTATATATAAATACTTAGAAGATAAAGTAGGTATAAGAGTATACTTCTAACTATATCTTCTTATATTTAAGCTATAGAAGATCTTTATCTAATATTATTAGCTTCTATAACGCTTATTATAGAAATAGTACTTACTTTATTATCTATAACTTTACTAAACGTATATATAGTTTACTAAATATAAGACCTTATATATAGAATAAGGCTATTAGAGACTTAGAGCTTATTACTATTTTACTATTAGATTAGCTCCTAATTTTAGAGGTTTATATTAATAATCTAGATACGTTTACTAGTAAGAAGCGTATCTTAGAAGAGGTAGAAGATATTTAGATAATAACTTTATTAAAGAAGGTATAGTTTTCTAATACTTCTTATAAAGCTAAAGTCTTAATAGATAGTATTATTATACTCTAAGCTAAAGTAAAGAGGCTAAATAGCTTATTAAGAATAAGTTCTATAACTCTTAATATTCTAGCTAAAGCTTAGAGGCGTAGTAGTACTATAACTTATTTTAGTACTTATTTACTACGTAGTTAAAATAGAGACTACTCTCTAACCTCCTACCTACGCTTTAGCTCTTTTTATAATTAATAATTACTTTCTTTTTAATACTACTTACTATATCTATTCTTACTTTACTTAAAGATAGGCTTAATACTAGTTTATATTATTAAATAGTATTAAGTAAGATATATAATAATAGTTATTATATAGATTATTTCCTTATTTAGTTATACGTCTAGATTAATAAAAATAAGAAAATATTAAATATTTACTATATGTACTACTAACTATTAAAGTAGTTATATTAGCTTATACTTACCTAACGTATTAGTATAGTAATATCTAGGTATTAGCTTCTTAATCTATTAAATTAGCTCTCTATATTATAAGTCTCTACTTACTAGTATATACTAATAAGCTAGTAATACTATACTATATTTTAATACCTAAAAGTCTTTTTAGTATATTATAGTAGTACTATATTAAATAAGATCTTTCCCTATACTATAAACTAACTTAAGTATAGTAAAAGTAGTATATAAATATTAAGACGTCTATTTACTTAAAGTTTACTAATTATTAAGATACTTCTTTACTAATTAAGCCCTTATTAGATATCCTATTATTAAAAGCTATCTATACCTTCTATATAATCTATACTCTATCTATATCTTCTAATACTCTCTACTCTATCTATAACGCTATATATTATACGTAAATCTAATACTATATCTATACTACTATACTCTTCTACGTCTAGAACGCCTTTTGAAACTCTAGATACTATACTTATCTTAAAGTTAAAATAAATATTAAATCTTAAGAGCTATAAGGCTAATTATAATAGAACTAATCCTAATACTCTATTATAATTTAATTTTACTAGACTTAAGCGTATTATATTATATATAGTAGACTATCTCTACGCTCTATAGTAGCCTATATATCTAACTTATTAATACCTTTTAAACTCTATTATTAATAGTATTATAAGAGCTACTACTACTAGCCTTTTACTATATAATAGCTATAATTTAAAAGCTAAGTATAAATTCTTATTTAAAGATACCTCTAGTACGTTTTAAAATGCGAAGATATATATATTAGTACTCTTTTACTTTAGTATATACGTAGTATTCTATATTAATACTAGATTAACTAATTATATATAGTAGCTAAACTTATTAGGAGTTCTTAATAACTTTAAATAACTATAGAAAGAAGAAGTTAAGTAGAGACTTTAGAGGGCGCTCTATATAGATAAGCCCTTTTATAGTCTTATAAAGTTTAATATACTTAAAGCTATAAGCTAAGTAGTTTAGAATACTTAATTTCTTATAGAGTTTATTAGCGTATTTAAGAGTAATATCTTATTAGAGCTGTATAATTTTAGTATTATATAGCTAATAGTAAATATATATTATTTATAGAAATAGCGTTAAGTAGAGTTATAATAAGTAAAGCCTATATATTAAGTATTATCTTTAAATCCTATTATTAATATATTTTACTATAACTACCTAGGTAGTTAGATATCTTATCTTTATTTTAACTACCTTTATCTAGTATATATATAATAAGTAACTTAATCTAAGTACTTAAATTAAATAAATAAGAACCTTTAGATAAGTTATAATATAGTACTTAACTAAACTATTACTTAGCTAGTCTAGTTACTAGTACGCTAATAGAAGTAACTAATAAGAAACTATAGAGGTGTATATAGAAGGAAATATACTATACTAGTAGCTAGAAGGAAATATACTATACTAGTAGCTAGGGGAAATATACTATACTAGACTTATATAGAGGTTACTATAAGCTAGTATATTAACCTTAATATAATTATTTATAAAATAGGCTTCTAGAATATATATCTTTATTATAGCTTTCTTTTCTTAAGTTAGCTAATAAGGTAATAACCTAGCGTCTATACCTAAAGAGTAGTTAAGATATAGTAAGCTCTACTCTACTATAGTAGAAAAATACCTTAAACTTATAGCTACTACTCTATCTAGCTCTTTACTACTTAGTACTATTATAGAGCTAAAGAGAATAATATAGAGTAAAGCTAGCTATATTATATTTAAACTAATTATAATATATACTTATACTACTAAACTTAACTCTAATATAGAAGTTATATATTAGATTATAGAGAACTAGAAGTATATATAGTAAGTCTTTACTACTACTATATTATAAATTACTATTATCTATAGCTATATTACTAGTGCCTAGAAATAGGTACTTTTCTTTCTTAAAACTTAGTCCTTTAATATAATTACATTAAAATTCCTCTAGATATTCTTAATATACTAGGAAGATTAGTTTATAGAGAGAATAGTAAAATATACGCTTAGTATAGTAAAGAAATTAAATCTTACTAGATAATAGTAAAATATAGTACTAGTTCTAAATAAAGTTATAGTTATATCTAGTATATTTTAAGACGCCCTATACTAATATCTTTTATACTAATATATATATAGTAATAGTTTAGTTATATTATAAGAAGAATATAGCTAATATCTATACCTACTTTAGCTTTATAAGTAGTAGTAAGTATATAATTTCTCTTATTTAAGATATATAGCTAGGCACTATTATATATTATAAGTATTACGCTTATTTCTATAAGAGTAATACTAAGAAAGAACGTATTTAGGAATATATAGTATTACTATATAAAAGAGCTATTATTAAGCTATAGGCTAAGTATAGCGCGTTTATTAAAGAGGTATAATAGGAGTTTATAGAAGCTTATTAAGTACGCTATAGAGACTTTAGTAAAGCGTATACCTCTAAGAACTATAAGCTTAAGAAAGATAAGTAGTCCTTAAAGTATACTATAGCTAAGAGTTCTCTAGCTATAAGTAGTAAAAGTAATAAAAATAAAAAGAAGTCTATAACTAGTTCTAAAAGTAGTTTAGCTACTAAAGAATACTTATCTTAAAAAGCTCTTAAACGCTTAAAGTACTAGTAGAAAGACTTTAATTATTTAGGTTTAAAGTTATTTATAGATACTCTAACTTTAAAGTTATTAGTACTTAGTAAAGATAAATAGAAGTATAAGGGGTTAAGCTTAGTATTAGATAATTTCTACCTCTATATAAAGCGTAAGATAATACTATTAAACTATAATAAGAATAATAATATACCTAGGAAGCCTAAGAGTAAAGGAAGTAATTAGCTTAGTTTAAAGTAATTATTTTAGTATATAGTAAAACTCTTTATAAAAGCTAAAGCTAGCTAATAAGGATAAGAGTAAAGATATAGTTAGAAGTCTATCTATTAAGGTAATCTTATCTATTATAGATATATTATTATTAGAAGGTATCTTTCTAAGTAGCTTTATTAGTAGTCTAGACTATATCTAGATATATCTCTAAGCTATATATAGCTTACTTAGTAGTATTTATATAATTTAATAAACTATTAGGACTAGCTAGACTTAGCCTAAAGGGGCGTAAGATTAGATAATAGAACTCTACTATATATACTAGAGGAATAAATCTTATAAGAGGGTAGTAATTTGTTTCTCTTATATACGTAAAAAGAATATATAACTTATTTACTTTTTAACTACTTCTTATACTTTCTCTATAATACTTACTCTATATATTCCTAATATTTAAATTACTTAACTTTTAAAGATTTTAGAGAAGTATAATTATTATTATAATAGATATATAATGTAATATAGAGAGGATTTATAAAATAGAAGATAAACCTAAGTTACTAGTATATCCCTCTCTACCTAAAGATCTAACTTATATAACTTTAGGGCTATAAAGCCTATTACGTAATATTATACCTATTAATAAGTAAGAAAAAGTTAAAGAAGAAGAACCTAATAAAGATAAAGATAATAAGCGCTAATCTAGGCTATTAAGGCCTAATCTACGCTAGTAAATGCTAATTACTAACCTAGTAAAGAATAAACTTATAGAAGTACGCCTATAGCTTAAAAATATCTATAATTAAAAAGAATTATAATAACTTAAGGAGATAAAAGCCTACTATAAAGTAAGAAACCTTAATATAATTAGGATTATATTAGAAGGATTAGTACTAACTATACTAGTAGTTATTACTCCTTTAGCATCTTTACTACGCCCTTAACTCTTATATTAGTTTATAAAATATAACTATATAGAGTATAATTAATAGAAGCGCGACTATAAAGGCTATTTTATATAATTGCCTATTTACTTTATTATAAAGTAATAAAAAGTAGATTTTAAGGTAATATATATCTTAGAACTACTTAAGACACTCTAAAAAGCCTATTATTTAGTTAAAAAGTAAGCTTTACCTATATAAATCCTAACCTAAGTAGGATTAAAGTAAGTTATACTTAATTCTTTAAGTATACTATAAGAGTAATATAAACTTACTTATAAGTAGATTAAGAACTATAGATAATACGCTAAGCAGTTACTAATAGAGCTATTAGACTACTTATAACTACTTTAGAAAGAGCTAAGATTATCTATCCTACCTAAGCTATAAGTTATTAAATATATAGTAGCTCTATATTCTAATATCTAGAAGGATATTAAATAACTTCTTATAATAATAAAAATAATAATCCTAATAATTAAAGAATAAGTAAATATTATCTATTAAAGGTTAAGTATATCCTATAACTAAAAGGATTAAAGATTAAAGAAAAAGCCTTAATAATAAAAATTAAGGTCTAGTAAGAATAAAGAGATAAAGAAACTCTTAAAAAAGGCTAAGAAAGCTAGAGAAGTATAAGCTAGCCTAAATAAGCTAAAGAAAGCTAATACTACTATACTTAAAGAACTAATTATTTACTATAAGTATAGAGAACTTAGATATAAGGCGTTTAGCTATAAGAAGCTAAGAAAGGCTAGAGTAAACTTAAAAGAAGATAAGTTAAGAAAAAAGAAAGAGTAGAAAGACTAAGCTTCTACCTTCTTACCTATATTACTTTAATAGTAGAGTATAAAGATCTATATACGCTTTATAAAGCTATTTATCTAAAGCTATTAAAATTATTAATAACTATAATTACTATAAAGTTATCTTCTATAAAGGTAGAAGCTCTAATTAATAGAGGGTCGCAACTAAACCTTATATTAGTACTACTTACTAAAGAGTAAAAGTTAATAGTAGAGCCTCTACTAAAGCTATTAGTAGAAGAAGTAAATAGGTTAGTAATCTTAGTATATAGTACTATAATAGTAGATATTATTATTACTAATAGACGTAGGTACGTATAGACGCACTATACTCTATTTATTATTATAGACCTTAATAAGTACTAAATATACCTTAGTTTACTATAGATTAATACTTATAATTCTAAGCTAAACTATATAAGTAGGCGTATCCTCTTTAGAAGAGTAAAAGATATAGATAAGAGCATTTTCTAATAAGTTAGTATTAAAGATACTAAAACGTTTAACTAAAGTATATATAAGCTAAATATAGATGTTTATATATACTTAGTAAGCTTTATAAGCTAATCTAGGCTACTATAAGCTACCTTAAGCTAAATCCTATTATAATATATAGAATTTATAGATATAGACTTAAAAGATAGTATAAAAGAGTTATCTAAATACTCTTTATATAATCTACCTATTTAATTATAAGATAGTATATAACTGCCTTACTAGTCGTTATATAATTTCTTAGTAATAGAGCTAGAAGTACTTAGGAAGTACTTAGAAGACTATATAGTATAAAGGTAGATATAATAGTTAAAGTTACTAGTAGAGGCCCTAATACTCTTTATAAAGAAGAAGGATAGTAGCCTAAGGCTTTATATAGACTATTATAAGTTAAATAAGATTACTATTAAGAATTATTATCTATTACCTTTAATTTCTAAGTTACTAGAATAATTAGCGTAAGTAAAGTTCTATATAAAACTTAATATACGTAAAGCGTATTATTAAATTAGAATTAAGGAAAGAGATAAGTAAAAGACTACCTTTTAAATAAAGTATAGTTATTTTAAGTATATAGTAATACTATTTAGATTAATAAATATACCTACTTAATTCTAGACTTATATTAATAAAGCCTTAGTAAAGCTAGTTAATATTAGCTATATTATCTACTTAGATAATATTCTTATCTTCTCTAATATAGAAGAAGAATATATAACTTATATAAAGGAGGTACTATAGTAATTATAAGATACTAAGCTCTTTTTAAAGCTTTTAAAGTATAAATAGTATACGCGACGTATAGAGTACCTTAGTTATATTATTATACCTAAAGGTATTAGTATTAATAAAAACTACGTTAAAATAATTACTAAATAGCTAATACTATGTATAGTACGTAATATATAGGTATTTATTAGCTTTATAAACTACTATTACTAATTTATCACTAGCTTCTCTAAATTAGCGCTACCTTTAACTAAATTAACCTAAAAAGGCGTAAATATAGCTAAAAGCAGCTACGCTTAAAGGAAGGAAGAAAGCTAGCTAATATAACTTAAGGTAGAAAAAGAGAGATTCTTCTAAGTTTTAAAGAACGCGTTTCTTTAAGTCCTAATACTCTCTTATTTTAAAAGAAGTAAAAAAACTAAAGTAGAAGTAGATACTTTTAGCAGCGTAATTTCTAGTATTTTAAGCTAATTAGTACTAGATAAGGCTAAAAAGGCCTAATAGAGACTAATTAACTTCTACTTATATAAATTAATCTAGGCTAAGTATAATTATAATATATATAACTAAGAGTTACTTATAATTATTAAGAGCTTAGAATATTAGCGCTATTACTTTAAAAGAACTTACTTTAAAATTTTTATAAACTACTAGAACTTAAAATAGTTTATAGAGATAAAGACTCTAAACTACTAGTAAGTTAAGTTCTACCTAACTCTTATAAAGTATAACTTTATCCTAAACTATTAACTAAGGGTTTCTAACCTAGTAGATAGGCTCTTAAGAAGGCTAGATTATATTATAAAAGCCTAAAAGCTAATATAGAAGTATAACTAGACTTTTATATAACTTATAAAGGACCTCCTAATAAAAAGAAGTAAGGAAAATACTACTCTAATTAGTATAGTAACTATAAGAGTAAGAGTAAGAAAGAAAGCTCTAATATAGATAGAAGAGGCCTTAAAAGATTTCTAATAAGTAGAGTATACCTTCTTAAAGGAGCTATTACCTATAAAAGATTAGATTAAAGAAGATAAACCTTTAGAAACTTTATTAGATAAAAGAAAGTATAAGATACTAGAAAATAAGCTAATCTATACTAATATAAGCTAGAGTAAACTACTCTAGCTTATAACGCCTAAAGAAAAGGTATATATACTTAAAGAGTACTATTATAGTCTACTTATAAGATATTTTAGCGTAAGAAAAACTTTAGAAAAGATATTACGCTAATATACGTAGAAAAGGATAGTAAAGAACGTTACTAACTATTATAATAATTATTTATACTATAAAAGGTTAACTATAGTAAAATATAAGCTATATAAGCTACTTATACCTTTACTACTACTAACTAAAGCTTAGAAAGAAGTAACGTTTAACTTTATTATAGAACTACTTTTAAGTAAGATATCTAGAGTAGTCTATAATATAATAATAGTAGTTATATACTAACTTATAAAGATATTATACTATATTCTAGCTAAAGTAGATTAAGATAAAACTAATCTAGCTTAGGCTTAGATATAAGAAGTTATTCGCCTCTATAGTATTTCTATAAAGATTATCTTAGATTATAAACTATTAATATACGTAAAGCACTAAGAGTCCTTTAACTACTATTTAAATATAAGACGCGTTCTTACCTCTATATACTACTTAAAGATAGATAGCTAGACTAAAAAGTAGAACTAAATACTTAAATAATATCTATAATACTTTTATACTCTAGAATAAAATAATTAAGCGCTATAGATCTTACTAGTAGAATTTATATATAATAATAGCGTTTATACTACTACTATAACTACTCCTTTTTAAGTATATTATAAATTAGACCTACGTAGTGTAAATTAGCCTAATTAAGTACTAAGTAAAAGAGAGTTACCTTTAAGGCTTAGAGTTATAGTAAAAATTATCTTATTATAAGTAGAATATAAAAAGAGGATTATACTTATAAATAAGTATTAGAAGAAATATACTAATAAAAAGAGACTCTTTATACCTTTTAAAAATAGTAATAAAGTCCTACTCTTAAACTAATATATTTAATCTACTTAGCTAAAAAAGAAGCTAGATTAGAAATATATTAGACTAAGGACTATAGTAGGCTAAATTAGCCTATTAGTATTTAAAGTAGATATACTAGAACTAAATAACGTCTACCTAGTCTTCTATATATTACTATTAGAGCTATATACCTAAAGAGGGTTAATACTATATCTAGACGTTCTAATTATTAATATATTATAAGAATATAAAGATAATATATATAAGATAAATAAAATCCTTAATAGAAAGAGAAATAAAGATAACTAATAAAAGTACCTTATAAAGTAGAAAGATTACTTAGAAGAAGAGAACTCTTAAGAACTAAGCATCTCTATTTCTACTAATACTCTATAAGAGTTCTAAAAAAAAAAAAGAATACTAGTAAAGTAAAAGAAAGCACTAGTAAAGGTCCTAAAGTATTAAAGTTAACTTTTAAAAAATAAAGAAAGTAATACTAGACTATTTTAAGAAGTATAAAACTTATTACTTTTACTTTACTTTTTTTCTTACTAGGTTTTAGAAGGTATTTAATAGTATAAGTTATATTCTCTACCTAGTAGATAGAAGAAACTAATTTAGACTATATTAGGCTAAAATAGGCTAATATATACTAATTTATAATAATATTAACTAAAATAAGATACCTTAGTATAACGTAATATAGAGTTAGCTAAAGTATATATACTTATCTTAAAGAAGGAAAAAAAGATATTTTAAGTCTAGATATAAGTAGAATTATAATAGAAGATAGTATATAAGAATATATAGAAGTATAGTAGTTTATTTAAGACTTAACCTAGTTAGAGCTACTATAAAAGGCACTAAATAGGCTATAAAAGCCCCTTATATAGTAGGTATAAGTATATAACGCTAGTAATAATTAGAGTAACTTAGCTTATACTAAAGATCTTTATCTTAATTTTATTAAAGCCTATTTTTTTACTTTAAGAAATATCTTAAGACTTCTTAGCCTTACTCTTCTTTACTTTAATCTTCTTTAAAGTACTATTTAGGCTAACCTCTTACTAATATAAGTTACTATAGCGCTTAGTAAATATAGCCTTTTTAGATATACTAAGGCCTTTATATTCCTTATAAGTATTAGTAAGCGCCTAAGTAGCTTTATTAGTAGTAGAGTAGTCTTAATTATATATAGTAGGCGTAGATAGTATAATAAAGCTTAAGAAGTTACTAATAAAGCTTATTATACTATACTTAGTCTTTTTCTAGTTATTATTAGCTAATCTATACTAATTTAGCCTAATAAGTACTACTTATAGTCTTAGAAGGTATCTTTACTATATTAGAGTTAGAGGAGTCCTTAACTATATTAAGGGCGTACTTTTTTTTACTAGCTAACTAAGCTTAGCTAATAATAGTATAATTATAGTACTAGAAAAAGATACTAGACTAAAGATTACTAGTTAACGTAAGAGCGCTACTATAGCTAGTAAAGTACTTTATATATAGAGTAAAAAGACTAGAAATAGTATAGAAGAACTATTTAGTAAACTTAATAAGTATAGTATAGTCTTAAGCGCGCTCTATAGATATCTTCTTAACTACTTTAGAAGTCTCTAGCTTATTAAGATAAGTAGAAGACGTAAGACGTACCTTAACTTTAGTAAATATCTTAATAGTATAGAAGAAGTCTTTAAGAGTATAATAAGATAACTTATAACTAGTAAGAGGCTATAAGTATTAATATAGCCTAAAATATACTAATATCTACTAGATACTTATACTAAAGTAATTTTAACTAATCTTAAAGTAGTACTTATACTTTACGTACTAAGTAGTAGTACTATTAAGTTTAGTAGTAGTAAAAGTAGCCTAAATAATCTTATTAGTATTTACTATACTAATCTTAAGAATATAGTAACTTAAGAAGCTAGTAAGGTCTAACTAGCTAGTAAAGAACGCGTTAAAGTATTATATATAAGAGAATACTATCTACTTACTATACTTAACTAAATCTTCCTTTTTATTATCTAAAATAGTATACGCTATAATAAGGTAGACCTAAAGAAGTTATAAAGCATTAAGGTATAATATATATTAAGATATTAGGGCTAGTAGGCGTTATAAAAGTCTATTTATAAAAGTTAGTTCTATATTACTATAATAATAGCTAATCTAGCCTAGCTTCTACTAGTTTATACTAATTTATAATAATAAGCACTAAGGCTAAAAGAAAATAAAATAGCTAACTTACTAGTAAAATAAGTAGTAGAGTATAAGAGTAATTATTTAAAATAAGCTAAGGCCTCTTAATATACTAAGGCTGCACTAGCTACTTATTAGCTTAGTAGTAAATAGTAAAGTAAAGATAAGAGAAGAAGTAAGAGAAAAATCTCTTAGCTACTAGCTTAAAGTAAAAGTAGATCTAGCCCTAAGATTATAAGATACTAATACTAACTTAAGATTATATAAAGTAGCGTAACTTAGGCTAGAATAAGTATAATAATATTAAGGTCTACTATATTCTTATAAAGACTCTATATAAACGTTATAATTAATAATAATATATAGTAGTTAAGTTAACTACTCTTAAGAAAGGAAATATTATTAAGACTAGCTAGACTTAGCCTAAAAGGGCGTAAAGTTAAATAATAGAACTCTACTATATATACTAGAGGAACAAATCCTATAAGAGAGTAGTAATTTATCTCTCTTATATACGTAAGGGGAATATATAACCTATTTACTTTTTAACTACTTCTTATACCTTCTCTATAATACTTACTCTATATATTCCTAATATAAACTATATATTAAAACTTAGCTTAAGCTACTTAGCCTATACTAATAGTAAGAATATATTTAAATATAGTATATACTACTTATAGATTAGTTATAGTATAGAAGAGTACTATAGAACTATCTCTAGGCCTAGCTAGATCTATAGTATAAAAAAATATAATAGTAGCTTTTATAAGTTAGTATAACTTATATAATATATTATAATACTAACTTATATACTCTCTTATTATAGTTATACTATAACCTATATACTTCCTTTAATATCTAAGAGGCTTATACTAATAACCTACTATTTAGCTTAGCTTAATAATTACCTTAGATCTTAGTAACCTAGTCTTACTACTACGTATATATAGTATAAAGTAAATATTATAGTTTATATATAAGAACTAGATAGAGAATATCTAGAATATACGCTAGCTTTTTTAAGAAAACTTATCTATATATATATATTAGAGAATAGTAAAGATTATACTAAAGTAGTTATATAAGTAATCTAGGTAATATAAATATTTAAAGAACGCTAAGAGTTAGAAAGAAGTATATAGACTAAGAACTATTATTAAGCTAGTATCTATATATATACGCTAAAAGTAAGATTATTAGAAGTTATAGTAGTTATCTTTATAATCTTACTAGAGAGATTAGAGTAGATAGACTAGCTAAGAGAATAGTATAATATAAGCCTATATAGTATTCTTATCTATAAACTATATACTTAAGTAGATATAGCTATAAAATATAACCTTTAAGTAGTAGCCTATTAACTAGACTATAACTATTAGCTACGTACTATATAGCTTATAGTCTCTATATTAATATTACTATAAGTATATAATTAATAAGTGTATTTATAGGATCTACTATAAGATATTATAGTATATAAGTATTATAATACTATACCTACTAAAGAAGAAAGTAGCTAAGAAGATAGTAGTATACTACTTAAATAGGTAGATAAAGCTACTAATACTATACTATTAGATAAAGAAGGTAATAAGGTAACTAGCTAGGAAGATTATAGAGTACTACTTAACTAAGATAATAATAGAAGAGTAGTCTTTACTTATATAGCTACTAATATAATAGTACTAGTATATAGAAATTAAAGTAGTAATAGTAGAGTGTTTCCTAATTATATAGCTATAGATAAATATAAAGAGGTAGGAAACTATAATACTATAATAATAGAGAAAGCTAAGTCTTATTTATTACTTTATAATATTTACTATTAGCTACTATATACGTAGAAGGGCTAAAATAGCTCTATCTAGTTAGTAGTAGATAGAGAGAAATATAGACCTTAAGAGGTCTAAGGTCTATAAAATATATAAAGAAAGTAACTCTATTTATATATATCTTCTTATTATACCTATATAACTATAACTTAATTATAAAAGTATTATATAATATAATAGCATAAGGACTATATACGTATTAAAAGAAGATACTAAACTAGAGAGGATATAGAATTAGAGGTAAATATAGTATTATTCTACTAGTAAGCCTAAGAGGAGAAACTTTAGTAGTAATATAAATAATAATACTCTATTAATAATAGAAGTAAAGAGTAACTATATTATAATATAAAATTTTATTAAATATAATAGTAAGTATAAAACTTTTCTACTTTCTTTATTTATAAAGGTTTATAATTAAAAGAAGTAACCTTTAGCCTATAAGCTTATAAACTTATAAATACCTAAATATAGAATACTAAATACTAGTAAACTAGAAATCTAGAATAATTATATATAAAATAGTTATACTTAAAGTAGTTCTACTAAGAACTTAGCTAATATTAGAACTAGAGTAGAAGGTTATTATAAGTAAGCTAATCCTTCTTTAGTAGCTACCTTCTATATAGTAGTACTTTATTAAATAATCTAGTATTATAGTTATTTTACTAGCTAGTATATTTATTACGTAGCTACTTATAGATAGTACGCTAGACTACTTATATATTTATATAAAGAGTGCTACTATAGTAAAACTATAAGAAGTTAAGTACTATAGTTTAGTTATAGATTATAGCGCTATAGTAGTCTTAACTATCTTTAGTAGTACTAACTTAGGTATAAGAAGTTAAATTAGTAAATTAAGTACTATTAAAGTAAGTTACCTTAGTTTATATACTAATAATAAGTATATTATTATAGTTAATATAGACCTTACTCTATTAAGTTATATAGAAGAAGAAATATATAGCGTATAGGATCTTATAAGCGTTAGTACTAGTACCTTTAATAAGAATAGGTGCGAATAGTATAAGATATTAAGAATCTCTAGCTTAGTTATAGAATTAAAATATATTTACTATATTTTTATAATAACTAAAGGTATAGAAGAATAAGTATATACTAGATACTTAAAAGTTATCTCTAAACTTAGTTAGTCTATTAATAACTTAGTTATCTATATATAAGTCTAGAGTACTTTTCTTAAAAAAGTATAGTATACTAAGCCCCTTATTATAAAGTATTTATATTAATAGTAAAGTTACTTATACTTACTTATAATTAGGTCTTATAAATATAATATATCTTTAGGTATTTATAAGAGTAGAGATCTAGTTAGAAGTAATTAGTCTCTATACTAGTCCTATAGCTAGATATATAGCTATATAAGCCTAGTCTTTAAGTAACTAACTAAGGTTAGTAAGATATTAATTAAACTAATTAACTTAGTTAAAGCTATTAATGCCTAAAGTAAAGTTATTATTAAGCTAAATAGGCTAGAGAGCTATATTAGCTAAAGAAGTAAACTTTAGAGTTATAGATAAGAAAGATAAAAGCGTATATAAAGTATAGTAGCTAAGAGAAAGATACTAAGAATAAGAGCGTATAGATAAGTATTAGAGAAGAAAAAGAATAAAAAGTAACGTAAAGAGAAGATATACTAAAGTATTTATACTTACTACCTATTACTACTCTTTTATCTATAAAATAGCGTTAACTTTATATATATATTATATACTAGAAGTAGTATTAATAGTAACTTATAAAATGTAAAGAGTTTCTTTAATACTACTAATATTATATATATTAAAAACGTATCTATCTAATAGCTACTTATAAGTATAAATAGATTATAGACTAAGTAGCTTTAACTTAAACCTAATTACTAAAAGTATTATTAGATCTCCTCTACTACTAATATAAAAAAAGAGTATAATAGAATAAGAGTATAATTATAGTTATACTCTAAATAATATATATATTATATACGTAACTACCTTTTACTTACTAATTAGATACTTTAGTAGCTAATACCTCTATTATTATAAACTCTATATAGATATAATAGATAACGTTAGACTAAAGCTAGGAAAGACGATAATTTAAGATTGTAAATTAATAAATTATATTATTTAAGTAATAGTATTTTAAATGCGTAGAGGTTACTAATTAAGCTTACTACTAGTATTAAACTTAGCTATACTATAAATAATTATAAGTAGCTCTATCTTAGTAACCTTTTTATATTTAACTTCTAACTCTTACCTCTTTTACTAGCTATATCTTAGTATATTTAAGAACTATACTTTTATAAGAGGGCCTAATAGTAACTATTATTAAGTAAGAGATAGTAATATAGGCGTAGCTATAAATACTACTACTAGATATGCTAAGAATAGTATAAAAGTCTATAATAGTAAAAGTAAATTAATACTAACGTAACTAGACTCTTATTTAAACTTTAATAACTAAAAACGCTTAACTTATAAGTTAAAAAACTTAGTACTTAGTATAATTCTTAATATATATAG
>Ga0210040_10003304_pt1 | contig 21933 bp, 28 predicted proteins | sample CryGeyCG12114_NA_FD_185462 | JGI IMG/M metagenome (GOLD analysis project Ga0210040, IMG submission 185462) | Groundwater microbial communities from aquifer - Crystal Geyser CG19_WC_8/21/14_NA (SPAdes) (version 2) | ecosystem: Environmental > Aquatic > Deep subsurface > Groundwater | place: USA...
CCGAACGGATCTGCCCGGTGATGAGGTTGTTGACCCCGTCGATGTGCACGGTGAGGGCGCCGGCGGCGTTGACCGCCTGGATGCCCAGCGGGTTGAGCTCGTACCGCTGCCCGGTGTAGGCGCTGGCGATTCGGCCGCCGACGATGAGGTCGAAGGTGCCGGTGCCGCCGACCAGCTTGCCGACGGTCAGGGATGCGAGCACCTGGTCGCCGTAGGTGACGGGCTCCCACGAGTCGCCGTCCCACTCCCACGAGCCGGTGATGACGCGGGTGGTGTTGTCCCGGCGCATCCACGAGTCGTCAGTGGCCTTGCCGGGCGTGGCCGCGGTCGGTGCGTCAGGGGAGAAGAAGAGGGTGTTCTTCCCGTTGGCCGTCTCCATCGCGACCGTGATGTTCTCGGTGACGTGTGGGGCGAGCTCGCGCTCACCGACCACACCTTCGCCGAGACGGCCGGGGCGCCACGCCGGCAGCGCTCCGGACAGGTCCAGCACCCCTTCGTCCCCGACGACCGGGAAGAAGAGCGGCAGCGTGGTGAGCCCCGCCATGCGCTGCCCGTCGGAGAACTCGACGGTGAACGTCGAGTCGACCGAACGGATGGCCACCACCGTGGCCGCGACGGAGGTGCCCTTCTCCTGCTTCAGCTCGGCGACGTCCTCGCTGAGCTTGGTGAGCGGGCGCAGCGCGGCGGTCACGCCGCCAGCTCCGGCGGCTCGTCCAGCACCCGGCCGTCCTGCGCGAGCCGGGACTGGCGGCAACCGACCTGCATGGGCACCCAGGCGTCGCCCTCCACGATGTTCAGCGGGATGTCGAGAGAGGCGACGACCAGGCCCCGGTCGACCAGTCCTGCGCGGGGTCGGTGCACGGTCACCACCTCATCCACGTCCAGGCCAGGGTTGGGGGCGGCGGTAAAGCGCACGGTCTCCGAGCGGCCCAGCTCGTAGGCCAGCCGGGTGGCCGCTGCCTGCTGCGCCTGCCGCACCGACGAGAAGTACGGGTTCTTCAGCGTGTAGACGCGGCGCCCGTACTGCCCCTTGGAGTAGGTGGGGGAGGTGGGATCCATGTCGGCGACCTCGACCTGGATCGACTGGTCGGCGTTCTCGGCCACTACGACGTTGCAGATCGTGTCCGAGTCCTCCTTGCGGTCCACGTCGAGCAGCAGCCCGTCGCCCTCGGCGTACCGGGCCACGGGCCGGTCCGAGAGGGCCCCGGCCAGCGCCAGCACCAGCTGGCCGCTGCGGTCGTGAAACAGCTTCGCCCCGGCGGACTGGGCGAGCTTCTGCGCCTCGCCCCACGCGTCCATGTCGGAGCCGAAGTACAGCGGCCCGCAGGTGAACCCGGTCTTGAGGGTGACCATCGATAGGCCGGGCCGGCGGGTGGTCAGCAGCTGCCGGATCGCCACCTCGGTCGGGGTGCCGGCGGAGATGGCCACGGACCGGCCCAGGTCCCCCTGGTAGCCCATCGCCCGGTCCTGGCCGGTGAGGCTGATGGTGAGCCCGTCGGGGCTGTCCGTGATGGTCTTCCCGGTCAGTCCGAACACGCCCAGCGGGCACAGCTCATCGCGCCCGTCGGCCAGCCGCACCCCGCGGTAGGGGGCGATCTCGCACTCGTAGGCGTTCAGCAGATCCCCGGCGTCGCCGCGGGACAGCTGCCCGGTCGGGTCGATCAGACTGCCCGACAGGCTGCGGCTCACCGGCGAGCCGGCTTCCGCCTGTACCGCCCCGCCGGTGGCGGCCAGCGTGTACACGTGCTTTCCGGAGTGCCACACGTCGACGCGGGTGATGGCGGTGTGCCCGCCGAGGAGCAGGTCCCACGCCTCGGGCGACCAGCCCCACATCAGGCGGCCAGATGGGGCGGGCGAAGCTCGACCAGCGGCAGGCTGGTGGAGTGCATGTGCCGGATCGGCAGCCCCTCGGCTACCTCCTCGAGGAGCGGCTGCGCCTCGAGGAGTCGCTGTGGCCAGTCGCCGACGGCTCGGCAGTAGATGGCCTCGCCGAAGGGGTCGCGCAGCAGCAGCACGGAGTCGGCCTCGCCGAGCGCCTTGATGATCTCCCACTGCGCCCGGTTCTGGACGGTGATAGTGAGGGTGCCGCGCCGAGACGAGGGGGCTCCGCTGGAGATGGCGGTCGGGTACTGGACACCGGTGTGGTCGGGCGGGTACAGGGTGTCCTGCACCCCGACCCTGAGGGCACGAGTCCAGTCCAGCGATTCGGCGGCGCGGATCTCCCCGCCGAGCGCCGGATCGGTGAGGGCGGTGAGCCGGTAGCAGCGGCGGCTGATGACCGCGGTCGCCAGCGGGGAAGGGTTGGACGCGGTGCGTGGGTCGAGCGAGTAGCGCACCGCCCGGTAGGTGCGGGGCACCCCGAGGCGGGCGTCCCGGTCGACGCCGATGACGGTGGCGGCGACGGGTAGCGCGTCGGCGGTCCGCACCGGGTACCAGGTGACCTCGTCGGGGTCGTCGACCGCGAGCGGGTCGTCGGACCACTCGAACCGCAGCAGGTTGCCGGTGCCGGCGACGCTGGCCGTCGCGGTCAGGGACACCGTGGCGGTGGCCTCATCGGCGACAGCAGTCAGCGCAGTGGGCGCGGCCGGCTTGGGCACGTTCTGCGTCCACAAGCGGGTCGACCACGGCGACCACTGGCCAGCAGAGTCCTGCGCCCGCACGTACATGCGCTTGCCGCCGTTGGCCAGGTCGACGGGGGAGGCGATGCCGCGCAGCATCGGGTCGATGGTGGTGAAGTCGACCAGCGCCGACTTCCGGTGCTTGGCCGGGTCGGTCATGTTGCTGGACGCCGCAAACGTCTCGTTGAAGACCAGCAGTTCCACGAGCGCCTGAGAGTCCGACTGCAGGTCCGAGTAGGACCAGGCCAGCACCGGCCGGGTCGTGCCCTTGACCTCGGCTGCGGGGGACTGCGGGTCGGCCCCACCGGCGATCACCGTCGGCGGGGTGGACCACGTCCACTCGGTCTCCTGACCACCCGGCCCGACCCGCCAGAAGGACAGCGGGTTCGCGGGGGACAGCACCTCGAGGGTGCGGGCCACGTCGGCGCCCAGCTTGTAGCCGGGGCTGTAGGTGCCGGTGGCCTGCCCGAACGCCCACGTGCCGCCGTTGCGGTCCAGCATGTACCCGGACCCGGTGTCCCAGTCGGTGACGACCAGGTCGACGGCCATGTCGGAGTTCCACCGCCACGGCGAGGTGACGGCGACGGTGCCGGCGTAGTCGCGGTTGATGCTGCCGTCGTAGCCCAGCGTGTAGGCGCGCATCGACGCGTTGCCGTTGCTGTCGCGCCACCGCACGGCGAGCTTGCGGGCCAGCGGGGACGCCCACCGGCGACCCACCCGTGGCGGCGCTGTCGCCCCGCCGAAGGGGTGCAGGTTGCCGAACACGTCCATGGCGATGCCGCGGCCGGGCACGTCCGGGTCCCACGCCCAGTCCCAGTACCAGAGCCCCGAGGGCAGGTAGGGGACACCGGTGACGACGTAGTGGGTGTCGGTGTCCCGCACGTTCGACTTCACGCCGACCGCCGGCGCCCCGTTGAACAGGTGGAAGCCTCCGTGCTTGTCCAGCAGGTAGCCCGCCATCGTCGTCCAGTTCGCGATGCGGATGGCGACGACGACGGGCTGGTCGGGGCGGTCGTAGAACTCCGGCCCGTCGGTGATCGGCGGCCCGCCGTAGACGTCGATGCGGGCGTTGCTCCACAACACCACCCGCTGCTTCGGGTTGCTGGGGTTGACGCGCGAGTCCATGACCTGAGCGACTGCCACTACTGCCACCTCCTCAGGGCGATTCCGGCCTGCGCGTCGCGGGCGTCCAGGCGTGCGTCGACGAACCGGCCGAAGCCGTCGCCGCCGATCTCCAAGCGTCCGGTGATGGCCATGCCGTGCAGGTCGGCGGCAGTCAGCCGGACCTCCACGCGAGAGCTGGCGCTGCGCGCGTCGGTCACATGGCGCGGGACGACGTCCTCTAAGCCCCCGGTGGCGTTCAGCGTGTAGCCGGGCAGCAGCGGCCCGCCGGCGTCGCGCACGTGCGGGTTGAGGATGCCGCCCTTGGCCATGGCGGCCAGGTGGACGTGGTCGTAGTGGTCGGCGCGCGTGGCCGCGTTGTACGTGTGCGGTCGCCCCTGGTACAGGTTGATGCCGGGCGTGTGGATGAGCTCGGCCAGGTTGCCGCCCATGGTGGCCGCCGCCCACCGGTTGATCGCCAGCATGGCCGCGGCATCACCGGGGCGAGGGCCGGCCACGTCGACGGCCTTCCCGCGGCCATGCCGGCCGGGGTCGCCGGGGCGGTAGTCGCTGGTCTTGCGCGCCGACGGGAACTGCGCGTGCACCTTGGCCCAGATTGCCTGCCAGGACCCGCCGGCGGCGCCTGCCCCGATCGGACCACCTGCCGTCGCCGCGGCGGCCTCCTGCTTCGCCGCCTCAGCCGCCAGGAAAGCGCTGACCTCGTCGTACATCTTCTCCATGGCCGCATCCGCGACGGTGGAGATGGGCGGCCCGAACGGAGCAGTGGACGGCGGGCGAGGAAGCGTCCAGCCGCCGACCTCGTCGCCGTAGAAGCTACCGGCGCGAACGATCGACCCGTCCTCGGTCACGACCAGTCCAGGGCCCAGCTTGCTGAAGTAGGCGTCACGCCTCGACGCGTCCATCGTGGAACCGTCTTCGAACTGGACGATCCCGCCGTTGGCGTACGTCTCGATGTCGTTGATGCCGAGACGCCGGCCGGTCTCCCGCCAGATGTCGACCGAGCGGGCCCGCTTGGACGGTGCCAGCGGGATGTACGCCTCGCCCTCGGTCTCCGGCTCCGCCCACACCCGCCAGGCGCCACCCGGGGCGATCTGCGCGACGTGGTCCTCGCGGACCCCGCCGTTGGCGTAGTAATCCACCAGCGCCCCGTCGGCGGCGAAGAAGCCCGTGGTGTTGCGGTTGGGTCCGCCCGGGGCCTGGATGGTGACCTTCGGCCGACCCAGCGACGTCAGCACCGGGTTGATGCCGCCCGCCAGGTTGAGACCGAAGAAGCGGACGATGTCGGCGACGGTGATCGTGCCGGCCGCGAGCTTGGCGGCCAGCTCGTCCACGACGCCCTGCCCGAGCGTTCCGCTCAACTGTGCGAGCACGGGGGCGGCCTGGGTCAGCTGAAGGGCCATCGCGCCGGTGGCTTCGGCCGACCTTCGTGCGGTGACCTCGTCGAATTTGTCGAGTTCGGCGTCGGACCGGTTCACCAGGTCCGCAACCAGCGGCGCTCCCTCGGGACCCATGCGCCGCAGCTCGTCGAGGGTGCCCTGGGAGACGCGGCCGGCCAGGCGCAGCATGTTGACCTGCCAGTTGTCCTGCGCGGCCACCTGCTCCTCGAGCCGGCGCATGTACTCGTCGAACGAGAAGCCGGAGTCGACGACGAAGTCCCGCCACGCGTCGGCGCCCTTGCCGGCGGCCTCGGCGGACTTGATCGCTGCGGCCTCCTCGGCGGCGGCTTTCTCGTCGAGCATCGCCTGGTAGGTGCCGAGGGGGGTGATGAACTCGGCGAGGGACTGACCGAACGCGTCCGTCTCTTCCCTCAGCGCCTTGGTGGCTTCCTCGTCCATCCCGAGGTAGGCGGCATAGCCCGACAGGCTGCCGTAGGCGGCGTCGAGGTTGTCGGCCAGCGCAGCGGTTTCGGTCGCCTGGCCGCGGGCGGATTCTGCGGCCAGGGCCTGCTCGTTCTCGACGGCCGTCAGGGCGGCCCGGTAGGCCGGCAGCAGGTTGACCAGATCCTCGACGTCGCCGCCCTGCGCCTCCCACTTCTCGGCGAGCTCATCGAACTGCTCGGCGGCTCTCTCGGAGTTGCCCGACTCGACGAGCATCGCCATGGACTGGCCGATCGAGTCGAACTGGGTGATCAGTCGATCGCGGCCGGCGGAGCCCTCGTCGCCGCCCCACGAAGTGATCTCGCCGAGGAAGTCGTTGAACCGGGCCGACGCCCCGGGGTTGATGAGCCGGTCCATGGCGTCGGCCATGTCGTTGACCTTGTAGTCGAACGACGACTGCTCGGCGAAGAGCGCGTCGAGGTCGCGCACCGAGTCGCCCACTCCGAGCAAGGCGGCGGTCGTCGCCTCCATCGAGGCGGGAGCCGGGCCGAGCGCCTTCATGAGACCGTCCACCGCGCCCGCCGCGGCCAGGAACGCCCCGGCGATGCCAGCGGCCCGGCCGACCTTCCCGAGCCCGGACGCCACACCCGGCATGTCGCCCTTGAGCGTCTGGAAGGCCCTGCGGGTCTCGATGACACGAGGGAAGAGCAAGAGGAAAGCGCCGCCGGCAAGGGCTCCGACGCCGGCCACGGCGCCGAGGCCGCCGACCGCGCCCTGGATCGGGTCGGGCAAGCCAGCGAAGAACCCCGCTGCATCTGCGAGGCCCTCGGCCATGTCGCTCAGCACCGGGAGGAACGTCTCGCCGATCTCGATGGCGGCGTCGTTGATGTTGTTCTTCGCGATGGCGAGCTGCGCGGCCGTGGTGTCGTAGCGCTTACCGGCCTCCTCGACCAGCGCGGTGTTGTCCTCCCACGCTTTCGCGCCCATGTCGAGGTTCTCGTTGACCATGCCCTGCGCGCCGGCCATCTGCAGCAACACAGCGGTGTCCTGCGTGCCCTTGATGCCGAGGTCCTCGAGCATCCCCACGACGTTGTCGCCGCGCCCCTTGGCCGCCGCGAGTCCGTCGGTGAACGCGCCGATGGCCCGGATCGGGTCGTCCTCGAAGGCCCGGGCGAACTCGTCCGCGGACATGCCCGCCACCTCGGCGAAGCCCTTGAGCTTGTCGCCGCCGTTCTGGACGGCCACATAGATGTCCTGCATGGTGCGGGTCATCACGCCGCCGCCGCGCTCGGCGTTGATGCCCAGGCTGGTCATCGTGTTCGCCAGCGCCAGCACGTCGGACTCCGTCGCCCCGATCAGCGCCGCGGCGCCGGTCAGGTACGACGTCATGTTGAGGATGTCGGCCTCGGTCGAGGCCCCGTTGTTGCCGAGCTCCACCAGCGCCGCGCCCAGCCGCCCCACGTCCTCTGGGGCGGTCTGCATCACGTTCATCATCTGAGCGATGGCCGTGGCCGCCTCGTCGGCCGACAGGTTCGTCGTCTCGCCCAGGTCGATCATCGTCTTCGTGAACGGGACGATGGAGTCGGCCGCCACCCCGAGCTGCCCGGCGGCCTCTGCGACGGCGGCGATCTCGTCGTGGGTGGCCGGCAGCGTGCGGGCCAGGTTCCGCAGCCCGGCCTCGGTGGCGGCGAAGTCGGCGTCGTCGGGCAAGGTCTTCGTGACCCCGGCCCACGCGGACTCCCAGTCCACGGCGGCCTTGATCGACATGCCCAGGCCGGCCACGGTGGCCGCGCCGAACCCGAGCAACGACGTACCGGCGGTGTCCCACGCCTCGCGATGCCTGTCCGCCGACTGGACCATCCGGCCCAGCGACGTCTTCGCGTCGACCTCGGTCTTCTTGGACTGGTCACCGACGCCCTTGACCGCCCGTTCGGCCTGCTGCATCTGGGCCTTGAAGTCGGTGATGTTCGCCTGGAGGCGGACGAGCACGCTGCGGTCTGCCATGCTCGAACACCTCCGATCCGGGGGACGACAGCAAGGGGTGCGGGATGGATGCCGAGCGGCACGGCGAGGAGGCCGTCGCCAGGCGGACCGACGCAGAGGTGGAAGTGCGCGGTAAGCAACGCAGCACCTGGCTGGTCGTTCTGGGAGCCGTGCTGCTGCTCTGGGGGGGTTACAACGTCACGACGTACGAGTCGGATGCAGGCCTACTAGTCGGCCTGCTCGGCGTCGGCCTGATCGTGGCCGGGATCGTGATCCGCCCGCGGACCTGACGGCGGCCCGGTTTCCTCCACCACGTAGAGCTTCGCTCCGGGCTGGGGTTCCTTGGTGCTGTTCTGGTACTCCTGCTTGGCCTTGCAGGCCTGGCACTCGATCGTGCGCACGTCGAAGTAGCTGTCCGGCCGGTCGGTCCACGCGACGTGCTTGTCCTGACCGCAGCCGTCGCACAACGACTCCTCGTAGGCGCCCAGCGCCAGCGTGAGTAGCCGGTCCTGGGCGGTCCACTTCTTCCCGGAGCGCCCCCACCACAGCGATGGGGGCTTGCCCCAGGAGCGAGCGGTGCGGAGGGCTAGGAGCGCGCCTCCCGCTTGCGGCTGCGCGAGGACGCGGACGAGAAAGGGACGTCGACCTTGGGGGGCTCGTGGTTGGCCATGCCCGCGGCCACGAGCAGCATCCGCACCTGCGACTCCGACGTGTCCTGCAGCTTGCGCAGAAAGCTCGCCGTCACGCCCTTGGGCTCGATGATGGCGTCGGCCAGCTGGTGCAGCGTGATCGAGGTGGTGTCCTTGACGTCCTGCTTCTTCAGCCGCTTCTCGATCCGCTCCCGCGCCTCGTCGGAGCGCCCCTCGACTCGGAACACCAGCGCCGATGCCTCGAACTGGTGCGCCGCCTCCTCGATCTTCTGGCGCACCCCCTCGGGGGTCGGATCGTTCATGCCGCGGTCCTCATCGGGGACCAGCTCGGCCACACGCAGGTCCCGCTGCAGGGCGTCGATGACGCCGAGGAGGTCGGGCCGCTGGTAGAGCGTCACGGCGCGAACGACGGGCTTCGCGCCGTCGATCCACGCGTCGAGGTCGAAGGTGGCCGGGTCGAGCTCGGGCGTCTCGTCGACGCTCTCGTCGTCGGGTGCGTCGCTCAGGGTGCGGTCGTCGGTGCTGCTCACGGGTAGCCCTCCCACGGGTCTAGTTGTTTCCACGGGTCTCTGCTGTGCGGTGTGCCGGGCCGGGGTGGACCCGTGGGAAGTCGCCCCGGCCCGGGGTCTGGATCAGGCCGCGATGACGGCGCGCTCGTCGGTGCCACCGGACTGCACGTAGAAGTTCAGGGCGAAGCCCTCGTAGCGGCCGCCCTCGGGGGTCAGTAGGCGCGGGTGACCGGTGAGGATCTCGTACACCTGCACCTCGTCGCCGGCGGCGAAGGGCTCCTCGAAGTCCTGGCCGATGCGCTGCACCAGGAAGCCGCTGATGCCGGACTGCGTGAACGTCGTCCACGCCTTGTCCTCCGCGGTGGTGGTCCAGCGGAAGAACTCCATGGCCGCCGTGTAGTTGACCTTGCCGGGCGCGGAGTCGTTACCGCGGGCGCACAGAGCCGGATCGGTGACGGTGTCCTCACCGGACGCGCCCAGGCTGAAGTTGTTGGCCTTCACCAGGCACGAGATGTCGAGCGCGCCGGCGGCCGACACCTCGGCGACGGTCGGGGCGCTGGGGACGAGCAGGGCGGGGACGAACGCCAGCTTGCGGCGGGCGTCCGAGAGCATCTTGGGCACGGCGTGGTTCTCCTTCTCGGGTGGCGTCGCCGCAGCCGGTGCCGCGGTCGTCTGCTGCTGGAACGGGTGGAGAGACGTCAGTCCTGGGGGTGCTGCGCGTCGACCAGAGCGACGATGTCGTCGCGGCCGGCGTCCTCCGGTACCTCGATGCCGACGCCGGTGGCGTACTCGCGCCAGGCCTCCTCGGTGGCGCCGGCGCCACCGCGCGGGGGCTGCTCGGGCGTCTGCTGCCCGCTGTCCTGCTCGTCGGCCGCCGCGCCGGGGAAGGCGGAGCCGTCGGGCACCTGCTCGCGGGCCTTCTGGGAGGGGGTCTTCACGTAGTCCGGGAAGTTCGGCAGCGCCGACTCCGGCAGGAACGACTTCTTCCCGGTCTCCTTGTGACGGACCTGGACGAGGGGGATGGCCATGCGAGCTCCTCGGGCATGGGTCGGAGCCCCATCGCCAGGCGGCGGGGGCTGGGCGCTGACGGGGTCAGCGGGTGGCGGTCAGCGAGTAGTTGTCGACGGCCACAAAGAGGGTCTGGCCGGGGATGTCCTCGTCGGGCCGGATGTCGGACGAGGAGCGGTGCTCGACGACGCCGGTCTCCCAGCCCTCCACGCGCAGCCGTTCATCCATGAGGGCGTCGCGGCAGCGGACGGCCACCCATTCGGCCTGCTCCGCCGTCCCGCCAACGCTGGTGACCTGCCAGCGGAAGACGTGCCGGTCGGCCTGGGTGCGAGTGAAGTCGTCGGTGGCGCGCTGGCCCGGCGTCGCGTACAGCACGGCGTACCGCTGCTCGAGCGGCCGACCCTTCTCGTCGACGGGCACCTCGCCGTCGTACGTCGGGTCCACGACGGCCTCCATCCGAGCCAGGACCGCCGCGCGGGCGCTCACAGCAGGTCCTCGGCCACGGCGCGGGCCAGGTAGTCCTGGAACGTCTCCGCCTCCCGGTCGAGCGCACCAGCCGGGTCCGGGAACACGGGGCCGCTGCGGGCGGTGCCCTCGTAGGCGATGAACGCCAGGGAGCCCTGTCGACGGCCGATCTGCGGGCCGATCTCGGCGCCGATCCCGTCTCGCTTCTCCCAGGTCTCGTAGCTGATCGACGCTGGGATGCCGCTGAACCGGGCGCTGCCCTCAGCTTCCTCCTGCAGGTCGCGCTTGATGTTCAGGGCGGCGCGCTGGGTCACCTTGCGCACCTGGTCGTGCGTGCGCGCCGGGGCTGTGCCCAGATCGACCGCGAGACGGCGGAGATCGGAGGTGTCGATGCTGAAGTCGGCCACGTCAGTGCACCGCCTCAACGGGGAGTCGTCGGGCGGTCTTCGCGGTGGCGGAGTGCGGCGCCTGCACGATGAGTTCGCCGCCGACGAGGGCCTCGTCGAGTGGGTTGGAGTCGATGCGCGCAACGTCGTCCCGGCGCGGCCGCAGCGGAACGTCGTCACTGTCGCGCTGGTAGCCGTTGGACTCGACGGGCAGGTGCAGCTCCATGGAGTCGACCGCGACCTCCACCTCACCGGCCTCTGCGCCGCCGGTGGAGCGTCCGTTGTCCTGCACCTTGCAGCGGCCGACGTAGACGGTGATGCGGGCCGGCGGGTCGTAGGTGCCGGTCTCGTGGTTGAAGGGGCCCTTGCCGATCCCGGCCCGGGTGATGGTGCAGGACGACGTCATCTTCGACTCGGCGAGCCGGCGGCCCATCGCGATCGCCGCGGAGACGTTCACGTGACGAAGACCGTGCTGCCGTAGGTGGACCGCAGCCGCTCCAGCACACGCGGGGGGATGGGCAGCTCGCCCTGCTGCTGCTGCCGCGAGAAGCCGACCCGGAAGTCGTCGACCGCGAGGGTGGCAGGGGCGGCACCGTGGATGCCCTTGTCGGCGCGGTCCAATGCCTCGGCAGCGAGCACGCACGTCCACCGCACCAGTTCGGCCGGCGGCTGCGCGTAGCCGACCGTGTAGCGGACCGAGGCCGTGCCGTCGGCGTTGCGCACGACCGCGACGGCGCCCCGGGGGAGGCCGTGAACGACGAGCTGGTTGCGGCTGTCGTAGACGGCCGGGGCCGTGATCTCGGCCGGCGGGTAGACCTGCCAGCCGATCTCGGCCCGCAGGTCTTCGGAGGCGTCGGCCAGGAACGCCTCGACCTGCGCCAGTTCGGCCGGGACGGTCCAGACGGGCCGTTGAAGGCGGTTGGCGAGGTCGGCCGGCGTAGCGAAGGGCTGTGTCACGTCGGCCGACCTCCCCGTCCGTCAGGCGCCGTAGCGCTCGATGAGCTGCGCCTTGGTGGTCTTCTCGTCCCGCGCCCATGCCTCGTCGGCGCCCTGGTTGATGGCGAAGTCGACCCATTCGGCCTTGGCCTCTGCCTGCTTCGGCGGCTCGATCGCGCCGACGGGCAACGTGCCGGTGTGCTCGACACCGTCGGCGGTCACGACCACCGCTGCGTCCTCCTTCGAGCCGGCCGCGGCGTCGCCTTCGGCGCCGGTCGGCTTGTCGGTCGCCTGCTCGGCCCCGACCAGGGCACTGCCCGGGTCGGACAAGCCGAGATCGCCTCGGGCGTCCAAGTCGGGCACCTCGGCGGTGTTCGCCTCGCCGACGTCGACCTGGTCGGCGAGCACGCGCTTCGCGAACTCCTGCTCGCGGGCCTCCTGCTTGCCGTTGTCGTCGACGTGCACGACACCGGGACGGATGCCCTTCGGCCCGGACGTGTGGATCTCCGGAGAGATCACCGTCGGGCCGTGCGGGTTGCCCTGGCCGGCGTTGATCGGCGCCAGGAAGTCGGCCGGGCGGGGGTCGACTGCTGCGTCGCGCAGCGCCGTCCCCACGACCTCGACCCCGGTACCGCCCGCGTCGACCTCCTCGACCGTCACCGGGCCGGGAGCATCCCCGTCGACGGTGTAGCCGGCGGCACGGAAGTAGTTCAGCGCCGCCTCGTCGTTGGTGTTCGCGACGCCGTCGGTGAACTTGACTCCGGCCGGGCCGGTGCCGCTGTAGCCCTTGTTCGGGGCTTCCACTCGAGCCATGGTCATGCCTCCGGTCAGGACAGGCGGATGTTGCGGCGCACGGCCGCGGCCTTGGTGGCCTTGAGCGCGACGGACACGGGGCCCATCTCGACCTCGCCGGTCTTCACGGCACCGGCCCGCTCGAAGTCGGGCAGCCAGGTGTTGACCAGCTGCTGTCCGGCGACGGAGACGCCGTGGAAGCCGTCGAGGCCCAGGCGCACCGCGAACAGGTCGGTGTAGTTGCCGGCCTGCCCGTCAACGGTCTTCGCGGTGACCGGGATGACGTCGGTGCTCGACCCGGCCTTGGTGCCCATGTCGATGAGCATCAGGTTGCCGAACATGTCGACCCGGACGCCGTCGCCGTTGTCGCCGAAGGTGATGACGTCCTGGGTGAAGTAGCCGGCGCGGCGAGCGACGCCGCGGACCTTGGACAGCAGGCGGGTGTTGCCGAGCAGGGCGGTGGCCGGGCCGTCGAGCAGGGCGACCAGCTCGTCGACGTCGTCCAGGGCGCCGAACGCGGTGTCGTTGCCGGCGGCGATGTTCGTCCAGTCCGTGCCCGCCGTGGCACCGAGTTCCGTGGTGGAGCCGGTGAGCGCCTTGGACAGGCCGTCGAAGCCGTTGGCGTCCACGGCGGTGTCGCCGTTGATGACCGCGTCGTTGAACGCGGCCTGGGAGCCCTTGATCTTCTGCTGCATCTGCAGCGTGGTCTCCGCGGCGGCGGCGATGCCGTGCAACACGCGGTCGATCTGGAACGAGCCGCCGAGGGGCTTGAGGTCCGTGGCGTACCGGGCCTTCGTGACCTCCTGCGGCGAGTACTCGGAGTTGATGGCACGGAAGCCGGCGGTGGCCTGCGTGATGAGCCGCGTGTAGCCGTAGGTCAGGGTGCCGCCGTTGCCGGCGGCGTTGACGGCGTCGTCGAACGTCATCAGGTCCAGCAGGCGGTTCTGCTTGCGGAACTCGTCGATGACGTTGACGTCGATGTCGTCGGTGGCGTTGAGCTTCGCCTGGGCGAGGGTCACGGGCATGGGGTGGGTCTCCTTCTCGGTTCCTGCCCGTACCTGCTACGGGTCAGCGGGAGTTGGGCTTGCTGTTGAGCCGGGCCGCCACTGCGTCCTGCAGGGAGGCGGCACGCTTGGGGCCCTCGTCGCGGGGGCCCTGGTCGCCTCCGCCGCCGAACTTGCGTGGCGGGGTGGCCGCGAGGTGGGGCTTCTTGGTGAGCAGTTCGGCGAGGGCGTCGTCGATCTCGGTGGCGTCGATGGCGTCGCCGTCGAGAAAGTCGTCGGCCTTGTGGCTGCGCAGGAGGATCGCGACGGCGTCCTCGGGGTCGGCGAACTTCTTCGCCGCGCGGGCCTCGATCTTGTCGACGACCCGCTCACGGAGCGCCTCGGAACGGGCCTCCCGACGCGCCTCCTCCCGGATCTTCTCCGGGTCGGGCTGGTCGCCGTCGGCCTTGGGCTTGGTGAGCTCGCGGATCTGCTCGGGGGTGAGGCCGAGGTCCTTGAAGGCGCGCAGCTCGGTCTTCGTGGTCCTCAGCTGGCCCTTCATGCGGTCGAGGGCCTGCTTGCCGGCGTCGCCGAGCTTGTCGGCGTCGGGGTCCTGGCCGTCGCCGGGGTCGCCGCCCGGGTCCGGGTCCTGGCCGGGGTCCGGGTCGCCGCCCGGCGGGTCGCCGGCGGGGTCGCCGTCGGCCTCCATGCGGAAGTCACCGTGCTGCGCTCGGCGGGCGTCGAGGAAGGACCGGGCCTGCGCTAGGTAGGTCGAGTAGTCGGGCTGGGCCACCGTGGGTAGCGTCGAAGAGAACATCAGGCCGTCACCTCGTCGTACGTGGCGGCGAAGATGTCGGGCTTGCACGGGTAGAGCTCGCCCTGGACGCCTCGGATGACCCAGTCGTTCTCGCGGGCGAGCATCACGCCTTCCAGCGTGGGGATCCGCATACCGATCTCGGGGTCGCCGTCGGTGGGCTGCTCGGTGGCCTTGCCGGTGCTGTCGACGTAGCAGCCCTGGGGCTTGCCGTCCGACATCTCACCGACGTCGGCGAACACGCACATCTCGTTCCAGTTGTCCCAGCGGAGCTGGACGGCTTCGATCTCGACGGGCTTCTTGCGGTAGCGCTGTGCCATGGATGTCTCTCCTTGCGAGAGGCTGGCCGTCGCCCCTTGCGGGCGGCGGATGTCAGGTGGTGTAGCCGTAGAACCGCAGGAGCCGGATGGCGTCCTGCCGGTCGTTGGCGATCTCGTAGATCGACTCCGGGAGCAACCGCGGTGTGCGGGTGCGCCGGTACCGCTCGCCCTGCACCTTGGCCAGGTCGCGTTGCGCGCGGCCATAGGTGCTGCGGGCGGTCGTTCCGACGGTCGTCGTCTGCATCGACCGGCCGAACATCTGCGTGCGCTCGATGCCGAGGCGGGCGTTGACGACTTGGCCGATGTCCGCGCCGTCCCGGATGGCCTGAGCGCCGGCCGCGGTGAACGCGTGGGCCTGCTCGTCGGCGCTGAGCGAAGCGAAGTAGGCGTCAGGGTCGGTGAGGTAGTCACCGCCGACGTCCTCGGTTGCGGGGATGTGCCGGCACTTGCACCGCGGGTGCCGCTGGAAGCCCTGGTTCCACCGGTAGAACTTCCCGGCCAGCACGATGCACCGAGAGCACGCACCCGGGTTGAGCATCCGCACCCAGCCGGTCACCTTCGGGCGCACCGCCATCGCGGTCGACGTGGCCTGCCGCGCCGCCGACGTCACCTGCGTCTCCGCGATCCGCTCCAGCAGCCCCAGGCCCGCCTTGGACGGGCTGAGCCCTTGCGCCGCGGCGTGCAGGGCGCGCAGTCGGACCGTGGCCACGGTGTCCTCGAGCGGCAGCCCTGACGCCGACACCGCGAACGCGGCTGGCCGCAGCGTGGCCTGCGGCTCGCCACCGTCCACGTCGAGCTCGTCCAGGACGTCAGACACGTACGCCTGGGCCTGGGATGCGGCGCCGATCTGGGCGGCGGCGATCCTGGCCGTGGCCTGTCCGGTGATCGCGAGGACCGAGCCGTCGATGTTCCGAGCGTCGAACTGCCGCCACAGCGACCGCACGTCGAGGATCAGCGACCCGATGAGGTGCTGCCCGGAGGCGTAGAAGCGATCCGCCGCCTCAGGTGCCGTCTGTACCGGTGCTGTCACCGTCGCCGCCATTCAGGCCCGCCAGGACGCCGTTGAGGGCCCCGGCGCCAGCGGGGTCGCGGGCGACCATCGCCATGACCCGGTCCACGTCGGGCTGCGACAGCCCGTACCGCTCAGTGGCGATCCACTCCAGCGGAAAGCCGACCTGCTTGTCCTTGAGGGCGGCGTCGGCGAGCTGGGCGTCGTTCTGGATCTCGGGGTTGCGCCACTGCATCGTCGCAGCACGGCAGGCCTCGGCGACTCGGTACTCGCCGCGGACCAGCGCCATGAGGCGGAAGATCCCGCGCGCGGGCGGGGTGTAGTACAGGTGGTCCTGGCGGACGTCGGTCACCAGCGGCGTCTCGGTGGCCTTGAGCGTCTCGCCGTTGACGTTCCCGAGTTCGCCGTTGATGTAGTAGGCCGGGGTGCTCGTCTGGGACATGACGTGCTGGACGGCGACCTTGACGACGCTGGTGAACACGTCGAGCTTCGCGGCATCCCACGACGAGATGGATGCCTTCTGGCCGGTGAGCCACAGCAGCCGGCCCTTGGACAGCTCGTTGATGTCGATCGGCTTCTCGCCGATCTTCTGCCCCTGCTCGTTCAGGATCGGCATCTTGGGCGGCTCGGAACCCATGACGACCCGGGCGGGCATGGAGGCGTGGTCGGCGGCCACGAACAGGTACGCCCACATGAGGTTGATGGCGTCTTGCATCGCGATCGTGCCCGCGATCCGCGACAGCGGTTCCCCGCGCAGCTGCGGCTTGTGCTCAAATTCGCGGACCGGCAGCTCGCCGAGCGGGTTGCTGATCGGCCACGTGTCGTCGCCGGTGTCGGCGACCGGGCGCGCTTCCCAGCCGCCCGGGGTGGCGACATGGAACGTGCTGGGCAGCCACAGGCCCGAGCCTGAGGACGACGACGTGTTGGCCGTGACCGGGGTCCGTGGACCCCGGCGGCGGAACTTCCACACCTCGTCGGCGGTGTAGAGCGTGGCGAACTGCCAGTCCTCGTCGGCCCACGCCTTGAGCGCGTACCGCGGCCGGCGGGCGCCGGGCTCGTAGTCGACTATGACCTGCGAGGGGTGCTCCCAGGTCAAGACCGGCTCGGAGTTGTCGTCGCCCCACACGATCACCGCGGAGCGGCGCGCGATCCCTGCGGTCTGGAAGCCCTGCGAGGCCTGCAGGGGGCCGTTGTTGGTGTTCCAGTCCCGCAGCAGTGCCCGCTCGTCGTCGTCCAGCAGTGCCCGGACGTCGTTGCCGAGACGGATGCCGGTCAGCTCGGTGCGGTCAGCTGCGGCCTTGCCGACGGGGCCGCACCAGTTGTCCGAGAAGCCCTTGTATCGGGCCGCGTGCTCGGACGCCCAGGTCGCCGACGCGTACGCCAGCGGGTGCTCGCCGCGGAAGTAGGCCTCGAACTGGTCGATCTCCTTCTGTCGGTCGCCAAGCCGCTTGTGCAGCTTCAGGACCAAGGCGAGCGCCTCACGGGTTTCCACGCGCGCGGAACCCCCTGTCAGGCGTAGTAGACGTACTCGTCGGTGGTCGGTTCGGCGCCCCACCCGTTCTTGAGGGCGTCGGCGGCGGCCTCGTGGCACAGCACAGATGTGACGGCGAGGTCGATCTTCTGGCTCTGCGCCGGCTTGCCCAGCAGGAACCGGTCGCCGGGCTTGGGCACCTTGCGGGCGTTGCCGACGTGCGTCGTGGTGACCGGGCAGCCGTCGTGGCGCAGCGCCTTGGTGCGAAGGTCCGCCTCGAACCGCACCAAGGCGGCGTGCACCGCTCGAGTGCGCTGATGCCCACCCATCTGCCACGGGATGAACGTGTCCGGGCCGTGCAGGCGGTCCCACAACTCGATCTCGGAGATCCACGACGTCGGGTCGTGCGGGTCGTTGAACCCGGGGTCGCAGTACACCCGCTCAAGCTCGTAGCGCTCCGCAAGCTCGGCCCAGGCGTCGTGCACCATCAGCCGGGGGATGCGCCCTTTGTGCTGGGCTGGGTTCCACACCATCGCCTCGCCGCTGTCTTTCCAGCGGGGCGTGAACTGCCAGCCGGACGCGGTCTCCAGCCGGATGCCCGTCCAGTCGTCGTTCTCCGACCCATCGAAGCCGCCGCACACCGACATGCCCACCGGCGGATTCGGCAGCCACTCACGCCGCTGCATACGCCGACTCCCACAGATCCTCGGGCAGCCACACGCCGGCGCCACGCACCAGGCGGTTCCCGAAGAACCGCTCCGCCTGTGCCGGATCGCGGTCCAGCAGCTTGCGGGTGAGCGCCTCGATCGAGTCGAGGTTCACCCACCACGAGCCCTCGTACACGTACTGGAAAATCCGGCGCCGGTTGGCCTCCGACAGGAAGTCGATCGGCTTGCCCTCGCCGTCCAGCAGCTCCGGCACCAGGTCGGGGTTGCGGTAGTAGACGAAGACGTCGGGGTGGGCGCCCTCGTAGACCAGCTGTGCGGACGAGTTCTGCGTCGGGTCCCAGGCGTTGGTGGTCAGGTGGGTGCGACCGCCCATGCCAGCCGCACCACGGGCCTGAGTGTCGGCGACCTCGATCATCTTGTTCGACACCGTGTACAGCCCGGCCTCGTCCTGCTCGGCGTCGCTGATCGGGTTGCCCAGGCGCGAGCTGGCGGACGCGGTGACGACGTCGATGCGGTCCAGGTCGGGGTCGTCGTTGTCGCCCAGCACGCGGATGAAGCCCTCGCGGACCGCGAGCAACTGCTTGAGCGGGCCGAGCTGGATCATCGCCTTGAGGGGACGGTAGATGTTGGCGGCCTGGTCCTCGGACGTAGCCGTGATCTGGATCAGTGGGGAGGGGTGACGCATCCCCATCGGGTCGCCGGGCTCGTAGGCGTAGCCCCAGCCGCAGCCGCAGCCATTGTCCTCGCATCGGTACTCGTCCCCGCGGCGGGCGAACCCGCCGAAGACACTCGGCCCGCAGCCCTCGAAGGCGACCTGTGCGGCCGAGTTCGGTCCTTTCCCGCACTTCTGAGGACCGACCACCAGCGTCTGCTGGTAGGTGAACGCCTGGTTGAGCACCGGCGGGTCGTCGGGACCGACGTCCTCCGGGTGGACGAACTCAGCGTCTTCGCGGATCCGGTACCGGTTGGCGTGACACCAGAACTGCCAGTCCGCCATCTGGTAGGGCCGCCCCCGGGTGAATCCGTCCGGCACCCGACAGTGCTGGGCGATCCACGCGTCACCGAGATCTCCGAGCGTGGGGAAGTCGACGACGAACTCAGCGACCGCCATCGCCAGCCGCCACCCGCAGACGCCGGGGAGCCGGCGCCGCCGGAGCGGGGGCCGGCGACGGCCGATCTGCGGCCCTCGCGGCGACCTCGTCGACCGCGACCTTCCAGCCCATCTCGCGCAACCCGGCCGTCGTCAGACCGACCTGGTCCGCGAACCGGTGCAGCGAGCCCTTGTCCGCAGCGGTGGCTTCGGACGACTCGCAGATCACCGCGGTCCGGACCCACATGGCCACGGTGTACGAACGCCACCGCTCCGAGGGCATCGACCAGGCGCACGCCTGGGGCGTGGACCACGCCCACGCCCACAGCTCGAGCTCCCGAGCAGCCACATCGGCGGTCGCCTCGTCGTCGCGAACCTGGAAGCGGCGCTTGTCCTCAGTCTCCCAGCGGTACACCGACCGCTTCGGCAGAGGGAACTCCGGCACGGCGCCGGTGAAGCCCTCCGCCGGCAGCGCCGTCAGCTTGTATCCACGGGCATCCGACCGACCCGACAACGGGTCAGCCGGGGGACCGCTCCTGTTCCGCGCTCCGCCTCGCATGGTTGCTCCAACTCCCTCAGCGGCCTTGCGCCGCGTCGGTCACGCAGGGTGAGCCTTGCGCCCACCCTTGGGATGTCTGAACCCTTCGCACCTCCGAGCGACCTCCCCGGCGGTCCCCAGCCTCAAGATCATCGGGGGGTCACCCCCCTCCCTCGTCACTCTGCGTGAGGTCGAGGGCGGTGCGGTCAGGCCTCGACCTGCACGTCGAAGGGGGTCAGGCCGCCGAGCATGGTGAGCCAGACGGGCTTTCCGGCTTGGAGGCGGTCGATCTCGTTGTCCTCGAGGACCAGGCGGACCTTGATGGCCGCGAGGTCGGTCGAGGAGTCGCGTGAGATGAGCGCTTCGACTGGCCTGATGTCCTCGTTGAGGAGATCGCCATCGGGTGCGGCGAACACGCGGCGGTGTTCGCCGTCTGCGATGAGCTCGTCGGGGATCGGGGTGGGGATCACTGGGTGTTCCACCCTCCGGGTTGCAGGCGCGCGGTGCTCTTGTCGTACGTGATGTGACAGCCGATGCAGCGCGGCGCGTAGTGCTCCGAGCTCAGGCTGTACGGCTGTCCACCGGGCGAGTAGCGCACGTTCGGATCGGTGTGCGTGTAGGACCACTGCTCGGCCGAGCCGGAGCAGTCGATGCATCGCTGAGCAGAGGCCGGGCCGCGGTCACTGGCCACGCGGGCGTGGGCTGCGCGGTACTTCACGTCTGGCTTGCGGTTGACCAGGGTCAGCGGATGACCATGTCTGCGGTGGCGGTAGTAGTGCTTCTCGCACAGGTCCTTGCGCGTAGACCGCGTCAGGTTTCCGCATCCGTCGATCTCACACTGGCGTACGGCACACTGGTCCACGTCGACCCCTTCACGGTCGTCCACGCCCCCGGACGGTTACCGCCGTCGCGGGGGTTCGTTACTGACGGCGGGCGTTCCATCCACCCGGCTGAAGCCGGGCGGTCGACTTGTTGTGACAGGTGGCGCACACGCCGCGTCCGCGCTGCGGGTCGTTGGGGTCGAGGCCCATGTCGATCAGGTCGCGCCGGCTGTGCGGGTGATGGTCGGCGACGGTGCTGGCCGCTAGGTCGCACACCACGCAGATGGGGTCGCGGTCGAGCACTGCTGTGCGGAACGCTTGGTGCTCGGGGCTGCGGTAGCCGCGGTCTCGGCTGGTGCCGCGTGCTCGATCGGCGGTTCTGGTGCAGCGGTCGCACCGTCCGCCATTGGTGAGCGTCGGGCAGCCGGGCGTCGGGCAGACGCGGCGAGTGGGCATGTCGTCCCTCAGGAACGAAAGAGCCCCGGCCGGTGAGGGCTCGGGGCTGGCTGCGGGCACACGTCTGCTACTGCGAGCCACGTTAGCGCGTTAACCCACGGTGCCGCTACTGCGTGTGCGCGTGTCGCGCACGTTGCGGTAGGCGATGACGTCGTCGACGAGGAGGACGTGGCCGTCGCGGTCCTTCCCCTGCGAGGCGAGATGCCCGGACCCGATGAGCTGACGGACGCGGGAGTCGTTGACGCCGAGGAGGGCGGCGGCTTCACGGACGGTGCAGGCCTTGGGTCCAGTGGTGGCGCCGCTGATCCACCCTTCGCCGACACCCTGCGCCGCCTGGTCGATGCGCAGGGCGGCGTCGGGTGCTGTGCGGGTGAGCGCGTCGCGGTAGGTGCGCGCGATGGCGCGGGCCCGGTCGAGGGCGTTCGCGCGCGGGTCTGGCCACTTGCCGCCCGTCACCTGCGACGCCGTCGAGCCAGCGCACGGCGGCGGTAGGTAACGCGGACACGGTGGCGCTCGGCGGGGTCGGACAGCAGCCGCAGGCGGAGTGCCTCGCCCATGAGCCAGACCCCTCGGGCCGCCTGCCGCATCGCCTGCTGCAGCTCTTGCTCGCGCATGTCGATCGCGTCGATGACGTGCCGCGTGCGGTCGCTCATCGCTGCCGGACCGTGATCGTGGCGTAGTCGGGTTCGCGCTGGTTGCCGGTGTGCTTCTGAACGTCCAGGCGGGCCGAGCTGCCCATCCCGGCAGCCTTGGCCGCGGCGACGAACTCCTCCAGGTCGGAGAGGGTGGCCGAGTGGGCCAGGTCGGCGGTGACGCTGTGGTTGACGGTGACGCTCATGCCTCGTCGCTCGCTTTCTCGCTTATGGGGGAGCTGCAGCAGCCGTCGCAGCCGTGGACGCCGACCCATGCTCGGTCGATCGTCTTCTGGTACGCGACATCGTCGGGGTCGGGGTGGCCGATGCCGTGCGGGCACATCCGCTCCATGACGCGGGTGTCGCCGCGCCAGTTCGTCGACCACTCGCGCATGTGGTGATCGGACGGGGCGTGCATCACGCACGGCCGGCCAGCACACTGCTCGGGCGGATGAACGTTGACGAGCACCGCGCCACCGACCTGGATGCCCAGGGTCGGCTCGGTGGCGCGGTCGATCCAGAACCAGCTAGACGACTCGCCGCTCATGCGGCACCGCCGATCCAGGCGCGCACGAACGTCTCGTACATCGCCAGCGTCCAGGACTTCTTGCACACCGTGCACGACACCTTGTCGTCGCCGTCGACGCGCTTGAGCGCGCGAGGGGTGTTGCAGGACGGGCAGGGCTCCGGCGGGTAGTGCACCAGCAGCGGCACGTGCAGCAGCCGCTCGGCGGACCGGCGCCATGCGATCAGCCACGCGCACGCCTGCCACCCGGCCAGCACCGCGGTGACGGTGTCGGTGGTGGGGGAGGCCTTCGGGTCGTCGGGGTCGGCGTCGCCGCGGG
>Ga0210040_10003305_pt1 | contig 21929 bp, 18 predicted proteins | sample CryGeyCG12114_NA_FD_185462 | JGI IMG/M metagenome (GOLD analysis project Ga0210040, IMG submission 185462) | Groundwater microbial communities from aquifer - Crystal Geyser CG19_WC_8/21/14_NA (SPAdes) (version 2) | ecosystem: Environmental > Aquatic > Deep subsurface > Groundwater | place: USA...
TTTTCAATGGTTACCTGGCAGAGTTTGTTTATCATTGAGCAAAAAATAAATAATAAATAATAATAATAAATTCGTCTTAATCTCATCATGGGGACTTAAAATCTAGAACATATTTTGGTTGCCCAGGCAATTTTTACGAAATTTGCCTTTTTCACGGTGATCATCCAACAAGCCTAGATAGCCAATTTAACATTAGGAACTCCGTATTTCATTGAAACGGACAGTAGTTACGTAGAAAATAAAATGATCTGGTTGTGAATAGCTTTTACCAGAAAGTCGAAATCTATATTATGCAGGTCAAGGCTAGTCTAGTGACACTTGGATGCATGCATGTCATGGAATAGTGATTTGGTTGAAAAAATAATGATATTGGAGGAATCTTACAATTGTGACAAGTATTTAAAATGTATTAAATTTTTTCCATGTATTTAGACACCAACTGGTAATGTGGAAGCTAAGGTGATGTGTTTTTTCCGGAGAAAAGACTTGCCCCCAAACCTGACGTGCTTAGCAGAGCGTCATTACAGTAAGTGTAACTTTCCTCATTTAAGTAGTGAGCATTTAATTCATTACTGCTACTGCTTATTAATTAAATTTTCTCAGGTTAAGTGCTTGCTTACTAATGGAGATGACTAGAAGAAAAATACTTGCTGTCTCGATTTTGTGGTGAAAGGCATGTAGCTTATGCAATGAATAAAGGAACGTCCTGTATGCTTTCACTTCTACTATACGTACCCCATACATGCATGCATGCTCGACAGTTGGGCCTTTCTCCAGGAATTGAATGCATTAGTACGGAACTATCATATCGTCCCACATCTATGAAATGCTGCTTCTGGCTAAAATGTTTTGCTAGTTAGTTAAAATTTATACTTTCTAAACTTTGATAGCCTCACATGATTTTTGTAATGCTGTTTTTTGCACTATGTAACTTGCAACCCCTTGAGTATAATTCTAAATCTAACTATATAGCTATGTCAATAATGCTAAGCTAAAGTAATGATGCAACTTTGAAGCATTCTACAGTACCTAAATTATTCATTCCCTACTGACTACGAACAAAATGTAACTTTCATCTTAACAAACTAACTACTTGGATTGGACTTATCCGTACATTTTGCTTTTGCATGAAGTAAACTTGCTAACCAACCATCGTGTGATGCTCTACTATATGGAGCATCTGGGAAGCCAACACTTTACACTTGACTGTGTTATCCAATACGCCAGACTTACCTGTCATTCATGGAGTATGCCCCTTGTAGTTAGTTAGTGGTAATTGCTCCAGGAATTAAATAAACCCTTTTTATTTGGGGTAACGCTAGTTAGTTATGATTTAAAGCCTCGCGGTACAGTTCATAAGGTGTCATTGTGAGTGAGTTGATAATTAATATTGTTTGTTTGAGAGCACAGGTTACTTATAGTTATACTTTGAAAGGATATATCTGTGCATGTGAGCGTGTGAGTCAAGTGGTTATTTATGTATAGAATTGAAGTTGGTGTATTTCTTCTTTTTGAGATAGTCGTCGGGATGAAGAGTAATAGCCTCATGTGGTTGATTATGCTCCGCTACAGAAGTTAGGTCTAAAATGCTGTGCGGATGAATCTCTCCTTCCCTCTTGTCCTCATCATCCTGGGTCCTCCTTCCTCTCGTCTGTACCCATTATGAACTGAAACTACTAATATTGCATATATGCTTACTTTTGGTTCCAATGGTAATATTCAGTTAGTTAGTTAGTTGGCTAGTTTTGCTGTTGGATGCGTGCTTACGAACTAACTAAAACTACATGCATTTCATTCCATTGGGAAGGATCATAATATAAACAGCTAAAAGTATAAGTAACTAACTAACTAAGGACTTTGCTTATTCACATTACTACTTTTTGCTTACTTACTCTGTTCGGTTCACCCTAAAAACTCTTGTGACTATGACTGACTACCTATTATAAGTAGTGATATTAATGCTGGCTAGTTGTAGTGCATTAGTTGAACTGGTTGATTTTGCTGTGTTCTTACCTTTAGTTAGTTGGAAGTAGTATAATAAACCCCACTTCCTTTCACAGGAATTTATGGGTAGGAATGCTCACAGTTTTGTAGTATAAGTGATAATGTGACAAAGTTAGCAATTTTGGCGTGTGTATGTATAGCAACTAGCAACTTGTCGTGAGATTTGGGGACAATAAAGTATTTTTTCAGTTTTTTTCCATTTTTGCTTTTTTGGTTTCATGGTTTAGGGGAATCGCGCTGGCTATTTCTTCAATGAATTTGCAGTTTGTGAGCTTGGACATTTAAATATGATCCATTTGTGCTTGTGACATTTTTGTTCGTGGCAATTAGCTAGAATATTCGATCAGTTGGTTGCACTTTGTTTTGGTCGTATTATTATACATTAATATGCTGTAATATGAATATTCTGTCTGAAATGGTATTCTTGCGTTTTTTGTCTTCATAGTTTTTTTGTCATTTCAAGTGCTTTAGCTATAATGTTAGTGCTCATGCATTAAAAGTGAATGCATATTTTGTAGCTCTTCCTCTGTAATAGTAGGTTTAATGTACAATAAAAAATGATTGGAATAAATGGAGCAGTTTTCCTCTACTGGTGATCTGGAGTGAGTTAAGTTAAAGAATTGACGTAATCCATGTTTTATAATAGGTGTAGTTAAAACACCACGGTATCCGAATTCTGTAGAAATGGACTGATACAAATATGCATATAAAGTGACGTGTGCAATGCTATATGTATGTATAAATATAAGCATGATAGGTTCTATGGCTATAGGGTTAGAGTTGCTTATGATTTTAGTTGGTGTGAGAACGGATCGCTGTAATTTTTTTCTCTCTTTCTGTTCAGAAGTAATTGCATGTTCTATAATGGTTGCTTGGTTTGGATGAGCCCTGAGGCTACATTGACCTTCTTCATTTACTTGAACGCAAGTTTTAGGACCACATACAGATAACGAAACAAAATGAGCTGAGCAGATTTTTCTTTTGTCTGTATACATTTATAGTTTGGGTAGGATTTTATTATTCTGGCTCTGGCATGTCATACAGGAATCATGATCATGCGTTTTTCACATATTGGGACCATATCCCATGATTAGCGTTATTTGCTGTGTATGACTTTTGTTTATAGTCGTGAGAGAGATAGAACCAAAGCCTGCGAATGCTAATGAGCAATATAGTTTAGGAAAAAGCTTTAAAATTCACAAAATTGTATATAATTTATTTATTCCTCTTGAATGATTGAAAACTGTATAAATTCAATTGCAAATTAGCTTTTTGCATAAACGTCCTTCTCCTTCTCCTACGGTTTATAGTGCGAAAAATTAATAAATAAGTTAATCATAGTTTATTTTTGAAATGGGAATATGTTTTGTCAGTTTTGTGTTTAGAACTGTCGCTCGTTCAAAATATATAAACAATTGTGCTCAGTTGGAAAGCTGAGGCCAATGGCATTATATGCATAGCTAGCTTGAGCTAATATTTTTTGCTCTGCCTGCGTGATCGCTGAGCTGCGATCAGCGATACAATAAAGGAATTATATACAAGAAAAAATTTGAGCATAAATTCTAAACATTGTAGTAGTAACAGTTTGTTTTTATTTGCAATGCACTGGATGTGCATTGCATCATATCATGCTTGTTTTGTGGAAGTCTTCATAGTAGCAAATTGTATCTTAATTGCATTTGTGACTTGGCAATTCTTGATTAAGTCGATAAAAATAAGTAGTTTTTTTTTAAATTCAAATGACCAGTATTAGTAAACACGAGCATAGAATATTTAAGATTCCCTGCAGTTACTACTGCGAGCTCTATGTTCTGGTATTGGATTTGGTTTTCGAGTTATTATATCGTTTGCGTAGTATAGTTGCCCATTGGAATGGATTCCGTTGTTGTTGTAGCATATGTAATGCACACATTACACTTGTGGTGCTCAAACTCTCAGATGAATTTTAGAGAAAAGGGAATGGCAGGGTGGTTTCGTTAGGTACGAAACGGATATTTGGAATTGAACAGGGACAGTTCGTTTCATACATATCTGAGTACATCTTGCGCAGAAGAAAGGAGTTGATTAGTCGTCTTCTGTATTATTTCTTCTCTGCTCTTTCTATCACCCAACCTCTACGAACGCCATGATGTATTTTTATACAATCATCAAGCACACATACACACTTATTATTGCAGAGTTTCTGTACTAATGCGGTAGTTTTTCCTATATACGGTAGTCGTAATGGTATTGCTATTGTTTGTACGGCTCTTTACTACCCAGAAGATTTTTGATGCAAATTACAAATTGAAGATGTGGGATGGATCCTATCAAATTGTTGTATGGAATGCCGAGATGTTTTTGTAGTGGTGGAAATTAGGCCAACGGGGGAAATTGAGAATGCTCTTTTAAAATTACTTTAATACATTTACTTTAGAACTTTACAGACAATGTGGACGGTACAACAACCAAACGCTCACTGGTTATGCTTGGACAAATAGACAGTAGTAATAGGCAAGACTTGACAAGTACAACGAACCTAGAAACTAGAAAAAACAGACAAACACAGACTGGAACACAATAGAGACAGAATTAGTCATAATAACATAACGGTAAATATAAACTAGTAGTTTTAGTCCATGGATTAAAATATTATTATGCATAGTCAATATCATGCAAACAGGTAAAAGATTAGTAAGTCAATATGCTAAAACAACGACTTAGTCACAATGGATATAAATAGTAAAGCTAGACATAAAGATAAAAAATGCGCTTCACTACTTTACATGAAATCACAATAACATTCTAACTCAACACAAATGTATGTATATAATTGCATAGGACTTATTAAAGTATATACCCTGAGCTCTGAATTAGCTAGCAGGTCCTTAAGGAACACGATCATGTAGTACAAAATGCCAAAAATTCTGTTTTTTGTATATTTCTACTTTGTGTTTGTTTCTGCCTAAAGGTGGCAACCGATTTCAACCTCAAATCCGATCCGATCCGATAGTCTTCTCGGATCGGATTCGGATCGGATCACCTCAAATCCGATCCGATCCGATAGGAATTATCGGATTTCGGATCGGATCACCACAAATCTGATCCGATCCGATAACAATCCGATAGGCAAACAAAATTTGAGAATGAACGAAAAAATGCGTGTGCATTCTAGGTTTGTCCGCTAAAACTTCTTAGTCTTGATTTTCACTTTGACTACTATTTTCAATTTTACTTAAACTTGCCATTTTATAAATACAACAATGGCACCACAGTTCTGTTTCATTATATTATATTTTAATTAGGCAAATTTTTGAAATCTCTAATATTAAATGGATAAGCGGCATACTCACTCTGAAGGTCCCACTTTTGATTCAAAATGGTGCAATGTCAATTTGCAATAAATAGTGCAACATACTTTAATACGCACATTGCCGTGTTTAAGTTTTATTTACTTCATGAATTCATGCATGTGTCGCTTAAGCTGTGCAGTGCAATATAGAAGAAAGCTCTACACTCTACACAAAGTATCGCATGGTTACTTGTTTCAACATTGTTCTATCTATCGGATTTTATCGGATCATCGGATCGGATCACCCCAAATCCGATCCGATCCGATAGAAATTATCGGATTTCGGATCGGATCACCGTCAACCCGATCCGATCCGATAGATGCTATCGGATGAAAAAGCTTGATCCGATCCGATCCGAATCCGATCCGATATGATCCGATCCGATGCCACCCTTATTTCTGCCTTTTCGGCCACTTTACTTGTTTCCCGCACTAATACCAGTTGTCAGGTTTGCATTTTTCCTGTCGCCATGTCTCATTGCACTCCGCTTGGAAACCCAGTCTTGTGTGAACGGCTGTAACTACGAATTGATGGATGCTAACACTTTGGGACGGTTAAAACAATTTTCGATAGTAGGACATGAAAAATTCTTGATATGAGCAACACCTGTAGTATGGAAGTATCATTAATTTATTTTTCTAAAGTAGCATTAAAGCATGAAACTGAATTCTTGCAAATGAATAGGATGCTATTTATTTACCACTCTCAGCCACTCACTGACTATACAGCTGAAAAGTATACACCATGATACTTGTGATTGGCTTTGTCTATGTTAAATTAAAATGCAGGCACGGGAGCAAGGGTGCGGGCAAAAGTAATGTCTTACGTGTATAAGTAACTTACTAACTTTCTAGGTACATACATACATAAGGTCCGTTGTGTGTGGGGAGTGAGTCCGTAGTCTTGTATGTCGTATGGATATTGATCCGGGAGAGTCAAAGAGAGACTCAGAGTGTAGACTTTTAAGGAAATGACTCGCAATGAAGAAAGAAATTACTTTCCTTTTGCTTTCCTTCTTGCTTTTCTCATCAATGAGAGAAGAGAGTGAGAGAGAATGAACATGTATAATATTTGTATGTTATATCTGTACGGGACGGTTTTTTGTACGTGTAGTGGGAAGTGGGATACACGAGTACACGACGCGTGCAATGAAACCAGTTACCACACCATATGTGTTTTTGTCCCTGCTGACACTGTGGAATGCTTTCCCTTGTAAGCTTTTTACTGCAATGGCTTTAGATGCGTTTTTATGATTAAGCCTCGTGTTTTAAATGCAGGTGTGGGTGATTTTTCCATGAAGTTTTTTTAGGGCAAGGGATGCTTGAAATGCCCCCGCTGTGCTTATAAGACAAAAATATTATGAAATGGATCTAACTTTTTTTTCATAATTATTGATAGGTGCCTTGGAGGAAGATAATGGGAAAGTTAACGAATCGTTTACACCAAAAGAAAAACATTTGCTAAAACACCGGGAATTATTTTTCTCACGGATTGTTGAAACCCTTCCTGCCACGCAAATACGAGGGAAATGTTCTGTAGCCCTGTTAAATGAGACTGAATCACTTCTATCATACCTAGAACAAGAGGTGAGCATGGGCAAGGCTGTGAATAGATTGATTTTTTGTGAGCATGGATATTGGATTTTCATGTAATTTTTGTAATTTTTGCAGGACTCGTTCTTCTACTCTTTAGTATACGACCCTCAACAAAAAACTTTGTTAGCAGATAAAGGGGAAATTCGAGTAGGGACTCGATATCAAGCAGAACACATCCCACCACTGCTCAAAGAAGGTAATTTGACGTAAAATTGAACATTATAATCTTACAATATGTTTCAGTGAAATAGTTAACATTCAATGGCAAAATATTTTTACTTTTATAGGTGAAATAGACGATAGAAAATTAGAGGAATTAGAAACATTAGTATGGACTCCTGACCATGGGCTGACGGATAAGCAAATAGACCAATTTTTAGTCATCTCTCGATCAGTAGGAACATTTGCGAGAGCTTTAGATTGTTCAAGTTCTGTGAAGCAGCCCAGTCTTCATATGAGTGCTGCTTCTGCTTCCAGAGATGTCACTCTGGTACGCAATTTTACTGTATTTCCCGGCTTTCTTAGCCACAAAATTGTTGGCTTTGTGTTCAATTTTTCATGAATTCTTTATCTACAGTTTCATGCTATGGACACACTCCATAAGCATTGTTATAACTTGGCGAGTGCAGTCTCTGCGTTAGTACCTTCCTCTGGACCTGTGCTATGCCGTGATGAAATGGAAGAATGGTCAGCTTCCGAGGTAAGTAGTTGAAGTTAGTTAGACTGCATGTTTCAAACATGGATGAAAAATGTGTGATATTAAAGTTTATGAGTGTTTGATTTTCAGGCTAACTTGTTTGAAGAAGCGCTAGACAAATATGGAAAAGACTTTCAGGATATACGATCAGATTTTCTACCATGGAAAACCCTTAAGAACATTATTGAGTATTACTATATGTGGAAGACAACTGATAGATATGTGCAGCAGAAACGTGTGAAAGCTGCTGAAGCTGAGACCAAATTGAAACAAGTGTACATACCTAATTAGTAAGTGATTAAAGTTTTTTTGTACGTATTGAAAAACGTTTTGTTTTATGACTAACAATGTGTTGTTGTTTCTGCCTACAGTAGTAAGGCCAGTCCAGCTGCGATACCTGGAAATAAAGCAGTTTTGAACGGAAGCAACGCGTCAGATCAACTTATTGGAACCAAACCTTGTGAATGTTGCTTAACTCATACATCCAGCCAGTGGTACAACTGGTCAGGTCATCATGGCGTTCAGGCGCGGCTATGTTGCTCTTGTTGGCACTACTGGAGAAAATTCGGTGGATTGAAAGTCCCTAATAAGCACCGTATGACTCTATATAATATATTTAGTTAGTAAATGTAAATGAAAGTCGTATGTCTAGATCATTAATGGATGCTTATTTTGCTGCAGTGGATGAAGTTATGAAGCAGGCTGATGGAGAAATTGAGTTGATCAAGAAACCTAAAATGGAAATTGTGGAGCCAGAGCAAATCGGTATGTTTATATTTTGTGAATATGAATGTTTGCTTATATTTTAAGTTTGAAAAGTTTAAATGTTTGTTTTTTGTGTACAGTCGAAAGACCGCCAGCACTGCTCCAGCCCAAATTGAATAGATCAGCAGTAAGAAGTTTGATGAATGTGTTATTTGTAAATATCTTGTTGCAAAAGAATTATTATACTTAATTTGATGTTTTTGGGAATTTGTGTTTAGGAGTTTAAGTTAAAGAATCAAGTTATGCGGCATTACTCACAACCGCATCCTCTGTCAGGAAGGTCGGGCTCCCCACGTCCCGTAATGAAAACGAGAACTGCCTTTTATTTGCACACAACACCGATGACAAGAATTGCTCGTAGAGTCTGTAGTGATATTTCGAAAACAAGACATGCTACCCGAGCTCCATTTTGGCCTATCAATGTTGTGCTAATCAAGCAGGAATGTATGTCATTTTGAAAAAGCGTCCCGGATATTGATATAAGCATGAATTGTAATATTTGTTTTGTGGAAATTTTAGGCCAGCAACGAGTAATAGGAAAATCGCCGGTAGAGCTAAAAGCTCTTATTAAGAACAGAAAAAGAAAACAACCGAATGCTAAGCTGTCAGACATCTCATTCAAACTGGGTCAGCTTGACAGGTCATCTCCAGAATGGCTTATACTTACAGATAAATCTAAATTACCACAACCGGACAAGGTAGCATACCCCAAACCACCTAAGGCTCCTGGTAAGATCATAGTTTATGTAGATACATTACCGAAATCAATAAAGATGTATTTAAAGATTAACCTTCTTTGCAGACGGCTCTCTTATCTATGAGAGAATACCTGACAAAGTTATTTGCTTGAATAATTCATCTCCTGTTATTAGTGGCAAACGACGAGCACCATATGAAGACGTTAATGGCATTGATGGTAAACTTTTTGCAATGATTATTATTTTAAACCAAGTTGTCCATTAAAGGACTAAATATTATTCAATATTTAAATTAAAAGAAAACAAAGAAAGAATAATAACTAGTTAAACCTAGCTAGGACAAGGATAGGGGAAAACCTTTCTTTTTTAGTTGTCCATGTTGTTTTATTGACAGACTTACCGACTTATTTACTGTACACAGGTCCTCCTACAAAGCGTTTGAACTGGGATGGCGCTGTGATGACTGGTCCCAAATCGTCCAGTCGAAGTGGCTCTCCACTTCCCCTTGTAACTCAACACTTGCCAGCTAATACTGGTGTATCAATGCGCACTGTAGTGAATCATATGAATGGGACGAAGGGGAAAATTGCTTCGTTTACACGCGGTGGTGGCTCAAGGAAGCAAATTATTGCTTGGAATGATGCCCCTGACGATCTCTACTTTTATTGCACTGATCAAACCAAGTAAGATTGTTTTTTCAACCATTAAGCTCTAAATCAAGGGTTAACACGTAATACAGACTACTAAGGTTGGCTTGGGGGGTTGTGGTATCTGGTATCTGGTACATGCACTTGGATGATATGATGAGTAAATTGAGGCAAGTAGTGCCTGAATGTTGACTAACAGTATTTGTTTATAACGCCGTAGGAAAGCACGAAAGCAGCTGTCTGGTCCCGAGCTCAGAAGAGTGGCTAGAACACCATGCAAGCGAGTAATTAACAAAGCGGTCACATTTCCTCCGCCATCCACGGTAACCACACCGGCAGCCGCTGCACTCGCTGCCACAGCTCTAGTTGTCCCACCTTCAAGATCTCCATTATTGCCTACGTAGTAGTTTATCGTACGGACTTATTCAATCTTAATTATGGTGTGTGATTAATGTAGTTAAATAGCAATTGCCACAATGTTAAGGGTACGGGGATGTTTATCTTTTTCTGTGGATAGACTAGTTTTTTGTGTGGATACTCCTCATTGATGTTATAGAAAGTTAAAAGCGGACGTGACAAAAAAACAATTTGCATGCTTAATAATGATTTTTTGTCAACGTTAATTTGATATCAAAAGACAGATTAACTTTGGGACACACCTGACACATTCTTTGATCTGTTGTAGTAATTTGCAGTCTTGGTTGATAAACTGGTGTGTATGTACTAAACGAGAATGACGTGAGAAGGATATAAAGTAGGGACGTAATTTTATTATGAATTTTGTTTGTATCAGTGAAAGTAAGCAATATTTAATAGCTAGAAAAGTAAATTGTTGTAATTACATTTTTCATACGTAATGGTTACGCGAATCAAGTGTTACGTAATGTGAGTGTTTGGTATTATTGATAAATGGTCTGATGTTTGTTGCATGCACTTCTTGTCTCGTATGATGATGACAATGATCACAATTGCCAGTAGTAAATAGGTATCTCTTTTAAATTCTAAGATGGGGTTCTCCAAAATGTGTATCATAAACCCGTAAACTATAATTTTGTGTAACTGTTTTTATCCATATAAACTATATTGTGTAAGTTATCAGATAGTTTATCTTATTCAGAGTGGTATAAAATGGGCACGATCAAAGTTTCCATGCTGTAAATAGACTTAATGTAGTTTTGTCAATAGCACAAGTTTAAGGTGTTCTGGTAGTCGTTTGTTTAATCTGTTTAGGAGATTTCATCCACCAGTTTTTTTTTTTACAATTTTTGCTGCATAATGTCGTATGATACACGAAGAAAGGCACGGTTATTATTTCAGTAAACTAAACTGTACTTTAATTTACATCAGTAGATTTTAGGGCACACCAATAATGGCGCTCAGGTTAAGCAGCTGTTGCTAAATTATTCATTCTCTGATTGTTTCGTTTATTATAATTAAAGGAAATGAGAGTTGCATGTTTAAAGTTGGATTTTTCTGTGCGATGTCCATAAAATCTTGTCTCAAGAATTCAATTTATTTTGCATGCATGTTGTAACGAAAATTTGAATAATATTGCGTGGTTTTAATCTCTTGACCGAATATTGTTTTTGTCAATGATCACTGCGATATTGGCTGGGAATCGAAGCATGCAACACCAAAGATCCTTTTTGTAGCTATAAAAATCAGGAAGAGGTATTATTGCTAGTAAATACTAAAAGTAGAAAAAAAAGATTTATGTTGTTAATATTATATGGAAAAGATGTTCCATTTCAATTCAGTGAGACTTTCACTGCTGGCTTATATGGAATGTTTGAATACTATTGATGTATAAATTCCTCATTTTTACAGTATTTTGTAACCTTAATTATATAGTATATAAGTAAAGGTGGTCATTGTTGTCTCTAGTAATCGTTAGGCATTAATCAATTATAGTTTTTTATTCTGCCACTTTTACTTTGCCACTGACACCATAAGCAAAAAGTGAAAAATAGATCTTTGTTAGGTGTTCCTTAGAATGAGACCATGTACAAGGTAGCATTTACAGTTACCTTCAATTATGTATAAACTATATGTGTATAGATTGAATGTCTTACAGAACACACGTTAAGTATAAACTACGATCAGATTGTGTGACACCGTGGAAAATAATAGGATGTGTATGTAAGTCAAGAAAAGTGCTGCTCACTCTGACGTCTTTAATGACATTATGAATGTAGTTGATTCTGTTTGAATTGTTCTACCATCTCTCCCCAATTATTACCTTTGTTATTATGTATGGTGTTACACACATAATTTAATAATAAACATAACGTGTTTTATTACATGAAAATGAGTTTACGACAAAGGAACATTGAATGGATTTTGTGACGTGAAAGCATCATTAGGAATTTTAAATGGAGCGTTAACTTTTCGATTTGTATCATTGTTGATAACAGCAGGGTCAAAAAATATTATCGCATCCATCGAAAGATGGTCGCTCACTTGTATTCCTTTGGGGGTTTTCAATTCCAAAGTTTCGAGGTATCCCATCCAGTAAATAACTAAGCCTGGCCCAAATCTAAAAGCAATTTACATTACAAAATGAAATGTGCCTAATGCTAGATACCATTTCCCCAGAAAAGGCAATTGCGAAATCAATCTTACCTATTCCAGTAACTGTTCAGCTGTTCAGTTAGATATGTTTGGTGTGTCTGCTCATCTCCAAAAGTGGCTTTACTTTCGATCCAGCATACAATATTTCCTTCTATAGCTGTATTACATAACAGTTTTTTTTCAATACATATATTATTTTTAATTGTTCATATTGATAATATAATTTCCCATTGTGATTTTAAAGTGAAGTTTATTCCTAAATACTCTTGATTAACTGAGCCTCGTCATAAAAACTTACCAATAGGTACATCTAACTTAAAGTCCGGAGTTTTATCATAACCCTTTTGTCTCAACATTTTTTCGTCCATAAAGCTTATATTAAGCTTCTCTAGCATCTTTTGTAACATAACTTCATGTTCGTTGCCCACCGTTCTATGAGGGACAGAATTTTCATTAAAATCACTCCGCAGACGCCAATCGTTTTAAATTTATTTCTACAACAGTAAATCATTGTGTGGTACTATTATTTATATTTTTTATATAGTTGAACATTACTTACAGTTTAACGATTTCTGGAACAGGGCCATAATAATCATCATATACGGTACACTGTAACAGAGAAAAACAATCTAATAGCGTTTTATGCTTGTTAGAACCAGCCACTGGCTGCATCTACGTATGCATGCGTTGTTTCAACTACTAAAAAGTCTGTTTTTTAAACTTTGGTAAAGGTTACAGTTAATTTTTTGCTGGTGGTTGTCAAAAACAAAATCTTTGTTTGCATTCAAACTGGAAAGAAATGCGGTTGTCCGTTGTCAGATTTGATTTCGGGTTGCTGTTTATGGTATCATTTTAACCAAACCAAACTCACTATGGGATGGGAGAGGATTATTTTTTTTAAACAGACTGTAAAAGGTTTTATACATGCCCTTCCACGCTCTTAAAACAAAACAGCAATAGCAATAATTACCAAATGAACTTCATAAGCTAAATCCTTGTCTTCAATCAGACAAGTATTTTTGAGCAGCTTAGATATCTCTTGTTTCAAACACATCCATGACATTTGGTCTTTACCAGGATCCAAAAGTTTATCAGAAGGTTCCAAGGTCTCTGATTCCGTGCTGGTTTCTTTTAAAATCTTTTCTTTCAAATATGCTTCTAATATAAATCGTGCCACCAAAACAGGTGTGATTCTTATTTCCTCGGCGATCCTTACGATTATTCCTGGAGCTTCATTTCTATACAAAGCTTCACAATACCTTTAGGAATATTATAAATATTGACTTAAGTTAGACCACAGAAAATCAAGAAATATTTTTGGAAAATTTGATCCACACCTTTCGTAATATTTCTGAATATTTCCTTTAGTATTGTGCTTCCCATGATTGGACTTCATCAACCGCTGAATCCGATTCGATAGAATACTACCAAGGGTTTCTTTCGGTATTCTAAAAAAATTAAGATTATAAATGGAACTTTGGACTTAGGACACTGTGCAAGTGGATTAAAGTTGATATTCCGAAAAAAAAAACTTACAGAGGGAACTGCACCTCCAGCACTTCCTGACATTGTGTTAATTTTTCCGACGAAATAGTTTTCACAATATCATTATACTCAGCAACTGTCAGCTTCATTACTAATATCCTTTTAGATTTTCAAGATATTTTCAACGAACTAATGACAATAATATAAATATATTATGCAATTACCGATTAGGTTTAAAATTTTAATAGTTAAGATAAGAATTCTGAATTCTGATTAGAGGTGAATTATGAACTGTTACTGTACAGGCTCAATGTTGTTATGAGTTATTTTCCCGCGACAGTTTGAAAACGCCCCCGGGAACGTGCGGTTTAAAATCAGATAAAGTTTTGTTATTGTGTTTTGTTTGTTTGTTTGTTATGGATAGAGGTTTCTTTATTTTAGATTAAATTATTTTTATATTTCAAATTTTATTAATGAAAGCTTTTTAAATTCCTGTATCATCAACAATTTTGTGCTACGTTAAAATCTTGTTTAAAACTGTCTTAAAATCTTTCGGCTTATTTCCTGATTCTGAGTACTTTCTGTTCGTTTTGGTCGACTTTTGAATGGTTTTATTCTCTTGGTTTTGGATTCATCAGACTAATTAATCAGGTATTTTTTTCGCCAATAATCTATGATTTCTTTACTGAAGCTACGATATATTATTATAATTGACTATTTTATTTTATAGACCCTTTATTATTGTGACACGGCTTGTCTTCGGTCTTCCTTGAACCAATTTGAACGGACGCCAATTTTGAAATCTCATGCATCAAATGTGTGCTACTGGTATTTAACATGAAAAAAACTACTAGAGCGTCCATTGCAAAAAAGCGAAGTCTTGGGGGATCGATTACTGCCGAAAATAAGACTGTGAAAGCAGAGCCTGTTGGACAGCGTACACGGCGCACGTCGACGGAATTACAAAAGGCTAGTCTTGACAATGTACCTCGAGAAAAGCCATTGATGGATAATTCCCTTGGAGAACTATGCAACGAGAAACGGAAAAAGCTTTGTTCAAGCAATGTTGTCAACATTAGGGGAAGTGGAACTGGGCAGCAAAAATCCCATTTGCCAGTTGCTATAGATTTTCAAACCACCAGTGCAACTCTACATCCGTCAAACAAAGCTTCCACTGGTACAAACGCATTCTACAGTCGAAAATCCATAAATATTTTGGCCGATGACTTGTTATTGGGCCTGTACTATAAAAATACTTTTGAATTGCAGACGCTGAACGGAAAAATAAATTATCAGAACTGAAAGAATATTACCATTCAAAGGGATACTCCTTAAGTAAGGTGATTTCAAAGTCCAGACAATTTGTCAGACACGACGGACCTCCAAGTGAAGCCACAGGAGTGTTTTGGGATTGCTTTAGTCCATCATTAGGAGGTGTTCATCTTGATCCAGAAGATTGTTAGCACATACCTAAAACCAAATTTAAAAAATTAAAATAACTTAGCAATTAATTTTTCTTTTTCTTTTGTATTATCCATAGTGGATGATTTTCCGGATAGTCAACAGTCTTTAAATCTTTCCGCTGAAGAGGAGTTGTTATTATTGAAGCCTCCAAAGAAACCTCAAGTCCCTATAACTCACTCTTTATCTCCTGAATTGAGAGCGTTGGATGCATTTATGGCGTCATCCTTTAAAAGTCGATCTAAATCAAAGTCTTCTGTTTCTACTTTAATCAACATGCCAGCACCTAAAACTCCTACCCATGATAGTGGTATCACCACTCCTACTACAGCTGGTACAGATGATGGTGTATTTGAAGATTCATTCCCTGCTGATGATGATTCCTTTCTAGTACGATTGACTCAACAAACGGAAGCTCAGTTTCAGTGCAAACGAACTCCCCGACGAAGTGTTAATTCCAATGTTACAGTCAATGCGATTACACCTGTTATTGAATCAGATAAGGTGAATGAAATGGGTAGTGTAGACATATTTTTACCTGAGGGACCATGTTTCAGCAGCACCCCCGCTGCAGTTGCATCGGGAAAATCACAATTGCTAGTAGATTCTACTCCAACTAGTAATAGGAAGAAGCTCAATGATTATGGTGGACGAAAAATTCGTAATGTTAGATCGGATCCTAATTTAAAAGCAGTCACTCGAAAATCTTTACGATATGAGCCGGAAGACGAGGTTTGTCCTCCCACTCAAGTTTGTGTTGGAAAAATCATGGGAGATTTTGAAGAGGATGACAATGACTATTTGTTTAGTCAACTGGAAATTCCTGAGATTTTGCCGGAGAGTAAGTAAATGTTCCATTAGGTAGAGTACAGAAATTACTGCTTTAGTTGGATCTATTTTTTTCTTACTTGTTTGCCTATTTTCGTTAGAGTCCAAAAGTGAGCAAAGCACGGATATTATAAACGAAAGCGATCTTCTTGCAATGAGGTCGGACTTTTTAGAAGGGCTTGACAAACTTGAAGAAGAAGGTATTTTATTTGCTTCCTCTTCTCGTTCTTTTATTTTTTTAATATTTTTATTGAGCCACGCTGTATGTATTTTCCAAAGGGGTGAAGATGGCTAATGAATAGAAGCGACAAGGCAAACATTAACAGGAAAAAGTACAAAGTTTTTCAGAATTCTGAATACCACAAGTAAGACTGCTATGGAACACGAAATCGTAACATAGTGCTATGATTAATTAATCAATTTTTTGTTAAAGTTTTTGGTTTTTATGTCATATAGCTAGCGATTTGTTCTAATCAACTCGTTAATAATATAATGATCAACTGTTTTTATTGGTGATTAGCGATGAAACTAATTTTTTCGACGTACTTAACCTGTATCTAGTTTTTTATTCGCATATTTTTATTTGACCTTGACGTAGTTTTGTTTGCTTGTAACTATCACTTGTGAACCTTTTTTGTAAAGTAATAATTTAAACTCATATAAAAAGCGCAAACATTTTGGTACACAGCATTGTACAAAAATTCACGTTACAGATGGATTATCAAAATGTGCTAAAAAATTACCCTTTAAGCTGTTTATTGTCTATTGATTGATGTATTCTATTCATAATTTTATTCAATAAAAATTTTACTCAAGATTAATTACGACTTTTTACACTTATTCTTGTATCGTATGCATCGTCTGCTCACTGCATCCATAGAATGAACCTGATGTAATGTAAATACTAGATTTCTTCAACTGCAGTGAAGTTAATTATATTACGCAAATGGCATTTTTTCAATTAATCTTCATCTTCGTCGTCAGCGGATTCAGCCGCCATCATTTCTTGGAAATGTACCATTGGCAGCAAAGTTTCTCTCGTAGTTTTGAAAAGATCCCCAACAGCTGTGTCAGCTCCTTTGAACGCATTTGTAACAACTGGATCAATTTCAGGTTCTTTTTCTATTTCATCAACAGGTTCAGAATCCGATTCAGAGGATAAAACATCCTCGACTTCAGAAAACGGTATAATTTCCGACTCGGTTTTTTGCTTTTTAGCCTTCAGAGACCTTCTTTTTATAGTCCCTGATTCTTCTATTTTCTTTTTCGTTTCTTCCCCTTCCACTTTTTTTGCAAGGTTTTCTGACGTTTCCGTTTGGCTTTCTGTAAACATACAAAACCATGATTCAGCCCCTGGCCCCTGCGTCTAATAAACAAGCAATTCAGCACTCATTTCTTTTCTCATGCTGTTTTTGATTTTCATTATCGATACCAATAGATTTTTTCATTGCAGCATAAACTGCGTTTTTGATGGCTTCGTTCACCATCCCCCCTTCCATAGCATTTACTCCCCTGTCCTGGCGTCCATTTGTATTGGAATCCATATCTTCAATAATATCGCGCACTGTTTGGTGTGCACTGAAAACAGCATCAGTCACTTGCTGCGCTGCAATGATGTGACGATTTTCTGCATCCTCTAAATGCTCTTTGTGATACATCCGACTCAGTTCTGGTACAATAAAAGAGCTGACGATCTCTGCCACATTTTCTTCATTCCTTTACAGATAATGGAGACAATAAGTTCTCAGTTAACAACTGAAGTTAGTTAAGCACAAAATTTCATACATGTCCTTATTCGCACTCAAATCCTCAAATGCTACTTGGTTTAACGTGGAAGCTAAGCTGCGAACATAATGCCTGGCTTGATCATCGGCAACCCTATTGGAACTTTCAAGGTACATGTCTTCCAAATACATGTCCACTGTAGCTTGATTAATCCCTACAATCTAAACAGCAAACATTTCAAAACAAACTTATAGTGAGTAAGAAAATATGCATTGTTTGTTTCCAGATTCAGTTGTAAGAAAAGTACATTTCTAAAGACTTCGTCATTGAAACGACGCTTTTCCTCTTCATGAAATCTCCTACCACCTTCCAATGCTTCTTTTTTCCTCCTATCCCTCTCAGCCAATAAAATCAGTGAGTGAATTTTCCGTTCATCCAATAATCTAATCATTTCTTTGTCAAGGAAATCCAACATTTTTGTCATCGTTTCTCCCTCCAAATGGTCTACGATTTCGTGTACTTCGGATCCCTGTTAAAAATGTGCATAATATACACTTGCATAATAAACTGCTTGTAAAACAGATGCAAATATGTAGCAGTAAAATAGTTAAAGGAGTGTTAAAAGCAGTTATATATTCCGAAACCTGAATTAATATTTTCGTTGTAATATTGGAAATCAGCATCATTGATATAGCATTAGTGAGTAAAAGTTTTAAATTTCCTGATAAAATTTCGTAAAAACCGAATTATCTAGTTTTTTAAGTTAAATCTTTTAATTTTGTAAATTTTTACTCTAATATTTGCAATCCGCAACATTGAAAACATTGGATTAGAAAAATATTTTTTAATTCCCATTAAAATTAGAAAAAACGAATTGCCCGGTTTCCTGTTTCCCTAACCCAAATGAGCTCTAATGTAAGCGTTTTCATTCAATTCCCCTCACTACATCAACTTTTACCAAGCAGTCAAAATTTTGACCCTTCTAATCTCGGGTAAAATTCACCAATCTCGCTACCTACAAATAGTCTCAAGTAGTATAACAAAATTTCATTCCGACCCGCTGACCCGTTCTTGAGATGTGCTGCAAACGGACGGACAGACGGACGTGACTAACAGATAGCTACCGCTTCAACTCCGTATGTCGTTCAAGTAATGGCATTTCAGTGCATGGAGTATATTAACAGACAAATGCAATCAAGTAATTACTAACCAGTTTCTCTTTCTGTTCTTCTGCTTTTCGCATCGCGATTAAACTCTGCCACAGAGATTCATCAACTCGTTTGCAGTTGGGATCCATATCAAACATACGTTGTAGCGACTTTATATGTTTAATATTCCCTTCAATTTCCTTCCGCATCTACAGTTTAATGAAGAAAAAGTAAATATTGTATGGTTATTTGAGAAACTGCAATGAGTGTCAGTTGACTGACATCATTCCTGTGCAGATCAGATTTAAGGAAAACGTACAAAATTCTGAATAGCTTTTCCTCGAGCCTGCTTCTGGAGGAGAATTAAATATGGCCTTCTCCTGTCAACTTCAGTTATATCCGACTGTATGCTTTGTTGGGTGTTGGCAGAAGAATTATTAATTTGAGGCTTAAGTTTTTGCATTTGTAGTTGTTGGAACAAATTGGCTGCCCTCTTCTTACGATCTTTTTTTATGAAAAGTATGTTTAGCAACATCAGGCAAACGATTAATCGATTACGAAATGCTACATAATTCTTTCTACTCACTTGAAAATGTTTCAAAAATGTCATCCAATTTTCGTTCCAGAACTAAAGCACTTGTCTCTGGTTTAGTTCTTCTTAACTTTTCCTTAAAGTTTTTCATATTGAACTGCAACTCTTTCTTAATAAAGCATCTATTTTTCGTGACTTCCATCAATTCTGCAGATAGTACATAAATCAATATTTAGTCGGGTATTACAATCTCCCTTTCTCCCTTGTTTCAATACACAAGCATATGGGGCAATGCGAAACCGCAGATTTTTACCTTCAAAGTTATGATGCAGATCAAAGGTATAGGTTGGAGCTTTTGATAGCATATCTGGATTTGGACCGTTTCTTGTCAGTGGAGCATACAAATGTGAATCGTAATTTAAATGTTCTTGAATTACATCTCGTTTTAAATTCTTCTTGGGTCCATAATATTTCCGCTCCAGTTTTCTTAAATCTACAATTGAGAATATTGCTTGTATATACATTTTTGCATAGCATTTTTTTATACATATAGTCGATTTCAATAAGTTTATGCAAACCTCTAAAATATTTGTGCTTGATAGCTCGGAGAAATTTGACATTATCGGCTCTAAGGTAGTCTTGAAGTCTTTCAAGCCTTACACTATGATCATTAGCAATTTTAATGCCATAATCGGCAAGTAACTGTTTTGTTATTTCTAATTTCTTGTCTAAAAGTTTATCCAATTCCTAAAAGATCAAGCAATCTCATATATTTAGCATGAATTCTCAGACTGCAAGAATGCCAGCATACAACCAAAATAAAAATGTACCTTTTCCCTGTCAATCCATTGTTGAGCTTCCAGCTCTTCCATTACTTTGATTCGTTTTTCAAAATCCTCCACATCTGGTTGATCCTTTTCAACATACTCTAGCATTCTTCTTGTCAATGCTCGTTCAATCACAACAATGTCTTCCAAAGACACTGGCAAACCCTTACCTACGTGTATACATTTACATTTGAGAAATCATTACGACCATCAATCTTGTCGTCAATCTATTATGTTACCCCAAGTTAATTTCGACAGAGCAAGCACTTTTGGGAATGAGCCAACATATGGGAGAGTATATGGAGGTGTATAAGGATCCGTCTGCGCCTCGGATTCTCTGAAATCTGTTTGCACTCCGCGATTCACAACACCACTTTTCTTAGTTTTCTCTGCTTGCAAAAGATGTTTTTGTTGCTCTTTGTTCAACTTATTGTAGTCAAACCGGGGTTTCTCCAATCGAAATTTCGGGTTTTCGTTATATCTGAAAACTCAGCATTTTATAGTTCTGTTGTAAAGCTTTGTTATGTTTTAAAATCGTGAACAACCGATATACCTGATTGCATGAATCGCACGGTCTGCCCCACAGGGATCTAATAGTGTTTGCCCAAAACGGCAAGAATCTGCTGGCATTACGGGCCATCTAGTTCAGAAAAATATGCATATTCAATCTTTACGCTATATCTACACTACATCATACTAAAGTTGTATGTTTTACTAAACTAGCTATAGCGTATGAGACTCACCCATTTAAATTATATTGTGGGATAAAGTTGTCTAAATTATTGGGGGCCTTAAACTTCAGACAGCCTGTAATTCTTTTGTCTGATTTGATTTCACTAAACATAGACTTGTATACTGGTTGAAGAGTCTTTTTAACAATACAAAATATTAGGGTCAACACATGTATGCTTTTCTATTAGATAAAAGTGTGAGTACCATCTGAGCGCCGGAATCAGTCCCAGCTTCTGCATGCCGATAAAAATCCTCTTTGCTTGGGATGGTATATGTGGCATCTTTGCATAAAATCACATTATAAAATTCTAATTCATGTCTCACTTCAGTGATCAGTAAATGAAATTTGAAAATTCTTCAATTATTATTTCCCCTCACCATATAAGAAGTCATGAGGGCGATTTTCGCGTACAAAGCGCCTATTAGGAGGAGTTTTGTAATTCGCCATTTCGACGTGCGCTGCTGAATGAGATGATTATTCCTAAACTTATTGCTTTCACTGATGTTCCGATGGTAGATGTCCAAAGAGGATTATGATGCCAATATTGGCATTCAATTGTAGTCACACATTACATGCAAGTAGATTTTTTGGTTTCAGAAACTCTACCCGTGCAAGTTCTAACTCTGGAAATTGTTCATCGAGTAAACACCAAAGTTGCCATGGAAATCATCCTTTGCTCATGTATGAAATGCATATTAAATATCATCCATTGAGGTAAAGTAAACTCATGTTTTTTTCACGTCACGTAAGAAAAACTAGCCGGGCCCACTGGCCTACAGCCAGACTCACTCTTACGAGCAAAATTTAAAACCAGCGTAATTTTCAATCATCCAAAAATTTCTGACGAACAGCAAGTTTCTAGAATGTGATAAACGACTCTG
>Ga0210040_10003308_pt1 | contig 21924 bp, 22 predicted proteins | sample CryGeyCG12114_NA_FD_185462 | JGI IMG/M metagenome (GOLD analysis project Ga0210040, IMG submission 185462) | Groundwater microbial communities from aquifer - Crystal Geyser CG19_WC_8/21/14_NA (SPAdes) (version 2) | ecosystem: Environmental > Aquatic > Deep subsurface > Groundwater | place: USA...
TCGAAAAGCGACCTGCTTGATGCCGATGCCGTGGCCCGCGCCGAAAAGCGCATCGCAGACCATCTGCCGCGCGCGGTGAAGATCGTGCCATCAGCCAACGGCCAGATTGATCCGGCCGTTTTTCTGGGCCTCGGTCTGGCGGTGGAAGACGATATCGAGAACCGCAAAACCGGCCATGACGGTGCCTTCGACCACGAACACGATGACTTCGACACCTTCATCATCGATCTACCGGCGATCAGCGATCCCGATGCGCTCGCCGCAAAGGTCGCCAAAGCCGCCGAAAACGAAGGTGTGCTGCGCCTGAAGGGCTTTGCCGAAGTCGCGGGCAAGCCCATGCGGCTGCTCGTCCAGGCCGTTGGCCCGCGCGTCGCGCATTACTATGACCGCGCCTGGAAAGCGGACGAAACACGCGGCACCCGTTTGGTGGTGATCGGCCTCAAGGGTCTCGATCGGCTGGCCATCGAAACGATCCTGGCAGCCTAGACCCGCGCCATGCATATCCTCGCAACCACATCGGCTTCGCTGGATGACCTGATCGAGCCCATCGATCTTGGTCATCAGCCAGCGGACATGGTTGCGCTGTCCTTTTCCGACAGCGATCTAGCGAGTCTCCACCGCGCCTGGGAAGCGGACGCCACGCTGCCGGACCTGCGCCTGGCCGCCCTGCGTGACCTGCGCCACCCGATGTCGGTTGATCTGTGGGTCGATCGCATCGGGTGCCAAGCCAAGGTCATCGTGGTGCGCGTGCTCGGCGGCTATGATTGGTGGCGCTACGGCTGCGAGGAGCTAGCGGAAGCCGCGCGCCGCCACGGTGTGCAACTCGCGCTTCTGCCCGGCGAATGCCGTGTCGAAGACGAGCGGCTCGCGGCGCTGTCCACGATGGATCCCGCTGAGCGCCAGGCGCTGCTTGCCTGTTTCCGCGAAGGCGGAGCCGACAACATGCGCCGCGTCGTCGAGCGCATGGCGCGTGTTGCGGGGCAGGAGCGTAGCGTCGAGGACGCCGCACCGCTGCCGCGCGCGGGCTATCACCGTCCGGTCGAAGCCAACACCGGATCACCGGTGCTGATCCTGTTCTATCGCTCGATGCTGCTCGCCAACGACGTCGCCCCGATCGACGCGCTGAGCGACGAACTTGCCGCGCGCGGCCTCAAGCCCATCCCGATTTATGTATCGAGCCTGCGCGACAAGGAGGTCGAAGCCTTTCTGCGCCAGGCCGTTGCCGACCACCAGCCGAGCGCGATCCTCACCGCCACGGCCTTCGCCAGCAGTGCAGAGGCTGGCGCGGAAACCCTGTTCGATCAGTTCGGCGTCCCCGTTTTCCAGATCATCACCGCCACCACGCGCCGCGAAGCTTGGGCGACGGGCCAGCGCGGATTGGCGCCGGCCGATCTCGCCATGCATGTCGTGCTGCCCGAACTCGATGGCCGCATTCTGGCCGGCGCGATTTCCTTCAAGCAGCCTGGCCTGCTGCACGGTTCGGCGCAGATCAACCGCCCGGAGCCCGACCGCGTCGCGCAGGTCGCAGACCGCATCAGCAACTTCCTTCGGCTGAAGGATGCGCCGGTCGCCGAGCGCCGGATCGCGATCTTGATGCCCGATTACCCCGGTGCCGCCGGCCACACCGGCTATGCCGTCGGCCTCGATGTGCCCGCCAGCGTTCTTGCCATGCTTGCCGATCTCAAGGCCGCCGGCTACACCGTGAACGGCATCCCGGATGCCCCGCGCGTGCTCATGCAGAAGCTTGATAAAAGCGCTGAATTGCTTGATATTTCAGGATATACCGAAACTCTTTCATTACTGCCCGAGGATGTACGGGACCAGATTGTCGCTGCCTGGGGAGATCCGGCTGACGAAGCGGAGGACGGCGCGTTCCACTTCCGCGCGGTCCATTTCGGCCATGTCACGGTGGCGCTCGCGCCGGATCGCGGCCGCTCCGCTGACCGCCGCGCGGACTACCATGATCCTTCCCTGCCGCCGCGCCACGCGCTCGTGGCTTTCGGTGTCTACATGCGCAAAGTGCTCGGCGCCCACGCGATTATCCATGTCGGCGCTCATGGCACGCTGGAATGGCTGCCGGGCAAGACCGCCGCGCTGTCGCAATCCTGTTTCCCTGAAATCGTGACCGGCGCGCTGCCGGTGGTCTATCCGTTCATCGTGTCCAACCCCGGCGAGGCCGCGCAGGCGAAGCGCCGCATCGCCGCCGTCACGATTGGCCATCTCACGCCGCCGCTGCAAGGCGCCGGCCTGTCGCCGCCGCAGCAGGAACTCGAGCGGCTGGTCGATGAATACAGCCAGGCCGACGGCCTAGACCGCCGTCGTCGCGACCGTTTGGCCAAGCTCATCGTCGAGACCGCGCAGAAAACCGGACTCGCGGGCGAGGCGGGCGTCGACCTCGCCGATGATTCTGACGCCGCCTTGATGCGCATCGACGCCTGGCTCTGCGACCTCAAGGATTTCGCCGTCAAGGACGGCCTCCACATCTTCGGCCGCGCCGAGGGCGATGATCCCATGCGCGCGCAATGCGCCGTAGCCGAGCGCAACGCGCTGCTGGCCGCCCTCGACGGCAAACACATTCGCCCCGGACCGGCCGGCGCCCCCGCGCGCGGCCGCACCGATGTCCTACCCACCGGCCGCAACCTTTTCACCTCCGATCCCCGCACCCTGCCGACGCCCACCGCCTTTACGCTCGGCCAAAAGGCAGCGGACGAAGTGCTGCGCTCCTATTGCCAAGATCACGGTGACTACCCGCGCTCCCTAGTGATCGACCTTTGGGGCAGCGCCTCCCTGCGCACCGGCGGCGAGGAAATCGCTCAAGGCCTGGCGCTGATGGGCTGCCGCCCGCAATGGGACCCCGCCACCGGCCGCGTCACCGGCATCGAAGTCCTGCCGCCCGCCACGCTCGGCCGTCCGCGCGTCGATGTCACCTGGCGCATCTCCGGTCTGTTCCGCGACATGTTCGCCACCCAGATCGCCTTGATCGACGCCGCTGTTGCCGCCGTGGCCGTGCGCGACGAGGCCGAGGGCGACAACCCGCTCGCCGCGTCCCGGCGCGACGGTCAGCGCATCGCCCGGATCTTCGGCTCGGCACCGGGGACCTATGGCTCCGGCGTGGAAGACAAGCTCGCATCCGGCGACTGGGACGAGCAGGCCGAACTCGGGCAAGCCTATCTCGACGGCGCATCGCACGCCTTCGGCGGCGCGGAGGGCGAGGCGCGCAGCGACGCCACCTTCGCCGACCGCCTCGCCGAAGCCGATCTCCTCGTCCACAACGCCGACGATCCCGGCCGCGACATCCTGGAAGGTTCGGCCGACGTCGCGTTCATCGGCGGTTTCGCGGCAGCGGTAAAAGCGCTCGGCGGCAAGGCCGACCTCATCGTGCTCGACACCACCAAGGCAGAGCGCCCACAGGCGCGCTCGCTGGCGCAGACCATCACGCGAACGGTGCGCGCCCGCGCCCTCAACCCGCGCTTCATCGCCGGCCAGATGCGGCACGGCCCACGCGGCGCGTCCGAATTCGCCGAAACCGTCGACCGGCTCGTTGGCTTTGCCGAAACCACCGATGCCGTGCCCGGTGCCCTGATCGGCGACCTCCACACGGCCTATGTCGAAGATGCCGCCGTGCGCGCCTTCCTGCTGCACGAAAACCCAGCCGCTGCCCGTTTCATTGCGGAACGCTTCGCCTCAGCGCGGCGTCGCGGCCTGTGGCATCCGCTGCGCAACTCGATCGACGACGATCTCGCCGCATTGATCGCCGAAGCGCAAGGCCTGGAGGTCGCGGCATGACCACCATCGTCCCACATCGCCAGCGCGGCGCCTGCCCATCGCTATCCACACCGATGCCAACGGGCGACGGCCTGCTCGCCCGCGTCAATCCAATCGGTGGCGCACTCCGCCCGGCAGACTTGGCGGCACTCGCGCAAGCAGCCGCACGCTTCGGCAACGGCATTCTCGAAATCACCCTGCGCGGCAGCCTGCAAATCCGCGGCCTGCGCGACGACACCGTCGCCGGCATGAATGCGGCGGTTAAAGCACTTGGCATCGCTATTCGAGCCGGCTTGCCAATCGACGTCGCGCCATTGGCCGGTCTTTGCGCGGATGAGCGCGGCGATCCGCGCCCATTAGCGCGAGCGATCCAAGCGCACACGGCCGACTTCGCCGCCAATCTCGGTCCCAAGGTTTCCGTGGTGATCGATGGCGGCGGGCCTTCCATGCTGGACGGGGTGCAAGCCGATGTCCGCCTGACAGCCCTTGATACGTCGCTGTGGCAAGTGGCTCTCGCAGGTGACGTGGACACGGCAACGCCGCTCAGCGTTCATGATGGTGATGCGGCGGTTGCGTCCACCGTGACCCTGCTGCGCCGGATCGCCGATTGCGGTCGCCGCGCGCGCGGCCGCGATCTGCTTCAGGCTCAGCCATCATCGATGCCTCAGCACAGCCCGAAGGTCGAGCTTCGCCCCGGCGACACCGTGCCTCTGACCGATGGGCTTGTCGCAGCCGTCGTGGCCCTGCCGTTCGGCGCGGTTACCGCCGATACGCTCGCCGCCTTCTCCGCCGCCATGCACGCCGTCGGCATCGCCGAATTCCGGCTGTCGCCAAACCGCATGCTGATCCTGCTTTGCCCCGACGAGGCAACGGCTGCCGCCGCACTCGCCCGCGCCGCCCCCTTCCAGGTCATCACCCGGCCCGACGATCCCCGATTGCGAATCGTCGCCTGTGCGGGCGCACCCGCTTGCGCTTCGGGCTACTACAACACCCGTCAACTCGGCCAGGAGTTGGCCGCGCAGGCGCCCGAATGGCTCGACGACCGTTTTCTCCTGCACCTGTCCGGCTGCGAAAAACAGTGTGCCAAGCCAGCCGGCGCCCATGTCGATGTGATTGGCGCGCCAGGCACTCGCAAGATCGTCGCGAACGGGATAGTGCTGCCGGCCGATTTCGGCGACACGCTGACCACGCAAACACCCATGCAGCGAGCTTCATGACCACGGACTACATCAGATCAGGCGACGCCATCTACGAGAAGAGCTTCGCCATCATTCGGGCGGAAGCGGACCTTTCGCTTTTCACTGAAGCCGAAGCCGATGTCGCCGTGCGCATGATCCATGCCTGCGGCGTGGTGGAAGCCGCGCAATTCTTCCAGTTCTCGCCGAGCTTCGTCCAGGATGCCCGCGCCGCATTGCAGGGCGGCGCGCCGATCCTGTGCGACGCCGAAATGGTGGCGCAGGGCGTCACCCGCGCCCGGCTGCCGGCGACCAATCCGGTGATCTGCACCCTGCGTGATCCACGCACGCCGGATCTCGCCAAGGAACTCGGCAACACGCGCTCGGCCGCCGCCCTGGAGCTATGGCGCCCGCAAATGGAAGGCGCGGTGATCGCCATCGGCAATGCGCCGACAGCCTTGTTCTACCTGCTCGACATGATCGCCGCCGGCGCCCCGCGTCCCGCCGCGATCATCGGCATGCCGGTTGGCTTCGTGGGCGCCATGGAGTCCAAGGAAGCGCTGGCCGAAAGCGGGCTGAACATTCCCTATGCCATCGTGCGCGGCCGCATGGGCGGCAGCGCAATGACCGCAGCGGCCGTTAATGCCTTGGCGAGGCCGGGCCTGTGAGCACGCTTGGACAAACAGGCCGGCTGATTGGCCTCGGCACAGGGCCGGGCGATCCCGAACTGCTGACGGTAAAAGCCGTTCGCTATCTGGCGCAAGCCGATGTCGTCACCTTTTTCGCCAAGCGTGGCAGCAGGGGCAATGCGCGCGCGATCGTGGATGCTCATATGCGGCCGGAAATGATCGAGCTGCCTTTGATCTATCCGGTGACCACCGAGATCGACAAGGATCACGGCGATTACACGTCTGCGATCAATAGTTTCTACGAGGACTCTTCCAAAGCGGTTGAGGAGCATCTCGCCCAAGGCCGTACCCTTGTCGTCCTGTCGGAAGGCGATCCGCTGTTCTACGGCTCCTACATGCACCTGCATGTCCGGCTGGCGCATCGCTTCCCAACCGAGGTCGTGCCGGGCGTCACCGCCATGTCCGGTTGCTGGTCGGCCACCGGCCTGCCGATCGTGCAGGGCGACGATATCCTGAGCATCTTGCCCGGCACCTTGCCCGAAGACGTGCTCCTTCGCCGCCTCCGCGATACCGACGCCGCAGTGATCATGAAGGTCGGCCGCAACCTGCCGAAGATCCGTCGCGCACTGGACCAGGCCGGCAAGCTCGGGCGCGCGATGTATGTCGAGCGCGGCACAATGGCCAACATGGCAATCACCCCGCTGGCCGACAAAGCCGACGATGTCGCGCCGTATTTCTCCATCGTGCTGGTGCCCGGCTGGGCAGGTAAGCCGGGCGAATCACCCTTGGGAGCCTTGGAATGAGCGGGCATCTCACCGTCATCGGTATCGGTCCCGGCAGCCCGGACCAGATGACGCCGCAAGCCAAGGCAGCGATCGAAGCCGCGAGCGACTTCTTCGGCTACAAGCCGTATCTCGACCGCCTCCGGGTGCGCGCTGATCAGACCCTGCACGCCTCTGACAATCGCGAGGAGCTCGACCGCGCCAAAGCCGCGCTTGATCTTGCCACCTCCGGCAAGCATGTTGCGGTCGTGTCCGGCGGCGATGCGGGTGTGTTCGCGATGGCAGCTGCGATGTGTGAGGCCATCGAACACGGCCCGGCGGAATGGCGCGCGCTCGACTTTGCCGTTGTGCCGGGCGTCACGGCCATGCTGGCGGTTGCCGCCCGCGTCGGCGCACCGCTCGGCCATGATTTCTGCGCCATGTCGCTTTCCGATAATCTGAAGCCGTGGGATCTCATCGAGAGCCGTCTGCTCGCCGCCGCTTCCGCCGGTTTCGTGATCGCCCTCTACAACCCAATCTCCAAGGCGCGCCCGCTGCAGCTCGGCCGCGCCTTCGAAATCCTGCGCACCGTTCTGCCCGAAACCGTTCCGGTCGTGTTCGGCCGTGCCGCCGGTCGGCCCGACGAGCGCATCCGCATCGTGCCGTTGGCTGAAGCCGATCCCGCCTTCGCGGATATGGCGACTTGCATCATCATCGGCTCGCCGGAAACCCGCCTGATCGAGCGGGCCGACCGCGAGCCGTTGGTCTACGCGCCGCGCTCCGCAAAGGCCGCGACATGACGGTCGATCCAGTCCTCGACCTTCGCAATGGAGCGAACGGTGTCTGCGCCGGATGGAGCAGGGCGCTTCACCATGATCACCGGCAGCCCAAGCCGCCGCGCGGCAATGATCTTGCCATAGGTCGCATCGCCGCCGCTGTTCTTGGTGACGAGCACGTCGACGCCATGCGCGCGCATCAGCGTCTCTTCGGCCACCGCATTGAACGGGCCGCGGTCAAGGATCGTCACCGCGTTCGGCAATTCAACCTCGGCCGGATCGACGCTGCGCACCATGAAGCGGTGCTGCGGCTGCCTCGCAAACGGCGCGAGCTCCTGTCGGCCGATCGTCAGGAACACCGTTCGGGGCTCATCGCCCAGCGCGTCCGCAGCCGCGCTGACACTATCAACCTCTATCCACTTGTCGCCCCCGACCTTTGTCCAGGCCGGGCGGTCGAGCGCAATCAGCGGCGTGCCCGTCGCTTGCACAGCCGCGAAAGCATTGGCGCTGATGCGCCCCGCAAAGGGATGCGTGGCATCCACCAGCAGATCGACGCGCTCCGTGCGAAGGTAGTCGGCGAGCCCTTCAACACCTCCGAAGCCGCCGACGCGCGTTTCACCAGCCTGCGGCAGCGGCATCTTCGTACGGCCGGCCAACGAGAGTGTGACGCGCAGATCCGTGCGCGCACTCAGCCGCTCCGCCAGTTTGCGTGCGTCGCCCGTGCCGCCGAGGATCAACAGATGTGGTGTGGCCATGCCGCTGCATAATCCGCTTGGCCTGTCCGCAACAGACACCAAATGGCTTTCGATCGTCGGCATCGGCGAAGACGGCGTCGCCGGCTTGTCCGCGCGGGCGCGGGACGCGATCGCGCAGGCCGAGATCGTCATGGGCGGCCGCCGTCACCTCGCGCTGGCAAAAAACCTCATCACCCGCGAAGCGCAGCCTTGGCCGGAGCCGTTCGACCCCTCCATGAAGGACCTCGTCGCCCTGCATGGCCGTAAGGTCTGCGTGCTCGCTTCCGGCGATCCCTTCCAGTTCGGCGTCGGCGCAACCATCGCGCGCGTGATTGATGCGGAAGAAATGGACGTCCTGCCCGCGCCCTCCGCCTTCAGCCTAGCCGCGTCACGGCTGGGCTGGGCACTGCAGGACGTCGAATCCGCGTCCCTGCACGGCCGGCCGATTGATCTCATCCGCCCACTGCTGCACCCCGGCCGCCGCGTGCTCGCGCTGACCTCCGACGGCAGCGCACCCGCCTTGATTGCCGCCTTATTGAATGACAACGGTTTCGCCGCCTCACGTCTCCACGTCCTCGAAGCGCTCGGCGGCGAGGGGGAGCGCGTCACCTCCTGGCGCGCGGGCGAACGCCTGCCGAACTTCGCGCCACTGAATGTCCTGGCGATCGAAGTGGCCGCAGCTCCTGATGCCCGAATCCTGCCGCTCGGCTTCGGTCTCGCCGACGATCTTTTCGAGCATGACGGCCAGATCACCAAACGCGCCATCCGCGCGGCGACCTTGTCGGCGCTCTCGCCGCGTCGAGGCGAACTCCTGTGGGACATCGGCGCTGGCTCAGGCTCGATTTCGATTGAGTGGATGCTGGCGCATCCCTCCATGCGCGCGATCGCCATCGAACACGAACCGGAACGCGCCGCCCGCATCCGCCGCAACGCATCGTGCTTCGGCGTGCCGGGCCTCCAGCTGGTGGAAGGCCGCGCCCCGAACGCGCTTGTCGACCTCCCGCCGCCCGACGCGATCTTCGTTGGCGGCGGCGGATCGGATGAGGGCGTCATGGACACGGCAATCGCCGCCCTGAAGCCAGGCGGCCGGCTCGTCGCCAACTCTGTCACGTTGGAAATGGAAGCGGTGCTGCTTGCGTTCCATGCGCGGCTCGGCGGCGAACTTACGCGCCTGGCGATCGCGCGCGCAACGCCAATCGGCGGCATGAACGGCTGGCGCCCCGCAATGCCGGTCACGCAATGGGCATGGGTGAAGCCATGATGGTCGCAGGACTCGGCTGCACGCAAGGCACGCGGGCGATGGTTGTTCTCGCCGCGCTGGATCTCGCGCTGGAAGCGCATGGGCGCAGTCGCGCCGACCTCGTTCTAATGGCGACCGTTCCGGGCAAGCACGACGAGCCCGGCCTGATCGAAGCCGCTGACATCCTCCGTGTTTCCTTGGCCGTTCCGCAGGATGCTCAGCTGAAAGCAGCCGATCTGCGCGGCCTGACCCGCAGCGACGCCTCGCTTGCCGCGACCGGCCTGGGCTCAGCCAGCGAAGCGGCGGCGCTTGCAGCCGGCGGTCCGGACTCGCGCCTGCTCGGGCCACGCTTGGTGCAGGACGGCGTGACCTGCGCACTCGCCGTCAGCGGAGACGATCAATGACCGTGCATTTCATCGGCGCCGGTCCCGGCGCGCCCGACCTCATCACCGTGCGCGGCCGCAACCTCATCGCGCGCTGCCCCGTCTGCCTTTACGCCGGCTCCATCGTGCCAAAGGCGCTGCTGGGTTACTGCCCGCCCGGCGCTCGAATCGTCGACACCGCCCCAATGTCGCTCGACGAGATCGAAGCCGAATACGTTGCTGCCGCTCGTGCCGGCCAGGATGTCGCCCGCCTCCATTCCGGCGACCTGTCCGTTTGGAGCGCAGTGGCGGAACAGATCCGCCGGCTCGACAAGCTCGGCATCGACTACACGCTCACCCCCGGCGTCCCATCCTTCGCCGCCGCCGCTGCCGCCCTCAAGCGTGAGCTGACCATCCCCGAAGTGGCGCAAAGCCTTGTGCTGACCCGCATATCCGGCCGCGCCTCTGCCATGCCTGCCGGCGAAAACCTCGCCGCCTTCGGTGCCACCGGTGCCACCCTCGCGATTCACCTCGCGATTCACGCACTCGATCGCGTTGTCGCCGAACTCACGCCGCTCTACGGCGCTGATTGCCCGGTCGCCATCGTCGTGCGCGCGACCTGGCCGGAAGAGCGCATCCTGCGCGGCACGCTCGCCACGATCGAAGCCCAGGTCGCCGCTGATCCGATCGATCGCACAGCCCTGATTTTCGTCGGTCCTGGCCTCGGCGCAGACTATTTCCGCGAAAGCGCGCTGTATGATCCGCATTATCAGCGCCGGTTCCGGGGGCGCGATAGCCTATGAGTTTGAGCGAAACCCTCGCCCGGCTGGACGTGAGACTGCCGGCCTTCGATCCCGGTCATGTCTGGTTGGCCGGTGCCGGGCCGGGGCATCTTGCCGGGCTCACGCTGGAAGTCGTCGCAGCTCTCGGCCTCGCCGATGCCATCGTTTACGACGCGCTGGTGGATGCCGCCGCCCTCCAGGCCGCGCCGCAGGCCGAAACGCATTTCGTGGGAAAACGCGCCGGCCAGCCTTCGGCCACGCAAACCTTCATCAACGAGCTGATCGTCCGCCTCGCGCGCGAAAACAAGCGCGTGCTGCGCTTGAAGGGTGGCGATCCTAACGTGTTCGGGCGCGGCGGCGAGGAAGCAGCCAGCTTGACCGCCGCCGGCATTCCCTTCCGGTTCCTGCCGGGCGTCACCTCCGCCTTCGGCGCGCTGGCCGCTGCGGGCATGCCGGCCACGCTGCGCGGCGTCAACAAGGCGATCATCCTTGCCACCGGCCACGGCATCGACGATACCGATCATCTCGACTGGGCCGCGCTCGCGCGCACCGGCCAGCCGATCGTGGTTTACATGGGCATGAGCAATCTGCCGGTGATCGTTGCCGCCCTGCGCGACGGCGGGTTGGCTGATACGCTGCCCGTCGCCGTCATTCAGGGCGCAACCACAACCAAAGAGCGCCTGCTCGTTTCCGATCTCGCCCGGGTTGAAGCCGAAGTGCGCGCCGCCGGCATCACCCCGCCGGCCTTGATTGTTGTCGGCGAAATCGTCGCGCATCGTTTTGCCTTGGGCTCGCTAATGCGCGAGGTGATCTTGCCATGACCGCGCGTGGCCTCATTATCGGTGCGCCACGCTCCGGCTCGGGAAAAACCAGCGTCACGATCGGCCTCATGCGCGCGCTTGCTCGCCGCGGCCATAGCGTTCGCGGCGGCAAATCCGGCCCGGATTATGTCGATCCCGGTTTTCACGCAGCCGCCACCGGCCAGCCCGGCGTCAATCTCGACAGTTGGTCGATGGCGCCGGATCTGCTTGACCATCTTCTCAACAATCAGGCACAAGCCTCTGATTTCCTTATCATCGAAAGCGCGATGGGCCTGTTCGATGGCATCCGTGCTGAGCCCGGCCGCTCGGGTGCTGCCGCCGAACTGGCGCGTCGCTACCGTTTGCCGACGCTGCTCGTGCTCGACATTTCCGGCCAGTCTGTCACGGCCGCGGCGATCGCGCACGGCTTTGCCACCTTCGATCCCGATGTGCGCATCGGCGGCGTGGTGCTGAACCAAGTCGCCAGCGCCCGCCATGAGGATCAGGCCCGCGCGGCGATCGAAGCGCGCGGCATTCCCGTGGTCGGCGCGGTCTACCGCAACCCGGACATGGCTCTGCCCGAACGCCATCTCGGCCTTGTGCAGGCGAGCGAACATCAGGCGCTGGAAGCCTTTATCGACCGTCTCGCCGACACGATGGAAAAGAGCCTCGATCTCCAGGTGGTCATCGCATTGGCGCAGCCAGTTGAAGCGCCCGAAGGCAGCGTCGGCCATGCCTTGCCGCCTCCGGGACAGCGCATCGCGCTCGCGTCCGACGCGGCCTTCACCTTCGTTTATCCCCATGTGGCACGTCTCTGGCGCGAACAGGGCGCGGAAATCATCCCGTTCTCGCCGCTGGCCGATCAAGCGCCGGACGAGAGCTGCGACACCTGCTGGCTGCCCGGCGGCTACCCCGAACTCCATGCCGGCAAGCTCGCGGCAGCGGACACCTTCAAGGCCGGCCTTCGAAGCTTCGCCGAAAGCCGCCCCGTTCACGGCGAGTGCGGCGGCTTCATGGTTCTGGGGCAGGCGCTGGAAGATGCTGATGGCGTGACCCACCCCATGACAGGCCTGCTCGGCCACGCCACCAGTTACGCCAAGCGCAAGCTGAACCTCGGTTATCGCCAAGCCGTGCTGTCTGCCGATTGCCCGATCGGACGCGCCGGCGACACCGTACGCGGCCACGAATTTCATTATTCGCGTGTGATCGATCCCGGCCATGACCAGCCCTTGGCCGAACTTGCCGACGGCATCGGCAACGCGCTGGGATCCTCCGGCGCCCGACGCGGCTACGTTTCCGGCACCTTCTTCCACGCGATTGCGCGCGCATGAACGGCGACACCAAACGTGACTGGGCCGGCGAGGCGCTTGCCTGCCTCGGCTTCTTCACCCGCCTGCCGGTTCCGGCCTACCGCTTGGCGCCGGATGGCTTTGCCCGCGCGCTGTGGGCCGCGCCCTTGGCCGGCATCATCACGGCATTGGCCGGTGCGCTGGTGCTGACCGCTGCCCAGGCGCTCGACCTGCCGCCTCTCGTTTGCGCCGCTTTGGCGATCAGCCTCCTTCTGCTTCTCACCGGCGCGCTGCATGAAGACGGCCTGGCCGATGTTGCCGATGGTTTCGGCGGCGGCGCAACGGGCGAGCGCAAGCTTGCGATCATGAAAGACAGCCACATCGGCACCTATGGCGTCGCCGCGCTCGTTCTTTCCCTTCTTCTGCGTGCCGGCTTGCTGGCCGTTCTCGTGCCCACCGGTTTCGCCGCCACGCTACTTGTTCTTCTGGCCGCCCACACCGCATCGCGCGCCTTGCTACCTTTGATGATGTTGGATCTGCCGAATGCGCGGGGTAGTGGCGTGTCCGCCGGCGTCGGTCGCGTGCCGTCCGAAAGCGTGATGGTCGCGCTCGGGCTCGGCGCCGTGTTCTTGTTGCCGCTCGGCTTTTCCGCCGCGCTGTTGTCCGCGCTGCTGCTGGCGCTTTGCTACCTCGTTTTGCGCTGGCTGGCGCTGCGCCAGATCGGCGGACAAACCGGCGATGTGCTCGGCGCACTTCAGCAGGCAGGCGAAATCACCGTTCTTCTTGCCGCAACATCCAATCTGATCTGAAGGAGCAGGGGTCCATGAACGCTTTCACCTCCATCGCCGATCTGCGCGCCGCATGCCGCGATCTGCCGGCGCTCGACGATCAGATGGCGAACCAGGCGCGCGACCGGCAGGGCATGCTCACCAAACCGCCGGGCAGTCTCGGCCGTCTCGAAGATCTCGCGGTTTGGCTCGCCGGCTGGCAGGGACAGGTCAAGCCGACGCTCGATCGCGTCGAAATCTTCATCTTCGCCGGCTCGCACGGCGTCACCGCGCGCGGCGTGTCTGCTTTTCCCGCCGAAGTCACGGCGCAGATGGTCGCGAATTTCGAAGCGGGCGGCGCGGCCATCAACCAGCTCGCCAAACACGCCGGCGCCAGCCTCACCGTTATTCCCTTGACCGTGGATCAGCCCACGGCCGACTTCACCATCGCACCCGCCATGAGCGAACAGTCTTTCCTCCATGCCATAAATGCCGGCTACGGCGCGGTGAAAGACCGGCCGGACCTCGTCGTGCTCGGCGAAATGGGCATCGGCAACACAACGGCTGCGGCCGCCATCGCCTGCGCGCTGCTTGGCGGCGAGGGGGCGGATTGGGTCGGTCGCGGCACCGGCGTCGATGATGAAGGTCTTCAGCGCAAGGCTTCAGCCGTGGATGACGCGATGACCTGCCACGGCGAAGCGCTGAGCGAACCCCTGGAAGCCCTCCGCCGTGTCGGCGGGCGCGAGCTGGCCGCGATGTTCGGCGCAATGCTTGCGGCGCGGCATCAGCGCGTGCCGGTCCTGCTCGACGGTTTCGTCACCACAGCCGCCGCTTTGCCGCTCGCCAAGCTCGATCCGAACGGCCTCGCGCATGCATGGGCCGCGCATGTCTCGGCCGAAGCCGGCCACCGCCGTTTGTTGGAAGCCCTGCAGCTCAAGCCGCTGCTTGATCTCGGCATGCGGCTTGGCGAAGGTTCGGGCGCCTGCCTTGCGGTCAACATCCTGCGCGGCGCAGTGGCCTGCCACAACGGCATGGCGACCTTTGCCGAAGCCAGCGTGTCGGACGGCTGATCCGATGCGCAAACTCCTGGTGATCGGCATCGGCACGGGCAATCCCGAGCACATGACCGTGCAGGCGATCAACGCGCTGAATGAGGCTGAGATCGTGCTTATCCCGCGCAAGGGCGCCGCCAAGGACGATCTGGCCGCCGTGCGCCGCCAGATCTGCGCCCGGTTCATCACCAACGAGCAAACCCGGCTTGTCGAGTTCGATCTGCCGGTTCGCGACCAATCCGGCGATTATCGCGGGGGCGTCAATGATTGGCATCAGGCGATCGCCGAAACCTATGCCGATCTGCTTCAGGCCGAAACAAGCGAGACCGGCGCGGCCGCGTTCCTCGTTTGGGGCGATCCCTCGCTTTACGACAGCACGCTCAGGATCATCGAACGGCTGAAAGGTGGTGCGTCCTTTGCCGTCGACATCACCGTCATTCCCGGCATCACCAGCATTCAAGCTTTGTGCGCAGGCCACCGCATGCCCCTGAACACGATCGGCGATCCGGTGGTGATCACCACCGGGAGGCAGTTGCGCCAGGGTTTCCCGGCAGGGGCGGATACGGCGGTGGTGATGCTGGATGGCGAATGCAGCTTCCGGCACCTCGATGCCGCCGGGTTCGAGATCTTCTGGGGCGCTTATCTCGGCACGCCCGAGGAAGTGCTCATCGCTGGCCGGCTGGGAGATGTCAGCGAGATGATCGTGAAGCGGCGCGAGGACGCGCGTGCGGCGCATGGCTGGATCATGGACACCTACATCCTGCGGAAAACTACCCTTTGACGCCAGCCTCCGGGTAGAACACCTAAACTCCGTTTGCCATTGCGAGCGGATTTTTAAGTTTCCACGGCTAATCATCGCATCCATTTCGAGTCTCAGGTGTTGTGTTCCGGCAATAAGATCGATCGGGATTGGCAATGCAGATGCATATGGCTGTGAACCGGGACTTTTCTGTTCTGCTCGACGAGTTGCTCGAAGCGGCGCAGATCGTCGCCGATGGGCCGGACGTCGCACCGGCCGTGAACGTGGACTATCTCGCGGTCGCCGAGGAACTGAATCACATCTCCATCACACCGGACGAGGCGATTGCGGAATATCAGTCGCTGAGCGACGTCGCGCCGCCGATCGAGCCCGAATTCGAAGAGATCGTCACAGTTGGCAGCCTGCCTTCAACCGATCCCGAGGAGATCGCCCGCGAATTGAGCGTGGCGCGCATCGTGGTACCCCAGGAGCTTGATCGGGTCCGTCGCGACTTCGCCTTCGCCAATCACCCCGACCGGGTGCAGGGAGGCCTGCGCAATCGTGCTGAAATGCGCATGCAGATCGCCAACCAACTGATTGACGACGCAAAGCGCCGCTTGGCGGCGGAGCGGACAACCGTCGTCTTGTAAGCAGGCCTGATGCGCTTGTCGTTTACACGCCGCGTTGACGGGGATGTGAGCGGGTAAGACGGAACGTCTTGGCTCCGATCCGCTTAATTCGGCCATGGCAAAAGTTTTCGTTTATGGGACCCTCAAGCGAGGCTTCCCGTTTTTTCCGCTCGGTCTGGCGCATGCCAAATATCTCGGCGATGTCCAAACCGTTGATCCATACCCGATGTGTATCGCTGCCGATTTTTACGGCCCGATGATGCTCGACGAGCCCGGCAAGGGTATGAAGGTCGTGGGCGAGTTGTTCGAAGTTGACGCTGCGGAGCTCGAAAAGCTCGATGAGCTGGAAGATGTCGGAAAGCCCGGCAGCTTCCGCACCAGGCTTACCGTGGAACCGATTGGCGGCGGTGTTCCGGTTGAAGCGATCGGCTTCATGAAGACGGAGGAATGGCTCCATCCGCTCCATTCCGGTCATCTTTCAGATTACCAGGACCGCCGTTTCATTCCGCCTTGGGAGCGCAGCTAGGGACGTTGCCCCTTGCGCGCACGCTACCGTGATGGCGATTCAAGCAGGGGCAGGCCCGCCTTCATTGCGTAAGCCTCAAAGGCGAAATATTGGCCCCGATGCTTGTGAAGGCTGCTTCAAGTGCGCCGGTGTCGTCCGCCTTGTAGGAATTGCCGGGCCGGGACGCGCACTTCTTGAACATGTCGAGCACGGTCGACTCGGTCTCCTTGTAAACAACCGTGAAGATCTCGATGTCCTGTTTCTTCACGGCGTCGCAGAGCTGCAATGTCCATTCGTTCTGCTTGGTTTCTGTCTTGGTCTGATCAGTGGTGCCGCTGATGCGGGCTGCGGACAAAAATCCGTATGAACCATAGTCGGACTTGTTCAGTGTATCCTTCGAGCCGAACGCGACGTTGCGGCCATCCGTCATGAGGACGATGTATTTCGTCACGTCGCGTGATGCCAGGGACGCGGCCTGCGGAAAAGGCGCGTTGGGCGTCAGCATGCGCCACCCCCATGCGAGACCTTCGGGAATGTTCGTGCCCGATCCGTTCCAGAACTGCATCGCATCGATGCCGGCGCGCACCGTCCTCAGGTCCCTGTTCAGCGGCGTAACAGGCGTCGGGCAAGCGCGATTAGGCCCTGCTGTAGTGCCTTTCGCCTCCTGGATTGTTTTCACATCCGGACGAACATATTTCAGTGTCGAACGCTGCAGAAGGTCTTTGTCTGTGCTGGTGATGCCGTCATTGAGCCAGGAGTTGTTGTAGGTTTTCGAGTCGTTGCCACCCGCCGCCGCGGAGCCACCAGGCTCGTCGGGAGCAAAATAGGGGACATAAAGCGTGTCAGGCTTCGCAGCCGACGGCGCTTCTATGGACAGGTTGTAAGGGCCGGGCCGAGCTTCCACACATCCCTTCCAGGTCGTTCCGGACAGCTCGAAGAGCTTCGTGCTGTGCGGATAAGTCTTGGCGTCGAGCAACTTCTGGCAGGCTTCACGCTTGGCGACCGCGGCCGCACCTTGGCCAACATTGTCGCAAGCTTGCGGCTCACCGTTGATCTTCTCGGCGTAATCGTCGGGCAGCGCGGTCAAGCGCTCGCCGTTTTGTCGGCGCTGCCGCAGTTCGTCATTCAGGAAGCTCCAGCCGTTGTAGAGCGACTTTCCGTTTTTATCGACCCAGCCATCGTTGAAGCCTTCAGCCTTGATGTTCACGGCCGTCACAAACGGCACCAGGCTCACAGCGATGTCGGTGCGTTCGTTGGCGCTGGTCTCAAGGGCGTTGACGAGAGCGTGCGATGCCTTCTTGAGAGCATCGATGCCGCCCTGTTCCATCGACCCGGTGTTATCCAGAACAAGCGACACGGCGATGTTTTTCGTTGCCTGAGAGGTCGATGCCTTCACCGAAACAGATCGACTGCGCAGTTGGTGAAGGAAAAAGAGATTTACATCGGCTGTTGCAGTGCCGGTCAGCTCGACTTCATTCGCCGCCTCGGTGATGTCGAGATTTAACTTCGAAACGGTGAAATCACTGCTGGAATTTGCCGTCAGCATGGTGCGGAAGACCTGCCTTCGATCGCCGTCGGATCCTGGCGTCCTGGCGGCGGCGAGCACGGCCGCATCGGTCGAATGCTGAAGTGCGGAATGCGCGTTGGTCAGCCGGAAATAATCCACGGCCAGCCCGACCCCCCCAACCAGGGGCGGCAGCAGCAAGGCTGCAGACAAGGCGATATTTCCGCCTTTGGCTTTCCAAAACTCGAACATTCATGTGCTCCTGACTGGATGAACAGTTTAGCTGGCGCGGGTTGAATTATCGTAGCCGCAAAACTGAAAACTTTTCCTTTCGCCATGAAACCCTCCCAAAGGCGCCGTTCGGGATACGCGAAAATCCTGATCCCGACATTGTGTTTGAACGTTCGAGCCTCCGCTGGATTGTTTCGCTTCCTGCAGAATTTACGATTGGACCACCGTGCCGCTTCGCCTCCTCGTTGTCGCAACAGAAACGGCTGAGCAATGCAACGCTCGGCGCCAGTTTGCTGGTTTGGCCTCCCACGAAACCTACGAGAAAACGCTTCGTATTCTCGATGACAGTGCTGAAATCGCACACGTGTCCTGCGTCGATCATCGCGATCCTCTGACGATCGACCAGCTGCACGCGTTTGACGGGATCTTCTTTGCGGGATCACCCATTCAGATGCATGATGACAGCGCAGAAGCACGGTCTGCCGTATCCTTCATGCAGTCGGTTTTTGCAGCGGGAACGCCGTCTTTCGGCTCGTGCGCGGGGTTGCAGATCGCAGCTGTTGCAGCCGGCGGCAAAACAGCACCGCGTTCACACGGCATCGAGGCCGGTTTTGCTCGCGACGTCATGGTGACGGAGGAAGGTCGAACACACCCGATGTTGGCCGGCAGACCGCCCGTATTCGATGCGCCAGCCATGCATTCAAGCGTGGTAGAGACGCTTCCACCGGGCGCAAAGCTTCTGGCGAGCAACAAGCACACGCCGGTTGAAGCGGTCGAGATACACCATGCGAACGGTGTCTTCTGGGGTGTGCAATATCATCCGGAGATCACGATAGGCGAAGTTGCTGCTTCGCTGCGGCGGCAAAGCTCCGAACTTGTCGAGCAGGGGCTGGCGTCAGACGATGCTGCGGTAGAAGCGCATGCTGAACGGCTTGAAGCCCTCCATCAAGACCCAGGCCGACAGGACATCGCTTGGCAGCTCGGACTGGATGTCGAGACGACGGATGCTACCCGTCGGACAACCGAGCTTCGCAACTTCCTAAGGTTTTTGAAGGATCGTTCCAAGCTCTAGGGTCTTCGAATGGTGCGGGCGACGAGCACCCGCACCTTTCCTGCCTCATTGAAAACACATCACTTTCCGGCCTTTTGCGCCGATCAGGTGTCACGATAGGGGGCACAGTAGGGGCCGCAGATTGCGCGCGCATATCTCGGCACGGGCACCCGCGAAACTTGGAACCCAGACGGGCAGGGCTGGTGACGCGCAGTAAGCTATGGCCGAGCTTGATCACAAGAACAAAACAGGAATATATTTCTTTCTGTTGCGGCGAACTTGACTTCAGTTTCAAGGATCATTCCGCGTGCCCGACGACTACCACGAACATTACACGGTCTTGAACGACGATGACGACACGGTGCTAGCCCGCGCTGCCACGCTGTCAATTATCCTCGCCGCTTGGCACGAGGCAGTCCGAACGACCCCGGGCACGCGCCTCACATTGAAGAACGGAACCTTCCAGATGGAAAGGCTCCGAACGCCAGGCGACAAGAAGAGCCGTGAGGGAACACTCATCAACGGCAAGATCGAGCCTTTCGACGCCGCACTTGGCGATCTCCGCTCATGGCATCGATTGCGGATCATGTGTCTCAGCTGCTCGCGGAACCTGTATGCCGAGGCCTTGGACATGGCGAAGCAGCACGGGAAAGATAGGACGCTTCGGAGCCTAGAAAAACGCATGCGCTGCAAGGGTTGTGGCGGCGGTCATGTCCGGCTGGAAGTCCACAACAAGCCCCGATAGCGCCTAAACGCAAAAAGCCGCCGCAGGCAAGAGACCAGCGGCGGCTACTCGAAAGCGCTTGAAGGCTATCGCGAACGCGCGATTTGGTTGCTCATGTCCTGCACAACGCGGCGAAGCTCCTCAACTTCATCTCCGAGTTTCGCGACCGTCTCGATCATCCGGTAACCCGCCTGCCGCGCTTTCTCGGCGTCGTGCCGGCCGGTGATTAGCTCCAGCGTTCCTGCCTCGATCGCGGCTGTGAGCATTCGAATCGACGAACTATCGACCAAAGCCCCATCGAGCACGAGCGTCTTGTCGGAACCTCCCTTCTTCTCTCCACCCGATTTCCAGCCCATATGGATTGCAAAGGTGGTGAACGCCGTCCCAACGCCACCGCCAATCCAGTAGACCCACTGCGGAATTTCCTGCTCCAGTGCCATCGTCAGCCGTTGACCTTCTTGTCGACCGCGATCCAGTAAAGGCTATAAAGGCCCAGAATGGACACGAGCATGTAGTTGCCGATGCCCGTGGACCAGATCCCCGTCAGCACGTAGCTGCCGAGAAGGCCTAGGCCGAGCAAGCCATAGGACACGGTGCCGAGGGCGCCGCAGACGAGCCGGATTGTCGATGTGGCGCTTTGCCGAGCGCCGTTTACGATCAGCCCGAGGAACCATGTGAAACCGACCAGGAAGAAGAATACGCCGGTCGTCTGTTCGCCCAAGTTTCGGAAGGCAGCGAAGGCATAGGAATCAAACGTCTGGCTTGGATGAAGCAGCGACAGGCCGAACTGCGTCAGGTTCGCAGCACAGAACCATTCGCTGGCGCGCTCGCGAAAGCGGTGCTTCACGCGCAAGAATATAGTCGTCACGCCGCTAGCTCCGTCTTCTTCGGCGTGAACCGCCAGTCGCGGGCGCGGTATGCCGCCACGAAGCTGCCGACCAGCCCAGGCACAGCCGTAAACAGCATGCCGAGCGCGGCCATTGCTTCAGGCGTCTGCCAGGCGTCCGGCATGTAGCCGCTCGTGGACCACAGCACGAGAACGGCACCGCCCATGCCCGCCGATGCGGCGCCGGCCTTTGCGCCTTGAATAGGCTTGTTCATCTGCTCGATGGGCGTGAGCGGCTTGGATGGTGCAACGGGCGCTTCTGTTGGCACTGGTGCGGTCTCCGGGAGGATGATCGTTTCGGGAAGGATGATCGGGTTCTTGCTCGGCATTCCGACATAGCCGGCGGCGCGCAGGGCGCCTTCGAAGATCAGGGCAAGCTTGCCGATCTCGATCTGCTTGTCGGTGCCGTTGACGATGCGACGGGCATTTGCGAACTCGCGCAGATCCTCATCGTCATCCTCATCAATGCCATCGAGATAGTCGGGCAAGCTCTTGCCGGTGAACCAGCCCTGTTCCATGCCCTCAAAGGCGATCTTGACCGCGTTGGCCGGCTCAAGAGCGGCATCGGGGTTCTTGATCAGATCAACGCCGATCGCTTCCCCTGCCTTGAGGTAGTTTTCTTCCCAGGTCAGCTGGATGTCGCCACGGCCATACCAGGGGAAATAGCGGAGGTTTGCTTTGCGCCAGGCTTCGTCCTTCCAGAACGCCTCCTTGACCGGCTGCATGGTGCGTGCCGTTTCCCAGAAGACTGTAGCGATGATGTAGGCCAGCCAATCAAGCGACGTGCCGCGCCGCTCGCCTTCATCGAGGTAGCGCTCGAAGCCGTCGACCTGATCCTGTTTCAGCGCGCCGAGCTTCGCTCGTACGCCGTTGTAAAAGACGCCTCGTTCCATGTCGGTTCTCCATAGGCATGCGACCGCACGCAGCAGGAAAGCCGCGACGGTTGATTTAGGATTTTCGGATGTGCTTGCGCTCAGGCAGACGGAAACGCGCTAGGCGATGTCGGCTAGAGCCGGGGCTTCAATCGCTGACATGAACAGGTTGCCAATGCCGCGATAGGTTTGAGCGTTCATGGGCTGCCCCGCCGGGTCGAACAGGATGTATTTGTTTGCGCCGTTCGGAACGTACTGATTGTAGTGCTTGAACGAACAGCCGATGACGGACACCTTCTGCGGTCCACCGTTGGCATGGAAGCTCGCAAAGATGTTGTGAGGCCCGGGCGGGAACGAAACTCCTGGCGACGTCACGCGGTTGAACGAAGCTCCAAAGAAGTTATAGGCGCAGAGATTGATCCCCGGCACGGCCGTTGCCAGCTGCCGCAGGTAGAAGTCACCAATGCCGGCATTGTGCTCGTAATACCCGCCGGACACAGCAAGCCCGACGCCGCCCTGATAGCCGGCGTTCGTGATCCGAACACCGAAGCGGTCCGCCTGTCCGATATTCGTTGAGTAGCCGTTATACTGGATCGCGCAGGCGTTGAGGTTGAGCGCCGCGCCGCCCGTCCAATCGAGCCCGCCATACTC
>Ga0210040_10003309_pt1 | contig 21924 bp, 20 predicted proteins | sample CryGeyCG12114_NA_FD_185462 | JGI IMG/M metagenome (GOLD analysis project Ga0210040, IMG submission 185462) | Groundwater microbial communities from aquifer - Crystal Geyser CG19_WC_8/21/14_NA (SPAdes) (version 2) | ecosystem: Environmental > Aquatic > Deep subsurface > Groundwater | place: USA...
TTCCAGACCAGCACCGAATATACCAGCAAATTGTCTATGTTCTGCGACAATTATGAAAATGGGGATTATTTCATTTGTTTGCAGACATGATTAACTAAAACGCCGGACGAAGAACATATTATGACGCATTTAAAATCGCACATTGTTTGCTATCAAACCTGCCCCCGCCCCCTTATTCGAATGTTGTTGACTTCTACTGCACAATGTTTCATGTGATGCAAAATATTTCATTTTACATTTATCCCGATCGTATTGCGTTTTACAAAAATTTATATAATTTGTTCAAAAACAGTTATTTTAAGAGTATTTAACTATAGTACTTTAGAATTTGATCTTGGAGTGGCTATTGAAAACTTGTGGAAAACGGTGCTCACAAAATTGCATATTGCTGCAGCATTTAAGTTATCTCTCGTTGCAAAAGGTAAGTGTAAATCATTTCAAATTCATTCCACCATATCATATTTAAAATACGAAATCAAAAATTAAAGGAAAAACAATAAGGCGATCTGAACGTTCACCAATCATACTATTGCCCATATGCCCATTACATTGAACAATACAATCTACACAGACAAAATTCCAACCTCCTTCCAAACTATAAAATAGAAATGAAAAACAATTACTAATGTATACCTTTGTTGTTGTTCCTCCGTGTCCACCTATTGTATTATTGTCCACCAACCAACTATTTTGAATAAGTAGTATCCGTGTCACAACTTAAATTGAACTAAACACACACTAACTAGAAAACACTATAAATGTGAGTGAGTGACTGACTTATTTTTTGCAGTCTTGTTTGTATGCCAATGAGGCTCTGTCAATACCCTGAGAACGGGAACGATCGTTCTGCCTGTACCACAATACTACTACTATTACTTGTATGTATCGATAGTACGTATAAAACAGCCCAGAATTTGGAAAAAGCCTTTTTTAACTAACAATATACACTACACTCACTTACTACTGACAGTAAGTAAGTACAAGTAAACTTAGGGTTTGGCCGGGATAAGCATTTCCACACCGAAAAATCTATTTCGCTTATACCAGCTAACTGACTATATAACAATCAAATGTAGTCCTTATCGTATGCAACTAACCGCGACTCCCCCATTCAATTCTACAATCTAGATAGTCCGTATGTCATACACAAAGTTTAGCTTCTGCTGCTACTACATCTATAGGCTATAAGTTGCTATAAATGCCGGCTGACAATAACTTCCCCGGAATATAAGTTGATATAAAAATCATATATAGTTTGTTAGCATGGAATATGCAGATAAGTTGGATTTATTGAGTTGGTTTATTAGTTCAAATAGTTTGGTAGTAGTATGTCTGTAAGTATCTGAAAGAGACATTATGAAACTATATATATTGTATATTAAATATATGTATGGGGTTTTAGTGAGAAGTTACTTACTAGAGCTTTATTGCTTTAAGAGCAAAGCAAGGATGCGAGCATCTATTCTCATTGGTACAGTATGAACTTCATAAATCACCTGTACCACATACTCACAAATGGCAGGTCTACCCGGTTCGTTTTGTACGCTTGGGCTTTTCTGTACTACTACTACTATTACTATGCCTTTTATTGATGATGTGTCCCCCTCATCTGAATATTGTCATCATTAGTAGTTTCGAATGCAACTATTTATTAAATGATATAGACGTATTGATTCGAGAGGGACCGAGTGAGTGGGCAATGCATTGTAAAAGTATAGGTTTCAGAACTTTCTTCATCCTGCTTTGAAAGTTGGATACTGCAGAGTTAACTCTTTCCACACTGTGTGACATTTTCCGTATTTAATTGTATGTAACGTACTGTTTAATGGTTCCAACGGAAAAATCAATTTTTCCGACTGAGTGTCCATGCAGATGCTGTATAATCTAAAAAATTTGTTGAAATTTTAATTTTGTGATTATTTATTAGTAACTAACTGAACGGACTAGTCATTGTCAACTGTACGCATGAAATGCAGGAATGCAATATTTTTTGTGATTATCCAGTTTATAGTTAGTGGTATTTGCAATAGAAACAGTAGTTATAGTAGTGCAAGTGTTTCAATTCATCAAAAGTTACATGTTCCTATTCCACATTGAACTTGATCAGGGTTCTTGAGCGAATGTTACCATTGAACAATCATTGTTACCGTGAAAAAAGACTAGACGGGATTTAGCATGGCCGAAGTGAAGCAAATGACTCATTTTGCAGGCAGTCCAAATCGATTGGTAGCTTCTATATTCACCCAGTTGGAAGAGTTTTTAAAAAAGGTATTTAAAATTATTCCCGTCTCCCGTGAAGATGACTTTGCGTTGGTGTTATTTAAATTAACTACCTGATCTTTCATGTTCATTAGTCGGGCGAAGGAGAAGTTTTGGAAGAACTCTGTTACACATACAAACTAAAAGAGTTGATGCCATTTGACGCTCTCCATCGCTTCTGCTCTGTTTTACAAGATGTCATCTACAGGATCTCAGAGCTGTCCCTGCGTTTGCAAAAAGAGTTGGGTGCCAAAGAACTGGAGTTGTCAGATCCCTATGTTATGGACACAGGGACTATAGAGGAGCCAGCAGCATTGGGGAAAGTGATGCATGTAGAACTGAGCAGTGCGTCTGAAGGGACCGAAACTCACATCGGCAATTTAGTCAGATCCTTTCTTGTATACGAGAATGAGGAGAGTAAGAACTATATTACTTTGGAGAATAGTTTCTACCCCAAAAATCCTGTTCGAATGGTGTTCGATGGGTCTCTACCTAGCAGTAGCAGTCAAAACACTGTAGTAGAAAATGGGTTAGATACTTGCGACAAGAAGAAAACTGATATTAAAGAGGAAGAGACGTCCAACTCTAATACGAGTACAACTAATTTGGTACTAATTTACTATAATAGATCAATTATAGAAATGTACAATAATTTGACTATTATTATTATAACTAGTACTGTCTGTTTTAGGTTTCGGAACAACCACAATCTGAAGACAATCTCAATGGAAACTTTCCTTCCGACTTTTACTTCTGTGACGGATGTTCCCTAGTGTTCCCTAATTCAGAGTCGCTTACGGATCACTTCTGTCAGGAGAAAAGGGTAAATTGAAAATTGAACAGACTTTTAGTTACTTTTTCTATTTTAGCCCGAGATAGAGGGGCTTATTCATACTTTAGGCATGTAAAAAAGATAACTATGCCCCAAGTTAAATAGTAATTAAAACCTATCATGATAAAATACTATTTAGTTTTGTAAACGAAAGAAAAACGCAGTATAATTTTGTCAAGGAAAAATCACTATACTTTGTAGACGAAAAATAAACAGTAACGAAGTGAATTTTTCTGCGTAGAATTTCCCATCTCAAGCAAGTTCCACTGCCTCCCCCGACTCGGCAGATCCAGTCCTTCGTCTGCAACGTAAATTCGTGTGCAGCATCTGTTTGGAAGAATACCGTAACTTCGAAAGAGTGATGCTCCACGTCCGTAAATGTGAACAAGGACCCTACTTCTGTGAAATGTGTCCATCTCGTAAAGCTCCATTTGAGACGCGAAAACTCCTCAATTCTCATAAAACTACAGCCCACAAAGGAGAAGCCAGCTTTTTCTGTGATGAGTGCAATGCCTCATTTCGACACAAATGTTCCCTAATCAAGCATAAAGTGAAAAGTCATGAGAAGTCTCACACCTCTGTAACCCAAACCTCTACAAACCCACCCGAAAAACTAAAGTGTGATGTGTGTGGTGAAAAGTATATAAAAATGTATAATCTGATCAACCACAAAGTCCGTGTTCACGGTGTGAAACCCAAATATCCGTGCCACGTGTGTAAACAAGAATTCGAGTCATCTACTTTACTTGGAGATCATTGTCGCACTGCTCATGGAATCATGGAGCAGAAAAAATTCCGCTGTGAGTTCTGTGACAAAGGGTACAATCAAAAGCATAACTGGAAAGCACATGTAGAGCGGTACCATTCTACGGAACGATCCTACAGTTGCACGGAATGTGGCAAAGGGTTTTCCAGACGATACAAACTCGTGGAACATCAAAATCGTCATTCTGGAAGCAAACCTTACCGATGTAGAGTCACAACCTGCACCAGAGCTTTTGTATCCAACTCAGATCTGAAGTCTCATATTAAAAAGCATCACTCAGAGAATGCCGAGGCCTTGCTAAAAGAAGTGACAGGGAAATCTGCTGTCGCCAAAATGCTGGCTGAAAGCATGCAGGAGATTACAAAGATTAATAGTTTTACCAAGAATAGGAATGACAGTGAGATGATTGTGCCAGATTTACTAGACAATGGAAATACCAGTACTAGTAGTCTCCCCAGTGGTAATGGTAGTAGTAATGGAGGAACACAGAGCTCAAACACGGCTACTATCAAAGTGGACGATCTCTTGGGTCCGGATTTGGGCTTGGATGACGAACAAGGGTCCAAAACTTTGACGTTCAATAGTGAAAGCTATAATGATTCTGTGGTCAAACAGGTATGGTTTGGAAAATACATTTAAATGTATGTGAATACAAGCAGTGAATGGGAGCGATGGATACATACATAACATAATGTTTTGTGTTCTGCGTTTATAGGAAGTGGAAGTACCTCAGGAGCAAGTGGTCTTTGTTTTAGAGCAGCCTTTAAAACTAGAACAATTTTTGGCTGGTAATAATGAAAGATTTTGTTAACAGGGAATGCTACTACACTGGACAAGGCGCCTGGTTCCAATCATATTTCGAACCATTCCTAAAGCTTTAAGTAAAGGTAGAATTGTGTGTACCAGTTAGGAAGCATTTTATGAACGACGCTTTTATTTTAAGCAATGAGTGATTGAGGGTGTATAGACAATGGGAAAACCAATTACTTGTATTATAATTTTTAATATGACAATCTCATGTTTAGATCGTAGGTGGTAGGTATGCGAACAGTTTCTAGTTCATTTTTTAGCTGATCACTTCAACATAAGAAACAAAATGAACAGCATGAACAGATGCGTCAATGTTAGTTGTGTAGTATTAAGTCGATAAAATATTTCGGCAATCCACAACAAACAAAACTTAGTTATTTTAAACAGAACGTGTCACCCCAACCAAACAATGATTGTTCCCCTTGTTTTAAACTCGACCAAAGGAAAACTGCACCGTACTACAATGGTTTGTTGTAATATAACACCTATTAAAGTATTTTATTTTTTACTCGCATCCACTGTTACATTTTATGTCCCCGTACTCTACGGTATCAATAACAAATAAAATCTCATTTTGATCTTTTGTAACAAAAGAAGTCTTATTTAAAACCTATCCTCCATGGAGTGTAGAAATAAATGTCACCTTATCATTAGCCAATAAACAATAATCAGTTTTATCCATTAACTCCCAATCGGTATCATTTATCAAAACCAAAATTCCTGGCCGTACATCATTCCCTTTTATTAATAACTCCGGTCTTTCTTTGATTAGATTGTCCTTCATCCAAATCAAAAAATTCTTCATGTTCATATCTTTAGAAACTTTAACTGTTTTCTCCTTAATTCCTCCGACATGTAATTCTGCCCCACCGCTAAATTCTACCGTCACATCCATCAAAACTGTAGAGGAATTCACAGTAGTAGTAGAATTACTACTGCCACAAGCTACATTATCCGAAGCTTTCTTCCTAGAAATGGCCTCTTCATATGGAGGTGAAATGGGGGATTGAACAGGCTCATGATATTCATAGTCTTTTGGGAGTGCATATGTAGTATCAGCATCATACCCACTAAGATCCCCACAAGTTACAAACGGGATGACAATTTTCTCTACATCGGTTAATTCACCACTGGATGGATTGTATCGTAACATTGGATCACCAAGTCTCGCTGTGTAGTTTGGTGGCAATCGGAATCCTCTGGCGACAATGAAGCTTTCAATACTAGAGGCCCTAGAACTCCTCGGTTTAGCAATCACAACGTTTTCAAAGAACAGTCCCACCTTAGAGAAAATGGTTTCCACACCACTTTTACTAGAACGAAACATTTTGGCGACAAAAGTTCCGCCGTTTTGGAGAACACATGATGCTATATTAAGTGCTGAAAGAAGAAGCTGCCCTTGTAAGTACTCGTCTAAGTGATGCAAGCCAGTCACATCTGGCGCGCCGTCGCAAACCACCAGTTCCGCTTTGGTGTCCCCCAATAGTCTAATGATTTCTATCGCTGTGGATTCACTAGTAATATCACCTTGCAAGCATATTACCCCTGGAATTGGTGCCATAGATTGTAAATCCACGGCTACAATTTGAGTGTTTGGTTTGTCGAATAGAGATTGGGAGAGGACTTGACTCCATGAGCCAGGTGCAGCACAAAGGTCCACAGCTTTAGATACCGACGAAAGAATGTCGAATTGAGAGTTTATTTGCAGAAGTTTAAAAGCACTGCGTGCTCTCCAACCCTCCTCTTTAGCGAGGCGATAGAAAATATCTCTTTTGTCTTTGGAAGATCGCCCCATTTCGACCTTATTGTGTGGTGTAGTTAATCGGTGGATAAAATATAGAAGAAAATGATAACTAAACCTGGAGGATGGACCCTTTGAATGCCGTGTCGGTTAGTGGATCCGATCGAATGGTCTACGTGCTTTCTGAAATTCTGGATGAGAAAAAAGTCAGGATTAGATATCTTGGTAGTGTTAATATTTTTCGTTGCTTGTGAACAGGGAAAGTGCCATACTAAACTAACTACGAAACTAACTTATTAACTTGTACCTCAACTAAAATTTGGTTCAGTAGATATGTTTTGCCGTCTTTGCCGATAAACAATCTAATCTATTAGAGCTAAATATTTGGTTCACCTAACAATGCTTTTGATAAATGGCCAGTCAATTCGTCAATTCTTAACAATCACGACTAAACTTTCAAAAATTTCGGCAGTCCACCCACACACAGAAAGCTACAGTTTAATTTCAACAAACGACAGTGAAAGTTTACCGCAACTGTTCTTTTATCACGTTTCTGGTTACGAAGACAGAACGAAACATTGTGTGCCGCTGCAACTATTCCACAATGTTTTCACCGTTTTCACCTAAATCGTAAGCTACGTGAATGGAGTGATTAGGGGCAACTTGATTATAGTATCATGCAATGTGTGTTGAGTTGTATTTTAAAAAATCCTCTTCATGTCTGTCTTCAGATAAGATTTTTTTGGTATGGACTTTTATTTGCTTTTTGGAGCATCATTTGATATATTTTTTAATGGTTCCCTAATCAACATTCTATGCAGATTTAAACAATACTTTTACGGCTTAATTGTTTTAGTCATTTGAAAAAGTATTGATAGACATTAGGTAGTTTATTAAGGTTATGTAGTTTCTAAAGTTCTAACAGGACATATTTTCGCTAGGTAGCTTATGTACCTCAATCAGAATGGCTAGAAAAAAGAGACGAGGGGCATCTTTAGCGCATTTGGAGCATTTAGCTGCTCCCCGTCCGCGCTACCGAAATTTCATCCCTGACAAGCCATCGCCATATTGGTTGGACTTTTTGCTAGATCCGACGCCCCATTATATTCGAGATCCTACAGAATTACTTCAGTACTATGTGAAAAGTAGTGAAAATTTCAAAAGACTAGAAAGTCTCACTAAATCGAAATTAAATATTGAAACTTCAGAATCCGCTAGACCCGTAACAGCGTTTGGTAACAGCATATGCATAATATACTGTTATAATTTACGGAAGTATCAAATAAATAACTAATTAAGCTGTGCTATTTCTTCAGGTGTATCTCGAGCAGCACTAAAATACGTACCCAGTGAGCGAATTAAGTTACTTGCCGAGCCGAAAATCACTATTGATGAATCTACTTATACTCTGTTGCCACCATTATCCCGATCTCGATCTAGTTCTAGATCTAGCAGAAACAGAATCAACATTTCAGAGAGAGTTCAGGTAAAGCTATTTGTAAAAACAAGCCGTAAATACTGTGAAGAAAACTAAAGTTTATGCATGATTTTTGTGTACTTTCAGGAAACAAAAGATATAGACTCTGACGAGCAAGATTTCGTAGAGTGGTACAGAGCACGTAGTAAAAATATTCTTATGTCTCCTGGAGATTCGGTAAGAAAATCTTCCAAAGATGTCAGTACATTCCATGAGACAAGCATCATCCGAAATCCTGAGAGTATTCGCAGCAAGTCAAAACGTAGAGTTATGTGGGCGGATGGGCCAAAATGGAGACCAGAAAAGACTGCGGTGAGGGAAAAGCAGAAAAGTAGGCATGGAAGTCGTAGGCAAAAAGGAAGAAAACATTCTTTCAAGCTACCTCCATTGAATGAGCATAAAGTACAAAATCCGGGCACTCGAAATAGTGAAAGAGGCTTGAAAATTTTAATAGCGAGGCCAAAGTATCGGACGCCAAGTTGAAATAAAATAGAGACGATAAAACACACTATACATTAGTACATCAACTTTTTGAAATTATTTATTGCTTGCATTCATCAAATGCGACTGCATATGCATTCCAATAACACGGTTATATCGTTCGTTACAAGTTTTTGAATATACCCTGACATACGGATTAAGAAACAATGATAAGATAAGTTAGTTCCTTTTGTTAGCTAGAGCTAGTACAAAATGCAATACAACATAGAAATATCAATCCTTTAAAAAATTACGCCAAGTTCTTCCAAAATCCGAAAAGATTAATCTTTGACGAAACGGAAGTGGAACCTTATTGCTTAGCTAATTACTGCGGCGACGGCAATCCAATGAAAAAATAGTTTAATACGGTTGGATGGAAAAAGTTACCCATTTTATAATAGAAATATTCATGGTGAATTCCATATTGTATATTGACATCACAGGTTTGGCAAATAAATAAACATAATATTATTAGTACACTATGGTCCAAACTCCAAATTAAACATATTTTATAGCGTTTTAAAAGTGAAATCATATTTTCACGTCTGAGGTTAGTAGTTATGATTCCTCAATATGTAAATTGAACAAATACACATGATATGACATATGGGTGAAGCTTATTTGAGAAACACATAAGCATTCGATAAATATATTTAGTGGTTGGTAAACATGCATCATGCAATTACTCAACTGGTAAAAAATAAATCTCGTCCGATGCTCCCAAAAACGAAGTTCAAGGGATATTAAATTGTAGTTGACGTGACGGGACTTACACCATGAACCATTACGGAAGGTCCAATATTGTCTGAGAGTTGAGAAAGCAGAGACAAATACAAGGAATTTTCCGAAGAACTTACTGGTGGAGCAGGTAAATACAGAAACGACACTGCTGAACTAACGGAATACTTTCTTATCAGCTCGTTAACACTGAAAAAATACAAAAATATTTTTTAAGAAGATGAATTTAATATTATTTGTCAACGCATCTTGCCATAGTTAATTACCCCTTCAAATAATCCATTTTAATACTGATAACTGGCCATTGAGGGGAAGATTCCATTGGGTTAGATTGATCAGCAGGAAATCCTGTAGGGAGTTGGATTTTCAAAGCATCATCCCAAGGAACTACGACAATACTTGCTTTGATTCGCAGTATTTGTAACATTCTTCGCAATTCAGCTTCTCGGTTGTCCGACTCTTTGGATGCCACAGTGGTGCACAAAAAAACTCTCATTGGAGCTCCTTTCCAGGATTGAGTCTAAGGCAAGACGGTAAGAGCGTAAATGAGTTTCTTTAAAATATGTAAAAACAAACGAAATATGTCTTAAAGAGCCAAGTATATACCATATTAAGAACGCAAGCAAGTTGAAGAATAAACAAACTTGTAGCATCCATCAAACTATTGGCATCTCCAGAGAAAAAGTTAATTGGCCAGACATCAATAAATAGAGACTTGTTCCTATTAAATTGAATTATCCACGTATAAGTAATGTTGATAATAGAATTCTACATAACATAAGATGGCTGCAATGAAGCAACAGAGGATAGAAGGATGGATACCTAGAAATCGCAGCCTTATCCAACAGAGCCATTCCTCTGCAGATACATACATTCTTATTCATCTTGATGACATCTTTGACCATTGCAACATACTCACTAGTACCAGTTCTCTGATCGGATGAACTTCTTAGGCCAAATGTATCGTCGAACTTATCCGTCTTATATGCCATTGGAGTGTTTGATGTTAGATGGAAAAAGTCGACAGGCTGGTTATCATCGTGGAATCCAAAGACAATAGTATTGGGTTTCATTGCTCCCAGTCCAGATAAACGGACCAAGTGATGCATTCCTTCTCGCACTGTTCGAGCTACAGTGAGTTCAATAAAAGCTTTCACCTTCAAGTGGTCAACTAGTGCAAGCCAGTTTGAATACTCGTCAGCAGCTGCGTCAGAGTCCATGGAATCAAAATCTCCAATCTAATAAACAAAACAAAAACTAAATTCAATGCACTGAACTGATCCAGACCAGTCATGCAAAGAGACAATAAATAATTATCAATATTATTACCTCAACATGTCCCAGAACATACAATCCACTCTTTTTAAGATTGTTCACAAAATCAATGAGTGGACATGCAGCTCGGGGATTGGCCACCATTAGCAGCATCTGTGGCCTCCAAAATTTCACATGATCTTTTCTAGAGTCCAATAGCAACAGATATTTACGAACTTGATGGAAAATCAAAGCTTGGCTAATGGACCCCCAATTCTCACTCCGAGCTGGTGAAAACAAATGGAGTAGGATGACCAAAACAAGACATGCAATGATTGATAAAGACGCATAAATTGCATTTATCAAAAACATCATCGTAAGGGATCCAATCATTCCGATAAACGCAGTGTGTGCTGAAAAGTATTTGAATGCTGGTCTGTAGGTTATCAAAATACAAGAAATTAGAAACTGGCAACGCAGAAAATTTGCATTCGAATGAATTTTTTATGCGTGTTATTTAAGGTTACCGGAAGTTAGGAGCTGAAGCCAAATCCAAACCCAAACAAGCCAAGTTCATGGCAAAATATGATAAAAGAAACAACACTGAATTCAACTGTGCAATCACATTCAACGATCCAATCAAAAGAAACATTTCTACGACCACAAAACACACTACAACTGCTCCAATTGGATTTCCAGAAGCTGAGGTTCCATTTGTGACAAATCTTAACACCGGTCCTATATAAAAAACAATAACATTAGAAAAATATAACCATTTTATAATAATAGCATTCAGAGCCTAAATCTTACCAAATATGTCATCCTTCGCCACGGCTTCTAAAACTCTACTAGCTCCAATAAGATTGCTTAGGGACGCAGAAAATGCAGCGGTTAGTATACCAACGGACACAAACGGAGGCCACAAATTAATGCTCATCATGAAAACGTAGTTATTTCTCAAAAGGAAGTTTGAACACGTTGCTGCAGTCAGCAATGAAATGACGATGTATACAACATAGGTAAAACTCAATGCTGACAACGTGCCTCGGGGAATGCTTCTGCCAGGACTTTTAAGATCCCCTAATTAAAAAAGTGTAAGAAATAGATCTAAAACACACCATATGATTCTTGCTATCCAAACTGTTCAAAATGAAACTTTACTTACCACTCATGTTGGCTCCAGCCATAATTCCTGTGACTCCTGAAAACAGGACACCGAAAACAACTGCAAAATTCACATCATCTCCACCAGAAGAAGTGTAATCAGGGCCGTAGTGGCTGTAAACATTCCCGCGGAATGTTTCTGCCGAAAATCCAGTAAAGTTAGCTATCGTTTCATTTAATTCTTTAGCAATATCGTTTCCATCCGGCAGTGGAATCTATTATATCATGAAATATTTCCACATTAAATAATTTATAGGTCACTTAATTCAGAGCTGCAGCTGCGTAAACAAGAAAGCATGGTGTATAAAATACCTCTAGAGGTCCAGAGCGAAAATATGAGATGAAAATGGACATCAGTGAAACCAACACAGTAGCCAAAATGGCAGCCGATGTTTTGGCAAACAAACTAGCACCAAGTAGACAAACAACCAAGTTAAGAAAGTTGACTCCAGAGCAATAAAGAAACCGATACCATCTGGTATTTGGAAGTCCTGAATCTGAATCATCGCCAACTAGTTGTCCACCTGTCCCGAAAATGTCTACGATTCCTTCCACACATCCAGTAACGTACAAAGCTGAGCTGACGATGTTAGCAAAAACAAACAATGTTCCGATACTGCCTCCCAATTCAGGGCCTAAAGTTCTGCTGATCATGAAGTAGGCTCCACCACCCTCTACAGCACCGTTTGTAGAAATAGCACAGATAGAGAATACAGTGAATAGCAAAATTCCGTATCTAGAAGACAAAATTATATTCATGAATATGGTGCTCACTTTTGTTAGAACATCTGTTTTTATCTTTTTCTACTTTTTCAGTGTATTAACACATTATATGGATACTCACGCAATAGTGAATGATATGAGACTGCTGATAACCCCAGAATTCCCCACGATGAACCCAACTCTAAGGAACAATAGAGCGCTAAACATAGACAGAGCTACTGGACAAAACACACCAGCAAATGTGCCTAAAGTCCTATTTCCAGATAAAGGTTCCCCTCCTATACTGGAACTGAACTCTGTGTAGCCACCACTGGAATCACCGGCGCCTATGTCATTAGATCCATTGCCTCGGGCACCAGTAAAGCCGCTAAGACTATTAAATAACCGTCTTTGGGTCAACAGCGGAGCTTTTTCGGTCGGCCTTCGATCACCGATAGGAGGTGCCACTGGAACTCGCTCATTCCCTGGTGTTTCCACCGTCACAATGGATACACGAGATTCAGAATCTTGATTGGAACTCATACTGCCTCTCGTCAACTTGACTACAGGTGGTCCAACGAATCTCCGAGTGGGAGATGTGGTTGACCTAGACAGCTCTTGAAAGGATTCCAGCGGATTCACTTTGAGTTAAAGTATATGTGAATATTTGTGCTAGGGAATTCGGGCGGATCGTTTATATTAAATATCTGCAATGAACGGACAAAAAAGTATTAGCTTACTTAAAAGTTACTCAGCAGTCAGCATATTTAGCATAACCAGACAACCAGACAAGTATCGAATTCCTCTTTATAGCAGTGGCTGACTACTTTATTCTGTCTAGTCTACGCTGGGATATAGTTTTTTTACTAAATAACCACCCATCAACTCTTCAGAAACAAATTTTTTTAAAAATATTAAGTAATAGTGAAACTGATCACAGTGTACCCTATTTGATATTTGTACACAAAAGAGTTACCTGCTGACGTTATCTGAGCGGATTGGATGGGTTTTCTTATCTCACAGTTAATATGGTTATTATGATTCACGATAAAGACTTACAAGGTGTATACCCAAAGATGAAATGGGCTAAAGGTGCGCTGTTACTAGACTACAAGTGTGAACTTACTCGTTAATTTAGGTATCAATCACTAAACAATGAATCATCTGTCGAGCTGGACACACAACAGGACATGTGATGCATTAAAATGTACAAAGATATACTTACATTTTACAACAACAGGATGAATTAACGCCTTTCATGATACTAGCAAACAAGCAGAAACTAAAAACGACGGCATTTTGCTGTCACGACCAACGATTTAAGTGAAAACTATACACAGTGCTAGACTGACAATAAGTTGAGAAGAATGGAAATAACTAAATTATGTAGACTACAATTTTTTTAGCTATCTAGCTAAGCTGTCAAACTGGTACACCAGCAAATGCACTTACGAACATACAATTCGTCTGTTTCATAGTCCCATGAAGTCTGCTTTCTGCAGTGGACTACTACTACAACTATACTCATCGGAATCTATGGCCACAAAGCGAGCAAGCGGTAGAATATCTGTGGAATAAAAAGTTAAGTACAAAACATTAGAATTAGGAAACATCTAAATCCTTCGTTGTTGTGGTCCAAATGATCCAACACGTGCTTAACTATCAATCAATACTAACTGTATTTATCAATACAATGATTACCTTTTCGTGTCGTTTGAATCGGTGATGAACCTAATCTTGTCCATGACACAAACTGATTCGAATTCTGGCAAGTAAGGTGAATTTCTAAATTAACAAAAGGACTAAACTAAAACCACTTGGCATTTTTTAAATTGATGTTGTGGGAGAAAGTGAAGGATGTTGAAAAAAATAATTTTTGGTGCAAAAAGTAGTAATTTCTCCAGTGAAAATTGATGGAAACCTAGAATCTATTAGTGCTACAAGTTAAAGCAAGTTTATTTCTGTGCCCAAATGACTGTAAATGGCATGGAAGTGCAACAAACTTGTTCGCTTTCTAACATGTGCAATCCTATTCTCCTTTTTGGCCGCCATTTACATTGGCGGCGTCTATCTTCCTCAATCGTCGAAGACATCCAAAAACAAAGGTAACGCACGTACAAGCGCATTGAACTGCAACAATGATGCCATATACAGTACTAAAAAGTACGGTTAGAGGGCATGAAAGTTAATTTGGTCATTTCACTTGTAATTCTTTTAATTGATGTAGATGCAATATTTAATTTTTTCTAGATCAAAAAAATGTGCAGAGTCCAACCATGCATCATCAACGTTCAAATGATGGAAATCCAGGCAAACATTTAGCTAGTAAGACTGCATTAGTGTGTTATAACGTCTGATTATAGTGAGCAATAATGAAAATACAGGATATATTTTGTATTCACTTCATGAATATTTTATTTTCCAGTCATTGTTCCTTTCCGAGATAGATTTGAAGAGCTTCTTGTATTTGTTCCATACATGCATCGATTCCTGAATAGGAAAAAAATTTCCCACGACATCATTGTGGTGAATCAGGTACAGCATATTTTTTTAGCCTAGTAATTATAATCCATAAACAATCGTTAGAAACGCGACATTTAGTTAGTAATGCGAAGAATGATTTTTATTTGGTGAGATTTTTTGAACACTTACGCATCATGAAGCTAAATTTGAGGTATAGAAGTTAACAACAATTCTCATTATATAAAATCCGACCACAATTGGTGCAGGTCCAGTAAATATAAAATGTATAAAAATTATCAGAGGCATGACCCAAGTAATCACAATAGCACTTTGCTCCGCAAACTCTTTCCATGAAACGTCATTTAAAGGATCGTCTTCAGAAGGCAAAGTCAGTCCTAAATCGTCCAAGAACGTTTTGTGAATAGGTATTTGAAATGTTCTACTTCCAGCCTGAATGCAAGCTAATTGATTTAGGACTAAACCAATTAAAATACGTTTTAAATGACTAAAGATATCCATTATTGTATGTCTTACACCTTCTTGTCACAAGATTAACGAAACAAATACTCACTTCAACTTTCAACAATCGAAACTATCGATAACTTTCAGCTTCTTCTCATTCATATTATTCAATTCAAACTATTAGATCCTCAGTGCTAATCAGTCTTTTAAACATACCCAACTGAAGTTCATGATCGATGCTAATCTGTATTTGAATGAATTCAGGTAGACACGTACCGTTTCAATCGTGCTTCGCTAATAAACGTAGGATTTCACTACGCAAGTGGATCACAAGTGAAAACAAAAGCAGATTACATAGCTATGCATGATGTTGACTTGTTACCATTACATCAAGAAGTCCCATATCATTATCCTGAAGAGAATACTGTCCTACATGTGTCTGCTCCCGGACTTCATCCAAAATATGATTATCCTACTTTCATTGGCGGGATTTTATTAGTTAGTAAAGAAATTTTTAAGAAAGTAAATGGAATGAGCAATCTCTACTGGGGATGGGGACTTGAAGATGATGAATTTTATGTTCGGCTTAAGCAAGAGAAAATTCAGGTACAAGATACTAGAGAAAGAAATTGGTGAATCTTGCTACAAACTGATTACTAAAGTAAATGAATACTGCTAGGTCAAACGTCCAGAAGGAATCAAAACGGGGAAAACCGATACCTTCCGACATAGCCACAGCGCCAAAACTAGACCTAGAGATATGGCCAAATGTTTTGATCAAAAAGAGAAAACGAGGAAACGAGATCGTATTACGGGAGTTAACAACGTCAATTTTACAACTCTCGCTATATCCCACCTGACGATAGATCATGCCCCTGTTGTCATTTTGAATGTGAAACTGGATTGCAATTTGAACTTGTCCCCTTGGTGCGATTGTTCTAATCAAGAGAGTAAAAAGACTAAAGGAGAAAGGGATATGAAATTTGATAGTAAGAATAAAAGTGTGGTTTTATAAGCTAACATGTCAGCTTTGAAGCTAATCATGATTGCAAGCGATTTCACGGGTGAGTCTGATGTGAATTTTTTAATAGCAGTTTTTGTGTAGATTTTTATTTCGTTTGAAATACTGGTTTCATTCTTACAATATGGTTAGTTGAATGAAATTTTGCTTTTATAATTTGCTGTACAAAATGTGAACAAACTTTTATGACTTAAATAAATAATTTATCAGCAAAACTGCATAAGACGCATCTCAAACAACAAATTTAACGATTGAAATCAAAAATACCGATGATGACAAAGCATATTGCATTATCCATGCTAGAGTAATGGACTTTCCATGTTTTAAATCCTCATGCACATTGTTCATACGATAATCTAATCAGTAACATTGAAAGTTGTCATCATTACGAGCTAATTTACCACATGATTTTACCATAATGTCGGGTCTCTAATGCGTTCGTAAATCAAACTTTTCCTCACACGACGTTGGATCCCGTTGTAAAGCAGTCAAACGTAATTAACGACAGAAAACAATGATAGTTTCCGCATCTTTTATTTTCTGTATTCTTCTACTTGTCCATGACATTGGAGGCACTAAAACATGTTTAGAGGACGAATTTAGACCTCAACTGCATTTCAGCCCAGCTGCCAACTGGATAAATGATCCAAATGGAATGGTCTATTTGGATGGAGAATATCATCTCTTTTTTCAGTACAATCCAAACGGTACTGTTTGGGGTATGTTGAGATTTCAAACATGATAGGCTTGGATACCAATTAACTATTTTGTGAATAGTCATTGATCTTTCCACTTAGCTTTTGACCGTATTGTCCCCCATAATTTAATCACGCTTCCACAATTCGATTTCAGGACCAATGCACTGGGGTCACGCAGTTTCCTCAGACCTAGTGACATGGGAAGAGCTCCCAATCAGTCTTTACCCAGACGAACTCGGCACAATATTCAGCGGTAGTGCCGTCATTGATGAATTCAACAATACAGGACTGCAAACAGGAGATACCGACCTACTAGTAGCTATATTTACCCATGCAGGAGAAACCCAGCAGCAAAGCATTGCCTTCAGCAACGACAATGGCCACACAATGGAGAAATACGACGGAAACCCAGTACTCCCAAATCCCGGCATTTTGGACTTTCGAGACCCTAAAGTACTTCGATACAACGACGAGAAATGGATTCAAGTTTTAGCTGCTGGAGATCGAATAATATTTTACACTTCTGATGACCTCCTCACATGGGACAAACTTAGCGAATTCGGCGCAAATCCTCTCGAAGGCTCACACGATGGCGTTTGGGAATGTCCGGATCTTTTGCCCCTGGAAATCGGAGAAACTACAATTTGGGTCCTCTTGGTAAGCATTAATCCTGGTGCACCGAATTTTGGTAGCGGTACTCAATACTTCCTTGGGGATTTCGATGGGACGACATTCCGAAGTTATGGCTGGAATGAATTTCAATGGCTAGACTGGGGCTGGGACAATTATGCAGGAGTTACTTTCGCAAATGAACCCAATAAACGAAAAATCCTTATCGGCTGGATGAACAACTGGATGTATGCAAATGAAGTTCCAACTTCCCCTTGGCGAGGACAAATGACATTACCTCGCGAGCTAAGTTTACAACTTTTGGATGGTAAAGTGTGGCTAGCTTCGAACCCAATATCGGAATTGACTGAATTACGAACTGGACAGATTCGTGAACGGTACAATGCAACGTTGAATGCGGGATCTTTCCTTTTCCTTCAAGACGGTATATCTTTTAGAAATTCCCTGTTGGAAGTAGATATCAACTTGAGTTTTAAGGGAAATCCTTGGTTTGCTATTTGCTTTGCAAACTACCTGGAGGAAGAAGTTTGTTTTGGGTACAAACATGAGGAGCGGGAATTCTATATGGATCGCTCCAAGTCTGGCAACGTGAACTTCCATCCTGATTTCTACCAGTATGTTCGAGCCACTCGACCTGGCGGGAAGCAAAGTATGAATATCAAGATTTATTTGGATGATTCCTCGATAGAAGCGTTTGCTGACAATGGAATCACTGCAATGACGGGACTATTTTTTCCGACGGAACCATTATTTTTAGTTTACATGTTTAATGTTCAACGTGCTTTTGCTAGTGATGTGTTTATAGAGTCGGCTGTGATTCGTGGCCTGAATTCCATTCATGGTTGCTAAAATGATGCAAATTGTTGCAACCATTGGCTATAGCCCCTATTTTGTGTCAATGTTAAATTGTATTATGTGGAGAATGACATTGAGCTAATTATTGGATACAGTGTTTTATTGAGATTTGAATTCCTCAATTTTCATTGCCAGACTAAGATATTGTTGTTGGATTATGAAATGTATTTGTCTATTAATAAATGGTGTGATTTTTAAAGACATTATTCTCATTCCGGATTGGTTAGAGCGAGACAAAGATATGTCCGACTCGACTCATTGAAGTCATTTAGAATAACTGAATGTCTGTCTTTGTTTTGATATTTTATATAGAAGGATGCATGATTGACAATGAAGATTATATCATGGAATGTATATTTGGACGATTCATGCCAATATAAGCGGCTAGTTCAGTTGGTATGAAAAAATAGGAGACAAACTTGCGAAAAAGTTGCTGATTCATAAATGTCCTGACCTTCCTTGTTATTTGATGATGCAAAAGCTTCAAAATCTATATTATATGCGGAAGAATTGCTTTTTCTTCCTTATTTCATCATAAATTCAGTTTTCCACGTATGTTAAACTTTAGCTAGGTTTTCTTTTCCCTTTAATTTCAATTACTCACAGGGTTACTTAGTTGGAATATTGGAATTCCCAATTAAAATCTTGGAAAAGCACCCTGTTTGCTATATTCCTTTGGAAAATACGACACCTGAATGTGTTTTCACAGAATTTTTATGATAACGAATGGAACAAAGGGAAAGGGATTACCAGATGTACATACAGCATCCCACTATTGACTGACTACACAAGTAATCCATCCCCTTGTTCGTAGAATATTAGCAGAACAACGCCTCGACGTCTACCACGCTCATTTTTTTTCAATCCCAATTCAAGCTAAAATTGCGCTACACTAATGAACAAACGCTGACGCATGGAACTTCGCCTTGTCAAAATTGTAACACCAATATACGAATTATTGCGAATTTAAATGTTTTTTTGCGTTGCATTACAAAATTTCTTTCACTGATGACAACAAATCTTATTAGTAATGTTTAAATTTCACACTTCCGGGCTTCTATTGCATAGAGAAATCAAATTCCAAGTAATTGAATCAACTATTCACTATCAATAATTCTGTGAAAACACAACCAAAAAACGATGTGCTCCACAAACAAATTCTGTGTAATCAGCGTAAACAAATCTTGGTGGCACGATTGTGTGAAAAAATGGAGTCTTGTAGCCTGCAAAACCTTCAATATAACACTATTGGATAAGCACGTTGCAGTACACACAATTTGAGGGTACTTGAATAACATTCATCTATGAAATAATCAGCTAGATTCATCCATGAATAAAAAGCAATGAGCTAAGGACATCTACTTATTGTTTTTTTAGCGACTCATATGGTCAGCATGTAAACTAACTAAACTACATACCTACCGCAATCCAAATAGTGTAAAGCTCTCTGCCTTTATGAGCGATCTGCATGTAATAAGTATAAGCACAAGGTACAAACAAAGCGTTTGCATTTTCTGAACTCTTGCTAGTTATTCAAACGCCATGCAGTCTGGCAGACCACAATTTTTTATTGTTGCCTTTATATAAATTGCAAAGAAATTCGTGTATTCAAATAGTTCAGAGCACTTTTGAAGCCAAGTTTCTCCATCGTGAGAGAACTGGAAATTCCAGATAGGAAACTGAAATTAATTAACCTAGATTGAGTTCAGTTAGCCTGCAGCATTGTATTGCATGCAGTGAGTTCAAGAATAATAAATTACTAATTCTCGTGAAATCCAACTAGATCCAGTGGAATAATCAGTTTATGATCGGAAACGGATGATCTAAATTCCGATGCGTAGTGAATGACCTGTGAAAATATTTGGTATAGAGATTGAGAAGCACGCCACGCCAACCAAGTAATTTCGTTCACCTTAACTGATAGGTTTCGTGCATAACAAAGTCTATAGTAAACGTGGGTGTGCGGATTCTTACATTTTATTACTCGGTGTGTGCTTTCCAGAGACTACATTTAATTTAGATCAGCCATATAGTTAGGGAGTGGATGATTTTTCTCATCAATACAGTAGCCTGCATGGTGTCAATGAACTGAGTCTAGCTGGGCTGCTAAAAGTGTCGGGTTAAAAAGAGAAAGATGTGTTTTGGGAGAAATCAGTAGATTCCTGGTTTAGTAGTCTCACTCCCATGTTTCAAGTAATAGATATGTTACCACCTTATGTGGGTGGATGAAATATATGTTCCAGATTTACAGGTTTACGCCTGTGTATGAGAATGGGGTGAATTTTTGGTAAGTGTGGAATAAGATTTTAAGTTTTTTCTAAATGCATTTACTTTGTATTTTTATAAAAAAAAATTCCTAAACAGTGTGGTTAGTCAATTATTTAGTTAAGTAGTTAGTTAGTCACATTAGGTAATATGATTTAGGATCGTACAGTTTAAAAGAATCTTTGTTTATACAGGAAATACATAATAGTAAGAGAAGACTAAAAAGTAGAAAAAAAATATTTTCAATGTCTCCCTCCTCGATTGTGGGGTTTTAGGCTGTATTTTCTTTGCAAAACTGTAAAATTAGGAAAACACTCTAGTTTTTCTCCATTGACTATTGACGCATTAATAGGTCTAGCTGGCCTTCAAAAACACCACTCATAAACAATATGTGGAAGAGAACATTTGATATGCCATAATTTGAAAGCAGAACAAGATAAAGTTAACCTTCCGGCCGACAGGTAAATAGCATGGTCAATGAACAATTCAGAGTCTTGTTGAGTCTACTTGTCAATACATGGGGTAGTCTACACACATATTAGCTTTTAAACTTCTGACAGTTATTATCAACAAAATCTGTGTGCATTTCTTATTTTTGTTTTGACTTGACATTGTTATATTTTAAAATCCTTCTAGTCAAATGTTATCCACCCTTCTGTGCTTTTTCTTGCACTATTTACAGTATCTCTCTGCATGCTTTTTGTTGCTTCAGATTTGCAGTACACCACAAAGTAATTATGTTTCTTTAAAAACTTACTCATAAACTAACTAACTCTACTATACTAAATATCTAACGACTAGACTAGACATTATAAAAAGTACAGATAATAATACACAACACATTTTTCTCCTTAAACTGATCTTTTGCTGCGAAGTTAGCATTCCCAGCACCTAAATATCCCTTGCTGTGTTCAATTATCACGCATTTCATTGTTCTCTTTCTCTTTGTTGAAATCCAGCGAATATAATCAATTCCAGCCTTAGTATTCAAGGTTTAACATTGTTTCCTTAAGCATTATTCTGATCACACTCCGTACAATGGTAACTGGAAGCGCAATCTACTTGCATCCACTTTTGTGAACGCATGTACAAACCAACTAACTAACTAACTATTTAGCTACAACAAACGATGGAGATTTTTCAACACGTTTTGCTTTTGTTACTTACTAACTTCATTATAACCAATGGTGTGTGCACATAGTTAGTTACAAGTAGAAGCATCCAAGTTGTTACGATGATAAGCATGTGTAGTAAGTAGTAGAAGTATATTGTGCATGTACCGTAGCGCATTAATATTATGAAAATAT
>Ga0210040_10003311_pt1 | contig 21901 bp, 21 predicted proteins | sample CryGeyCG12114_NA_FD_185462 | JGI IMG/M metagenome (GOLD analysis project Ga0210040, IMG submission 185462) | Groundwater microbial communities from aquifer - Crystal Geyser CG19_WC_8/21/14_NA (SPAdes) (version 2) | ecosystem: Environmental > Aquatic > Deep subsurface > Groundwater | place: USA...
CTCAGCATGAAATTGTTATACGAGTTTTCATTTATAGCCATAAGCCTGTCTTTCAAGCAGAACACGAATTCCACTAATGTAGAGAGATGTAATGATTCGTTTGATTCATCAATTCGATGTTCAGGTGTAAGTCCTAATGCAGCCATATAAGTAGAGCCTACAGTTTTGATTTTGTCAATTGTTCTGAATTTTTCGTCATCCACAAGCTGTCAGACACAAGATAATTTACTGTTAAGGTCCTAAATGCTAACGTAAATATGTAATGCATGCAAATGCTAGATATAACAACAACAAAATTTTGAGACATACCTCATCGAAATCAGCAATTATTTCATTCAGAAGACGAAGACATTCTACACCTTGATTATTCCCATCCAACTCCGTGTAAAAGTCCTGAAAATTCGTAATGGTTGCAAATAAAACGCCAACTTTGGAATATGCAACGGAGTACAAGTCCATGTTGTTTCGGAATTCCAAGAAATGCAGAGCCACGTGGGCAGGCAATAGATTGAATAGTATTTTCTAAAAATTGAAAGAATAAATAAAAATACAAGATACAACACCATATAAATCAATCGTAACATTATTAGCATCTAACAAGGTAGCAACTAACTTTGTTCGAATGTTGCAAAGCTTCCATTTCTTGCTTTTCTGAATGAGCTTGCCACTGCCACAGGAAATCAAGTCTAGCCATCCATTCAATCTGCCTTCCATGGACAAGTACAGTGAGTAAAAATATCCATATCTCTATGAGCGAAACAACCTTTGATGGCACTAAGGCACTGTAACAAAGAAATGTCAAGGTAGTTAAGGAGTATTATATCATTTCTTGGCTGAAAACCAAATTTCTGCAAGTCAAAATAAAATCTATAACTGTACATATAGGACATAAGTGGAAGCTACTTACGTGGTTCTAACGTCATAGCAGTCGAAAATAGGCGCATGAGTGATAAGAATAAGAAAGGAATACATGGATCCAACGATAACAAGAAGTGCAGCTTTCAGAGTGATGGGAAGTCTTAGGAACAGTGCGATGGAGACAAATGATAGAAAACATGAATGAACAACATAGTGTGGCAGTGGGCACCAGCGGTGCTCCATAATCAGTCGCTGAGGAGCTTCAGCTGCCATTGAAACATTGTCATTTACTGTGCCACCACAGAATTCATCAGTCCGACATGTGAACTGCAAGAAAAAATATACATCATAGAATAGAATCATTACAAGACATCCACAGTAGAACAAAAACAGTACAATTGAAACTTACCACATTGACTTGCCCAACTGCATAGACCAAAATAATGGAAAACACGGATATAGCAATCCTTAGTAAAGGTGAGCGAGCTAGATCCCATATAATTAGATGAAGGCGTGTAGCTAACAAAAGCATGAGCACAATTGCAATCCACGCAAAGGCCGTAAGAAATAGTAGTAAAAGTATAAACGTTCTTGGGAGTATTATCGCTTGAATAGCACCCAAGCACACGAGTACGGCCAATAACAAAACTAGTGCAGATGCAAATCCTCGATCTGAATCCGAGTGGAAAAGTCTTTCTTGGTGTCTATCTCTAAAGCTGAGGGTGACTGGATGTACATGACATGTTTTCTCCAAGTCGACACTCCTGGCTTCAATGGCTTGAGCTAAATATTTATTCACGCGGTTACTAGGTTGGTGCAGAACTGATGCGTGTCGCTTCTTGAACGGTCTTTTGAATCTTTCAGTCACTTTTGTCTTTCTTTGAGTTGTAACTGTTTTTCCTCCAGCATCTAAAACATTAAAAAACTTAATGTGACTTGTCGTTTTAAGCAATGAATCCAACGGAATCTAAAATCACTCACCCGGTGGTTGCACAGCCATATTGGCAAACGGAACTTCAACCGTATACTTCATAGAATGCAAGAGCTGAATGACCACATTAGACACATTTTTAAAAGACAGCTTTCTCCGGTTTTGTAATCTCAGAGTATTAAACAGATTTGGTTTCCTTCTGCGTTGAGGGGGCACAATAAAGTAAGTAGCGAAATTCGTATCCCTTAAGGCTGGGTGGTGACTATTTCCTGGTTCAACTTGATATTCTCCACCGAGATAATTAAGCGTAGCTTGAGTGATATGAACTCGACCAGGCTCTCCACTAGTTTCCATTGAGTTCGCAATGTTGACATCATTTGACCAGACGTCATATTGCCATTTCTTTAGTCCAAGGACGCCACAAAGGACCCTTCCTGAATGAATTCCAACTCTCATGTTCAATTGGAAATCTGTTGCTTCTCTAACAGACGCAATAGTGTCGATCATATCCAGTCCCATTTCCACACCACATCTAGCATGGTCTGGACGGGGTTCTGGTAAGCCAGCAACACAATAGTAACAGTCGCCAAGTATTTTAATTCGTAAACAGTTGTTTTCCTGTATAAATGAAAAGCAAGCTTTATTTCTGGATTATTTAATTAAAACGCAAGCTACAGTTAAATGAGAAAAATAGTTTGCATGTCACTTTACCTGACTAATCAAATCAAATCTTCCAAAAAGTTCATTTAAAAGACGGACTAGTTCATGAGGGGAAGTTTGAGCCGATAAAGCTGTAAAGCCTACTATGTCAGCGAATACAATGGACACATTTTCATGCTTTTCAATGTAAATCTTATGAAACTGTCCAGCTACAGGGGATACAATGTCAACCTTCATTTGGTGAGCCAAGTGTGCTGGCAAAACAGAAAGTAGCAGTCGCTCTGTAAATCAAAAAATGCATAGTAAACATTATACTGTAAATTGAGATAGTCTTTAATGCTGTTTCGAACAGAACACCTAGTACTATGAAGACAGATTTGTTTACCTAATTTATCATTTTCATCATGAGCAGCCAAGCGAGCCTGAATGGATTGGCGGGTATCCAAAAATGCTCGCCGTGTGGCACCTTCAGTTTTTCTGTGGATCCAAAATCCAGCACACGCAACAATCCCCCAAGTTACAGTATTTCCAATGAGCTCAGATTCAATTAGATATCTGAATTCATTAGCAAATAGGACAGAGCACACAAAGTGGCCACTAGTTAGAAAAATTGTCAAGCAAACAGCTAGCCACAGAGGGATTTCCAAAGATACGAATGCTACAAACGCAACATATGCAATTGTCCAGGAACCTTCTGCTGCAACCATTGCCACGCCTGAAATACAACAATTTATGTACAAATAAATCAGAACAGAATTTAAAAAGTTACTAATAATTATTCTTTTTCTTTCTTGCTATATCTATGCTAGTCTATGCATGCATTTAAAATTACCAGAGCGTTCGGGGATCGGAGCTGGGATAGTGATGACACAGAAAAGAATCGCTGAAAGGACCCATGAGTATGTCAGGATCCATTCTTTTCCAAATACTCGCTGAAGTATCCATAGTCCAAAAAGGGTGACAGCATTCAAGAACAAGGCTAGGGTTTCTACTGAAAATCGGAAGTATGACAAGGCCAAGAGGGCATTTCCGAAAGCGAAAATGAGGAACGTCGATCGGTTCTGAACTTTAGCGGAATACCGCTGGAACAAGCATTCCAACTCTGTGTTTTCAAAACGCTCGCTCCATCTCCAGCCCCTTTCGATGGTTTTCACACGGTGGTCCATCCTGCATTATAGCATCATTGGCTCAAACTAAAGCAAGGAAGCAGCTCTTCAGCAGTTGACGACAATAACTCGAGCTGAGAGAGCACAGTCTAATTTCGTTGGATAATGATTTCTACAGGATTGTCACAAAACATCACTTCAACTTGTGATAAGTGGCAGTTGGCAGTGTTCATATTTATCTCACTGCACATCTAATTGACTCGCATAACGCGACAATCAGTTTATCTCGAGGAGAAACCTATGTCCTTCCACAACCTTTATTTAATTGTCAGTTGTTATTTTGAGATGTTCATGTTCATTCATTTCAGTTGTACTTATAGCTGCCAGGCAAGTTTGAGGGCGTGAGTTTCGACTTGACTTCCAAATGCGAAATCATGAGCTTTGAGCAATGATTGAGGCCTGTAAAAAATAGTCAATGAGTAATTTATAAATATTAATCTACTTTATTAAAAAGTATCTCTTTTTCCCAAAGATAAGTTAACCAAACTCCTGGATACAATCGGCAGTAAAAAAATGCTTGGATAATAAATTGTGAAAGACTCGTTACCTCAGTCCCATCAGTAACAAAATGTTAGTTTTATGACAGAATCATACTATCAGGAAAAAGACATACTACTAAATTAGCATTTACTAATTGACATTTAATCAGCACAAGTGTAAAATCCTGCCTACTACAAAACTTTACATAAACTAGCAGGCATCCGCAACTTTTAGTAACATAAAATGCTAATCCTGATATGGCACGTAAACACAACAAACGGAAAGTGCAACTAAATCGTACTGATAATTCCTTCCCAAAATCAATATATCCGTTCAATACACAAACACGCACACCAAAATAAATAATCTCAAAATACAACAACTTACAACATTCCTTGCCGTCAGGATAATGACTGACACTATATTGCGAATGACAGTTGGACACAAATTGAAGTTTATTGCTTTGTTATTCTTAACCCTAATTACACTACACACTAACTAACTCCCAGTAACAACTACCACTTTCAATTGTTCATAATGACATCACCGTCTCGCACAAAGAGATCAACATCTATAAAAAAAAGTCTTCTTCTTCAAACTGATCCTAAAACTCGCCTGTATTTTTTTGCCTCTGTGTGAAACGAAGAACAGAGGGTGAGTTGAGTGCACTATAACAACTTATAACAACAGAACAGAAATGCTTTTGCTCTGAACTTTAAACACTTTTCTTGTTCCCTATCTTCTATGCATGTCATGTAATGCAACAGCAGAACATAGCAGCCTATGTGCTTGTTAGTTCAGTACAAAACTTCTTGTATGTTTGACTTGAGACTTTTATAGGTACCAAAACTCCACCATAGTACACTGACATACTACTAACTAACTAACTAGCTACGGGCTGATACGCTACTTCAAATAAAGCATTTTTAGCCTGCGTTTTATGCATGTGGCTCCCTGGCTCCTATGTCTATGTGTGGGTCTCTTTCAAAAGCTATATAAAGCCAAAGAAGAGCACACAGCAGATGCCGACTACGAACTTACATGGTGCTCCCGAAACACATGCACTAACTAACTATAACTAGCTGTAAAGTCTTTGGTACGAATTTTCACACATGTTGTAAGTTCTTAAGCTATCCTTGTGTAAGAATTTTTCGCACTTTGGATTGTTGTTGTTAGTATTTTGGAAATATTTTTAATTTTTTATTCAAGGTTTTATATATTTTTGTATGCATGAAACCCGGTGGATATTTAGTCCACATAATTTACGGTATAAAATGGCGAAGGTAGTAAATATGCGTAAATTTTAGCGATTTCATTAATAACTCTATTTTTCATATTTTTCTTACAATGCACTGCGTCTTAGGATTCTTATTTTGTTGCTAAAGGAAAAAATGTGCATATGTTATCATTGTTTATGAAAAAAATTTGAATGTAAATAAACAATAATCGATTTTTAACTATATGACATCATTTAGGAAGAAGAACGCAATTACTACACTAAATTTTTTAAAATAAGGATAAGCAGCAATTAAAGCAACACCACAAGCAATTAAAAACTTCACACTACCACAATCCTGGGGCGTGAAGTTAAATGTCAAAAAAGCTTATGCAGGCTAGCCCACACTCCTGCACCTACTACTGTAAACACTGAAACAAGTACATTTCATAGCTTCAACAACTGTAAAAGGCAGGCAACCAGAAGATCAATAGGGCGGTAGTAGTATAAACTCGAGATCTGTGTGGCTTAGAACATGCGTGTAAACTGCTCATAGTCATTCATTCAAGTTTGTAAAAAAAAAAAGGATTTGAAATGATAATTTCCGTCTTACTTGTTCCAAATTGCCCAATCTTAACTGATGAGCACTGCTATTACTGGTTATTTGATGACTACAAGAACAGAGACATGAGCCATATGCATATTTTAAGAAATTTTTGCAGAGACCTTCATGTCTTTCATGATTGCTAAGACCGAACCAGTTTTTTGGCATCATGTAGTCATCATGAGACTGTCACTATGCTTTGTAAATCCTTGAGTAAATCCGTATAGTCAGTAGTCAGTTGATAGTTAGTTAGAGTTAGAAACGCTATAAACAATTGACGAGCAAAGCTTATTACAAAGAACTCATAGGGCTTCCACTTGAGCAAGCACTATAAGCCTTCCTCAACTTTTCTTTACCCTATTATGCATACGTAATGAGTTTTATTAGTGTGAAAAATGCTGTGCCAATATAAATGTGATGAGATTCAGTGGCGTTACATGATATTTCCATATTTTTGAATATGTCCAATCATAGTTCCAATATATTTTTAGAATTTCCATTAATTTCATATTGTGGTTCACTTGGCATTAATGAGATATTTTGTATGTTTGGATGCCAAATTTTATCTGAATATAAGTTGTGTATGATTGAAGAAATACTAAAATTGGCTAAACTTGGCTTTTTACGGTATCGATTTGGCTGCCTTACATGTGTGAAAGGGCTGTCACGTAGCCTTCACACGGGTTCCCTATTCAGTAATATTTACAACACGTTTTCAACTGCCATATTTGTATATATGTATATTTTCTTTCTTTCAATGTGAGTAAGTTATTTTTTCGGTTGATTCACTATTTTTCCTGTATTGCTTACTTATTCACATATTATGCCGGCTGACAAAAACGTGTGGCATGAAAAAACTGCTGTGCCAGTGTACACACAGAAATGCCAGTTGCATTCTAATGCAATCACAACGTGATTTTTGAAATTTCCAGTACGCATATTATGCATGCATGGAGTCAGACCATATGCCATGCACATGATTCATGCAGTATTCATGCAAAATGATTTTGGGATAAACTTAGGAATGTGATTAAACTGGAGCTTTATCAAATTATCGCCATTAGTACTCATTGAAAGCATTATTTCCCATTCCGTGTTTAGTCTCATGTCTTTTTTTACAGCCCCATTGTTATTTCTGCTTATTATTATGAGAGTACCTGCAATTACGAGATAAGTTTTATGTCTTTTACTTTGAAGAAATGCAGAATGCATTTGGGAGTTTATTATGCATTATCACACTATTTATTCATTATACTGGGAGTGTAAAAGTGATAAAAATCCCAGTATTGACATTGCATGCACTAACACACACGCTCTAGGGAATTTTGGTTTTCAATATGTCAAGTCATAAAACAACTTGCTTGCAGCAGCTAACGGGGCTAAATCGCTGTTGAAGCAGATTTTGAGCGTTTAGTGGAAATAGCTTTCTCTTGTTTTCTCACTATGACTGTTTTCTGAAGCTCAATCCTTATGGCCAAACCAATTTAATATCCTATCCTTCATTGCAACAGTGTTGCAAAAATATCTTTTGAAATATTTGGTATTATAGAAAAGCAATCTTTCATCAAACTCGCATTTACTCATTTCCCTTCCTTGAGATATGAGCTGCTATCATAATGTGTTAGTCTGTTTGTGAAGAAAAGTTTGCACTATGATGAAGATTTAAAGTGAAACTTTCTTCACAAGTTAAAGCAATGGGGACCCAAGTTCAGCATTCAATTCTATTGGCGGCAGTCATATTAATGACTTTGTGCATTAGCACAGCCACCGCATCTGGATGTGAGACTCTTCCTTCAACTATCCACATTATAAAAGGTAAATAAATTAATTGGTAACTTACTTTGTTCATGGTTCCATTTGGTTTCTTGCAAGCAATGTCTGTTTGCGCGTACGGAGCATAAACTCTACCTTATACTCACATTTTGCTGTTCATTAAGAAATACATGGAGAAGGAGGACAATTGGAGCGTACATGTGAGGGAGAAGTGGCTGTGAGCAAATGTGAGGGCGCTTGCCTTTCCAAAGTTCGGCCGTCTGCAATCACCCACACGGGATTTATAAAGGTAGATAATTATGACAGATTAAAGTGCATTCAAAATTATATGTTGTTTCATTTGCTAACTAAGAAATTATGCCTGGGGAATCATGAAAAAAATATGTTTTTATTGATAGAAAGTTCAGAAAAAACTATCACTACATAATTTTACGTAAAACTTAAAAAGCAACGCCAAATGGTCTTAAAATTTCCCGGTCCTTATATCCATGAACCGCACTGTATACACTTTGCTACACTATGATATTATAGCGTAACCAAGTATGATATCTCCCAATTATACGTTTCTCTTTCCCCAGGCCATGTTAAATTACTTTTGCCCCTATGCTTTCACCCAACTTTACCTACCTACCTACATAACCTTAGATTAGAATCATTATTGGGTTCCAGTTAGTATGATTAACTAGAAAAAGCAAAGAAAAACTTTCCTTCTATTATCTTTTCAGGATTGCCAATGTTGCCGTGAAACAACACTTCGAACGAGGGAAGTGGTTCTCCCCAAATGTTACGATGCAGATGGAAATGCTGTGAACGGGGAGCATGGGAACTATTCCATCAAGCTGCGAGAACCTGCTGAATGCAGGTGCTATCGTTGTGGAGAGTCTATGAGTTCCCAATAATGAAATATTTTCCCGAAAAATTATCCTCCGGTCTTTTGAGCTATACAATAGTCACTAACTTGGTACGTGTGTGAATGGGAAGGGCATAATACTATTATTACTCCGTGGCATTCTTATTCTTAACAATTATATGCAAACACTTGCTGTAGCTCTATAATACACTGTAGTTTACTAGTCATACGTACATAATAAACGGGGCACTGTGCAAAAATTAGTACACAGAGTTGGTAAAATAACGGCACACAGCAGCATTTAAGTTCCTGTCTATTTTATTTGCATGAAAAGAGAAAGCAGTTGTGCTACGTCTAAGGAAATTATGTTTTGAACACTGTCAGTGGTTGTATTTGATTTATATGTCAGTAAGTAAGCAGTGGAGAGTTGGTTTTGCCATTATAAAGTGGTATAAGTGGCTCCAAAGATGCTTATAGGCTTTGAAATTTGCGGTTTTGACAATCACATCACGTTCCTCCGTTGTAGAATCCTAAACGGTTTGATGTTGACTCAAACTTGTTCTTGTTCTTTATGCCACGTTGTTGTCCACAGTTGTCTCCAGTTTCATCCCCTCTGGGTTTCACTTGAACTTCGGGAAATGGATACATGCCTGCATCGTAGTCCCATTTCTGTGCAATACAGACATGGGAGTCAGGAAATTGCTATTTTAATTGCCTGGTTTACGTTCCCGTGCACATATTATCTAACTTACTTACTATAAATAGAGATGAAAAACATTTTTTTTTCCATTTCAAACTACAGCAATATAATTAAAGAAAACAAGATTTGCCTGTCCTTTCGTAAAGTTTACCCAATAATTGTTCAATTTGAATCTAAGAAGTGCTAAAAGTATTTGAGTGAGTACACTACAATTTTTATTTATGAAATATCAAAAAATCTAACCTTCATAGCTTGACGCATTGGTAAAGTGCTGCGACCTTTCTCACTCCAATCCTCCATACATTCATTTGCATACTGCTTCATTTGGCACATTTCCTCTTCATACTCTCGTTTCATTTTCCAGCTCCAGACATCATCCATCTGCTTGGATTTGCGTTCACGGCAAGTCTTTTCTGCCTGGAATCATTATTTGAACACGGTCAAACAGTAGATAGTTACATGCGATAACAAAAAGCACGAAAAATACTGCTACAACACAATTTTGCATAATCTACTGTTGATGCTGATATAACTGAAAAAATAGAACAATAATAAGTACACAACGCCTTTTTATCGGCTAATAATCCGTCAAAAAACTTACCGCTTGAGCTATATTGTATAAACTGATCTGTTCGGCTCTTTTTCTTCTGTCATTTTTGCGATCACATTCTTGATTATAATTCTCCATTTCCATTAAACGCTCACGCGCCCATTCTCTTGAAGCATCCATCTGCATTTGTTTACATTTTTCCTGACTGCAAGGAAAAAAAATCGAGTCGGCAGACTGCAAATAAACTTTTGCTAACACAATACATTTTTTATAATGTTTCTTTTTGCTGTCAACAACATAGCTGAGTACACAAATCAAAAAAAAAGTTGGGGAAATCATAACCCTAATTCATACTAGCTGAACAAAAGTTTTTTCTCCTCTCAAATTGATTACAATCTTTGCGTTCAGAAGTTACCATATTTAGTGTTATGGCTAAAACTTTCTCTTACTTTTTCCTTTTGCAGAAATCCTCGATAGTTTTCTCTAATTTTTTGTCTCTACAGGATTTTTGCTCTTCCATTTTAGCCGTCCATTCTTGGTGCCTGGAATTTCAATGAAAGTGTTCAAAGTCTGCAGATGACAGTTGTGGGATAATAGAAACTATACGTAGTTTTACTAATTGCTGTACAAACTAGAAATGTTTGAAAAATTCCGCACACTTTGAGTTTTTTTCACTAACCATACTTCCTTCAGCATATTGTAATCCCCAGAAATTTCCTCTTGTTTCTTTTTCATGCGAAGTAAGGCTTGAGCAGCTTTCTCCGATTTGGCTATATTATAGGCAACTTTATCGGCAATGAGCTGAAAATTAAATTTCTTGGCATGTCATAATTTTCTAATGCTAATTAAAACCAATCAATTTTGTTTCATCTTACTTGCTTCTCTTTTGCAATTCGAATGGCATCAACTTTTCGCTTGTATTTGTCAAATTCACTAGCTTGTCGTTCAATTTCATTCTCATACGACTCAATGTAAGCATCAGAAGCCAATGCATCAGCAATTTCATTGAAATGCTCTGCCTGTCTCTCACGTTGCTCCCTTTGTTTCTATTATAATTCATTGTATTGCCTGGTTTTTGCATTCATTTTGATCATCAAAAGCCATTAGATTTTATTTTTTTGTGTTCTTACACTTGTATCATCACAATCCTTGACGGCTATATACTTTTTATAGCTTTCTGGCAATGGAGGTTTACCTTCCGCTGCAATTTTTTGCACACACAATAAAGCACTGTTCAATTCTTGCTCATGACATTTTCTTCGTTGCTCGATATTCTCGCATAGTTTCACAAGTCTGAAATCAAATTTTAAATTTTGAAAACTATTTCGGTGGATAATCTAGGCTAAAAATTGCAAATAAATAAAAAGTTGGAAGCAGCTTCTGTGAGTTAGCAAACTAACTTTTCATTTGGAGGTCTCTCTTTCTTCTCGTTCTTTGAATATTCCTCTCGATTGTCCTGCAATACCATTTTCTTCATACAATTGTCATTCCAATAGGGTTTATTTTTGCTTTCATCTTCGTCATTTTTCCCTTTAACTTTAGCATCTTCGATTTCTTTCATCATCTACAGTACAAAATTCAGTTTCCACTGTATAAGCCATAGTTGCTGCGTTGGCAGGGCTCAACTGCATCATTATTACTAACTTTCACCTAGCTTGCAAAACATGGCAAATAATGCTTAGTTTTGGTTTAGGAACCAGTCAACGTACAATGTTCCAGCATAGCAGCCGTATAAATAATGCTTAGGGAGTGGACAATGGAAGCAAAAGCCAAGGCTATTATAAAAGTTACTACCCTCATAAAGATTATAGGTTGCCAAAACTGTTCACAGGACATACAAAAGGCCATAAATTTTGGTCACCTTAGAGTAAGCCATGGCAGCATGGAAATCACGAATCAGACCTTTTCTGTACAACATGAGCTTATTAGCACGTGCAATTTGCTCTTGTGAAGTCTTTTCGTCATCTGCTCTCATTTCAGCTAAAAGTTGCTCCGTGTCCTCTTTTTCACGTTGCTCTTTTTCCCTCTCCTGTTTTCGCTTCTTCTCCAGCAAACTCTGTGGACACAAAAAAACCAATAGGTCATATAATCTGTCAGTCCTACTACTATACATAGTAGTATGTCCTCGTCATGCCAGTAAAAGTAAACATAAAATGTTTATTGACTATAATGCTGTAGGCCTTTTGCAAAAAAGGGAATTCACAATGGACTACAGTTGGGTGAGCAGATGCTTGAAAAATTTAACAAAAAACACAGAATTATTTTTAAAATTCGACATGCATATAACTGATGTCTCGTAAATACAATTCTTTCAGTCATAGCATAGATTCGTGTGGAAATAATCGACATTTTTTTACACCGATATGATAAGATTTCAAATTTTTTTTCATTTCCATACATACTATATACATACACAGAACACGCTAATAGAATACTCCACCCACAGTAAGTTTTTTTACTCATTTTCTAGATATACGAAAAACTGAATAAGTACATGACATGCATGATTTACCAACGTGTACGCGCATACTGTACATTGAATGTGATCATGAACTTTTACAGGACCAATTTACGGTCGGAATAATAGAGAAAGGGTTTTGATGTAATCCTGACATGCAGTGCAAAACGATATTATATCTCTGCTGTACTACAGTGAAGCAAATGCATACAAGCCGTGTTGTGTGGACTATTAACTGGAACGCACTTGTACAATGGACATTTGGGACTGTGGAAATACTGTTCAGCGTCATTCTGTTTCCGCCTAATGGAAAATTCTTGCACAGGGGAGAGTGCAAAAACGATATGTGTACTCATGAGTGAAATTGATCTTTATGCAAGGGAAGCGATCTTTTCATCATATTACATTCAACGGCCTTATTGTTTGCCGTAAACCATTTTTTTCACCCTTTTTTGCTGTCAAGCACAAAAGAAAATAAGTTCAGCATAGCAAAATATCATGAATTTTAAATACACTTTTGAACTTTTAAATACATAGATGAGAACTACTGAACTATACAGCACAAATATAGACCTTTTAATAAAACGGAAAAGCTCTCTGAACTGAAACTTTAAACATTACTTAGGTTTCATAGGCGTCATGGGCCCGATGGGGAATCATCATAAGCCCATCTTTCGCCAGCAGAACGCAATGCATCTTTATGAGATCTCATATTTGTTTGAATTGTTCATATGCATTGAAATATTAGCAATACATGCACAGAACGTATCAAATCCTCCATATAGCCTCAATCTTCGATTCATACCGTTTAGACTATTTAAATTCTACATTTCCAAAGATGCGTAGCAATTTTCGTAGATGGCGCTAAAGCTCACAAACACTACTCTCCCTTGCACACAAATACTCCAGTGTAAATTCTTATCTTTGGCATTCTGCATATTGATTGAAATGTAACAAGATAAACAATTTTAAACTGAAATACACTCTCCAATTAGAAAACGGCAGTACATCGAAACACCAAAATTTTGTTCTCATACCTCCACAGTATAATTCCATTGTGAATGCCTGCACCTTGATCGTAGTCTTTGGCATTCCTTCTCCCTCAAATTCGCCTCACATTCTTCTTTTTTCCTCTCTCTTTCTGACAACTTCCAATGCATGCGATTCAACTCAGATTCAGGCATCATGAGTGGAGGCAAAGGCCTTCTGTGACAAGTTCTGGCCAAAGGTCTCCTAACTTGATCATTGATTGCCTCGTTTTCTACACATTGTCTCCAAGGTCTTTGAGGTCCTCGAACTGGACATTTCACACTCGGTATTTTCAACACGGGCTGATTTTTTTGCATTTTGGATGGGTCCAGCTCCACATGCATTTGAGCATCGGGACAAAGTGGATGATTCAAATGGATCGTTCGAACCCCATCCCCTGCTGGTTTGATCACGGTCACATTTTGTGGTACAATCCTATCAGGGATTTTGCTCAAAGATTCCTCCAATGTGGGTGCGGGTGCAGAAGGTGTGTACGTAGGTTGTGGTTGGGGTGGCCAATCCATTTCTATCGGTTTGGAACAGTCGAGCACCATCTGCGGAGCTTCGTGCAAATCTATTATAGTCGCTTGAGCTGGGGATACTGATTCGCATCGTATGCTCGGTTTTTGAGTTGGACTTTTTTGCAATTCTGGGGGGTATTGGAGCACAAGGGGTTCGGAAAATTTTTTCGTCACTGGTGGTGTTTGAGATACCTGAATAAAAATATGATTATGAATTAGGAATTGAGTTCTCTCTTGCTATGATTTTATTAATGAATTTCGGTTTTTAGCTTGAAATCGATAGAGATAAATAAATATTTAGTTTTACCTGGCATTCATCGCCACCACCGTTATTATTCATGGTAGTCATTGTTATCACGTTCGAAAAATAGGTAGGTCCAAAATTATGATGGAGAGCAATGCATGAGATTAGATATTTGTGTCTGGAACATGGATTTAAATAATATTGGATTTTGAGTAGTTGTGAAACAATAAATTAATGTTTCACCCCATTTTAAATTGCAATGGCTGCCCTACAGTAACTTGAGTTTGTTGATTTTTGGAAACCAGTGGTGATTTGGTATTGTTGCTATGAAGTTGGGAATATCGATCAAACACTGTAGATGGCAGTGGCGCATAAAAAGTACGAAGGAATGTTACCTTTGTTTGGAAATTGAACCGGCATCTGATTTCATTGCAGGACTTCAGCGTTATAAGCAGCATTCTCACAATAAATAGTGTACGTATTTTTGAGCGCATAACAGGCGATTTAACGTCTTGCCGACTTAAAAAATTTTTAACAAGTATTTAAGATTTTCTTTTTAAAGTACAGTAAATCTAATTATTGTAAATCATTCAATTAGCGAGCACGTACTCTAATATAATCCATTAAAAGCACCAATGAAGCGTGATCACTGAAAAGAATGTCAATACAAATGTCATCAACCGCAATTCTTTTAATCTTTCTCTTTTATTGACTGAATGAATTTCCCACATGAATAGATGAATCTACTCTTTTGTTTGAACCCAACTGGTCTATTCATTTGATCAATGCTAGTACCTATATTCAGCATTTATTATTTATTTGTGTCCCGCTCGTCTCTTTGTTCACTAAATGATGATGATGGCAGCCTACGAGGATTGCGACAAGCCATCAGTTTCACTTTATTAACATCATGTGTGTGTTTATCTAATAGTCATTGTTCTCATTCCAATCTACCAACAATGAACAAAAGGAACGCACCGCTTGAAAATCAAACTACCTCCAGCCGTGTTTTAAACTTGTATAGAGCCCGTTTCCATTCATCATTTGGGATTCATTATATTGGAGTCGATTGTCTTGGCAGAATGTCACAATGGATGAAATATTTGGTTCGTGCGCTCTGTCATAGTGTATCAGTGGGATCAGTTTTGAATAGTTCCATGTGTGCAACGGTTGATGTGATTTCATTAGCTCCTATTGTTAGAAAAAGTTCTTGCAAATGTAGGGTGCAAATATACATTCCTGCAATATTTTGCATTGACCAAAGATCGTATATTTATCTCACACATTGAATCTTTAACATTTTTTTGGATTTGTGGATTCAAAAAAGTAGATAATACGAAGAGTTTGGAATCATTAGTATATTTAAATTGACAAAAAAACTGACGGCATTGTAAACAATTTAGCACGGACAGGATCTTTTGAATCGACATTATTCTTGTACTCTGTATAGACGTTTAATGATCTCAAAAGGAGCCACAAGCTAAGCCGACATGTTTTCACATGTGGGTCCATTGTCAACTAATGAATCGATCCTGATTCTGATGCGAACAACAAATTGAATAGCTAGGAATTTTTTCAAAGGTACAACGAGTGGCAATATAACAACTTTTCTTTGGCGCAAGTTAAGTGAGTAAATTAAATGCTACCATCGAGAGTAAAGGTGGATGATCAGAGGGCGAGGCGAGGATGGAGGGCAGAAATAATATTTTTAAAGGCATACGGCACATGCTAACCAAATATAAATGAGAAAAAAAGAATTCAATTCTTGTGTACCGCAAATCCATCCGGTGATAATAATGGGTCACGTACGTAAATAGGCATACATAAGGAGGCAGCAGCACACCATATTTGTATTGAAATGATTCGGCTCCACTTTAAGTAGGGAGGTGGTACTGGGATGAAATAGAAAATAAAATCTTTTATTAAATCTCCTGACTAAACTATCAAGATTTTTTGCAGTATTTTTTGTGTTCCCAAAAAGAGCCCTAGAGGATGGTTAAACACAAAGAACAGTTTGTCAAATTGAAATTATAGATTTGTTTTTTTTACATTTCGTGTGAAGTAGCTATATACATTCAACGCTTTGCTAAGTAAAAGGGAGGATTCTTGTGTGAAGGTTTTTATTTTCGCTTTAAGGGCATCTCTAATAATATAATGAGAAGAATACACCTTGTTTGTGGCAAAGTCGCGGTCTTCTTTGAGAGTTAAAATTTGTACCCATCTCTTCCATCCTACATCATTGTGTTTGATTCACAATAAATTGTGCTCGCTGCTTGTTGTTAAGTTTTTTTTCTTACAAAACTCACTCTATGATCCAATTCCGTATTCTGATCACCTGGAAAGCCAAAAGCAGCAGCACACACTAGATTCTTTGCTCAGCTTTACGTCTACTTCATGCTTGGGAGACGAAACTAAAAACATTTCTTACACAAATAAGGATTTATTTATATGCGCGGACATCTTTTCAAAGTAAAAATGTAAATGCAATAAACTTGGGCATCCTGTTGGGTTACAATGTTATGCAGGAAAATAAAGCATTTGTTAGCAGCAAACAAAGCTTTGCGGGGAAGCATTTCTTAGAAATATTTTTACTAATACGTATAACTTTGGAATAATCTTTCATCTGGAAATTCAGTCTCCAGTCAGTACATTTATTACGGCCAATATTTACAGCCATTGATTTTCAAGTAAAAATTATAAATCAAACTGAAATTGTGCACTTGAATGCTATATAGCAATAGTACTGTTACTATGAATCTTTATCACTTATGAAACTATAGTCTTAAGTTCAAAAAACTGTTTCTAATCTGAATTCCACAAAAATTCACCAAAAAATAATTAGTTATCATAATAAACCCTGTGCCGGGCTAAAAAGTATATGCTAATTAGCCTTCTACACATGATAAAGTGCAAAAAAATGAGCGAAATGCATCAGGAGTAACCAAAAAACAGCAAAAACAAGACGGTTAAAATTAAAATGCTATAGCATGGCCATTTAGTTAGTGTCATGCACCCAATATGCTTTCATAGCACCCACTTACGTTCACATCTTAATATGTATGCATGTAGTTAACTAGTGTGTATGCGTAACTCAACTCTTATAACTAACTAAACTACACCTGAATGAGTGAGGAGTAACAAAAAGAGCATGATGAGGAGCTATTGACAGGTAATTACACACTACTAGGTAATTACTGCTGACATTATGAATTAAGTGTAAAACCTCTTTGTGGACCACCAATGCTGCATTACTGGCCTAAAGCAAATATTGCTTTCACTGGCAACTGGTTAAGACAAATGCCACTAGCTCGTTAGTTAGTTAGTTAGTTACTATGCATGCTCATGTTAAATGTATGAAAAAAAGAGTGGGAGCCGTAACATAAACAACAGTAACAATAATGATAGTGATTACGAATATGCATGAAGAAGGCAAACTTGAAAAATGTATGCATATAATATACATGTAGGCATAAGCAAGTTTTTAATAGTTTCTATTGACTTGTTGTAGATACTTATCAATAAAATGACTTGATCAGTTTTTCAGCTTGCATGTCGAAAATTGGGAATGCAAGTCTAAATATGTATTGTGTCGACAATATTTTGTTTGTATATTTACGTGTGCGGCCACCAGGTGTTGATATATGAGATTCCAAATGCTCAGTTGTGCTGAGAAAATTAATGAATCAAAAGTGGAGACATGCAATCATTCAATTGTGATGCCTATACTTGTTAAAATAGTTTATAGTTAGCTAAAATAGCTTATATAGATATAGTATGTTGGATTCAGATCCAGATGATCTATCACTCACTAACTATTGACTAGATGCAGTAATTTTTCTTCCTATAATTAAATAAAAATGACATTCTCTATGGCTAAGCTCCTATGGAGCTACAATGATCTACAGTACTGACTAACTGATATACATACTTGCTATGGAATATGAGTTTACATGACTAAATCAAACAATGCCAAATGGTTCACTGCATGTATTCTTCCAAAGTTAAACTACGAGAGATGGTTTCCAGATTTTTTTACTGTGTACACTCATCATTTAAATTCCAATTTCCAATTCACTCTATGTGCTCACATCATATGGAGTAATCGAAAATGTTTTCCCTGTTTCAATTCCAGGATCATCATTATTCAAGTCAAGGGATACTGCATATTGGCTGCATTCACATTTCATTCTTATGCATACACCGTAAAATCGTTTTGAAAATACGCCAGTTTTCAAATTAGCGTAAGGTGCATTACATTTTGTAGGTAAATTTTTGGAACCAAATTTTGATCCTGTTATTTGTTCTATAATATCGTTTCATCGCAGATGAGAGAGTTTTAACAGCAATGCATAATATTTGGGAACTAAATCTTACGAACGGGATCTAATCTTGTACAAAACTTTTAAAACAAACTCAAAGCCATCCCTGAGTCAGTGTTTATTTCTCGTTGTGACCCCCTATGGATTTCTGGTGGATCCGGATGTCCAAGTGAGCTACAGCTCCACTACATTACATAGAGCATAGCATCTTGAGCTGCTCACAGTTAAAAATTGAACAATAATGGTTAACCCTGAACATTTTGTTGCCTACTTATCATTTGACTGTGTATGACCCTTTCTTAACTCACGGCAGCTACAACTAACAAACTACTTACTTACTAGCTATAGCTATCTTATAGAAGGGAACTACTGCTGAGAAAATGTGTTCCCTATATTGAGAACAGAGATGCAAAGACAGATTCCAAATCCTGAGTCAATCTCTAAGGGGTCCACAGGCAAAGCCCATCTGCGTGTCTCCAACAAATATAATATTTTACTCACTCATGTACATGTGTACAAATCTTTGACTTTTGTCCTCCATAATTCTTTGAGATTAAAAAACATGACATTTTTTTACCAGACACTCTACGAGTCTCGTCAGTATTTCAAAAATAGTCACAGCATTGATAGAATCTAGTTTAGCTTTTAACTAACCCTTGCACTAGAAATTCATTTTCCGTCTGCTACGTAAAACTAACTAACATTTAATGTAGCGAAACTTTTATCATCAATCAATTACATTTAATACATGTTATTTAGAAGCCGACAAAAGTGTATTAAAATACTGCCCGGTCACTGCCTTTATATGACATTTGCTAATTTCTCAGTATCGCTATAGATTCATAAAGTTACCATCAGCCATCAGCATACTAACTACCATACGCATACTCTTGCAGCTCCAGTATTGTGAAAAAATCTTTAACCTATCGTACTAACTAACTAACTTACTTACGGGCTATCCATCTAACCTTAGATTGTAGTATGCATGCATACAGTGCACATGGCTATTGAGTGCGAAGCTTCTAACTAACTAACTAACTTGTCTATGTTCAGCTGCACTTTTTGGTACCTTGTATTGTATACAGCTTCCTTGCATACGAGAAAATCTACTTCACTAACTTGAAATGGTGAGGTTTGACTGTGTGTACTTATTCACTTGACTGCAGCAAAGTTGAATCAGTTGACCGAACCGTTTCAACGAGAAAAGAAGTCTGTGAAGTTAACTTTTTTGTCAATTCCAGCCACGTGCCTAGACATTAAAGAAATCAAGATTGATAAAATTGCGTGGTTTTTATTAATTATATAGTAATAGTTGACGATGCAATGAATAAAAAATTTTAACGACAACGAAGTAGTGAGAAAAACTAGATTGTGAAATTTTATATTATACATTGTGGAGTGGATGAAAATTAGACAGTTGGTGAAAGTGATATCATGTGTTTTTAATACGGACAGTTTTGAACTTGTATAGTTGTCAAAATGGGTGGACTGAATTGGACCAGTGTCACCGTAATTGGATTCGTGTTATTGATGTGTAGTCCACCTTTATTTGCTCAAGGTAAGTTTTTTGTTGGTTTGTTGATGAAATCAATTTTTCGTTTATAGTTTTTTCATGCGTTTCTTATTTTGTGTTTGATGGATATTATTTTGGGATTCAGAGACATTTTTTTAATACAATCTTTGTAAGTCTTTAAGAAAGTGAAAAATAGTAGATTTTCTTATGCATATGTTAAAAGCTGCAGCTAGTACTAGAACTAGTGGTATGAACCTGAAAAGTTGAAATTGGATATTTTAAATGGAAATCTTGAAGAGTATCAGTAGGAGGTCCATTCCTTGTTTTCAGTGCATGTCCCTTCCTGAATTTCAAATCATAGGAGAACCATTTGCCTCTCTCATGATTCCTGAATAAATGGTTAAATTTTAGTTAGTGCACTGTGTTCAATGTTCAAACCTTGTTGCTTCAAACTCTATAATGTGAGTATGAACTCATAAAATGCCGGGAAGACAAAATATTTCCTTCCTACCATCTAACTAACTAAGAACAAAGCCTATTACTCTACTGCATTTGTAAAATAACAAATTAACCATAAATATTTCCCATTTTGCAGAACCCAGTTGCTGTGAAAAAACTAAAGGATCTTGCCACGGAGCCTGTAAACAGGTAAAAATTCGCAATCTTTCTTATTGTCGCCATTAACCATATAAAGTGAAGCTAAAAACAATTTTTCTTCAGTCAAAAATCAATTTGCACAACCCAGTGACTTATGTGCACTAAAATACACCATAAACCATACAAAAACATGCTTGTAATATACATCAGTCTGGTCACTGTAGCAGAAAATTGCACTGGTACACCTATAGGTAGGTAGTAAAGCAAATGTTTGACTTGTGCCCACCCAAAACGGAGTCGAATGATTTTACGTTTACAACAGTACCATAAAAATGCCACTCATTCTACAGTTAAATTCAAAACGCCATACTGTGCGTCCAGTAGTAAATCTTGTATGCTCTAGTACAATACACATGGACCAGAAAACTATAACTTTCCCTAAATTTTATTCCCTTGTAACTTGCATGCCTAGTTAGTTAGTTTGTAACTAACTAACTAACCAACTAACTGACATGATCGTTAAATTTTTTGCACCATTTCCATACTACATGTCTACAAATCCTGTCTTAAACTCCATTGAACTATAAAATAGCAACTGAAAATGCTCCCTCATGTATTGGGGAAAAGGAGCACTAATAATTGTATTAGCTGCGGTTCAGAGAATCTATTAACCACAGCTTTACCAATCGCTATCCTATATCCCATTGTCATTATTTACTGGAACTGATCTTGAACAATGATTATTCCTTGGATTGTCGCCATCAGAATAAGCATCTTTCACAATACGATTACCTAGCCATGTGGCATTCAAGTTATATAGTTAAGTGTGTCACTCAAAATGCTAGAGCACATGCTGGTAGGTAACTAACTAACTAACTAAACAGAATCTACTATGGCTAAAGATCATACAGGCTGTGTCACACGGTCATTTAAGAAAAAGAAAGGACCCCTTTGTTTGGAAATAATGGACGTTTTTATGGTTTGGTGGCAAAGTGAATGGACCGAGGTGTCACACAGGATTGACTAGGGTTGTACTCCATATAGCCATTTGGGAAAGGAACCAATTGTTTCCAGTATCTTAAATTTCCCTCGTATGTAAGGTTAAAGTACTACAAGTACATTTCAAACCAGTTGGGTTGACATTATGGTTCAAAAAGTAACCTTTTTTTTTCGAGTTCTCCAAAACACTTGGAAAAAAGAACAACAACAACACTCGCTACAAGTAGTGTAGTAGGTTGATCGTCCGTTTTGGGTTGGTAGGGATGTTTTCCTGTGTTGAGTTTACTTTTTTGGTGTTTTCCTTTTCTACAGTAGGGCTACTGACTGAGAATTTAGTCAAAAAATATTTTTTAAGCTCAGGTATGAATTGAATGTTTATCACTGCTTTAGGACTATGACAGTGTCAATGGCGGTTGACTCATTTGTAAACTTT
>Ga0210040_10003312_pt1 | contig 21900 bp, 20 predicted proteins | sample CryGeyCG12114_NA_FD_185462 | JGI IMG/M metagenome (GOLD analysis project Ga0210040, IMG submission 185462) | Groundwater microbial communities from aquifer - Crystal Geyser CG19_WC_8/21/14_NA (SPAdes) (version 2) | ecosystem: Environmental > Aquatic > Deep subsurface > Groundwater | place: USA...
CTTTAGTTAATTTATAGAATTAATAAATAAGTGTTGATTAGTTACAATCGAGCTTATTGCATTTTCCATCATACTTTCTCATTCATAAATGTAGGTAGAAGTTCACAATCACAACTTCAACCTTACATAGTGGCGCACGAACAGTTTTAGCTTTTTGGCTAAGGGCAACGATCCTGTATTTCTTTTTTTTTCAAATTTTCGTGAAGAACTGAATTTGCTTTTACAGAATTTGTTATTTCATTTAGTTTTATTTCCTAATCGGACAATCAGGTTGAGGTCATGATGAATGAGCACGAAGCGAAAGCGATGCAAAGCAAAACTGCTGCTTTAGAAATTCAGGTTAGTGATTTGAGTAGGGCTTTAAAAGAAGTTAGCAAGGAAAAAGCGCAGATAGAAAAAGACCTAGATTCACTGAAGAAGAAAGTGAATTGTCAGAACACAAGTTCTTGGTCATCGGAATTCAAAGTGCCTGAGTATTCCAACAACTACATTACTCCCCAGTCCTATCTCAGCGAAATCGAGCAACTTTTCACTTGGAGAAATGCACATCCTGACTCATGGATCATGTTTGTACCGAAATTCTTCGATCCTGATTCGGATTTATCGAGATGGTGGTCCGCAACCCGCACAACAGCCAAATCCTGGGACCAATTCAAAGCTGAGTTTCTTCGTTATGAGTCCAATAACCTAAGCTACGACTCTCTATGTGAAAAACTTTTTTTACGAAAACAGCGACTTGATGAGCCATTTGAGTCATTCGCATGGGACATATACAGTGATTTCCTAAAAATCGACCCGAAGATAAACCAAAAAACAGTGATTGACCGAATACTTCACGCATGCCTTCCAGAAATTTCCGTTTTAGTGCAACGAACAGTGGCATCAGTGGCTGATTTAGTTATACATGCTAGAGAGGTCATAGCAGATTTGAATAGGGTGCGCAGAATAGAACGAAAACCTCTGCTTTTAGTTAGAAAAGGAGATAGCATTAGCATTTCATCTACAAAAGGAAATTTTCAAGGTTCACAAACATCGCAGCTTAGACAAAACGGTCAGCATAGTAATATGCATAATATGCATCAACAAACGCAGGGAAACATACACAATGGCTCACATCAGCATACTTTTAGGCAAAACTTTTTATCCCATAAACAGGTAGGAAACTCAAACACACATTCAGCTAACAATAGCACGCAGGCATCTAAATTCTGTTCATATCATAATTCTAACACACATAATACTAACGAATGTAGGCAAAAGGCTCGGCTGGCACAAAGTAGTTCTAACCAGACTAACTCAACTCCATCTAACAGTTCATATGGTAATTCGGGAAACTAACAAAGCAGGCAATGGACAACGAGTCGCATCTTTTACCTGCGCATTTAAATGATAAGGTGACTCCCAAATTAGTTCTTTCTATTAACAATAAAAAATTTCCTGCTTTACTAGACACTGGTGCTTCCTTTTGTTTTATTCACTCTAGTGTAGTTAAAAATTTGAATGCTTCTATTGTTCAAACTGATTTACCTGAAATCTCTTTGGGTGATTCAACTTTTATTACGCCAACCGGTAAATGTAGTTTGAATTTTAGTTTTTCAAAAATAGGTTTTAAGCATGACTTTTACATATTAGACAATCTTCCTTTTTCTATTATTTTAGGGGCTGACTTTATACGTAGCTCTGAGCTTATTATTAACCTAAGCAAAGGTTGTTGTTTTTTCCAGTTTCTTCCTACGGCCAAAATATACTTTGACAACAAAGATGTTTTGTGCGCGCTCCAGGGTCTTAACAACAAACAACTCTCACAACTCAACACTCTTCTTAGTGACTATCCTGATGTAATGTCTAATTCTGTAGGCTGTACTAACATGGTTAGGTGTAAACTGCGTGTAGAAGGGACACCTATAGCACAGAAACCATACCCAGCATCCCCATTTAAACAGGCTCTCATTAAAGAACAGGTAGACAAGCTTTTACAATTAGGTTTCATACGATCATCCAAATCCGAATGGGCTTCCCCAGTGAATTTACGAAAACAAGGCGAAAATTATCGATTTTGCCTGGACTACCGGAAATTAAACTTGCGTACAAAGTCCGATCCGTATCCAATCCCGAGAATGGATACTCTTTTAAGTAAACTAGGCAACTCTTCTTTCATTTCAAAATTAGACCTTCGAAAAGGTTACTGGCAAATTGAAATGGAAAAAGAATCCATCCCTTTCACTGCTTTCATTTGTGATCAAGGCAAATTTGAATTTTTGCGCATGCCTTTTGGTTTAAAAACTGCCCCTTCGATTTTTCAAAGGTTTGCAAATGAATTAGTTGGTGAAGCTAGAGGCATTTTCGCGGACGCATATTTAGACGACATAGTCGTATACTCCACGTCGTGGGAAGATCATATGCACCACATCAAATTCATAATGGATCGAATGCGTCAGGCGGGGGTAACAGCAAACGTGGAAAAATGCGAGTTCGGCAAGACTCATATAAAATATTTAGGATTTGTCATTACGGCAAATGGCGTTAGCACAGATAGGGAAAAGGTTGCACCAATCATAGATTATCCTCGACCCAAATCATGCAAGGATGTTAAACGATTTTTAGGGCTTTGCGGATGGTATAGGCATTTCATACAAAATTATGCAGATATCATTTCACCACTTAATATCCTTTTACGCAAAAGTGTCAAATTCAAGTGGCTTCAAGTCCACGAAGAAGCGTATAACAAACTAAAATCAGTGATTACTAATGCAACAGTGCTTGCATACCCCGATTTCACTAAGACTTTCACTCTCCGAACGGACAGTTCTGACGCCGGGCTCGGAGCAGTGCTTTCACAAACTGGACTCGATGGCAACGAACGTCCAATCGCTTTTGCTAGTCGAGTTCTCACCAAAACCGAAGCTTCATACCATGCAACAGAGAAAGAGTGTTTAGCCATAGTTTGGGCTTTAAAAAAGTTTGAGTGTTATCTAGACGGACAGGAGTTCATTCTAGAAACAGACAACCGCGCTTTAACATGGCTTCATTCCATGAAGGATGCTAGCAGTAAATTCATGCGCTGGGCGCTCAAAATTCAAGATTTCCAACCGAAAATCCGTCATTGTCCGGGTAAACTCAATGTTGTGGCAGATGCATTGTCACGCGCTCCAGTCGGCCAACCAGAAGAAGAAGAGATCAAAGAGGTGATGGATCCTCCAACAAATGCTCTATTTTCTATGGTTGCGACATTAGGTTCTTCTATTTCACGCGAAAAATTAGTGCATGAACAAAACATAGACTTAGAAGTTAAAACTTTCATGAATGATCTTCCTACTAATTTTTCAGTAGTTAACAATTGCTTATATCGCGTAAACAAAAATAATCATTTTCTTCCTTTTATTCCTAAATCTTTACGTGTAGAAGTATTATCTTATTTTCATGATCCTCCGCATTCTGGTCATATGGGTTTTAGAAAAACTATTAAGCGCATTACTAGCAGGGTTTTCTGGCCTAACATGCATGCTGACATCTTTTCTTATGTGAAAACTTGTGCTATCTGCCAGTCGACTAAAAATCCCATGTCTAAACCGCATGGAGATTTAAAATCTATTTCAACTAACGGGCCTTGGGACATGCTAGCAATAGATTTGATGGGTCCTTTACCCAATACTAAAAACCGCAATTGCTATATTCTTGTAGTCGTAGATCATTTTAGCAAGTGGGTAGAAATTTTCGCGTTGAAAAATACACAAGCACCAACCATTTGTGCAATCCTGCAAAACGAAATTTTTTGTCGATGGGGAACTCCAAAAAATTTGTTAAGTGATAACGCAACTTACTTCCGCAGTAAGAATTTTGAAAACATGTGTGCTTCGTGGGGTGTAAAGCATCGATACACAACCCCGTATCACCCACAAGGAAATATCACCGAACGTGTTAACAGGAACATTCGCGCTATGTTAGCATCTTATATAGGGAGTAGACATAATAATTGGGATTTGCATCTCCCAGCAGTTTCTCTAGCTCTCAGAACAGCGATTTCGGACACCACTGGGTATAGTCCCGCAATGTTAAATTTAGGTAGGGATTTGAAATTGCCGTTTGATAGGCATCTAGAAGATGAGGTTAATGAGTTTTCTTCGCGTAGTGATTTCAAAAGTGAGCTCATCGAAAAGTTGATTTCAGTTTATGCTAGGGCTAGAAGCAGTATAGAGAAAGCGCAAAAGCAGCAAAAGCATCATTATGACAAGCGTCATAAGCGTATTCAGTTTCAGCAGGGAGATTTAGTTTTGCTACGCACGCACATTCTTTCTGACAAACAGAAAAAGATTACCAAGAAATTCGCATGCAAGTGGACTGGTCCATATGTCATTACAAAATGTTGTTCTCCTTTGACATATGAATTGAGTTCGCTTGACAAACAAACGTGCATAGGTACACATAACATTCAGCATCTAAAACCTTACCATGACCGTCCGAGTTATGCAGACTCTTTTCAAGGAATTTGACATTCCATTCAAATTCTTTTAAAACAAATTCAGTTCTAGCCGTGAAGGAATGAATTTCTCAAGCTCAAACTAGTTGTATTTTAGTTTATAAGTTTCATTTTACTCAAGACTTTGTTTAAAGTAAGAAGTAATCAATTTCAGTCTTGTTAGCAATAATTAGTACGTATTGTGTACACTGGTTTGCTAATAACGAATCACTTTTTTTTTCTCTCTGGGTGTCAGTGTGTGTACAACAGCAATAGTCTGGTAATTTAGTATTACGTTTGTAATCATTTTTGTACTAGGTATTCCTAATTATATTCCATTTATTACAATGTGTGGCTTGTACTGATTTCGATGTTTGAATTCTATTATCATCGTAGGGATGTCTGTTTTGAATTACGAGCAACGGATCGGCGAGCACATACAAGCGTTTGCATGGAGAGTCGACAATTTAATGAGAACGACAATGCTAGATAAGCACATTACGGATAAGAAAATCCTGACTAGAGTATTATTTGGCTTGTTACCATCAATCAAAAAAGTTCTGCCTAATCCTTTTCCAACAACACTCGACCAACTATTCGTTTTTGCGGAGAAATTGCCAAACATTCTACCACCGGATGATGATTATTGGGGAGGCAAGCCTGATCAACTTGAACCTGTTCCTGATTTTTCAATCACCATTTCTAATGACTTAGTACGTAAGAAAGTTGTTAAATGTTATCGATGTTTGGGTACTGGTCATTATGCTGGCCAATGTAAGCAGAAACGAGTTAGCAAGAAAAAGAAACGAACTTGCAAGAATTGTAAAAAAGGGTTATAAAAATATTGTTCGTCTCAGGCGGGGGTTATGTAAGAACTATGCATTCCATAGTTAGACTATTCCATGTACGACCAATATTTTGTATACGATTTGGATATGTAGATAAGTTCAGTGAAGCCAAGCTTCACTTCACTATGTAACACACAAATTCCACTCACTCTCTTCCTTACCTTCGGACTTGAGACAAGTCCAGAGTCTGAGACAGACTCATACCTTTTCCTCTATTGACCGAGAGATTTGGTCAAGTAGCTGAGACAGCTACAAGCCGAGACGGCATTATTCCTTTTTCCATAGCTTTAGTTAATTTATAGAATTAATAAATAAGTGTTGATTAGTTACAATCGAGCTTATTGCATTTTCCATCATACTTTCTCATTCATAAATGTAGGTAGAAGTTCACAATCACAACTTCAACCTTACAACACGAAGTAATTTCGTCCAGATTAGTTGCGTTCAAGTTCGATAATAAATTGCTACCAGTTAAATACAGTCTTCCGAGCTGGTATCAAAAGTAAAAAAAAAATATTTCATCAGTATCTCCCGATATTGGATTTCAGAAAAAAAACACCGGAAAACTTTTCTTTTATTGAAATTTTTGATGATGAACATTACAGAGTCCGTCAGGGTTTAAATTACAGGTTCGCATCACAAGTAGAGAAAATACACTCAAAAAGCTTACAATCTAATTTCAAGCGCAAGCCTTCGTCCACCATTAAAACAATAAATTCACACTCTTGTCTTGCTTAATTAAAAACCTTCCAGTTTAAAGTTTGCCAGTAATTGATGATGTTACAAGAAAGATTACAACTGCTTTACATAGATTCTACTTAAAACACATGGGAACAATACTGGCTACGTCGTCTTCCAAGACGGCAGTAGTTAATGAAAATTAAAACTTGGTAAAAGTACAAAGTCGAACGAAATCCCCAAAGATTCAAAACATTAATGCCTATTATTCCCTAACTAGCAAACTACAATCAAACTCAACTCGCAAAACGTGTTTAAATTGGAACCAAATCCCCCTTTTACATCACCCTCTAACCAAACATATATATTTATTTATTGGATAATAAAAATCAGATTTAAACAAGACAAATAGATTACAATGACTGAAATGCGTCATCAATATCCACAACTCACGAACAGCTTAATGAAAAAGCTCAATTTTAGCACAACCACAACTTTTTATCAATCTTTTTCAACATATATAGAATGAACATATTCTGCTTTTAATTAATAATCTCCAGAAACTTCTTGTGAAATAAACATTACTTACGACTAATTACTGAGAAGCGCAGAAATTTTCCTGTATTCATTCTTTCCACTACTAAACCCAATAGCTAACATAGGATCCCGAAAATAAACTAACGAATCACTCTTTAAACACTTGACATGCTTGAAGCATCGTTGGATTCAGCTTTACAATAAAGGATCTTTTTTGTCGGTACATCCTCACCAGCCGGAACGTACAAGAGGCGCTCATTATTATTCAAGGAACGTGGCCATTGTCATCTAACTTAAGTAGAAGTCAATTCATCTCCCCTTAGCTAGATCCATAATATAATTTTCTTACATTAGCTTTAATGGTATGGGCTACCGGCAAGTACAACAAAGTTGACGACAAAAGTTCACATTGCAAGTGACTAGAGTGCACTACACTTTCACTGTGCAGTGAAATAACCTATGGGTTCGAGCTTTACAAAATGAGTGAGTGGTGAGTGTAGTTCTTATTTGTTCTTCCCATCACTCTTTCTTTTTTCAGCACAACAAAAAATAATGACGGAGGGAAAGAATAATAACTCACAGCTACAATCCTAGGACGAAAAAATTAGCTTTGTTAGCTGCAAAAAGGTACGAACCAAGAGAAAAGTCAAAAACATTTATTTTAAATGCATTCCACTTCCCAGTGAAAATGAATGAACAGAGTTGTGGTTGTCCCATGCCTCAGCTTTAAAAAAAAGCAAGTAAAAATGCATTAAAAAAGAGCAGGGATTTCAGAAAAACTAATTTCGTACGCAAATTAGACATCCAAACCAGACAAAGCCTGTTCAAAGGTGGCGTGCTATAATAAGTTTACTCTGTAATAACCAGTGCTTTCTTTTCGTGACAACTTTGGTGCCAAAGAAAGGTGAAAAGGCTTAACTCAAACTTTAAGCGTGATATACGGCATAAGACCCATTTATTATTCCCTTTGAGAAGTGTCACTTTCATTTTATAAGCGAACACACAAAGACAGTCGGGTACAGCTGCATGCATTTTTACGATTTTAGTTTACTTTTCACATACAGAATGAAAAAAGTTTGCACTTCTAGCTCACTCACTTACCAGTAAAAATTATTTACTACGAATGCATCTGGTTTCGTCCAACCGATTTTGAAAACACAACACTTTCCACTTCCGTCTACGGTCTACAAACTTTTCACACACAATAAAATGCAAGTTTACTTCACTCCCTCTTTCGAAATGAGTGCATCTGATAGAGAGATGAACTTTTCTATTTTCAAACTATTGCAACTGCAAGACATACTGTTCTTTCCAACATTAGCTCACTTTTATTTTCACTTGGTAGTCCCAACGCTGTCACTTCCCATTTGAGAAAGACCAAGCGACCGAAAAGAGGAATTGATCTTTTCCCCTATGGCCAACAAGAAGAAATTTACCAAGATGGTGAATACTGAAACCTCAGCTAACTAACTAAGTAGCTACCAAAAGAACGAGAAGGGGAATCTGAATACCGGGAGCAAGAAATTGTAAATAGTGCAACGACCCATGAAGAAAAGGAAGGAGCGAAAGAACTACTATTTTGCATTCCATTTACAGTTTCAATACACACGCACCCTATTACTGTAAAACAAATGAAACTCTGCGGTGCAATCTCCAACTCTTTTTCTCAAAATAGTATGTAAAAACATGCATACAATGACCATTTCTGTAATTTATGCGTAATGTAAGACGCTCAAGAAGCCACAGTCACAACCGTGTTAAAATGTGATTTTTCCAAGAAAAAAATTGACTGCTTCCGCTTTCGATTGACCTAAGAAAAGAAAGTAATAGTAATATGATACAGTATTAGTCTAGGTATTTGGCAGAAAATACAATAATGTAATGACTAACAGAGGGAAAGTTGCATCGAATATGCCATACGTGATCGGACTTGCCTCTTGATAGTGTAAATAGCGTTTACTAGTACAGTAACTGGTTAGAGCACAGTGAAAACCAAAACCCTTTCTAAATGACTTAGTAATCCAATACGGGCTAGCAATATAAATCCGGCATGCACATGCAATACAGCAATTTATTTCCCAACACAAAAGTATTCGTTTAGGTTATTGACTTGAGTTAACTTTTCCGACCTCCTAATATGTTGCACACTTCCGGAATAGGAAAACTGGCATTATTGACGAACATAAAATTATGAATGGATGCAAACTGTTTACATAAACATTATAACAGCAGCAATGTAAAAATTAAGCATTTCAAAAATGCTAACCCAAAAACTATATGCTTACATTTACATTCACAATTCACATTATTTATTACAGTAAAGTCAAGAAACTTATGGTTTGTGCAAAAAAATTTGAAAATACAAAAAAAAGTAAACCAACTAGCCAATCAATTTTGTATTTGCATGCTTTAGATTTACGTATGTAATAAGAACACGAAACCGAGACGGTAAATGATCTGAGAGCAGGGCAGAGGACAAAAAGTAATTTAATCCCCGTGAGTAAGTGAGTGTGTTTCAATCTTCAATGCAACAAAGACAAACCTTAAGTCAAAGTCAGTCACTAAAACTAAATAGTCAAAGAAATATTTGTTGCCTGTCGAAAAATTTCACAAGGTCATTGTGTTTTAATACGGATTTTTTTACAACAAGGATAGAAATATTACCCAGCTATAGGAATGTAATGCTTCGACGATTCATATTCAAAGTCATCGCAGTCTTAACTATCGTGTGCGTAAATGTACGTTTGAAAACTTTTTGTAACCTTCACCGACACCGTTTACAATACCATGGATCGGATCTGAGCCAATGAAACCATAAAGCAAGAGCATTCAGGATATTCTTTGCTACCTACAATCATATTTGATACTTAAAATAAATTAATAAATACTTTATACTTAAGTATGCACGGCTCGGAAAATCCAGCAGGTGAAACTGAAAGGTAGTAAAATAGAAAACCACAGAGAAGTAGTAATGGTGGTAACTTTATTTCCATGAAGCTTCCATTTCGGGGAATAAGTAAACAGCACAGTCTTTGGCAGTACTAGTTGCAGCGAATTACATGTTTATAGCTCTCTTAGGAGAAGGAACGTATATTTTAGTATTTTCGAGTGTTCATTAAAGCTCCAAACAATTTCAGCTAGCTACACTGCGAGTCAGAGCGGGAGCCACTATTAAAAAAACCCGATATGAAGGGCTGTTCGGCTGTTAAATATTAAATCAGGTAGAAAGAGAATACGATACTTTGATGGTTATGCTATTCACCACTCAAGACTCAAAACAATACTCTCAAAACTCCATAAAAGGAGACACTGAAATTTAGTTTTTGAAAACGCAACAATATTCTTCCCACAACATAACATCAGTACTAAAGTTATGTGATTACTGCAATCTAAAAATCTTCAAAAACGTCGTCAAAAAGCAAACATTAAAAGCATGAAACTCAAGAAATTTAGACACAAGTTGACAACTGAACGGAACCAATACGCTACTAATGGCCACTGATATAATAGCTATCAAAATGGGACATAAACCCGAATAAATTACTGACTGAAGCATAGTGAGCTTCTATGCTAGTAAGTTTTAAATGGAATTTAAACTGCATGACAAAACTACTAAAGTTAAGGCAAAACAGGGAATTGCCTTTCATTTGTTTACATGAGAAGTTTAATTATTGATGATTCATAAAACTATCAATCATGTCACTTAGCTTGATAAACAAAGGTTAAAGGCCAATGCAACGTCTTTTTTGCAATGAATCTTTCGCAAACATCAAGACATTTTTTCTGCAGCTCTAATATGATCAATGACATCATCTTCATCATGATATCATGAATATGTTTGTTTGTAATTCTACTCTACAACCGAAATTGCTGATGTAAGTGACAGAGCCAAGCCAATCTATAGTTAGTAACTTGTTCCATACCACAGACTTAATTGGTGATAATCAAATTTATAGATGCATGCACGGCATAGAACACCCAATTTCAAAATTAGCAGACACCTGAAAGATAAAACTAAGCTATACATCCTAAATAAAAACGTATGGATGGTATTTCATATTCTTCTACTGCATTCTGTCAGTAATTACTAATTACCCATTAGTTAAAAAAGTAACTATGCTCACTAAATGTACAAACAGTGACAAGAAAATAATCAGATTCTACATACCTTCAGGAAGATCATCAAAAAATCAACAAAGAGTAGGATCGTCCCTCCAGGAAGCTTGCACAAAAGATGAACCGAAAAAAACTTGCAATTGCAACGCTTTACAAATACAAAGTCAGCAGAAACTTAATTATTATCACTAGCCAATTGCAAACTAGTCCATGTTCCAGGAATCCATTAGAAATTCAACCAATGTAGTTATCATCCTCGTCAACAAAAAACACTGCTTCGCTAGTCATTAAACCCTTACGAATCTAACAATCGTTAAAATCGTAAACATCAATCGTTGTTCAGCGTCAACAATATTGAATTCACAGATCGACAACAAAAGTACGAGGATTCAACAACCCCAGTATAAAGAAAAACCTCCCCGAGTTTGGTCTCACTGCTCACCACTGCAAAAAAAAACAATTAATGTAGTTATACTTTTAGCTAGCATTAATTAAAACTAGTCCTCGTCTATTATACCCTAAAACCGAAAACCCTTAACATACTATCCGGCAAACAAATATGATAAACACTTGATTACTGATTAACTCAACTCACCTTAAAAACTAAAAATATTCATTCTTGGACCCCTTCAGCAAGTTCACTGGAATATTAGCGCGGACCGGGAATTTGGAAATGCTCACAAAAGCAATGGTTCCATATGATATGAGAGTTTTCAGCTAAAAACACAACACACGTTCAACAACCATATCCTGAGGAGCACACACCCAAACTGCAACTGACAGTGAAAATCCCATATACTCTGGCTCTGGCTTCAGGCATTACACGTTCCCATTGAAATTCTGTACACATACTAGCCGTAGCGTCGTTCAACTACTACATAATATATGCTTTTGTAGTCTGGATCCTAGGCTGCGCATTTTGCACAAAATGTTAGATAGTTCATAGCTTGCCAAACTATACTACTAGAATGCATGCATGTAATTGAATTCATGACTCGAAATTATCGGCTTGATTAAAAAATGTATCAATTGATTGGCAAGCAGGCATTGTTGCTTTAATTTGGACTGCAACTGTAATTCATTTCATGGTGCGAGATAGTTGCAGTTTCAGAGAATTATTTGGGCAAAAAAGGACTCGAAACATTGCATTAAACGATCTAATTTTTAGCATCATTTGGTTCATTGAGGTAGTTATATTTTTGGCAGAATAGCTTGCCATCTCTGATGATATGGTCCAGAGTTGCTCCAGGGGAAGCTTCGGGGCATGTAATCTGAAATGCTCAACTCCAGTTGTATGCAGGATGGGGTGTAGTGAGAAATTATAGCTAGCAGTATACACCTCTCCTTGGTACATTAGATGAAACTAACTAATGAGGTCCAACTACAGTAGTGTCTATGATGTAATCTTTCGGACAATTCAAGCTTTATGACTCATTCAAATATTTGTCATCGCAAAACAAAATTTAGCTTGACGGAGCGGAAATGGCTTTGACAATAAGAATACGAGAATGTACAACTTTTCGCAAAGCACAAAATTCATGTATTTATTATACATCATCATAATGAGACACAAGTAGAATATAAAAAGAGAAATAAGATAACAATAATGTTAATGAACTGCATCACAAAAAATCAGAAAGATACTCCAATATTGAAATATTTTGATGGGATATTCCAAAGTTGGTTGACTATGCATCCTACATTAAATGGTCCTTTACATCTACTGTACAATATAACAAGTTCTAATTCAACATGTCACTACATAAAGCATGCACTTTGCTTAGCTAGTCAATATATACATCCGACATGTTTTAAATTACGTTACCTAAACAAGTAAATGCATTGTCCATCATGTAATTACAAAACATCGAAAGCCTCCAAAAAATACATTGATCGATCAGGGGAAATTGATGACCCCCACAATTTTCTTCGCCTTGTAGAAAATATCTGCTTTACCCCTTAGTTAGGTTCTGGTATACAAAAAATCAATGCATTGAAAATAGGTTCAGCTAAAATCTAATGATAATTTTCGAGAACCAATGAGATCGTACAAATGAGACAAATAAATACAACACAATCACCGACGAAAAATGTAGCCCTTCCATCCCAACTCTTAATTTAATACAGGTGAACACAAGTATTCGCAATAAGAAGCAATAAACCGAAAGTAACCCATTTGTATTCGCACGAAACGAGACATGACTAACTAGCTATCACAAGATGAAAACGTCAAAAACATGAAGAATTCTTATTCGGAGATAAACAAAATATATTTATGGCCATTAAATATTTAATTTCCCACGGGAAGTAGAAAATCCACTCAAACTCGATAACCTTTCATCATTCAATTGCACATGCTTTAACCAATATTCACACACTGGAAACAGCAACGAGAACTACCTCCCATATGAAACAGCAGACATCAATAAATAACACGACTAAACTTCAATATAATTATTACAAACTACTATTCTTAACTTAAAACTGATTCTTGACATGCCATTCGCAGTGTAATCATTGGTCAAAATTCATTTTGAGATTGGGCACACAGTTAACGACGTTAAATCCTTATGGTTAATGCCACTGCACAAACGTCAAAAGTTCATCACATGCCAACTAAACGCGGTGGGATCAATTATATACGCATTATATAACGAATAAGGAAACGAAATAAGATAATAGCGCTCGTTCCATCCAATAAATACTAAATTGTAATATTTGAATGCAATCAAACAAAGACGACGCTAGAAAGATGGTACCTACTCTAACCAATAATTTGATTGCCTTACGTGAATACTTTTGGACTTTTCATTTCATACAACATGACAAGTGACAAAACTTTGATCACAAAATTCTGAAAAAGTACACCTTAGCCAAAGTGGTAGAATTACGTATCGTTCTACCACCTTGAACTATAGTGACGTTTTAACCGTTATTAATTAGAGCACGGGCTACGAACGAAATGCGAACGAACACAAATATAAAATTAAAATAGCAGTACTGAATAAATTATTTAAAAATAAATAAGGGTCATTCAAGAAGTAATAATTTTTTATAAAAATCTTAACTATCTCCATTACTATTTGGACTGTCCCTTTCTTTTTTTCCTTCCATTTCATTATGTGTTGTCACTACAACATGGGATCCATCATGTGATTGAGGTGAATTTTGTTGATGTGAATGACTCGAACTGGCCATACTTGTGACAATTTGGTGCTCTTGTCCTCCTAGGCTTGTTACTTCAGTCATCTAAACAATAAAATGTTTTATACTTAAAAAAAATGTAATCTTATCGCAACTACGCTTATTAAGAAAAATTTCATACCATTATGACTTTTTCTTGAGTATCTGACTTCATGAACTCACATAACTGATAAATTTTGTCATTCTGCAATTCAAAAAAATTCATAATTAGATAGTAGCCACAAAGTCCAATTCCTCCAAAAGTTTGCCGAATGAACATGTTGTAGAAATCCAATAATAAATTAAGAAATGAAGACATATTTTCTAAACAATGCTACTTACATGGACAACTTGGCCATTAGCATTCACAGCTACAACTTGGGTTTGAGAAGGATCCCCAGTTAATGCACTCACAGGAATTGTCGTTAATCCGTCATTTTCCGTGCCTGGTTCAATTTTTGGGACTACTAAGGGATGGACCATCTGAAAAAATTTAAAAAGCAATGACTTCCGATGTAATTCTTTTCTTAGAAATTCAGACCATAAAAAGCAGGCCTTCCATGCTCACATCAGAGTAAGAAAAAAGTTTTAGATACAAACAAAAAGCTTGCACTGAAGCATTAAAATCCCACACTATTATAAGAAAAAACACTACAACACAAAACACACTACCATCTTGGCAAAACAAAATTACCTGGTTTTCATACACAACTGTTTGGGCTTCCGTTTGCTGCTGCAATTTCATCATTGCTCTAGCAGTTTTCTTGGACTGTTGTTGTTGCGATACATACTTTTGCTATATAACAATTTGAAAGCAAAATAAAACAAATAAACTATAAACTCAAAATTAACCTACCAAAATCAACAATGTAAGGTCAAAACAAGAAAAACAACTCAATGAGAATGAGAACATGCACTATTAAAATCAAACTTTCACAAAATAACCAACCAAAAACTGGAAAAGTGCACAGAACCAAAGACAATTTTACAAATTGAAATTACACACCTGCAAACCTCCATCAGAAGACTGCAGCGATGAAATATTGGCCACAACAGTTTGGTACATGTTGTGGGATACTGGAACGGTTATCATCCCAGAAACAGTCACTGGGTACGCATTACCATCTTCCCCTGTGAGAATAATTTGTCCTTCTTGACCGATTGTGGCTTGCGCTACACTATTCAGATCGACAGACATAGAACCATCAGAGCCATCATGATGATGTCCGTCCGAAGTTAAGCCTTGTACTGTATGGTGTCCATCAGAGCCTTGTTGTAACTACATATCAAAATTGCATGTTTACAACAAAGTATTAGAATCATCAAAATGTTTGTCTCACATTGAGTAAAGTTGGTGCTGGACAATTTCACAAAGCCAATTTATAATACAATTTGCAATACGGATTATTTTATAGAATAATTTTGAACCGTTGCAACTCCTTGAACTTGTGCTGTCGTTCCATCAGGAAGAGTGATGATGGAATTGCTAGGATCCACTTGAATAATCGAGACAGTGCCGTCAGGGTTACTTATCGTTTGAAGCACTGTTGGCCCATATTGAGATACCTGAATTACGAGTATACATTAATATTACGATCACAAACGACATATTGGTACAACTAGTTTGATCTTTCGTACGACTGCAAAAAAATAAAATTGAAAACAGAATCATCAAGTCCTAGTCACATATCATTCAAATGTTAAAATTAAAACACGAACAAAATTAAAATCATATTTAAAAAATCTCAAAACTAATATTATAAACAATAAAAATCATACTTCAGAATCATTCAATTCAATAATTTATTACCAAACAAGCCAAATAAAATGGTAAAAGGAGAAAAGAGGAAAATAAGTACATAATTTAAAGCATTCCAATTCCAACATAAAAGACATAAAATAATACAACAACACTAACACTAACCAACACAAATTTAACAAATAGACAAAATCATAATAAAAATCAAATAAAGCAATAAATTCAAATCAAGTCCAATTTACCAGATTAAACCAAACTACACTACAAAACCAATTACAGTCAGCATCAAATGCAGATTACAGTTTTGAAAAAAAATAGCTGTCACAACAAATACATAATAAAGAAACCAAAGCGATCCACTAGGACACGAAGGAGATCAATCTAGTTGAGAATTAGTAATTAATGATTAGTTGAGGTTGAGGTAGGAAAAGTAGTTTCCGCCGTAATCCCATACCGGCAAAGCTTGAGTTGCAATAGTTTGGTTTTGAGATTGAGAAGTTACGACTGCAGTACTGTGAGAAGGGGTTGTGTTAGTACTCATATGAGGGCTTGCCTTTAGAAGCTTTGTAATCGCATTAGGTTTATTTTCTGTCTCGTCAGGATCTCCACTGAATGCTGGGAGTAAATCTTCCCTTCCATGATACTTGTAGCAGTTAATGACTATCTGGCGAAGTGCATGAGTCCAAGAGACCTGTTTTACGAGAATCAAATGATATTTGAGATAATAGTTTTCAAATAGTTAGCGAAAACTGAAAAAACAATCAATCAAACGATCAAACCTTTTGCTTCTCGTCCTCAGTTCTGGCATCCATTCTAACATTTGCCCAAGGTAAACCATCGGGCCACCACGGAGGTTTCGTAGACTCCTTACCCCAGCCTGGTTTCCCACGACCAGTGGAGTACTTGAGCATCAACGGAATGAAAGCTCGAAGTTGCGCCTGGGTCATTTTTTCGACTGGCGTTGGAATTCCATCAATAACCTTCACGATCAGGACAAAATTTGCTAATAATGATGATTGACTTTTAAATTTAATTTTTCATTTCGAATGCTTACGATTGGCGGTAATTCATGCAAAGTAGGATCATCTGGAATGGGGGCGGGAGCATGTTGTGCCAGAGCACTTTCCAAATCCTGCATGACAACAGGCTTGAGATGGCGAATAACATCTTCCAAAGGTTTGGCACCAAAACATTTAAAGCTATTTTGAGGTTTTCCTGGAATTGCAACAAGCACTGCGGCCTGCATTCCGACACGAATTGTGAATTCATCAATGGTTTGCTGAAAAAAAGGTAATTGGTGGTCATCATCACAAAAAACATTTTGTGAGAGTGTGGCATTTTGAACAAACTTTTGTGGCAAACTTTTGAGCTAACTGTATTTCAGCACTCATACTTACTCGCAATTTCCTTAATAACCGGGTTTGCTGTCGCTTTCTGATGGAAGGATTCGTTTCAAATTGATGGGGACGCTTTCGTTTCTTAGCAGACGCAATAGCTGCTGCTGCTGCCATTCCCACAGGTCCTAAAATTAAAATAGCAACATTTGAGCACTTTACATATTGAACTATAAACCTATATCATCATTTAATTTCAGTAGTCCGTACCTGCAGCAGCAAGCTGAGCAGTGACCTCATCTTGTATACGAGTATCCATCAACTCACTGTCGTCATATTTTGAGGAGTCGTCTGACATGACACCATTGTCATCATCATCTAAACTATTTTCCAGTGCGGAAGCAGCCGCCGACATGCTGGCTGTAGATTCTTCTCCGTTCATCGTCACCATCGGAAGTCAATAAGCAGCACAGAGAATTTTGTCTATAGAAGCGTCAATAAGCAATAAAAATATTTATTTATATGCATAAACTCATCAGGGTCAATCAGGGATACCACTATTTGTCTTTCCTCCTTGCCTAATGTTATCAAACAAGAAACTAGACAATTTTATACTACGATGCGTGCTGTTTTCACAATTCTGTCATTTCATGAACAAAGGAACAGGTAGGCAAGAAGACATCGTCAACAATCAACAATAAAATTCTACGTCACAAAATCAATACTGAGCTCAGACAACCGAAACGTACCGAACGAAATTGAGCGTTTTGTTAATATTTATACGCTGCTCACAATAAAAAATCCTGCAACTAACTAAATTATTAAAATCTTTAATATTTTAAAAATAACATCACAAACTTTTCACAAACTCAACTTTAACTAAACAAAACTAACCAACCAATGTATCTAAAACTACAATACTCAAGCCCTCAAATCATCCCAGACAAACAACAAATAAAAAAATCCCTACTCATAATTCCATATACAAATCTGACATCATCCGATTCCGATGCACCCCAAAACATAGAAACCCCAATCTCCCGGAAACGGGTAGGTGGGGTCGGGCGATTCGTTCGGATCGGAACATTTCGGATTGCACAGGAACCTAAACATGGCTGACCCTAGCCAAGACTGATGAAGGAAAATTTTCAACTATTTTCAATTCACTTAACTGACAAAAACAACTCTCTCCACTAATTCCTAACCATCCCACTTTCAAAATAATTATAAAAATGTCCAAGGATCAAGTGCCCGCCGTAAAGGACTGAGCAAGATCAGGAGATGTATTTAGAGTACGACTGCGTACGCACCTGCGTGCGATTTTAACCAAAAAATGACAAACTCCTTACCTGGGCTGCGTACTCACACTTGTTTCCCACTACCGCGATAACAAACACTTGTCCAAACTCAACAATTAGTATTTTTACAAATTTTCACTCTTAGATTTCAAATTTTATCCACAAAAATTCAATTCCTCCCTCAATAACACTCTCTATTCCCTTCTCACCAAGTAGTGCATTTCAGTGTATGTGCGGCTCGATGGGAATGCTAGCAGTTTCCTCGGGAAAAGCTCTCATTGCATAGCACCACCACTATATCATCAAGTGTTATTCTCCGCGTATACCAATCCATTTTCCTTATACGCGGCTAGGGAGAACGTATGTGTAGTCAAGGCCGGGTCGTTTCGTTTTCATCGGCAGGCAAATAACCCTCCCTACTTTCCTTTTGCCTTTCTCAGGAGGGCATTTTACCCACGAGAGGTCGTTTTTGCGCCGAATCTCACGGCCCCGAATATATACAGTTAGTTACAAAAGCTCTGTTATTGGGCTGTTGCATTTTTTCCCGGATTTCCCTACTTTCTCCAATAGCTTTCTCTGTCTTCCAGTCGACTCCAAATCAGTTATTCAGGGTTTCGATCTCGCATTCAATTGATCTTGATACAGGTGAGTTTGTTTTTGCATTGACATCCGATGATTTCAATTTCAAGCCTTGTTCCTCTTGTACTCAAATGCTGATGCAATTTGTAATATTCTATAAAATATTGTTGAAAGGCGTGCTACTGTGCTAAAATCATACAGTATCAGTAAGTAGTTTTGCACACTTTTAGTTGATGAGAATTGGATGATTTTGCATGCATGCTTGACCATGACGTGAAAGCAAATAATCTTATTTATAAGCATCATATTTTTAAATATCAACGCGTTTAATGAGCTCACTTATGAGTTGTTTTTGACGTGTTTTTATTCCCGTTTAAATATTATACTAATTATACACTGTAGTTACATTAGTTTGAGACTTGGTATTTAATTTGCAAGCAATTACAAGACGTTTATATAAATACAAAAGTTACACAAGAGAAAGCAGGATTACGGTATTCAAAGTTTGTAATGACATTGCAAACTTGTTCGAAAAAAGTATTTCAAGGATTGACAGGGAGAGTAGATTTATCATTTATCAGGCTTGCTGAATGGATGATCGTCTGTTGGCCATTGGCCTGTTCGACAAGGTCTAGACAATTATCAATCACTCAAACTCTCAGAGATCCTGGTAAAATATGCAAAATTATTACTGGAATATTTAGAACGCAAGGTAATATAAAAATAGTTTGTTAAGTGAACGGAGTAGAGTAAAAAATATTTCAATTACTTCTGTTGCATCGTCGTCCATACCAGTCTTCGTGACATTCGCACTTATTAGGTCCGACACAATTTCCATGTTTACATACAAATGTGCAAATATGTCTTTGTGACATAGTCCTGTTTGTCAACCTTATTTCACAATGGTCTCCTGAAAGGATTCAATATTAATTTTCAAATGCATCTCAAATGTAGAAAAATGGCGCAAAAAGTATATAACTACCAAATTGAAGTGACAGCAATATTATCATTACCTGAATATCCAGGTCGGCATCTACACTTGTTGATCCCTTTGCATCTTCCCTTGTGTAAACAAGGTATCATGCATTTGCCTGAAATTAGTATTATTTCTTTTGTTAAAACGTTCACAAATTCACCAAACTCAGAAATAAACGCACTTAACAACGTCAGACTACAAACTTTGCTTACTATATTCACAACGTAGTCCATAGTATCCTTTACGACACTTGCAGACATTTTTTTGAATGCATTTGCCTCTATTTTTGCAGAAACCTTTGTCGCAAATCCCTGCAAAGAAAACGAAAAGCGTGAATAATTTGAACTTCACATCACAATGACTGCAACACTCCAAGTATCTAAAACGTGTGCAAAATCGCTTTTGCCAAATTGCTCTAATTGTGCAGTTCTTCAGAATGAATTTTATCAAGTATGTGCCTACTCAACAGCCACAGATCGTCAGAAAATGCAAGACCGAATTATTCGGGTGGATCATGCTGGAGAATACGGAGCCGATAGAATATACGCCGGGCAAATGGCAGTATTAGGTACTTTTCATGAAAAATTTGCATATTAAAATATTGCATGCATTAAAAAGAATTAAATTATTGTTGTATCAATTCTTTTTAAGCGTGCTGTTACTAACAGGTAAAACAAAGTCTGGCCCTTTGATACAACACATGTGGGACCAAGAAAAAGAACATTTAAGAGTTTTCACCGAACTAATTCCTAAGTACCGAGCACGTCCAACTGTATTACTTCCTTTTTGGAATGTTGCTGGATTCGCTCTTGGGGCTGGTAAGTTGATAGCATTATTTTGTCTATAAAGAGATGCATAATGCATGAACTTTTTGACGTGTATGTATATTCAAAATGATACAGGCACGGCATTGCTAGGAGAGAAAGCGGCCATGGCATGCACTGTAGCTGTTGAATCTTCGATTACCGACCATTACAATGCTCAAATTAGGGAGCTGATGAAATCCACCGAAAATTTTGAAGACAACAAAGAACTGTTGGAATACATAAAGAAATTTCGAGACGAGGAACAAGAGCATCATGACATTGGGATAGCTCATGATGCTGAGCAAACGCCAGGCTATACATTGCTAACAAATACCATTAAAGCCGGATGCAAGGCAGCAATTTGGCTATCAGAACGCGTGTGATTTTCGTATATGTGCCTTTTATAGTGTGATCTAGTTTTCAAATATTCCTGACTGTAGTAAAGTAAGTAGTTCTATTTACCACGAAATAAATTCATGGTACAAGGTTACCTCCTTCACAATGAGTTCCATGATATCCCAAAGGGCAATCACACTTTCCTGGCGCTATACAGGTTCCATTATTGGCACATGTGGGATAGCATAAAGCTGTTTGACAATGTTGACCTGTATTTGAGTTAGTAATGTACTATTAAGTAAATGTAAATACAATGGTTGGACTATCCTCGTAAAAAATAGAATGCCCAGCATTGCTCACCCATATATCCTTCTGGACAATGGCACACTCCATCTTTGTTACACCATCCGTCATTTCTACACTTTTTGTCACATTCTGGATCTGGCCCTCCTCTTCTTTCTGTGCAGTCTTTCCTCAGTTTCAGTCCCAATGGCATTCCAGGTAGTGATTTACCCTTCCTCGTCTCTATCCGTAAACTCACTCTGAACTCAGCTACTCCACTTTTCTCCCCAGAACATGGCAAAAATACACTAAATTCTGTAACAGGGTAAATCATGTTGGTTTCGTCTCTTTCAATTTGTTTCAGGTAACAATAAATAAATACTGTGACTGTGCAGAGTTTATGTAAACGTACATGACAATAGATTTAGCTTGTATCATGCCATTAGCATTATAGTACATGCTAGCTTATGCAAAGATGCCTTGTTATTCGGTGGATTTTAGTGTCCATGCAATTGTCTATGTTTATTAGTAACTTTGTTCAATGTACTAACAATATTGTATAAAGCTAAGAGTGACTTAGAATTTGGATCAGTACTTCGGGAGCTGTGTGCAAGGAAGTTGCTGGTCAATGTGAGTTTGTTGCTTGGCTTTGCTGTGTGCAAGATTTACTTATTATTTATGTGTTATTTGATTTGCTTTAATAAATCGAAGC
>Ga0210040_10003313_pt1 | contig 21898 bp, 19 predicted proteins | sample CryGeyCG12114_NA_FD_185462 | JGI IMG/M metagenome (GOLD analysis project Ga0210040, IMG submission 185462) | Groundwater microbial communities from aquifer - Crystal Geyser CG19_WC_8/21/14_NA (SPAdes) (version 2) | ecosystem: Environmental > Aquatic > Deep subsurface > Groundwater | place: USA...
GGACCGCCCGGCCGAGCACCGGGTCCAGGTCGCGCCCGGTCATCTCCCCCACCGCCTTCACGTGCCCGGCGTTCTCCGCGATCAGCGCGATGACCGCGGGCAGCACGAGGAGGGAGAAGTTGACGGACAAGTGCGGGGCGGTGAGGTCGGGGAACCCGAACCACTCGGCCGCGCCCACCGCACCCAGGTCGACCCGGTCGTGGGTGCTCGCGGCGCCGGTGGCGTCGGTGGTCGTCACCTGGGAGAACGTGTCCAGCAGCAGGGAGAGCAGGTAGCCGAACACCAGGCCGAGCAGGATCGAGATCCGGGCCCACAGGCCGCGCAGCGCCAGCGACGCGACGACCACGAACGCCATCGTCGCGAACGCGACCCACTGGTCGGCCGGCCAGTAGGTGGCCGTGGCGACCGGGGCCAGGTTGAGCCCGATCAGCAGCACGACCGCGCCGGTGACGGCCGGCGGCAGCACCCGGTTCACCACCGCGGTGCCGGCCCGCGCGATCGCCAGCCCGACCAGCGCCAGCACCACCCCGGAGACGCCGATCGCGCCCAGCACGTCGGCGTCGGTGCCGCCCTGCGCCCGGACGGCGAGCGCGCCGCCCACGAAGCTGGCGCTGCTGCCCAGGTAGGAGGGCACCTTCCCCTGCACGACCAGCAGGAAGAAGATCGTGGCGAACCCGCTCACCATGATCGCCAGGTTCGCGTCCAGTCCCATCAGCACCGGGAAGACGAACGTCGCCCCGAACATGGCGACGACGTGCTGCGCCCCGATGCCGATGGTCAACGGCCAGGACAGCCGCTCGTCCGGGGCGACGGCCTCACCGGGTGGCGGCGTGCGACCGTCCCCGTGCAACGTCCAGCGCAACACCCTCAGGTCCTCCTCAACCCAGCGACTCGAGCCCGTCGTCCAGCACCATCGCGGCGATGCTCTCCACCGGCGGCCGGTGGGGCTGGTCCAGCCCGCGCATCCGGGCCGCGTGCAGCGCCAGCAGCAGGTTCAGCCGCAGCGTCGGGTCGGTGGTGAAGGGGCCGAGCAGCCGCTCCAGCTTGCCGATCCGGTAGCGCATCGTGTTGTAGTGGAAGTGCAGCCGGCGGGCGGACTCCGCCACGTTGAGGTTGGTCTCCAGCAGCACCCGGAGGGTGTCGCGCAGGTCGGTGGAGTCCGGGTCGGCGGCGTCGGCCAGCGGCCCGAGCACCTCGTCGACGTAGGAGCGCAGCTCGTTGCTGTCCGGGATCAGCGACAGCAACCGGAAGACGCCGAGCTGGTCGAAGTGGGTGACCGCGTGCCCGCCGTGGATCTCCTGGCCGACCACGAGCGCCCGCTGCGCCTGCTGGTAGGCCTCCGCCAGCGCCGACAGGGACTCCGCGGGCCGGCCGATGCCGGTGCCCAGCAGCCGGCCGACCCGGCGCAGCCGGGCGTTGACCCGGGCGGTGACCGCGGCGACCAGCGCGGAGAGCTCCTCGGGCGTGCGCCCGTCCAGCGGCAGCACGGTGACGATCTCGGTGGCCAGACCGGCCACGGCCGCCCCGGACACCTCGGCGTCCACGGCGGCGCGCCAGCCGTCGGCGAGCCGGTCCAGCACGTCCAGCGCGCGGGTCGGGTCGGCGCTCGCGTCGGCCACCGTCTCGGTGCCGCTCACCAGGACGACGACCGGCCCGTCCAGCCGCCAGCCGAAGGACCGGGTGTAGGCCAGCGTGCGCTCGGTGTGCCCGACGACGCCGCCCACCAGCCGGCGCACCAGGTCGCCCTGGAACCGCAGCTCGACCGAGTGCACCGCCTGCGAGCGGATCTCCGACAGCGCGGCGATGACCGCGGCCTGCTCGAGCACGGCCCCGGCGCCCAGCAGCATCGGCCCGTGCCGGTTCACCGCCACCAGCCAGCCGTGCCGCTGCTCGCCGGCCATGATCGGCGCGACCGCGTACTCCCCCACCCCGCCGGGCAGCTCGTGGTGGCCCGGGACGAGCAGGATGCCGTCGGCCGGGGACAGGTCGGCGCCGGCCAGCACCTCGGCCGGGGTGACGACGCTCTGGTCGGCGCGGTTGCCCGACAGCCGGCGCGCCGGGGTCAGGTCGCCGAAGGCGTCGTCGGCGGCGGCGTCCAGCAACCACAGCCAGTCGCGGATCTCGGTGACCTCGTCGACCGGGCCGGCACTGGTGGCGACCTCGCGGTCCGGTCCGAGGCCCAGCACCGCGGCGCCGGCCAGGAAGGTGGACACCTGCAGGGTCACCTCGGCCAGCCCACCGCCGGACAGCGCCACGTCGATGAACTGGTTGTGCATCCGGTTGGCGAGCGAGAGCGCCTGGGTCTGCTTGTCGATGATCGCGCCGAGCACCTCGGCGACGACCTCGTCCAACCGGGTGGACGCGGGCAGCGCGAGCACCGGGAACCCGCGCCGGTCGGCCTCGGCCAGCACCTCGGCCGGCATCTCGCCGGCAGCGTTGCCCGGGCCCGCCTCGGACCGGTAGGCGAGCGCGCCGTTGCCGCCGCGGTGCAGGCGCTCGATCAGCGCCCGGCTCTGCGCGAGGTCACCCTGCGGCAGCCGCGACCCCAGCACGACGAGGACGTCGGGGCCGGAGCCACCGAGCGGGTCCGCGGGATCGTCGACGGTGACGTGCCGGACGATCCGCCGGGTACCGGTGGCGCCGCCCACGACCAGGGTGCCCGACAGCCCGGGCAGCTCCAGGAGCTGGTCGACGGTGAGGCCCATGCTGTCCTGCAGGGCACTCCGGTCGGCCGGCGGCACCTGGGAGAGCACCGGCTCCATCGAGGGTACTGCGGAACCAAAAGTAGCGGATCGATCACCGTGCGAAGCGTAAGTCACGGACGCCTCACGTTCAGTCACTGTACGTACCCCCCAAACGCCGTACCCGAGACATCTGTACGAGATTCTGTCAGACGTCTCTGGACGGCAGAACCCGTGCTTGGCGAGAATCGCCATACAGGCTCCGGAGACGCCGCACGTGAGTTGTCGACGGACGCCTGTGCCCGGAACGACGAGCAGCTCGGCCCCGGTGTCCTGGCGGTCGCGCTTCCCCCCGCCCGGGCGGGCACGGACCGGGACACGGCTCCGCCGAGCCGTCGTCGACCGCACGGGTGGAGGGCACATGCGCACGATCGACGAGAGCACCGGCGGCACGGCCGACGCCGGGGTCCAGCACGCGGCCACCGAGCACGCCGGCGCCCAGCACCCCACCGTCCAGCGGGCCGGCCGCTCGGGTCGGGCGGCCCGGGCCGGCGTCCCCACCATCCACCTCCCGCGCACCCCGGAGCGGACGCCGGCTGCCCACCGCGCCTCGGTGCCGGCGCAGGCCAGCACCGGCGTGGCGGAGCTGCTGCGCGGGCCGGTGCGCTCGGCGCGGGTCCTGCTGAGCGGCCCCACGGCGGTCTACCTGAGCGTGCAGACGCCGCAGGGGCCCGACGTCGTGGGCGTCCTCACCTTCGATGCCGCCCGGTTGCCCCTGGGCTGCGTGCTGTTCAGCCCCTCCAACGGCCGGCCGCTGGTCTCGGCGCCCGGCGGATCACCGGCGCGGGTGGGTGGCGGCCGGCTGGTCGTCGGCGACCTCACCGTCAGCGCGGCCGCCTGGTGGGACCCGCGGCCCAAGCTGCCCAGTGCCCGCCCCGCCCTCCTGCCCGAGGGCGTCCGCCGGCTGCGTGCCGCCCTCCACGGCGAGGGAGTACCGCACAGCGCCTTCGCCCTGCCCGGCTTGCCCGGCGGGCCGAGCGGTCCGCTCGCTGCGCTGCGCGGCGCCGTCCGCCGGGCCGACGTGGACGCCGCGCTGCGCACCGCCGTCCGGTTGGTCGGTCGCGGCCCGGGCCTGACGCCGGCCGGTGACGACGTGCTGGTCGGTGCCACGGCCGGTCTGGTGCTGCTCGGGCACCCCGCCGCGGAGCGGTTCGGCGCCGGCGTGACGTCGCTGGCGGTAGGGCGCACCACCGAGCTGTCCCGGGCGCTGCTGCGGCACGCCGCGGCCGGCCGGGTGAGCGGTGAGTTCTCCGCCCTGCTGCGCGGGCTGGTCGGGGACGGCGCGCTGGAGCCGGCGATCGGCGCGCTGCTGGAGGGCGGCTCGACCAGCGGCCGCGCGCTCGTACTCGGGCTCTGCACCGCGATCGACCTGGTCGACCGCACCACCCGGGCGCGCTGATCGGGGTCAGCCGGCCGCGGAGAGGAGCGGAGCGAGGCTGTTCCACCGGGCGATCTGGCACCCGTCGGTCCGGGCCAGCTGCAGATCGACGTCCCGGCCGTGCCACCGGCCGGTGATCCGGGCGGTCTGCGGGCCGTCGTACTGCTGGGTGCACACCTGGTCGGCCGGCAGCGGCGCGAACGGGTCGTCGAGCTCCTGGAGACGAGCGCACACCGCTGCGGGGTCGGGCAGCGAGCCGGACGCGGTGCCGCCGCAGCCGAGCCGGTGCTCGACCGGCTCGCTGCCGTCGCCGGCGTCGGTGCTGACGACCAGCGCGTCCTCGGTCGCACCGGTGGTGTCCGCGCCCGGCACCGGGGTCGCTCCGCCGCCGTCCCCGCCGGCAGCGCAGCCGGCGAGCACCAGCAGCAGGACGATCGCCGCGGACTTCCCGGCGGCGCGGGGCACGGCGGCCCCGCTCAGATGCGGGAGGCGGCGATGCTGGTGACCAGGATCGCCCGCGCGCCGAGCTCCCAGAGCTCGTCCATCACCCGGTTGGTGTCGTCCTTGACCACCATCGCCCGCACCGCCGACCAGCCCGGCGTCTGCAGCGGGCTCACCGTCGGACCCTCGAGCCCCGGGGTCATCGCGGTGGCCCGGGCGAGCAGCTCGTCGGGGCAGTCGTAGTCCAGCAGCACGTACCGGCGGGCCACCAGCACGCCCTGCAGCCGGCGCCGGAGCTGGGCGACCGCGGGGATCTCGTCGGCACCCGCCCGCCGGACCAGCACCGCCTCGCTGGCCAGCACCGGCTCACCGATGATCCGCAGGCCCGCCGCGCGCAGCGTCGTCCCGGTCTCGACCACGTCGCAGACGGCGTCGGCGACGCCGAGCCGGCACGCGGTCTCCACCGCGCCGTCCAGCTTCACGACCGACGCCTTCATCCCGGTGGAGTCCAGGAAGCGCTGCAGCAGGCCCGGGTAGGCGGTGGCGATCCGCCGTCCCTCGAGCTTGTCGACCTCGTCGACCGGGGAGTCCGCCGGGCTGGCGAACCGGAAGGAGGACCGACCGAAGCCCAGCGGCATGACCTCCGCGGCCACGGGCGCCTCGCCGCCGGTGGGGGTGGTCTCCAGCAGCATGTCCCGGCCGGTGATCCCGACGTCCAGCGTGCCGGCGGCGACGTAGATCGCAATGTCCCGCGGGCGGAGGTAGAAGAACTCGGTGTCGTTCTCGGGGTCGTACACCGCCAGCTCGCTGGTGGTGCGGCGCTGCCGGTACCCGCTCTCGGCGAGCATCGCGGCTGCGGGCTCGCTCAGGACGCCCTTGTTGGGCACGGCGACGCGCAGCACAGAGACAGCTCCTTTGTCACGGGCGGGGCCTTCGGCCCTCCTGCGGGGCCCCGCGGCGAGCTTGCGGGTCGCGGGGGGAAGGTCCTTTTTCAGAGGTGAGCGTAGACGTCGTCCAGGTCAAGCCCGCGGGCGATCATCAGCACCTGCACCCGGTAGAGGAGCTGGCTGATCTCCTCCGCCGTCCGCTCCGGCCCCTCGAACTCGGCGGCCATCCAGGACTCGGCCGCCTCCTCGACGACCTTCTTCCCGGCGGCGTGCACGCCGTCGCGGACGGCGACGACGGTGCCCGACGCGGGGTCCCCGGCCGCCACCTTCCCGGTCAGCTCGGCGAAGAGCTGGTCGAAGGTCTTCACGCCGGGGTCACCCCGAACCCGGGGCTCTGCCTGGGCGCGCGGAGGTCACGCAGCACCAGGGCGGTCTGCAGCGCGGCCGCCGTGGCCTCCCAGCCCTTGTCCTCCGCGGAGTCCTCCATGCCGGCGCGGTCGCGGGCCTGCCCCTCGCCCTCGGTGGTGAGCACACCGTTGCCGACGGGCTTGCCCGAATCCAGCGACACCCGGGTGAGCCCGGCGGTGAAGGAGTCGCAGACGTACTCGAAGTGCGGGGTGCCGCCGCGGACGACGACACCGAGGGCGACGACGGCGTCGTGGGTGGCGGCCAGCGCCTGGGCGACGACCGGCAGCTCGATCGCCCCGGGCACCCGGACGACGGTCGGCGAGGCGATGCCGGCGGCCTGCGCGCAGGCGACGGCCCGACGCAGCAGGGACTCGCTGATCTCGCCGTGCCAGGTGGCTGCCACGATGCCGAGGGTCAGGCCCGCGGCATCGATGGGCTGGTTCTCCGGTGATCCGGTGCCGCTCATGCGAGCTGCTCGTTCTGGCGCATCGGGACGGCGCTCCCCTCGGCGGCCTCGGGGCCGCCCGGCTCGATGATCTCCAACAGGTGTCCCATCCGGTCCCGCTTGGTGCGCAGGTAGCCGACGTTGTCCGCGGTGACGTGCGTGGGCAGCGAGACCCGACCGGTGATCTTCAGACCGTAGCCCTCCAGCCCGGCGCGCTTGGCCGGGTTGTTGGTCAGCAGGCGCATCGTGGAGATGCCCAGGTCGACCAGGATCTGCGCCCCGGTGCCGTAGTCGCGGGCATCGGCGGGCAGGCCGAGGTCCAGGTTGGCGTCCACGGTGTCCACGCCGGTGTCCTGCAGCTGGTAGGCCTGCAGCTTGTGCAGCAGGCCGATGCCCCGGCCCTCGTGCCCGCGGATGTAGAGCACGACCCCCCGCCCCTCCTGGGCGACGATGGACAGCGCGGCGTCCAGCTGGGGGCCGCAGTCGCAGCGCAGCGAGCCGAACACGTCGCCGGTGAGGCACTCGGAGTGCACGCGGACGAGCACGTCCTGCCCGTCGGCGATGTCCCCGTAGACGAAGGCGACGTGGTCGCGGTCGTCGTAGGAGCTGGAGTACCCGACGGCGGTGAACTCCCCGGCGCGCAGCGGCACCCGCGCCTCGGCGACCCGCTCGACCAGCTTGTCGAACCGCTTGCGGTAGGCGATCAGGTCGGCGATGGAGACCATCACCAGGTCGTGGGCGTCGGCGAAGTGGCGCAGCTCGTCACCACGCGCCATGCCGGTCGGGTCCTGCTCGCTGACGATCTCGCACAGCGTGCCCGACGGCCGCAGCCCGGCCAGCACGGCCAGGTCGACAGCGGCCTCTGTGTGACCGGGACGGCGCAGCACCCCGCCGTCCTTGGCGCGCAGCGGGACGACGTGCCCGGGGCGGGCAAGATCGGCCGAGGTGGTCTCGGCCGAGGCGAGGGTGCGGATGGTGTGCGCCCGGTCGGCGGCGGAGATGCCGGTGCTCACGCCTTCCCGGGCGTCGACGGTCACGGTGTAGGCGGTGCCGCGGCGGTCCTGGTTCACCCGGAACATCGGGGGCAGGTCCAGCCGGTCGGCGTCGGACTCGCTGACGGCGACGCAGATGTAGCCCGAGGTGTAGCGGACCATGAAGGCCACCAGCTCGGGGGTGGCCAGCTCGGAGGCGAAGATCAGGTCGCCCTCGTTCTCCCGGTCCTCGTCGTCGATGACCACGACCGGCCGACCGCTCTTGACGGCGGCGATGGCGCTCTCCACGGAGTCCAGCTGCCAGCTCATGCGCGTGCTCCCAGCAGTCGTTCGACGTACTTGGCGATGACGTCCACCTCCAGGTTGACGGGGTCACCGGGAGCGCGCGCGCCCAGGGTGGTCTCCCGCAGGGTGGTCGGGATGAGGCTGACCTCGAACCAGGGCTGGGGGGTGTCGGCCCCTGCCTCGTCGGACAAGGCGCTCACGGTCAGCGAGACGCCGTCGACGGTGATCGAGCCCTTCTCCACGACGTAGCGGGCCAGGTCGGCCGGGACGGCGATCCGGACGACCTCCCAGTCGTCGCCCGGGGTGCGGGACACGACGGTGCCCACCCCGTCGACGTGGCCCTGCACGATGTGGCCGCCCAGCCGGGTGGTCGGGGTGACGGCGCGCTCCAGGTTGACCGGGTCGCCGGTGCCGACCGCACCGAGGCTGCTGCGCCGGAGCGTCTCGGCCATGACGTCGGTGCTCCACACCCCGGCCCCGTCGACGGCACCGGCATCGGGCGCGACGCCGGTGACGGTGAGGCAGACGCCGTTGACCGAGATCGAGTCGCCCAGCGCCACCCCCTCGATGGCCTTGCGCGCCCGGATGCGCAGCACCGCGCTGTCCGCGCCGTCCTCCCGCGCGACCAGGGTGCCCAGTTCTTCCACGATGCCGGTGAACACGTCAGCTCCCTCCGCCGGTCGTCGCCGGCCCACCAGTGTGCCCGGTGGTGCGCAACCGGATCTGCACGTCCTCGCCCAGGCGGGTGACGTCGGTGACCTGCAGGTGGAGCCCCTCGGTGATCGTGGAGATTCCCAGGGCGCCCACCATGCCGGCGCCGGCCCCCAGCAGGGTCGGCGCGACGTGCACGACGGCCTCGTCGACCAGGCGGTGCGCGAGGAACGCGGCGGTCAGCGTGGGCCCGCCCTCCAGCAGCACCCGCCGGACGTCGCGGTCGAACAGCTCGGCCAGCAGCGCCGCCGGCGTGGCCGCCCGGCTGACCAGGGTGGGCGCGGCGTCGTCGTGCACCCGGGCGGTGGCCGGCACCCGACCGCGGCGGTCCAGCACCACCCGCAGCGGCTGGCGGTCCGCGGTGCGCCCCTCGGCGTCGCGGACGGTGAGCTGCGGGTCGTCGGCCAGCGCGGTGCCCGACCCGACCAGGACGGCGTCGCAGCTGGCGCGCAGCCGGTGCACCTCGGCGCGGGCGGCGGCCCCGGTGATCCACCGGCTGGTGCCGTCGGCGGCGGCGACCCGGCCGTCGAGGGTGGTGGCGACCTTCCAGACCACCTGCGGTCGCTGCTCGTGCACGCCGGTGAGCCAGCCGGCGAGCGCCCCGGCGGCAGCGGCCCCGGCCTCGGCGCCCAGCTCGACGTCGATGCCGGCTGCGCGCAGCCGCTCGGCACCACCGCCGGCCAGCCCGGTGGGCTCGGGGACGGCGACGACGACCCGGGCCACCCCGGCGGCGATCAGCGCGTCGGCGCAGGGCCCGGTGCGGCCGGTGTGCGCGCAGGGCTCGAGGGTGACCACCGCGGTGCCGCCGCGGGCCCGTCCACCGGCCTGGGCCAACGCGTGCACCTCCGCGTGCGGGCCGCCCGGCGGGGAGGTGGCCCCCTCCCCCACCACGGCGCCGCCCGCGTCCAGCAGCACGGCACCGACCGGCGGGTTGGGGCTGGTCGTGCCCAGCACCCGCTGCCCGAGCTCACGGGCCCGGGCCATGGCCGCCTGCTCGGCGGGGCTCACCGGGCAGCCAGCGCCCGGAGCCGGGCGATGGCCTTCGCCGGGTCGTCGGCGCCGTAGACCGCGGAGCCGGCCACGAAGACGTCGGCCCCGGCCTCGGCGGCCTGGGAGATGGTGTCGGCGTTGATGCCGCCGTCCACCTCGACGAACAGCTCCAGGTGGCCGCTCTGCACCAGCCGGCGGGCGGCACGGACCTTGCCCATCGTCTCCGGCATGAACGACTGGCCACCGAAGCCGGGCTCGACCGTCATCACCAGCAGGGTGTCGAAGTCCGGCAGCACGTCCAGGTAGGCCTCCAGCGGGGTGCCCGGCTTGATCGCCAGCCCGGCCAGCGCGCCGGCCGCCTTCAGGTCACGGGCCACGGCGCGCGGATCGGTGCAGGCCTCGGCGTGCACCGTGACGTTGCGGGCGCCGGCCTCGGCGTACCCGGGCGCCCACCGCTCCGGGTCGGTGATCATCAGGTGGCAGTCCAGCGGTACCGGGCTGACCGCCGCGATCGCCTGCACCACCGGCAGGCCGAGGGTCAGGTTGGGCACGAAGTGGGCGTCCATGACGTCGACGTGCACCCAGTCGGCGTCGGCGATCCGCGCCACCTCGTCGGCCAGCCGGGCGAAGTCCGCGGACAGGATGCTGGGCGCGATCATCGGTTCCCGGGGCACCCGGTGATCGTAGGCGGGCCCCGCAGCTGCCGGGTCGGACCACCGGCTCACCCCGGTCCGCCCGCAGTGCGTTCACCAGGCACTTTCTGTGAACCTCTTGTGACCTTGCGTGGCTACACCTAGCGTCCCTCCGCACCGGCACCCCGGTTCCGGCCGGACGTCGCCGCCCCCCACCCCCTGCTGGCCGAGGAGTCCCATGTCACGCACCACCACCCGCCGGGCGACCAGGCGCAGCATGGCCACCGGTATCGCGCTGGCCGCGGCCCTGGGCGTCTCGGCGCTGCCCATGGGCACCGCCGCGGCGGCGCCCCCGGCGACCACGGCAGCGCCCGGGTACGTCCAGGGCACGGTGCAGAACTACGCGGTGAACGTGAGCGCGGCCAACCGCGGGCAGACCCTCAAGGTCGAGCGGGCCGTCACGGCGGCCGGCGGCCGGGTCGTGGTCTCCTACGCCGAGATCGGCGTGGTCATCGCCCAGTCCGACAACGCGAACTTCGCCGCCGCGCTCCGCCTGGACAAGGCGGTCGACTCCGTCGGCGCCACCCGTACCGCTGCGGTGGCCGCCACCGACCCGACCTACGACGCCAGCGACCCGCTGGCCAAGGGCGAGTCCGGCAAGGGCAAGCCGGGAACCCGGATCAACCGGGCGCCGAGCATCGAGGACACCACCGTCACCGCGGCCGACCCGCGCGAGTCCGAGCAGTGGGACATGACGGCGATCGGTGCCGACCAGGCGCACCAGGTCACCGACGGCAGCCGGGACGTGCTGGTCGCCGTCCTCGACTCCGGCATCCAGGGCGACCACCCCGACCTGGCCGCCAACATCGACACCGCCGCCTCCGCGGGCTGCCTCAGCGGCTCGCCGGACCCCAGCTACGCCTCCTGGCAGCCGACGACCAGCGACCACGGCACCCACGTGGCCGGCACCATCGCCGCCGCCCGCAACGGGGTCGGCATCGTCGGGGTCGCCCCGAACGTGCAGCTGTCCTCGGTGAAGGTGGTCAACGACGACGGCTTCATCTACGCCGAGGCGGCCATCTGCGGCTTCATGCAGGCCGTCGCGACCGGCGCCGACGTCACCAACAACAGCTACTACATCGACCCCTGGCAGTTCTGGTGCGACGACAGCGCCGACCAGCGCGCCGTCAAGATCGCCGTGGACCGGGCGGTGCAGTACTCGCAGGACCGCGGCGTGGTCGACGTGGCCGCGGCCGGCAACTCCAACGTCGACCTGGCCCACAAGACGGTGGACGCCTCGAGCCCGAACGACACCACCCCGGTCAGCCGCCCGATCGACGCCGGCTGCCAGGACATCCCGGCCGAGCTGGACGGCGTGGTGACCGTCTCCTCCACCGACCAGAGCGGTGCCCGGTCCTCCTTCTCCAACTACGGCGAGGGCGTCATCGACGTCGCCGCCCCGGGCCGGTCGATCCTGTCCACCGTCACCGGCGGCGGCTACGGGCTGAAGTCGGGCACCTCGATGGCCTCGCCGCACGTGGCCGGGGTGGTCGCGCTGCTGAAGTCCGCGCACCCGGAGCTCTCCGGCACCGCGCTGACCGACCTGCTGTACGCCCAGGCCGACGACGTGCCCTGCCCGACCGGGACGACGACCTGCACCGGCACCCCGCAGGACAACGGGTACTTCGGCGAAGGGCTGGTGGACGCGCTGGCCGCTGTCCGCTGACACCTGCACCGGGTGGGGCGTGCCGCGACCGGCGGCACGCCCCACCCGCGTTCCCCCGTGCGGCCCGGCCCGAGCCCCTCGCGTGTCCGTTGCGCACGACCGGGTAGGCGGACTGCATGGCAACGGAGAACTCAGCCCCCGCCCGGTACGACGGCTTCGACCGGATGCCGATCGCCGGCACCTGGCGCGCCGGCCGAGCCGGGAAGACCGCGACCGACACCGACCCCTACACCGGCGAGACGCTCACCGAGATCCCGCTGGCGAACGCCGAGGACCTGGACGAGGCGTACGCCACCGCCAAGAGCGCGCAGCGGGACTGGGCGGCCCGGCTGCCCGGCGAGCGCGCCGAGGTGATGCGCCGCGCGGCCGGGATCATGGCGGCGCGCAAGGACGAGATCGTCGACTGGCACATCCGGGAGAGCGGCGCCGCCGCCCCCGCCGCCGAGTTCGAGTACGCCATCACCCTGCGGGACTTCCACGAGGCGTCGTCCTACCCCTACCGCGTCGAGGGCCGGATCCTGCCCGCCGACATCGAGGGCAAGGAGAGCCGCGTCTACCGCCGTCCGGTCGGCGTCGTCGCGGTGATCAGCCCGTGGAACGTGCCGATGCACCTGTCCAACCGGTCGGTGGCCCCCGCGCTCGCGCTCGGCAACGCCGTCGTCCTCAAGCCCGCCGGCGACACCCCGGTGACCGGCGGCCTGCTGCTGGCCAAGGTCTACGAGGAGGCCGGTCTGCCCGAGGGGCTGCTGTCGGTGGTCATCGGGTCCGGCAGCGACATCGGCGACGCGATCGTCTCCCACCCGACGCCGCGGGTGGTCTCCTTCACGGGGTCGACGCCGGTCGGCAAGGGGATCGCGCAGAAGGCGGGCTTGAAGAAGCTCTCCCTGGAGCTCGGCGGCAACGGGCCGCTGGTGGTGCTGGACGACGCCGACCTGGGCTACGCGGTGGACGCCGCGGTGTTCGGGAAGTTCTTCCACCAGGGCCAGGTCTGCATGATCACCAACCGGATCGTGGTCGACGGCTCGGTGCACGACGAGTTCGTGGAGCGCTACGTCGAGCGGGTCCGCGGCCTCAAGGCCGGCAACCCGATGGACGCCGACACGGTGATCGGCCCGATCATCAACGCCAAGCAGCTGGCGGGCATCCAGGACAAGGTCGGCCAGGCCATCGAGGACGGCGCGCAGCAGCTGCTGGGCGGCGACCCGACCGGCCCGATCGGCTCGGTGCTCCCGCCGCACGTGCTGCTCGGCGGCAACGACGTGGCCACCGCCCGGCAGGAGGTCTTCGGGCCGGTCGCGACGATCATCCGGGCCCGGGACGAGGGTGACGCGCTGGCCATCGCCAACGACACCGAGTACGGGCTGTCCAGCGCCGTGTTCACCGAGGACGCCCAGCGCGGGGTGGAGTTCGCGCTGCGGGTGGAGGCCGGCATGACCCACGTCAACGACTCGCCGCTCAACGACGAGAACAACACCGCGTTCGGCGGGGAGAAGGAGTCCGGTCTCGGCCGGTTCGGCGGCGAGTGGGCGATCGAGGAGTTCACCACCGACCACTGGATCAGCGTCCAGCACACCAAGCGGAAGTTCCCGTTCTGACCCGGTTCGCGAGCTGAGCGCCGTGCGGTGGGTGCCCGTCCCCGGCGGGACACGGGCACCCACCGCACACTGCCTGCCGGGACGTCAGCGGGTGCGGCGGAGCAGGGCCATGAACATCGCGTCGGTGCCGTGCCGGTGCGGCCACAGCTGCCCGGCCTCGCCCCGGGCCAGCCCGGGCACGTCGGGGAACAGCGGGGCCACGGGCAGCACCTCGACGTCGTCCCGGGCGGCCGCCCCGGCCACCACGTCGACGGTCTCGGCGGCGTGCGGCGAGCAGGTCACGTAGGCCACCACCCCTCCGGGCCGCACCGAGGCCAGCGCGCTGTCCAACAGCCGGCGCTGCAGGTCGGCCAGCGGGGCGACGTCGTCGGGGGTGCGCCGCCAGCGCACCTCGGGCCGCCGGCGCAGCGCCCCCAGACCGGTGCACGGAGCGTCCAGCAGCACCCGGTCGAACGAGCCGGCCGGCCACTCCGGCGCGGTGCCGTCGGCGACCAGCACCTCGACGTCCTCGGCCCCGGCCAGCGCGCCGCGGACCAGCTCGGCGCGGTGCTCCGCCCGGTCGGCGGCGGTCAGGTGCACGCCAGGCGGGCGGACGGCGGCCAGCAGCCCGGCCTTGCCGCCGGGACCCGCGCACATGTCCAGCCAGCGCTCGTCGGTGCCCTCCAGCGGAGCCCGGACCAGCGCCAGGGCGGCCAGCTGGCTGCCCTCGTCCTGCACCGCGGCGGCGCCGGAGCGGACGGCGCGCAGCTTGCCCGGGTCACCGCCGGGCAGCCGGACGGCGTAGGGCGACCACGGCCCCGGCTCCCCGCCGGAGTCCTCGGCCAGCTCGCCCCGGTCGATCCGCCGGGCCACCAGGTGCACCTCGGGGGCGGCGTCGTCGGCCAGCAGCGCCGCCTCGACCTCGTCGTCGTCGGCCTGCGCACCGTCGGCCAGCGCGTGCCGCCAGGCCTCGACGATCCAGCGCGGGTGGTCGGTGGCCAGCGACAGCCGCCCGTCCTCGTCGGCCGGTGCCAGCGTCGCCAGCCACGCGGCCCGGTCGCCGCCGGCGGCGACCTTGCGCAGCACGGCGTTGACCAGCCCGGAAGCACCGGTGCCCACGATCGCCCGGGTGAGCGCCACGGTGGTGTCCACCGCCGCGTGCGCCGGCACCCGCAGGTCGATCAGCTGGTAGGCGCCCAGCCGCAGCAGGTCCAGCACCTTGGGGTCGAGCTCGGCCAGCGGCCGGGACACCAGCCCGGACAGCACGGCGTCCAGGGTGCCGGTCGCCCGCAGCGTGCCGTAGGCCAGCTGGGTGGCGAAGGCGGCGTCGCGCGGCTCCAGCTCCCGCTCGCGCAGCAGCTGGGGCAGCAGCAGGTTGGCGTAGGCGGCCCGGCTGGAGACGCCGTCCAGCACGTCGTAGGCGGTCAGCCGGGCGCCGTCCAGCACCGGCCGGTGCCGGCGGGCCTGCGGCCGCCGGTTGGGCCGCTCCTGGTTGTGCGGTCCCTGCCGGGGCCGCCGGGCGGGGCCGGTCACGCGCCCACCTGCTCGCCGAGGCGCTCGCCGGGCTCGGGCCGGGCACCGCGCGCCCAGTCGGCGGCGGGCAGCACCCGCTTGCCGGCCGGCTGCACCTCGGTGAGCCGCACCGCGCCGCGGCCGGTGCCCACCAGCACCCCGGTCGGCCCGACCGACAGCTCACCGGGCTGCAGCGCGAGGGAGGACCCGAGCGGTTCCACCGGGGCCAGCCGCAGCCGGTTGCCCCGCCAGGTCGTCCAGGCACCCGGCGCCGGGGTGACCCCGCGGACCCGGCGGTCGACGACGTGCGCCGGCAGCGTCCAGTCGACCTGGGCGTCGGCGGTCTCGATCCGCGGCGCCAGGCTGATCCCGTCGCCCGGCTGGGGCTCGGCGCGCAGCGAGCCGTCGGCGAGGCCGTCCAGGGTGGCGACCAGCAGCCCGGCGCCGCTGACCGCGAGCCGGTCCAGCAGGTCCCCGGCGGTGTCCCGGGCGCCGATCGGCTCGGTGACCACGCCGAACACCGGGCCGGTGTCCAGGCCGGCCTCCAGCCGGAAGGTGGCGGCACCGGTGACCTCGTCCCCGGCCATGATCGCGTGCTGCACGGGCGCGGCACCGCGCCAGGCGGGCAGCAGCGAGAAGTGCAGGTTGACCCAGCCGTGCCGGGGGACGTCGAGGGCGGCCGGGGGCACCAGCGCGCCGTAGGCGACCACCGGCGCGCAGTCGACGGCGAGGTCGGACAGCTGCGCCAGGAACTCCGGCTCCCGCGGCGAGCGGGGCTGCAGCACCGGGAGGCCGGCGGCGTCGGCGCGCTCGGCCACCGGCGACCGGCTGGTCCGACGTCCCCGGCCCGACGGGGCGTCCGGGCGGGTGAGCACGGCGACGACCTCGTGCTGCGAGCCCAGCAGCGCATCCAGGGCGACCACGGCCGGCGCGGGGGTGCCGGCGAACAGGAGCCTCAGTGGGGGCTCACCTTCACGACGGGCGGGGCGACCGGCGCCTCGGTGGGCAGCCAGGCCTGGTGGCCCTGCCACTCGGCGTCGGCCAGCACCGACAGCGCGGCCGCCCGGGCCTCGGTGTCGAGCCGGTCGACGAACAGCACGCCGTCCAGGTGGTCGGTCTCGTGCTGGAGAGCCCGGGCCAGCTTGTGCGAGCCCTCGACCCGGATCGGCTCGCCGTGCATGTTCCAGCCGGTCGCGGCGACGTAGAGGTGCCGGCGGCAGTCGAACCGGAAACCGGGGATGGACAGGCAGCCCTCGGCGTCCTCCTCGGTCTCCTCGCCGACCGGCGTGACGTCGGGGTTGACCAGGTGGCCGACCTCGCCGTCGACGTACCAGGTGAACACCCGCAGGCCGACACCGATCTGCGGGGCGGCGATGCCGGCCCCGCCGGCGGCGTGCATGGTGTCGGTCAGATCGGCGACGAGCTGCCGGAGCTCGGCGTCGAAGTCGACGACGGGCGCGGCCGGGGTACGCAGCACCGGGTCGCCCATGATCCGGATCGGGGTGACGCTCACCGGGCGAGTCTAGGTCCCGCGGCCGACTCCCCTGACCGCCCGCCAGGACGACGACGGCGCCGCGACGCTCCCGACGGTTGTCGGGAGGTCGCGGCGCCGGTGGTCGCCCGAGGATCAGGCAGGGAGGATCAGCCCCGGGAGCATCGGCCCGGGGTGGACCGGGCGGGGTGGCTCAGGCGGGGTGGCTCAGGCGGGGTGGCTCAGGCGGAGAGCTTCAGCGCCGCCCGATCGGCCTCGACGTGCTGGCCCATGGCGGCCAGCTGCGCGGCACCCTCGGCGTCGTCGACGCCCACGGTGGCCGGGAAGCCGGCGTCGTGCGCGACGACCGTGCCGGTGAAGTCGACCCGGTCACCCTGGCGCACCTGGTAAGGGGACTCCCCCTGGACGCCGGTCAGCTGGACCCAGACGCGCTGGGTGTCCGAGCTGCCGACCCAGAAGCCCTCGTCGGCGGGCACGGAGAGAACCTGCACCGCGGTGCCGGTGACGGTCTGGCCGGACACCTGCCCCAGCACGGCGGTCGGGTCGGCCGGCGCCGCCGGGTCCAGGACCGCGGTGCCGTTGGCGGCGACGATGCTGCTGGGCTGGCCGGCGGCCCCGGCGGTCGCGCTCGAGGAGGCGGACGCGGACGCGGTGGACGACGACCGGGCCGACGACGAGGCGGTCGAGGCCGACGACGAGTTGGTGGCCGACGAGCCCGCGGCCGCGCTGCTCTGCCCGTCGTCGTCGTTGCCGCACCGGCTCAGCAGCAGCAGGAGCAGGAGCAGCGCCACCACCGCAGCGCCGATCAGACCGAGCAGGCGCTTCCGGTCGCGCGTCGGGGCGCCGACGCTGGTGGCGCCGGGCGGGGTGGCGCCGGCGGGGGTGCCGCCGGGGGACGGCGGGGTCGGTGAGCTCATGCCCCGGGGCTACCCGAGCGTTTACATCGTAAACTGCCCTGGTCAGGGAGCTAGGCGAGCTCCAGCGGGTCCAGCTGCACCCGAACGTGCTCCGGGGACTTCCGGGCGCTGCGCACCCCCTGGACGTCGTGCAGTGCGCGGGCCAGCGCCACCCCGTCGCTGCGGCGCACCCGCACCAGGTAGCGCTCCCGCTCCCCCTCCTGGCCCGGTCGCGGCAGCTCGGGCACCGGCCCCAGCACGTCGGCTCCCTCGGGCAGCCGGAGCGCCCCGAGGAACTCGGCCAGCCCCGCCGGCGACGCGGACAGCGAGGCCATCCGGGTCACCGGCGGGAACCCCAGCGCCCGCCGGTCGGCCAGCTCCCGGGTCGCCAGTCCGGCCGGGTCCCAGCGCACGAGCGCCTGCACCACCGGGTGCGCGGCGTCCGCGGACACCACCACGTGCCCACCGGGGCGGACCAGCGCCGCGGCGTTCATCCAGCGCCGCAGCGTCTCCTCCCCCGCTCGCAGATCGGCCCGGCCGAGCAGCGCCCAGGAGTCCAGCAGCAGCGCCGCGCCGTAGCCGCCCTCGGCCACCGGCTCGGCGCCCGGGGTGGCGACGACGATCGCCGCGTCGCCGGGCACGGTGGCCAGCACGCCGTTGCTCCGGCCGGAGACCCGGACCGCGGCGCCGGGGAAGGCCCGGCCCAGCTCCTCGCCCGTGCGCGCGGCACCGATCACGGCGGCCCGCAGCTTCGTGCCGGAGCAGTGCGGGCAGTCGAAGGTGGCGGCCGGCCGGGCACACCACCGGCACGCCGCGATCCGCACCCCGCCCGGGCCGGGGGCCGGGGCGACGCCGAGCGGTCCGGCGCAGTGCGCGCAGCGCGCCGGCGCCCGGCACCGGTCGCAGACCAGCGAGGGCACGTACCCCGACCGCGGCACCTGGATCAGCACCGGCGTGCCGTCGGCCAGCGCGCGCCGGGCGGCGGTGAACCCCAGGGTGGGCAGCCGGGCCGAGCGGGCACCGGGGTCGCGGGCCAGCTCGAAGTCGCTGCCCAGCGCCTCCACCCGGGGTGCGGCAGCCCGCAGCGTGGCCCGGTCGGCGATCAGCTCGTGCGCCCAGCCGGACTCCACCAGCAGTGCCGCCTCCGCCGTCCGCGCCGTCCCGGCGACGACCGCGGCGCAGGAGGCGAGGTGGGCCCGGTGCACCAGCACGTCCCGGGCGTGCGGGTAGGGGGCGCGGGGTTCGGCGTGCAGGTCGTCGCCGTCGTCCCAGACCACCACCAGGCCGAGGTCGCGGACCGGGGCGAAGACCGCCCCGCGGGTACCCAGCACCACCTGGGCGGTGCCGCGCGCGGCGGAGAGGAACCGGCCGTAGCGGACGTCGGGTGAGGCGTCGGCGCGCAGCACCGCCACCGAGCCGGCCGGCAGCAGCCGTTGCGCCGCCGCGGCCAGCCGGTCCAGGTCCTTGCCGTCGGGGACGACGACCAGCGCGCCACGCCCACCGGACAGCGCTGCCTGGGCCAGCTCGGTCAGCCGGGTGGGCCAGTCCTCCCCCGGCAGCGCCGTCCACACCGCCCGGGCGGGGTGCCCCTCGGCGACCGCGGACAGCAGCTCCGGCCCGGTCGGGTACCGGGCGAACCCGGCCGGGTCGGGGGCATCCGGCGGTGCCGGCGGATCCAGTCGCGGCCGCTTCTCCGGCGCGCCACGGCGGGGCGGGAGGGCCAGCCGCAGCACGTCGGTCATCGACCCGGCGTAGCGGTCGGCGACCGACCGGGCCAGCTCGGCGACCTCGGGGGTGAGCACCGGCTCGGCGGAGACGACCTTGGCCAGCGGCGCCAGCTTGCCGGCGTGGTCGGTGCTGCCGGCCAGCTCCAGCACCACGCCGTCCACCAGCTTGCCGGCGAACCGCACCCGCACCCGGCAGCCGGCCACGACCTGCTCGGCGAGGTCGTCGGGGACGGCGTAGTCGAAGGGCCGGTCCAGGTGGGTCAGCGGCACGTCGACGACGACCCGGGCCACTCGCACGCCGTCAGTCTCCCGGTCGGGCCCGACGGCAACGGCCCCGTCGCCGGGTCCCGCCGCGAGCGTTCACGGCCCCGTCCCGAGGCTCGCCCCGAGCGTGCGAGGGGTGAGGGGGACGGGGTCGTCCACGGGGGGCGAGGGGGCCCTTGCTCAGGAGACGCCCACGGCCGACTTCAGCGCGTCGACGCGGTCCAGCCGCTCCCAGGGGAGCTCGATGTCGGTGCGGCCGAAGTGCCCGTAGGCCGCGGTCGGCGCGTAGATCGGGCGCAGCAGGTCCAGGTCGCGGACGATCGCGCCGGGACGCAGGTCGAAGACCGAGCCGATCGCCTTCTCCAGCGCCTCCTCGGGCACGGTGTTGGTGCCGAAGGTCTCCACGAACAGGCCCACCGGGTGCGCGGCGCCGATCGCGTAGGCGACCTGCACCTCGCACCGGCGGGCCAGGCCCGCGGCGACGACGTTCTTGGCCACCCAGCGCATCGCGTAGGCACCGGAGCGGTCGACCTTGGAGGGGTCCTTGCCGGAGAAGGCGCCGCCGCCGTGCCGGGCCATGCCCCCGTAGGTGTCCACGATGATCTTGCGGCCGGTCAGCCCGGCGTCACCCATCGGGCCGCCGATGACGAACTTGCCGGTGGGGTTGACGAGCAGCCGGTAGCCCTCGGTGGGCAGCCCCAGGGCGGCCAGCTCGGGCTCCACGACGAGCTCCTGCACGTCGGGGGCGAGCAGCGTGTCGATGGAGATGTCCTCGGCGTGCTGCGAGGAGACCACCACGGTGTCCACGGCCACCGGCCGGTCGTCCTCGTAGACCACGGTGACCTGGGTCTTGCCGTCGGGGCGCAGGTAGGGCACGGACCCGTCCTTGCGGACCGCGGACAGCCGCTTGGACAGCCGGTGCGCCAGCGCGATCGGCAGCGGCATCAGCTCGGGGGTCTCGTCGGAGGCGTACCCGAACATCAGCCCCTGGTCGCCGGCGCCCTGGCGCTCGATCAGGTCCTCGGCCACGGCGGCCCGGTGCTCCGCGCCGGTCAGCCCCGCGGTGCGGGCCTCGTAGCCGGTGTCCACGCCCTGGGCGATGTCCGGGGACTGCGCGCCGAGGGAGACGCTCACCCCGCAGGAGGCGCCGTCGAAGCCCTTGCGGGAGGAGTCGTAGCCGATCCGCAGCACCGTCTTGCGGACGATGTCGGCGATGTCCACGTAGCCGGAGGTGGTGACCTCACCGGCGATGTGCACCTGACCGGTGGTGATGAGGGTCTCGACGGCCACCCGGCTGCGCGGGTCCTGCTCGAGCATCGCGTCCAGGATCGAGTCGCTGATCTGGTCGGCGATCTTGTCGGGGTGGCCCTCGGTCACCGACTCGGAGGTGAACAGACGGCGTGGCACTCGGTACTCCCTGCGGTCGGGTGCCGGGCGCGGTGGTCGCGTCCGGGGTGGTGGCTGCTGCACGTGCGGTGGGTGTCGTGCGCGTCGGCCCCGACAGGTGAGGCTACCGGCGCACCCGGTACGGCGTTCGGTGCGGCGGCCCGCCGTGGACGTGGCGGTCAGGTGTGCGCCGGCCCACCGGTGTCGACGGCGTCCCAGATCGCCGCGGCGACGACGTCCTTGCTGCCGGCCGGCACCGGGGTGACCGTGCCGTCGGCGGCGAGCACCGTGACCTCGTTGTCGGCCCGGCCGAACACCCGACCGGCGGAGACGTCGTTGACCACGAGCAGGTCCACGCCCTTGCGGGCGAGCTTGGCGCGGGCGTGGGTGAGCACGCCGCCGTCGGCGTCGCCGGTCTCGGCGGCGAAGCCGACGACCCGCTGACCGGCCGGGCGGGCGGCGACCAGCTCGACCAGCACGTCGGGGTTGCGGACCAGCTCGACGGAGGTGGGCTCGCCGGCGCTGCCCTTCTTCAGCTTGCTGCCGGCGACGGCGCCCGGGCGGAAGTCGGCGACCGCGGCGGCCATGACCACGACGTCGGCGCCGGCGGCCTCGGCGTGCATCGCGGCGCGCAGCTCCTCGGCGCTCCCCACCGGGACGACGCGGACGCCGAAGGGGGCGGGCAGGTCGACGTTGGCGGCGACCAGCACCACCTCGGCACCGCGGGCGGCGGCGACCCGGGCCAGCGCCCAGCCCTGCCGGCCGGAGGACCGGTTGCCCAGGAAGCGGACCGGGTCCAGCGGCTCCCGGGTGCCGCCGGCGCTGATCACCACGCGGGCGCCGGCCAGGTCCTGGCGCAGCGCGCCCGCGCCGGCGGTGAGCACCACCTCGGCCAGCGCCGCGACGTCGGCCGGCTCGGGCAACCGGCCGGGCCCGGAGTCGGGACCGGTGAGCCGACCCACGGCCGGGGGCAGCACGACCGCGCCCCGGCGGCGCAGCGTGGCCACGTTGTCCTGGGTGGCCGGGTGCAGCCACATCTCGGTGTGCATGGCGGGCACGAACACGACGGGTGCGCGCGCGGTGAGCAGCGTGGCGGTGAGCAGGTCGTCGGCCCGTCCGGCGGCGGCCCGGGCCAGCAGGTCGGCGGTCGCGGGGTTGACCAGCACCAGGTCGGCGGTCTGCCCGATCCGCACGTGGGCCACCTCGGGGACGTCGTCCCAGACCTCGGTGGCGACCGGGTTGCCGCTCAGCGCCTCGAAGGTGGCAGCACCGACGAAGCGCAGGGCCGAGGCGGTGGGCACGACGCGGACGTCGTGGCCGCGCTCGGTCAGCGCCCGCAGCAGCAGGGCGGACTTGTAGGCGGCCACCCCGCCACCGACGCCCAGCACGATCCGGCTCATGTCAGGCATCC
>Ga0210040_10003314_pt1 | contig 21896 bp, 1 predicted proteins | sample CryGeyCG12114_NA_FD_185462 | JGI IMG/M metagenome (GOLD analysis project Ga0210040, IMG submission 185462) | Groundwater microbial communities from aquifer - Crystal Geyser CG19_WC_8/21/14_NA (SPAdes) (version 2) | ecosystem: Environmental > Aquatic > Deep subsurface > Groundwater | place: USA...
TTAGTAGGACTTATTTAACATTCTTATTCTTATTAGAGGATAGTCTTATTATTAACTAAGCACTAGGTTGCGAACCTATCTACATCTCTAGAAGAGATAAAAGATAAAATAGATTTTAGTCCTAGCTTAGTAGAGAAATCTAAGAAGCCCTCTATTTACTGTAAATACAAACGCAGCGTAAGGGTACTAATACTATAGAAGAAGACTTAAGTAAAGATTATCTTTAAGGCTAAGGACTTATCTCTTCTAGAGTAACGTCTAGGTAGCTACGCTATTACAGACGATGCTTCTTTAGATATTGCTAAACTTTTAATAGCTATAGAAGAATAGTTATCTAAAAAAGGCGCGAGGAGACTATATAGCACTATACGCGCGTAATTACGTAGGCGAAAAGAGAGCGAGGAGACTACATTACACTAAATATATATAAATACGCATATAAAAGAGGAGTAAGAGGACTATAAAGCATTATCCTTCTGCGATTACGTAGGTAAAAGACTAATCTTAGCTGCTTTAGCAAAAAGATAGAAGTAATTACTAGGCTTATTATAAGCTTCCTAAACTATAACTAAGGACTTGTATTTACGCCTAATAATAACACTGTTAAAGTACTTAAAGACGTCTTTAATTATTATAGTATTGCATTTTACTTACTCTAAGGATGTAAGGCCTCTATATAAGCTAAGACTATTAAAGACTTTAAGAATAGGAAGTAAAGAGACTATACGGCACTAAACGCGCGCAGTTATATAGGCGAAGGAGGAGTAAGGAGACTATACTATATAAAACGCGCGCAATTATAAAGATAAAAAATAAGTAAGGAGACTAGATATAAGGTAGTAACGACGGTAATAAAGCAAAGTATAATATAAGAAATTAACTCCTTTTAAGAACTTCTTATAAGTAATATAAACTCTCTCTCTTTATAAAATAAGCTCTAAAAAGTTATATCTAGTCGTTATTAAGAATAGATAGTGCTTAAAGTATATAAGCTGTAGAATTTTAATTATGTATAGTAAGCTAGAAGAGTTAAGCTCTTAGCGAGTTAAGGGTCTTTGTGAAAGCTGTAGTGAGCTCTAGTAAGGCGCTAAGCTCTAGCGTACTATTCTTAGTGTGTATGCAAAAGATGAGTAAGGAGATTATATTATAGTATCTATGGGTAATTATGTAGGCAAAAGAAAAGCGTAGAAACTATACTATATTAAACGTGCGTAATCACGCATATAAAAAGGGGGTGAGGAGACTATATAGTACTAAACGCGTAGAACTATATATGTAAAAGAGGAATAGAGAGACTATATTATAGTCTCTATAGTCCTTATCTTCTTAATATTCTCTATCCTAACTTAATAGCTAGGGAGGAGAAGAGAGATGAAGAGGAAGAAGAAGAAGATAGTATAGAGGGATTGGATACTATAAAATTCCTATTTAGAAAATCTACGAAACCTACTAAAAGCGATATAAGGGCTTAGTATTTTATCTTAAATCTAAGAACGCTATTATTAACTAAAGTAATACTATTAAGTTATTATACTCCTTAACTAGGAGCTTCTCTTTCCTCTTAAGCCCCTATTATACCTATAAAAGAGGAGTAAGGAGACTACGCAGCCCTAGACGCGTACTATTACGTATATTACACTAAACGCGTATAATTATATATGTAAAATAAGAGTAAGGAAACTATAAAGTACTATCTATGCGTAGTTACGCTAGTAAAAGAGGAGTAAGGAGACTACACTATACTAAACGCGCGTAGTTATACGTATAAAAGGTAGGTAGAGAGACTATAAAGCACTATCTATCTATAGATACGCACGTAAAATGTGAGTGAGGAGACTACACTATACTAAACACGCATAGTTATATATGTAAAAGAGGTGTAGGGAGACTTTAAAGCACTATCTATGCGTAATTATACTAGTAAAAGAGTAGTAAGGAGGCTATACCGCACTAAACACATATATTAGTAAACTATCTTCAAAGCTAAGTACCTTTATAAGAATAAGCTATGTCCTTACTAATAAATATAACTTAGTATAGGCATCCTAGATATAGTAAAGGTATCACGTATATTTTGTGCTAAAGTAAGACCTACTAGCTAGCTAAATCCTATTTCCTTATAACTGTAGAGGAGCTGGCAATTTGTAGACTATCTTAATAGGCCTTATAACTTTAGCTGAAGGATAGCGTCTTATATACCTAGCTAGGCTCCTAGATTAATTCTGTAAGGGCTTAGATTTATCTACACTAGCTAGCTAGAAATTGAAAGGGCTAAGTATATTTAGTAGTAGAAGTAGATTATGTAGGTAAAAGACTAGTAAGGAGACTAAACTATACTAAAAGCGCGTAGTTATAGAGGTAAAATAGGGGCGAGGAGAGTATAAAGCACTATATACGCCTAATTATATATGTAAAAGAGGAGTGTAGAGACTATAAAGTACTATCTGCACGTAATTACGCTAGCGAAAGACTATTACAGAGACTATACTATACTAAACGCGTACAATTATGCATGTAAAAGAAGAGTAAGGAGACTATAATAGACTATCTATGTGCGATTACGTAGGCTAAAGAAGAGTAAAGAGACTATATATTACTAAACGCGCGCAATTACGTAGGTAAAAGACGAGCGAGGAGCCTATATTACACTAGACGCGCGCTATTACGTATGTAAAAGAGGAGTAAGAAGACTATAAAGTACTATCTATCTGTAGATACGTATATAAAAGGGAGTAAGGAGACTATACTATACTAAACGCGCGCAGTTATACATGTGAAAGAGGTGCAGAGAGACTATAGACGCTGCACCTTACGCCTCCTTAAACTGCTCTTCGTTAGGCTCTATACCTCGTAGCTTACTATTTAAATAATACTTTTTAAGTAGTTCTTTATAGGTACTATTAATTAATTATACTAACGTATAACGCTGTAAGCCTATATAGTTATATATGCGAAAGAGGTGCAGAGAGACTATAAAGCGCTAAACGCGTATAGGTATATAGGTAAAAAAGGAGCGAGGAGATAATAGAGCGCTAGAACGAGAGTGTAAAGTTATAGAAGAAATTAAGGCGCGTTAAGCTTAAGCTGCTGAAGCAGTCCTAAAAAAGTACTAATAATCCCTAGCAGATATCCTAAATACACTCTAACCTTCTTATATAAGTAAAAGACTAGTAAGGAGACTAAACTATACTAAAAGCGCGTAGTTTAGAGGCGAAATAGGGGCAAGGAGAGTATAAAGCACTATATACGCCTAATTATACATGCGAAAGAGGAGCGTAGAGATAGTTTCTATAGAAGCCTCCTTTCTGTTTTATTAGACTATCTTAGGACTTAAGGTTAATAGATTTACTATTCTTACTTTTCTTATCTATTATAGACATCTACTATCTAGCTAGCCTAGGAGACTAGTAGCTTATAGTAAAATGCTTTAGCAAAGATAATATAGGAATACTCTAATAGATAGCATAAAATAAGTTTCTTTTACTTTATATATATAGTTATAAAACTATTACTTATATTTATAAAGCACTATCTACGCGCAATTACATAGGTAAAAGATAAGTAAAGAGCCTACATTACACTAAACGTGCGTAATTACGCATGTAAAAGAGGAGTAAAGAGACTATAAAGTACTAAACGCGCGTAGTTACGTATATAAAAGAGGCGCTTAAAGACTACACTACACTAAACATGTATTATTAGTAAACTATCTCTAAAGCTAAGTACCCTTATAAGAATAAGCTTTTCTTTTTAGATAACTATAACTATATAGAGGAAGAGCTACTTTGCACTAATATTACTTAGAAATATAAGGTTAAGTAGATACTATTAATAGTACTAACTTAGCGCCTCTTTGCTTACGTGATTACGTAGGCGAGAGAAGAGTAGGGAGACTACATAGTAGTAAATGCACGTAGTTATGTATATAGAAGACGAGTAAGAGAACTATAAAATAGTATCTATACGCAATTATATATGTAAAAGAAGAGCTTAGAGACTATATAGACGCCTAAACTAAATATATAGAAGCTAGCTTTGTTAGTAAGGTAACTATGTTATAATAAGGTATACTACTACTACCTTTTAACTCTAACACAGACGATAGTTAACGCGCTTAGAATTTCTTAATAAATATCTATCTTTTACTATAAGATTTAAACTATTAGTAAGTAGAACTTCTTATCCCTTATCTAAGAATGCAGTCTTATTTTAGTATAGCTAAGGTAACTACTAAGAAACTTAATATTAATCTTAAGAGAAAGAAAGAAGAGGAGGACTTTTAGTTAGGCTTAGTAGAGAAGTCTAGGAGACCCTCTATCTGCTACAGATATAAAGAAAATATAAAGGCACTAGCTTTATAAAAGAGGCGTAGCTTAGAGACTATACTATACTAAACGCGCGTAGTTACGTATATAAAAGAGGAGTAAAGGGGCTATAATATAATAGTAGTAGAAGTATTAGTATTATAAGAGGATAGGTATAGGGATGTATAAAGTAAAAGAAAACATTTTATACCTTATACTAGAGTATTCCTATATTGTCTTTACTAAAGCATTTTACTATAAGCTACTAGTCCTATAGGCTAGTAGTATCTATGCGTAATTATGTATATAGAAGAAGAGTAAGCAGACTATACTACACTAAAGGCGCATAATTATACATACGAAAGCAGAGTACAGAGACTATATAATATTAAACGTATATACTTACGCATATAAAAGAGGAGTAAGGTAACTATACTATACTATCTATAAATATACATATTACTAAACTGCTTTTAAAGCTAAGTACCTCTTTAAAAATAAGCTTTTCTTCTTAAATAACTGTAACTATATAGAGAGAGAGCTATATTATACTAATATTACTTAGAAATGCGAGGTTAAGTAGATACTATTAATAGTACTAACTTAGCGCCTCTTTGCTTATGTGATTACGTAGGTAAGAGAAGAGTAAGGAGACTATATAGTAGTAAATACGCGCAGTTCTGTATGTAGAAAATGAGTAAGAGGACTATAAGCACTATCTATACGTAATTACGCATATAAAAGAAGAGTATAGAGACTATAAAGGGCTAAAAACTAATAACTACGTATACGAAAGAAGAGTAAAGAGGCTATATATTACTAAACGCGCTGCTAAAGAACTCTAAAAAAAGTAGTAATAATCTCCTGTAGACGCCCTTAACATTATATTTAGGCGCCTATACAAGCCTAATAACCTCCCTACTAAGCTAAGTATAGCTATTAGTACTATTAAAGGCTTTAGGTTACTCTTAATTACGTATAACTTGCGAGCTAGCTGCGCTTATTATTATACCTACTTCTTAGGCTGTCCTCCTATTCTACTACCTCCTATAACTGTTTACGCTCTAGTAATGCCTTATAAAGCCTTCTCTTAGATCTATAACGTAAGTAGAGCCTCGTTTATATTCTCTGCTAGCTGCTACTCGTCTAGGTATTCTTCTCTAGTCTTAGGGTTAATTCCTTTCTACCTAATAAGATACTGTAACCTCCTAAGAATACGCTACTTATTAAGAATACACTTAGCCTTATATAGCTACTTACTATTACTATTGCTAGGCTTAGTATACTTAGGGTTAATTCCTTTCTACCTAATAAGATACTGCAACCTCCTAAGAATACGCTGCTTATTAAGAATACACTTAGCTTTATACAGCTACTTACTATTACTATCGCTAGGCTTAGTATACTTAGGGTTAATTCCTTTTTACCTAATAAGATACTGTAACCTCCTAAGAACACGCTACTTATTAAGAATATACTTAGCCTTATACAGCTGCTTACTATTACTATTGCTAGGCTTAGTGTACTTAGGTTATTTATTTACTTTAGGCTAAGTTAATAGACGCTTTCGCTTTAGCAGAGCTATTACACGGTATAACCACTAGAGTTGAGCTATAGGCTATTTAATAAGGTAAACGCACGTAGTTATATATATAGGAGATGAGCAAGAGGACTACAAAATAGTATTCATACGCAATTACGTATGTGAAAGAGGAGTATAGAGACTATAAAGCACTAAATACCTATAACTATATATACGAAAGAGGAGTAAGGAGAATACATAGTATAAACCCCTATAATTAGATAGGTAAAAGAGGAGTAAGGAGACTATACTACACTAAACGTGCGTAGTTATACGTATAAAAGGCAGGCAAGGAGACTATAAAGTACTATCTATCTATAGATACGCACGTAAAATGTAAGTAAGGAGACTACACTACACTAAACACGCGTAGTTATACGTATAAAAGAGGTGCAAGGAGACTATAAAGTACTATCTATACGTAATTACGCTAGTAAAAAAGTAGTAAGGAGGCTATACTACACTAAACACGTATATTAGTAAACTATTTTCAAAGCTAAGTACTTCTATAAGAATAAGCTATGTCCTTACTAATAAATATAACTTAGTGTAGGCATCCTAAATATAGCGAAGGTGTTACGTACGTTTTATACTAAAGTAAGACCTACTAGCTAGCTAAATCTTATTTCCTTATAACTATAGAAGAGCTAGCGATTTGTAGACTATCTTAATAGGCCTTATAACTTTAGCTAAAGGATAGTGTCTTATATACCTAGCTAGGCTCCTAGATTAATTCTATAAGGGCCTAGATTTATCTATACTAGCTAGCTAGAAATTAAAAAAGCTAAGTATATTTAGTAGTAGAGGCGGATTATATAGGTGAAAGACTAGTAAAGAGACTAAACTGTACTAAAAGCGTGTAGTTATAGAGGCGAAATAGGAGCGAGGAGAGTATAAAGCACTATACATACCTAATTATATATATAAAAGAGGAGCGTAGAGACTATAAAGTACTATCTACGCGTAATTACGCTAGTAAAAGACTATTATAGAGACTATACTATACTAAACGCGCGTAGTTACGTATATAAGAGAGGAGCGTAGAGACTATATTATACTAAACGCGCGTAACTATAGATATGAAAGAGGGGTAAGGAGACTGCACTACACTAAATACGCATAAATACGCGTATAAAAAATAGGCGAAGAGACTTTACTATACTAAATACGCATAAATACGCGTATAAAAGAGAAGTAAGGAGACTATACTGCACTAAATACGCATAAATACACGCATAAAAGAGAAGTAAGGAGACTATACTATACGTACGCGAAGGACGTCTTAATAGAGCTAAAGATTCGTAGTAGCGCTTAGTAGGCTCGTTATTATAGTGTCTGTAGTAAGGATATATATCTGTAAATTCTATCTAAATAGAATAACTACTGTGCTAATTTAGGACTCTAGTAATAACTCTAAGAGTAGAACGTAGCGTAAGTCTATTAATAAGAAGAATAAGCTAAGAAGAAGAAAGAACTTAAAGCGGCTTAACTTAAAGCGGCTTAACTTAAAGTAGCTAGGTAAGAATAACGTTACTAAGAAAATCTCAGACGCTAAAAGTATAAGGCCTAGACTAAGGTAGAGTAACTAAAGTAATAAGCTAAACGTCGTGTTTAAGAGTTAAGAGAGGAGTAAGAAAACTACGTATAGGAGTTCCTTTATATCTTTATAAGATAGAACGAAGCTGCTTTAAGTTATATATCTTATACTAAAAAGATAATACTAATTAAGATTAACATTAGCTATTACGCCGTCTATCTAGAGCTATCGCAGTATCTTATCTTATAGAAAATATAGATTAAGAAAATAAATAATAAAATAAGCGCAGAAAAGATTAACAGACTTAATACTAGTCTTAATAACTCTAAATCTGCTAAAGATGCACTCCTTAAATCTGCCCTCGTTTTCAAAACTACTAGTAGAGAATTAGGACTAGATTAGCTGCGCAAGAAGAGAATAGTATAACGTCGCAGTATAAGAGCTAAATTAAAAGATTTAATTGCTAGCTTTAAGGGGCTAAATAAGGATGATAAGATCTTAAAGCTATACGCGCGTTTTAAGCAAGACATTATATAGTTAAACTAGCTTAGTAATAAGAACGCTAGTAATAAGGCTTATAAATATCTTACTACTACTAAGTAGAGACCTATTTCCTTAGCTCTTCCTAAACTAAAGGGTTTAAGTAAAGATAAGAGAGTAAAAGAGTTAAAAAAGCTACTCTTAAACCTTCGTAAGACAGCTCGTAAGCTTGTATTAAGGATTAGGTCTAAGCGCTTTATTAGCGCTATCTAAGGCTTTCTTTAGCCTCTAATAGAAAGTATATAGGAGTATAACTTTACGTGTAGTTCGCTAGAGTATAAGAGGACTACTAGCCTTTCTTAAGTTTATCTAATATCGCACTGTAGTTATATAGCCTATAAAGACTATCTAGCGTCGTAAGTTAACGCTAAAGCTTATATCTAACTAGAGTGCAACCTTACTATATAGAATGTAAATCTTATTAAGATTACTAATCTTAGCTTAACTATAGAGTAAGCTGTAGAGCGTTACTTTAGTAAGAAAGTAGAAGTAATTACTAGCCTTATTGCGAGTTTTCCTAAGGCTAACTAAGGACTTATATTTATACTTAATAACGACACTGTTAAAGTTCTTAAAGACGTCTTTAATTATTATAATATCGCCTACTACTCTCTCTAAGGATATAGGGCTTCTGTAATAGTAAAGATTATTAAGGATTTTAAGAATAGGAAGCGAGGAGACTACATAGCACTAAACGCGCGTAGTTACGTATACGAGAGAGGAGCGTAGAGACTACATTATACTAGACGCGCGTAACTACAAAGGTAAAAGAGAAGTAAGAAGACTATACTGCACTAAATACGCATAAATACCTACTTAAAAGAGAAGTAAGGAGACTATACTGCACGTACGTAAAGGACGTCTTAATAGAGCTAAAGATTTGTAGTAGCGCTTAGTAGGCTTGTTATTATAGTATCTGTAGTAAGGACATCCCTTTATAATACGAGTTCTGTGCTAACTATGTCTAGATATATAGTATTTAAAGCACCCTACTAAATGCAGCTATATTTTATATACTACTACTTTCTTAGCTACTAGACTTATACGACTAAGATTAGAATGTTACGCCTCTACTACAGCTTTACTATAAAACCTCCTCTATTATCTTAGCTCTTCGCGTAGAAGACATCGTACTAAATATATTAACGCGCTATAGCTTTTTTTAAGCTACGTAAGGTCTTATGTTTTAGGCGTTTTAGAACGTTCTTTAGCTTAGTAGGGAGGTCCTTAGGCTTATATAGATGTTTAATTGCAATGTTAATTATATTTACTAGAGATTGCTAATATTTCTTTAGTAGCTCTTTAGTAGCGTAGGCGTAACGCGCTCTAGCTTCTTTTATAATAATACACTCTTATTCTTTAGCAGCGTAATGCTTTTCTGTAAGACGTGCTTATTATTAGCGCTCTACCTAAGCTTTAAGGTTAGAGTCTAGCGTTAGCTCTAGGCCTACCTATATCTCTATTTACTTCTAGTATACTATATCGCCTATATTGTTCTTTTTTGCCTCTTTAGTTGCGATACGTTATTATTCTCTTTCTAACTTCTCTTAAGCTTTCCTTAAGCATTCTTCTACAGCTTAGATATTAGCTTCCTATACTGTATATTAATATTCTTAGATATAGGTATTTAGTTTTAAGCTCTAACTACTTTTGTTTAGTTTTTAGAGAAAAGAGGTTGCTGCTCACTACGCAACTTACGATAACGTATTACAACTATTGTATAATAGGTAATAATATTAGCCTACTTTAACTACAGTAACTCCCTTAAATAATACTAATCCTTAAACTTAAATTCTCTACTATAGTTAACCTAGGAAAGCGTAACGTCGTTTTTAAAAGTAAGGTATATATTAGTGTACTAAAGAAGGAGTAAGAAGGCTATATAGTAGTATTAATATGTAGATATATATAAAATAGTAGAGCGTAGAGGCTATATAGCACTAAACATAGGATATTATATATATAAAAGAAGGGCGAAGAGGCTATATAGCATTCGCTATACGTAATTACCTATATAAAAGAAAATCTAGGGGACTGTATAGCACTATCTACGCGTAATTATATAATAAACGCGTATACATTATAAGTTACGCGTAATTAAGAGTAGCTCTAAGCCCTAGTTAGTATATGCATACCTTAGGTAGAATAATACTATTCCTTTTACTAGAAGAGTATCGCCAGCGCTTATTACATAAACTGCTACTCCTAATTTTCTAGATTTAGATTTTAATATAGAAGACAACTTAGATAATATTAAGTTAAGACTTATACCTAAGTTACTCTGTACGCGAAAAGTTAATATAGTATTCTAGATATTAAAGAGCTTATAAGGTACACTAGACCCTAAAGAGAAAGCGTTATAGAATCTTATGTCTTTAAAGAGACTTAGAAAATTAGAAAAGTAGTCTCTAAGGCTACTCTATTATATCCTTATACGCCTCTAATATAAGCTACGCCTACCTAGAAGTACTTATATAGAAGCCTAGCAACTTTAATCCTAATAAGTATAAGCGCTATTCGCAGCTAGCTGTATCTACTTTACTGCCTTTATAATTAGGCTATGTAAAAGAGGAGTAAAGAGACTATATAGTACTAAACGTATACTAATCTATATATAGATAAGGAGTAAGGAGACTATAATACACTATTTATGTGTAGTTACGCATGTAATAAAGGAGTAAGGAGACTACACATTACTAAATAAGTGTAATTACTTATATAAAAGAAGAGTAAGGAGACTATACTAGTTACTAAGGAGAGAGGTAAGAGGGAGGAGAAGGAGTAGTTAGTAGAGATCTTATTAGGGAGAGAGGTAAGAGGAAAGAGAAGAAGTAGTTAATACCCTGCTTATCTAAGAGCCTACGTGTAATTATAGAAGTAGAAGAAGAGTAAGAAGACTACTAAGTACTAAACGCGTATAATTATATATATAAAAGGGAAGTAAAGAGATTATACTGTAAACGTAGAAGCGATACCTTTAAAGATAGAAATAAGATACTACCTTCTATTAAAATTGAAGAGAATCTATATATTAAGGAGAATATATAGCACTAAAGATAGGTAATTATATAGGCGAAAGAGCAGTAAGAAAACTATATAGTAGTTACCTCTTTAAATATATAATGCTAAGGTTTACTAAAGAAGCTTTCTAGTAACTTTACGCTCTACTAAGATTATGCTTTCTATTAGCTTTGCGTTCTATAACTACGCAGAACTTTAGTTTAATAGAGGTAGATATAAGAGTTAGCTGCAGCTTATTAGTAAAGCCCTAGACTCTAAAAATAAGTAGTAAGTTAAAGAAGATAACATAGTAATAAGGCGCTTGTAGTCTTTACTAGTAAGGTAGTAGCCTTTAGTTAGGATAAGGTATTATAAATACTTAAGTTACTGCTAAAAGGGTAATATAGTCTTTAGGCTTTACTATAGTAAGGGTAAGATTTATGTTAAACTACGTTGTATATTAGTGTAAGATTTAGTTAATAACTTTTAGCCTAGATAACTAGAATAATACAGCCTTTTCTTTAACCCCTCTAATTTATAGAGAGTTTATAGTTTAAGTAAGATATATCTTTATTTTATTATTAAAATTTTACTAGATATCTGCTTTAGTCCCTTTACTAAGGTAGTTTTTACGTTCTTAGAGATAGACTATTAAAAAAGCAATCTCTTTAGGGCCTAAAGGTAATTAAGCTGTAAGAGTAAGTTATGTAGTATACCCTTACTAATACTAACGTATATAACTATCTTAAAGATATGTACTTTAAACGTAAAATCTAACTACTCTCTCTATTAAGGCGGAATAAGAGCGCTAAAAATCCAAGCTGTAATTCCTATAGTTTAGGAAGACGCGCGTAAGTTAGTAGTAATAAGGCTATAGGACTAGCTGTAGTTTTTAACATTATTAGAGTTAATATAGATATCGTCTATAACGTTATTAGCGTTTTCTATCTTTTCGCCTTAGGTAACGTTAACTGTAATAGTATTCTTAATACCTAACCTAAACCTCTTTTAATGCACTTCTGCTTATTAATCTTTTAAATGTTATACTATATCTTTTTAATTATAGTCTAGTAGAATACTAGCCTTAAATATACTAAAAGAGGATTAAGGAGACTATATAGTACTAAACGTACGTAAGTATAGAGACGACAGAGGAGTGAGGAAACTATACTATACTAAATATACGCATTTATATAGGTAAAAGATAAGCGTAGAGAATATAAAGTACTAGATACGTATAGTTACGTATGTAAAAGAGGAGTAAGGAGACTATAAAGCACTATCTACGCGTAATTCTATATATAAAAGAGAAGTAAAGAGACTATATAGTAGTTACTAGAGAGAGGGGTAAAGGAGAGGAGAAAGAGTAGTTAGTGAGGATTTTGTTAAGGAAGGAGGTTTAGTTAAAAGGCGCGTTTATTAGTAGTAGGAAGGAGGTTGTAAAGTAGGATAGCATAATAGTAGATATAGAGGGGAAGAAAGAAGTTATCTAAAGGAGGAAAGAAAGTTAGTATAGTAATTAAGAGAGAAGGGAGTGTAAAGGGTCTTAAAGTATATAGGGCTAAGAGATATAATAAAGTAAGCAAAGGAGCTAGGATAGTAGCATAATCTAGATAGCTTAAAGAGATACGCTATATGCTTCTACGACTAGAGTTATTAACTTTTTAAATATACTATACTAGAGTTTACTAAATAAGCTCTTTAGTAATATATTACATCTACGTAGGGCGTTATTTAGAAGGTAGCTAAAATTATAATAGACTAGTAATATAACTTAGATTATAGGCACCTTATTAGCCTTATATAGCTATAGATTTTAATTAGTGTAAAGTTTAATTAACTTTATAGGTATAGAAACACGTAGATAGTATAGAAGGCGTTGCTAAAAAAAAGCTTAGTAATTAGCGTAGATAATCTAAGGTCGCGTTTAATATAGCTTATACGCGTAAGCTTAGGACCTTATACCTTCCTATTACCTACGCGCTACTATCTGCCTATTACTCCTTAATCTAAGCTGCTGCCTATCTAACTATATAAATTCCTTTATCGTAAATTACGTAACACGTAATACCTTCTTATTACCTATACGCTACTAACGTGCTACTATCTACTTATTACTCTTTAATCTAAGCTGCTGCTAATTTAACTACGTAAATTCCCCTACTACGTAAATTACGTAACACGTAATAATATTAGCGTATTATAATAATAGGCGATGACGTCTACCTACTTTAATCGCAGTAACTCCCTTAAATAATACTAATGCTTTAACTTAAGCCTACTAAATATAGTAGGATATTCTTTAAGATATAGGGAAGATAAGTATAGAGTTAGGCAGAGTAAAGATAGAGTATTCTCTATTTACTTAAGGACATATAGCTGCTTACTAAGCGTTTATATACTATTATAGAAGTAGCTATACGCGGTATTAAGTAGGAAGAGGAGAGAAATACTAGTTATAACCTTATAAACAAACTCCACGTCGCTATAGTTAAGCTTATAGCGCAATATACTTAGTATATATATAATTAGATAATAGAGAAGCTACTCTATAAGTTGCGCGACTGCGTGTTAAAGGAGTTACTCTTAGTTAATAACGACTACTATATTCTACTTATATATTAGCTATATACTAAACTTTTCTTTTATAACTTAGAGAGGCTACCTAAAGGATTAAGGTATCTTTAAGTTATAACCTATAAAGAGCTGTATAAGAGAATTAAAGTCTTTATAGATAACTAGCGTAACATAGAACTACCCTATCTAGGCTACTATAGATTACCTATCTTTTGCTTTCCTATTATATATACATTACTAGACCTATTAGCTATTCTATAATATTACAGTACCTTTAGGTTAGAAGAAGCTTACGTGCGTAACTTTACGGATATAGAACTATTAGGTAATATACTTTATTAAGAGCTTATCTAACTCTAGCTTAAACGCGCAACGTTTTAATTCTCTATAACTATAACCTAATACCTATAAGATTTCCTTACTAAAGATATTTAGGATTACTAGCTAGCTGTTATACTATATACCTATTTATAGAATATCGTGCTTAAGTTAGATATATAAGTACTGTTTGTTAACTACTAACTACAAGATATAGCTAAGCAGATATCCTAGGTTAAGAAGTTAACGTAGCCTACTATAGTAGTATAGATCTAGATTACTCTAAAGTGTATATATATCTTTAAGCTACTACTAGTCTATAATTATAATATAGTTCTTAAGGGGATCTCTAGCGCTATTAAGGATACTATACAGTTAGACTGTATTTCTTTCTACTTTACGTATTTCTAGGTAGACTATCCTAAGGTTATAAACTAGCTAGAGCGATACCTAGCTCTATTATCTTATAGAAATAAGTAAGAACCTCTGCTCTAGCAGATAAACATATATAAAGATAAGTAGTTATTATCTTAGTTAAAGGTTAGAGAAAGGTAAAGGGCGTAAGAGGTTAAGGTAGACGAAGAACCTAAGAAGATATTAGAAGAAGATCTAGTATACTTTACTAGACTTATATTAGCCTTAGCCTAGAGAAAGAAGAGAGTAAGAAGCGAATAATAGAGATAATTATTTACTTAATTCTCTTCTACTCTATATAGCTATACGTCTTTACTAGCGTATATTAGAGATTGCTTCTATAGCTATAAAAACGCGTAGATATTAGTAAGGGGCGTTACCTTAAAGCTGTATAGTTAGGATATAAACTCTAAAGTTACGCTTTAGTATTTGCGCACGTAAGCTTAAGACCTTACTATTTTTCTTTATGTGTATTGCTGCCTCTACATCACTCTACCCTATCCTTATAGTACTATAATTCTTATTTACGTAAACTTATATTAATATTATATTTAGCACCTAACTACGTACAGCTATTAGAGGTTTTTATCTAAGCGCAGCCTTACTACTATAGACCTTACAACTTGTAGTAATTCTATTACATAATAGGCGATAACTTACGACTCCTATAAATAACGCTAAGGCTTTAACTTAAGCCTACTAAATACAGTAGAATATTCTTTCTATTATAAAGAAGATAAGTATAGAGTCTAATAGAGTGAAGGTAGAGCATTATCTATTTGCTTAAGGTTATACAGCTAACTATAAAGGACCTAGACGCTGTTGTGCTAATATAGAGTATTTAAGTTTTGCTATACCTTGCAAACGAACTCTATATTGCTGTTACTAAGCTTATAGTATAAGATATTTAATATACATGCGAAGATATAATAGAGAAGCTACCCTATAAGGTGCAAGACTACGTGCTATAATATCTACTAGGCACTCCTCGTAAGCAGTATTATATTCTAGATATATACTAGCTATATACTAAGCTTTTCTATTGCAATCCTATAAGGTTACCTATTAGAGTGAAATACCTTTAATCTATACGCGCTTATAATATATATTAAAGAAATATTAATCGCGAGGAGGCCTTAGAAGCTGTAGAACTATATAAACTACTTCCTTATCTAAGCTATAATAGGTTCCTAGTTTATAGCTTCTAGTCTAATGTAAATAATAACGTCTTAGAGTATAATAGTTATAAAGATAATAGGTAGTATAACTTTACTAATATAGAACTACTAGGCGACCTATACTATTAAGAGCTTACTAAACTCTAGCTTTGCTATATAAAGTTTAAGCTTATACTAACTGTAATCTAATATCTATAAGATTTCCTTATACGAGATATATAGAGACATAAAGTACTAATAGTACTATATAACTACTTACGCTACATTACCCTTTTGTTTGAATTAGAGGTACTTTTAGTAGTAGATTAGCTAAGGGCTATAACGAAGTAAGTGTCTCTAATAGGAGCGCTAATACAGCCTACTATAGAAGTTAATATCTACGTTATAGTAAAGTGTATGTGCTTATTTAGAAGAATACCTATCTATAATTATCCTACGCTTACTTTAAGTGTTTAAGCTATAATTAAGTGTAGTGTTATATAGTTAAAGGGACTTTATATAAGAGAGATAATAAGAGAGGTTATTTATCCTAAGGTTATAAATAGCCTAGAAATAGTAATAGACTCCTTCTTTAACTAGCTTTAGTATTTAGAAGAGAAAAGAGGAGCGTGTTTTAAAGCATAGTATTAGTCCTAATATAGTATAGAACTATAGGAAAGTAAGCTAAAACCTCTGTAGTCTTGTATTTCTCTATATATCTAAACCTTATTCTATTATATAAGTAGAGTAAAGATAAGTAAGTAGGGCCTAATAAGCAATTACATATTGAATAGATCCTTAGTCTAGGGCATATAAGCCTAATATATAACTACTTTACTACTTTAGCTACCTAAATAATAGATAAATATTGCTAATACGTATTACTACTGTGAGTGTAGTGCGTAGCTCTATCTGCGCTTCTATTAAGTATATTATTAATGTTGAATTTATTGTTCTAAGCCTCTACAATCTCTAGGTTAATCTAAACAAATATAAACTTAGTATCCCTTAGCTAATCCCTATATAATAATTGTATATAATAGCCTACTAACCTAGCTAGAACCTTAGTAAGAGTTTTTATTAGCTCTACTTACCTTTATAAGTTATTCCTAAGCCTACGTAGATAGTGTTCTTTTAGCTTATATATAAGGCGTTTAATTACGTCTAGAAAGTCTTTGATATTAGTAAGGCTTTATTTTTCCTCCTCTGTAACTTTAAGCTTATTAGAAGTATCCTCTATAAAACGCGTCTTAAGACTCTATAGTGCTAACACTAGTAGCTTAAGTAAGAAGTAGATATCTTAGTATTTAAAAAGGCTTAGGTTAGTGAGTAGATTAAATAAATTAATAAGAATAATAATTATTCTAGTAAGGCCCTAGACTTTAGCATTGTAGATTGTTTAGTAGACAGCGTGTTATTGAGTAGAGAGGTAGGTAAGGAGGCTAGGGAGGGAGATTGAGATAGAAGTTAGTAGGTAAGAACTAGGTAAAGTAGCTATCTAGAGGGTAGGTAGAGGGATAAACGGGGCTGTAGAGTAAGTAGAACGAAAGTAAACTAGAGGTAGTACTGTAATATACTATAGTTTATCTTAAACGTAACGTTATATTAACGCTAAGTATACTAACTTTACTAAAACACTACTACTGTAAGCTAACGTATAATAATATAATTAGCGCTATAGCTTCTATAGTTATATATTAACTAAATATCTATAATAAAAAAAGAAGAAGAATTTTGCTTTTGTCGTAGGATAGATATATAACTAATATTCTATCTCCTTAACTCCTAACTCTTTAACTTTTATCTTCTACTCTTATAGAGCTATTTGCTTTACTAACCTAAGAAGCCCTTTAAACCTACTAGAGCTAGTAGAACTTAATAATTAATTATCTTACCAAAGCAGCGACGGTTATCGCTATAGGCCTAGTCTCTACTAGCTAGCCTATAGTTTAGGGTAATAAGATAATAATTCTTATACTAAAAGTAAGTGTAAGGGGTTCTATAATATAATTAGTTAGTTATTTAATAGTATTAATAATTATAGCTTACGCGATGTAGTTAAATAGCAGCTCTAGGCTTAATTCCTTACTATTAAGTAGAGAGACATTAAGTAGGTTAATAGTGTAGATCTCTTTACCTAAAGAACTACTAACAATGATATTATTAACTCCTAGAGGGACCGCTAGAAGCTTACTAAATCCCTTTATAAACTATAATATTATTAGTCTAGTTATATACGATAGGATATAAGAGAATACTAACTAGTTCGCCTTGAACGTAGAGCTTACTGTTCTTAATCTCGTTATCCTCTCTATACTAGCCTTTGATACCTAGCTTCTCTATAAACTTATTACTATTCTAGTTACAGCTATAAGCAAAGGCCTTAAAGGGAGTAGGGCTTATTATTGCGATTGCTATACTAGAGATTAGTAAGTAACTAATAGAAGATAAGGTAGATAGTTATAGATAGCGCTTTGCTAAGCAGGAGTAGCTATTATTAGTAATCTTTTTAACTCTTTATACTAGAAGAGATTCGACTTAAAGATCTTAAAGTAGTGCTCTAATTAATATCTAGATGCTAATTTAGCTAGTAGAGCTAGATAGTAGAGATAATAGATTTCTAAAACTATTAGCTATGTATAGGCTATACTACTTTACCTAGATTAGTTACACTTATATAGTAATATTATCCTACACTGTGTAGGGCTATATAAGTACGCTAAGAGGTTACATATATACAGTATATATAAAGACTAGGCTACTTAACTAGGATTGCAAAGATTAACCTCTAGTTTGTCTAAGTATAAAACTCCTAAGTATACTCTCTAGTGTATACTCTATAATAGACTAAGTGCTTAACCTCTAAGTATATTAAGTATTTATAGCTAATTAGAATAAGCTAGTATAAGTAAAGAGTAGAACTAGTACTATTAGCTGGTAATTAGGATCTACCTAGGTAATCTAATAGTATAAGTAATATATATATACCTAAATAAAGCTAATAAACTCTTTAGCTAGTGCGTAAAAGATAATTTAAGGATCTCTAGCTAGGTATAGCATAATCTAGCTAAAGGTCGAAGTCTCTGCTTATAATGTCTAAAAGAATAGTTCCTAAAAAAGTAAGTAGCTAAACCTACTAAAAGACCTCTTTAAGCTAAGTAGAGTGACTAAGACTATTACTCTAGTTAGCTTTAATGACTTTACGAAGGAGTGCATAATAAGCCTAATATAAGTAATATTACCCCTTAGACCTTACTTAAGAATTATAACCTTCTAGACTATAAGGGCTGTTTACTCTTACCTACTAAAGAAGGGAATAATGCATGTACCTAGGATAGTACGTTAAGGCGTAAAGTTAATCGAACTTAATATCTATTCTTAGCCTCTAATCTAAGGTAATAGCATCTACTACTTTTATAAAGTTATTACTCTCTACTTAATAACCCTTTAGCTTATTTATTATTAGTAATTAGTAGATAAAGAGCTGCGTTAAGAGCGTTAAGTGTAAGGAAGAGATATCTTACTAGCTTTGCTTAACGTTAGTATGTATACTATAAATGCATTATACTATAATAATATTGTTAAGTGCAGATAGTAGTAAGCGAGTCTATCTACTATATAAAGCGATCTCTAACCTTAGTAGCGATATATAGGAATTAAATAAAGTTTTTCTGTTAATAGTAACTAAAAACACTTAACTTTTACGCTTACTGATCTATTAACCTAGTTTAGATTACTCTTACACCCTACTACGTGTCCTTAGCGATATAGCTAGAACCTGCGTCCTTAACTTACTATCGTCCTTGCCTTAGTATTTTAACGACCTACTACTAACCCTAACGTTCTTCTACTAGAAAGGATATATTATAGACATCTATCTAGGATTCGCCGTTATTAGGATTTATTAAGGTTGTTAATACTAAGTCTGTATTATTTACTATAATGTTACTTATGCTGTTCGTCTCGTTTTTATTATCTAAACTCTAATTATACTATTTAGCCTCCTTTTGCAGGGCTTAGGTATTATTACTATTATGCTAGGGTATAAAGGGGTCTTTATTAACGTGTAGTATAGCTTATAACTAGGGTATGCACTTAGCTTTCTATTTAGGCGTGCTTTAGTACTACTAACTTACCTTGTGTTTGAGTATTTCTTAGTTTAAACTCTCTAGTATAATATAATTTCTAATAAAGTCTTGTAACGTACTTATAACACTATAAAACAGCGAGCTGTAGAGGTAGCGCTTAGTAAAATCTAATAGTAGTATGTCTAGGTATAAACTTAAGGGAGAGAAGTATAGTATTTAGAAGATAGAGGCAGGGGGTCTAATACTGTGCGAATTGTTAGTACTTATATCTAATAAATTAGGTAGCTATATTAGTCTTTAACTTAATCGTAATAATAGCCGTACCTTAATATATTAAGCTAAATTACTTAATGTATTGTTATCTAGATAGTTAAGGAAGTAGGCGCGGTCTTATCCTAAATGCGATATATTAGTAGCGATGCTAGTCCTAAACTGCTGCGCGACCCCTATATTAATTAGTACTTAGGTATTATAACTAATAACGTTTAGACGCCTATATACTTATTACGTAATGCTAGAGGCTTAGATATATAGAAGCTGCTACCTTATAGTTATCTTATATTATAGAAATAAAGTTAAGATATGCTAACTAAAATAGAGATAAATAGGTATAAGTTTTACGCGATTAGATAAGTGGGACTACTTTATTAATTACGGATTATATAACTGCCGCGCTCTATTCCTCTTTTAATTTAGTGGCCTACTAGCACTACTAAGGCCTAGATATTCTAGTTAGGTATGTACCTCTCCCTACTTAATGTTTATAGATAAAGGTATATTATAGTAAGAAAAATTAGGTAGAAAGTACTATATTACGTAGTGTTATGCATAAAGGAACAGCGCGTAGTAAAACTTAAACATAACTACACTAAACTAGCCTGTACCCTACTATAGTACTACTAACTCTACCTTCTTAGCGCTAGTTATGTAATAGATTAACTTATAGACTAAGGTAAAATGTAAAGAGAAAATTAGAGTAAAGTTTACTATAACGCGTTTGTAAATAACTTTTACTGTAAGAATATAAGTAAGGAATACTAGGTAGCGAAGTAATAAGCATTTACGCCTATTAAGTAGCGTTTAGTAACATAGTCTAATAAAGTCTTACTAAGAAACTATTTGTAGTAGGAACTATTTATTGCGTTAAAGCAGCTACATAAGTACTGCTAAGCCCTATAGTCTATAGCTTTTATAATTAAGGTGTTTAGTATAATATTTATTGCGTAAAGAGCTAAGATAATAGAAGAGATTATAAAAGTAAGCTTTAGCATTCTATATTAAAAGGATTAACCTTACCTAGGTAATAGTGCGTAGGTATTAAGTAACTAATGCTTCTTTACTATTAAGCTTATAATTTGTTATTATAGTAACTCTATTTACTGCTGAAAACGCATTTAGACTTAATAGTGCTGCCGTAAACTCGCATAATATCTAGGACTCTATAGCTTACTATAGTTAATAGATAGTTACTAGATACTACTACTATATCTAATGTTTAACCCTATAGTAGTATAACAACAACCTCTATAAGAACGCTTAATTTATATAAATACTACTAGTAATATATAATAAACGCTTTTATTATTAGTATAAAGTGCAGTACTAATATAATAGCTTACGATTCCTGTAAAAAAAGTCCTTAAATACGTTAGATTTAATTAGCTTTAGACTTATAAGTTAACTCTATAGATATAACCTATACTACTTATAAACTTAAATCTTGTTAGTTTAAACCTAACGCTGATTAAGACCTATATCTTACAACTTTACAAATAATAGAAATACTATAAGATACATATTTTAAGTACTATAAATTACTAACAATAATTAGCTATAGGATGTAGGAATATATTTAGAAAGGAGAAGTTTATATAAGACCCTAAACTTATTAAAAGAAGTAAATTCTTTATATTATACTTTATTTTACTTCTTTATTGCTAAGCGCTAATATATATATAGTAGGTAATGAAGAGTAGTATAAGCATTTTATGCAAAAGAATATTAGAATACGTATCTAATAGCGTTAGTATATCTAGCATAAGTAGAATAGATAGTATTTTAGGATTACCGGCAACATATATTCTATAGTTGTAATAATAAAAAAAAAATAATAATAAAGAAAACCAAACTCTAGCTAAGTTTAGCTCAAAGCTAATCTATTACTATATAAGGAATTTTCTTAGAAGATTAGTAGCTGTATTAGGTTAAGGATTGCTTTGCTTGTTACACCTACATAACTATTACGTATTATTATTTTGCATTTTTTAACACTGTTTATTACTAGGTAGTATAATCTTAGCTATTTTAAGACAATTTTTTTTTATAACAGCTTATTTTAGTCTTTTTTATAACTATAAAACTATACTTAATACTAGTCTA
>Ga0210040_10003316_pt1 | contig 21886 bp, 25 predicted proteins | sample CryGeyCG12114_NA_FD_185462 | JGI IMG/M metagenome (GOLD analysis project Ga0210040, IMG submission 185462) | Groundwater microbial communities from aquifer - Crystal Geyser CG19_WC_8/21/14_NA (SPAdes) (version 2) | ecosystem: Environmental > Aquatic > Deep subsurface > Groundwater | place: USA...
GGGTAAGGCGGGGCGAGGCCGTGCCACACCTCCTCCACCGCATCGACCTCGATTCCGAACGCCTGCGCTAACGCGGTCTTGGCGAGTCGGGCGGAGACGCCGATCCGCAAGCTGCCCGTCGCCATCTTGAGCAGCGCGAACCGCTCCTCGGCGTCGAGCCGGTCGAGCATCGCCGCGAGCGCCGCCGGCGCGTCGGAGCGGGATAGGTGCATCAGCCGATCGACGACGTTGCTGACGGACAGCGGCTCGGGATCAGCCGGCATCTCCGGCGCGGGCCAGAGCAGCGCCACCGTCTCTGCCGTGTCGCCCACATAATCGCGGCTCATCCGGAACAGCACCGGATCGACCCGCTCCTCGATCAGCGCGCGGATCAGCGCGGGCTTCACCGCCGGCAGGTCGAGATCACCGGTCAGCGCCGCCATCGCCCAGCCGCGATCGGGGTCGGGTGTTTGCGCCAGGTAATCGCCGATCAGCTTGAGCTTGGCATTGCGGCTGCGCGTGTAAATCAGCGAATCGAGAAGCGCGGCGAAGGCGTGCATGAGGCAGGCAACGCTTGGCTTGGCCGATACGCTCCCGTACCGACCCTTGGACATGAGGATCGGGGTCTTCCTTGCCGCACTCGCGGTCGCGGTGGCGGCCGTGTTCGGCTGGTGGCACGCCAATGCTCTCGCCGACCCGGTGTTCCGGCGCGTGGTCGTCCCGCTCGGCGACTGGCCGGCGGGTGCGCGGCCGGTGACGGTGGCGCTGATGAGCGACATCCATCTCGGCAATTCCGTCATGGACGCCGCCCGGTTGACGCGCATCGTCGGCCAGGTGAACGCCCGGCACCCGGACCTGGTGGCGATCGCGGGTGACTTCGTGGCGGAGTTCGATCCTGCGGTCGCGGAGCGGGCGGCCAAGGACATGGCCGCGCCGCTCGCGGGTTTGCGGGCGCCGCTTGGGGTCGTCGCGACGCTCGGCAATCACGACCAGTCGGTGCCGACGACGATCCGCGCGGCGCTGGAGCGCGCGGGCATCACCGTGCTCGACAATCAGGCGGCGCAGCGCGGGCCGCTGGCGATCGCCGGCATCGGCGACGCGTTCAGCCGGCACGACGACGTGGCGCGAACCGTGGCGGCCGTGCAGGGGCTCGCCGGAGCAAAGCTGGTGGTGAGCCACTCCCCCGACGTGTCGCTCAAGCTGCCGCCCGGCTACGACGTGGTGCTGGCCGGGCATACCCATTGCGGGCAGGTGGTGCTGCCGGTGATCGGCCCGCCGCGCGTGTTCTGGAGGCCGGGCTATCGCTGCGGCGTGATCCGGCGGGGAGGTCGCACCACCGTGGTCAGCGCAGGGCTGGGCACCAGCGAGCTACCCGTGCGGTGGCGCGCGCCGCCCGACGTGTGGCTGGTCCGGCTCGGACCAGCCGGGCCGGTCAGTCGATCGCGTCCTTGACCGTCTTGCCCGCCATCAGGCCGAGCACCAGGAAGATCAGGAACAGCGCCACGGCGATGAAGAACAGGATCTTGGCGATGCCGATGAAGGCGCCGCCGACGCCGCCGAAGCCGAGCAGGCCGAGGACGAGGCCAAGGATGAGAAACGTGATGGCGAGCTTGAGCATGAGCTGTCTCCAATCGGCTACAATCGCGCGCCGCCGGGCGTTGTTCCGCGGTTCTGAGCCCCCCTAAACCAGATCAAGCGCATTGAGCGCGAGCACGGCGGCGGCGAGGAGGAACAGCGCCGATGCCCCTATCCGGGCAGTGCGTAATGGCAGGCGGGTCCAGCCCTGCTCGCCGAGCAGCGCCGCGGGCGCGATCACGGCCAGCGAGCCGATCGTCGCGCCGGCCGCCGCCAGCCAGGGGAAGGGCGTCCGGGCAGCGAGCGTCAGCACGATGAACTCCACACCATCGCCGAACGCCAGGATGAAGAGGCCCAGCGTGCCGGTGACGAGCGCGCCGAGCTTCCAGCCCTCGAGCCGATCGGGCATCTTGGCCCGCGCAAAGCCGCCGAAGCCTTGAAACAGCAGCGCCAGTGCCACCATCAGCAGCTTGGCTTCCGGCGTCAGCCTGGGCGCGAGCAGCGCGCCTGCCGCAGCGGCGAGGCCACCCGCGGCGAGCAGCGCCAGCGCCGCCGCGACGATCACGGTGAACGGCGCGCGGTAACGGTCGGCCAGGATGGCGGCGAGCCAGGCGGGCCGGTCACCGATCTGGGCCAGCGCCGCCGCGACCATTGCCGCCATCAGCGCGTCCATGCGTGGGTCAGCTCGCCAGCCGCACCGAACAGGCGGCGGCGAAATCGTCGCAGGCGGAAAGGTCCTGCCGGTCACTCGCGACCGCGTCGCCGAGCATGCTCAGCCAGCCGTGCACGGGCGCGCCATGCTGGCCGCGTGCGATGGCGGTGTTGAGGAAGTTTGCGACGGTCACAGCGGGATTGAGGTGGTGGCGGTGGGCGATGGTGCGGATAGCGTCGACGTCGCCCGCCAGCTCGCGCGGCTCGGCATAGGGTGCCCGCACGTCCAGCGCCGCGATCCGCGCCGCCAGCTCAGCCTTCACCGTGTCCAGTCCCACGTTCATCGCCCGCCCCTTCGTGTCGCGTCCCAGTTGCTCTTGGGTGGTGAAGAATGGGTTAACGACGCGCGCGGCGTTGACTTGGCAGCGCGGTTGAGTCATGGGCCGACGCTGATCGGGCGGCGTGCCGTGTGCGCCGCCTCTTTGCATTTCTACGAATGGGACCGGGCTCATGGCCAAGCCGACTACCGTCAAGATCAAGCTCGTCAGCTCGGCTGACACCGGCTTCTTCTATGTCACCAAGAAGAACCCGCGGACGCTGACCGAGAAGCTGACCTTCAAGAAGTACGATCCGGTCGTGCGCAAGCACGTCGACTTCAAGGAAGCCAAGATCAAGTAAGGCGCTCGCGGCGGCAACGCCGCTGGCGAACAGGCAGCCGCGCGGCACCGGCCGCGCGGCTGTTTTTGCGTGCCCGCGCGATCCGGCGTAGCATCGCGAAATGCGCCGGCTCACCCTTTGCGCCACGCTGGTCCCCATGCTGGCCTTAGCCACTCCGGCCGCCGCGCAGGAGCGCGCGCCGGCGCCAGCGCCGCCTGAGGGCGAGCAGCTCCCCTTTCTGGACGCCGCCGATCGCATGACGGTGCCCGTCCGCATCGCGGGTGCCGGCCCGTTCCCCTTCGTGATCGACACCGGTGCACAGCGCACGGTGATCTCGCGCGAACTGGCGCGCACCCTGGGCCTGGGCAACGGCCGCACCGTGCGCGTGACGGCGATGACCAGCACCAGCACGGTCGCCACCGTGGTGATCCCGTCGATCAGCGTCAGCACGCTCGGCGGCACGGCGATCGAGGCGCCGGCGCTGGCCGCGCACGATCTTGGTGCGCTGGGCATGCTCGGGCTCGACGCGTTGCAGGGACACGCGCTGAGCATCGACTTCGAGAAGCGGGTGATGACGGTGACGCCGGCGCAGCGGCGGCCCACGCGGTTGCGCAGCGAGCCGGGCGAGATCGTGGTGCGCGCCAAGAGCCTGATGGGCCAGCTCGTCGTCACCGATGCCCATTGCGGCGGCGTGCGCGTGCGCGTGGTGCTCGATACCGGCACGTCGGTGTCGATCGGCAACGAAGCGCTGCGGCGGCGGGTGATGCGCAGCGGCCCGCCGGGCGAGCCGGTGGTGCTGACGGACGTCACCGGGGTGGCGATGACGGCGCCCTATGGCGCCATTCGATCGGTGCGCCTGGGCAGGGCCGTGTTCAACCGGCTGCCGATCGCGTTTGCCGATGCGCCGCCCTTTCATCGGCTCGGCCTCGATGACCGGCCCGCCATCATGCTCGGCATGGACGCGCTGCAGCTGTTCCGCCGCGTCGATATCGATTTCGCCAACCACCAGATCCGGCTGCTCCTGCCGCGCGACACGCAGACCACGGTGGATCCAGGCTAGCCGCCGCGTCGCTCCCGGTTGCAAAGTCGTCGGCGCCCTGCGAGCCTGCCGGTGGGCGACATGCGGGAGGCAGTGATGCGGGCAGCGGGATGGATGGTGGCGGCAGCGCTGGCGGGCGCGCCCGGCGCGGCGATGGCGCAGGCGCGGCCGGACCAGCAGGCGTTTCTCGCCCTCTACAAGCAGCTGGTGGAGACCAACACGTCGCTGTCGGTGGGCAGCTGCACGCAGGCGGCCGGGCAGATTGCGGACCGGTTGAAGGCGGCCGGCTATGCGGATGCCGACATCACGCGCTTCTCGGTGCCCGATCACCCCAGGGAGGGCGGGATGGTCGCGGTGCTGAGGGGCGGCGACCCTCAGGCGAAGCCGATGCTTCTCCTGGCGCACCTCGACGTGGTCGAGGCCAAGCGCGAGGACTGGGTGCGCGACCCGTTCGTGCTGACCGACGACGCCGACTATTTCTACGGCCGCGGCACGATGGACGACAAGGCGCAGGCGGCGATCTGGTCCGACGCGATGATCCGCTTCAAGCAGAGCGGCTACCGGCCCAAGCGCACGATCAAGCTGGCGCTGACCTGCGGCGAGGAGACGACCTTCGCGTGGAACGGTGCGGAGTGGCTGTCCAGGAACCGGCCGGACCTGATCGCGGCCGAGTTCGCGCTGAACGAGGGCGGCGGCGGGCGGCTCGACGCGAACCGCCGGCGCGAGCTGCTGGCGATTCAGGTCGGCGAGAAGGCGGCGCAGAACTATACCTTCACCGTCACCAACCCAGGCGGCCACAGCTCGCAGCCGGTGCCGGTCAACGCCATCTACCAGCTCGCCGACGCGCTGAAGGCGGTGCAGGGCTATGAATTCCCGATCCGCTTCACCGATACCACGCGCGCCTTCTTCACCGCCACCGCGAAAGCCACGCCGGGCGAGACGGGCGCGGCGATCACCCGGCTGCTCGCCAATCCCAACGACATTGCGGCGGACGCGATCGTCAGCCGTGACAAGGCGTTCCACTCGACGCTGCGCACCACTTGCGTGGCGACGCTTCTGTCGGCGGGCCATGCCGAGAACGCGCTGCCGCAGCGCGCCACCGCCAACGTCAACTGCCGCATCTTTCCCGGCGAGACGGTGGAAGCGACGCGGGCGAAGCTCCAGCAACTGGCCGGCGCCAACGTGACGGTGACGGCCAACCAGCCGGTCCGCCCGGTCGCCCAGCCGCCGGCCCTCGATCCCAAGATCGTGGGGCCGATGACGACGCTGGCGGCGCGTTACTTCCCGGGTGTGCCGATCGTGCCGCAGATGTCCACGGGCGCGACCGACGGCGTCTTCCTGGAGGCGATCGGCATCCCCGTCTATGGCGCGCCCGGCATGTTCGTGGAGCGGGACTTCGGCAACATCCACGGCCTCAACGAGCGCGTGCTCAAGCGCTCGCTCTATGACGGCCGGGATTACCTCTACGATCTGGTCAAGGCGTACGCGGGGTGATCCGCCCTTCCGTTCGCCCTCAGCCCGAACGGGGCCGTGGTCGGGCCCGAGCCTACACCGTCACCTGCTCGCCCAATTCCAGCACCTTGCCCGGCGGAATCTTGAGGAATTCGGTGGGATCGCTGGCGTTGCGCTGGAGGAACATGAACAGGTGGTCCTGCCACATCGGCATGCCCTGCGCCGAATCGGGCTTCAGCGTGTTGCGGCCGATGAAGAACGACGTCTTCATCGCCTCCAGCCCCTTGCGCTCGCCCTTGCCGCCGACGCCGAGATCGGCAGGGACATCGGGCGACTCCATGAAGCCATAGAGGAGCCACACGATCGAGAAATTGTCGTCGATCCGCTCCAGGTGGCGGCGGCGCTCGGGCTCCACCGTGGGACGGTCGGCGGTGCGCACGGAGACCACCAGATTCTTCTCGTGCAGCACCTTGTTGTGCTTGAGGTTGTGGAGCAGCGCGCCCGGCGCGGCGTGCGGGTCGGCGGTCAGGAACACGGCGGTGCCCGGCACGCGCTCGGGCGGGCGCTTGGCGAGGGCAGCGGCAAGGTCGGTGAGCGGAATCGACTGGCGCCGCTCGAAGCTGCCGACGATGCCCCGCCCGCGCACCCAGGTGTAGATCACCAGCCCGATCAGCGCGGCGACGACCAGCGGCACCCAGCCGCCCTCCACCACGCGCAGGATGTTGGCGCCGAAGAAGATGAGGTCCAGCGTCAGGAACGGGATGATCGTCGCCAGCGCGGTCGCCCGCGACCAGTTCCAGCGATGGCGTACCACCAGATAGGCAAGGCACGTCGTCACCACCATCGTGCCGGTGACCGCGATGCCATAAGCGGCGGCCATGTCCGACGAGGTGCGGAACTGCGCCACCAGCACCAAAACGCCGGCGAGCAGCAGCCAATTGATCGCGGGAAGATAAATCTGGCCGGCGAAATCGGCCGAGGTCTGGCGGATGCGCATGCGCGGCAGCAGGCCGAGCTGCACCGCCTGCTGCGTCAGCGAGAACGCGCCGGTGATCACCGCCTGGCTGGCGATCACGGTGGCGGCACCCGCCAGCACGATCAGCCATGGGCGGAAGCTGTCGGGGGCCATCAGGAAGAACCAGTCCTGGTTGACGAACGGCTTGCCCGCCGCGGCGGCCGCTTCCATCGACGACAGCGCGAACGCGCCCTGGCCGAGGTAGTTGAGCACCAGCGCCGGGAACACCAGCGCGAACCAGCCGAGCCGGATCGGCCGCCGCCCGAAATGCCCCATGTCGGCGGTCAGCGCCTCCGCTCCGGTGACGGTCAGGAATACCGCGCCGAGCACGAACAGCCCGGTGACGCTGTGGCTCAGCAGGAATTCGATCGCGTACCAGGGCAGGATCACGCGCACGATCGAGAGCTCGTCGGCGATGTGCCACAGCCCCAGCCCGCCGATGACGCCGAACCACAGGATGCAGACCGGCCCGAACAGCTTGGACACCTGCGCCGTGCCGCGCGACTGGATCAGGAACAGCCCGATCAGGATGGCGATGGTCAGCGCCCTCACCGTGCCTTCGTCGAACACATGCTCCATGTTGGGGATGGTCCGCAGCCCCTCCATCGCCGACAGCACCGACAGCGAAGGCGTGATGATCGCGTCGCCATAGAACAACGCCGCCCCCGCCGCGCCGAGCACCAGCGCGATGCGCCCCCGAATGCCGGCCGCCCTGCGGGCGAGCGCTGTCAGCGCCAGCACGCCGCCCTCGCCCTGATTATCGGCGCGCATCAGGAACAGCACGTACTTCAGCGTCACCACCAAGATCAGCGACCAGATGGCGAGGCTGAGGACGCCCAGGATCTCCGACGGGTCGATGCCGCCTGCCGCCGTCTGCCCCAGCGCCTCGCGAAACGCGTAGAGCGGGCTGGTGCCGATGTCGCCGAACACCACGCCGATCGCGCCCACCGTCAGCGCCAGCAGCGCCGGATGGCCCTGGGGGTGAACGTCGGCAGGGGCTAAGGCGGTGGTATGGGCAGACGGCGACGACATCGCGCAAGATTACCCTGTGTTAGGACGGCGCGCTGTACGCCGTTCGTTTCGGTGCGCAAGCGGAATCCGGAAGGCGTGCGGAAGCGCTTGCCATGGGAGTCCCGCATCGGCATGGCCGCGGCATGGTTCCCTTTTCGTTCGGCGGCCACGATCTGCTGGCATTGCCCACCGGCGCGCTGTTCTGGCCCGCGCGCCGCGCGATGCTGGTCGCCGACCTCCACCTTGAGAAAGCGAGCTGGTTCGCGCGCGCCGGGCAGATGTTGCCGCCTTATGATTCGATCGCGACGCTGGCAGACCTGACGGCGCTGGTCGCGGCGACGGCGGCCGAGGAGGTGTGGTGCCTAGGCGACAGCTTCCACGATTCCGAAGGATACGACCGGCTGCCGGCCCGCGCCCGGGGCATGCTGGAGGCGCTGACGGCGCAGACGCGGTGGACGTGGATCACCGGCAACCACGACCCCCTCCTGGTCGACCGCTGCGGCGGTGCGGTGGTGGACGAGGCGGTGGTCGACGGGCTGGTGCTACGCCACGAAGCGCGCGCGGGCGAGGCGCGGCCGGAGATGTCGGGGCACTATCATCCCAAGCTGCGCGTGCGGGTGCGTGGCCGTCAGGTGGCGCGCCGTTGCTTCATCGCCGCGCCGACCAAGCTGATCCTGCCCGCCTTTGGTGCACTGACCGGCGGGCTCGACATCACGCACCCCGAGATCATACGCGCGGCCGGCAAGGGCGCGGAGGCGCTGGTGCCGGTGGAGAACCGCATGCTTCGGTTTCCGCTCGCGGCTTAGAGAGAAGAAGGATCACAGTTACCGTTCGCCCTGAGCTTGTCGAAGGGCTGTACTTCCTCTTGTCCGTCGAGAAGAAGGACGGTGCTTCGACAAGCTCAGCACGAACGGAAGCGGCAGGTTACGCCGCCAGCGCCGGGAACGCCGCCCGGAACGCCGCGACCTTTGGCTTGTCCCAGGTGACGATGTACGGGTGCGACGGGTTCCGGTCGAAGAAGCGCTGGTGGTACGCTTCCGCCGGGAAGAAGCCGCCGTTTTCGATCCGGGTCACGATCGGCTTGCCGAACGCGTGGGTGGCGTCGAGCTGTGCGATGTACGCACGCGCGACCCGCGCCTGGTCGGGCGACTGGGGGAAAATCGCCGAACGGTAGCTGGTGCCGCTGTCCGGCCCCTGGCGGTTGAGCTCCGTCGGGTTGTGCGCGATCGAGAAATAGACGCGCAGCAGTGTCGCATAGCCCACCTTTGCCGGGTCGTAGCTGATCCGGATCGCCTCGGCATGGCGCGTGGTCTCGGTGGAGACCTGGTCGTAGGTGGCGGTCGCGGCAGTGCCGCCCGCGTAGCCGGCGGTGACGGAGCGGACGCCCTTCACATGCTCGAACACCGCTTGCATGCCCCAGAAGCAGCCGCCGGCGAGGACCGCGGTCTGCGTCTTGCCGCCCGCGGGCACGTCAAACTTGGCGGCGGGGATCGGCACGGCCCGTTCGGCGGTGGCCTCGCCGGTGAAGGCGACGGCGGCGAGGGCAGCGGCGGCGGCGGGGATCAGGAAGTAGCGCATGTGGCTGATATGGGGAGGAAAGAGAGTTTGGCCAGAGGTGGCGAACCCACCATCTCGTCACCCCGGACCAAGTCCGGGGTGACAGATTGGGGATGGCTCAGCGCAGCGCCGCGCAGGCGGTCTGGATGCGCTCGCAGGCTTGCTGGAGCAGCGCGTCCGAGGTCGCATAGCTGATCCGCAGCGCCGGCGAGAGCCCGAACGCCGCACCCTGCACCACCGCGACGCGCGCATCGTCGAGCAAATAGCCGACGAAATCCTCGTCCGTCTCGATCCGCTTGCCCGCCGGCGTCGACCTGCCGATCAGCGGTGCAAAGCTCGGATAGACGTAGAACGCACCTTCCGGCCGCGGGCACGTCATGCCCTCAGTCTGGTTGAGCATCGACACGACCAAGTCCCGGCGCCCCTGGAACACCGCCGCCCGCTCCGCGAGGAAGGATTGGTCGCCGGTCAGCGCCGCCACCGCCGCCGCCTGCGCGATCGAGCAGGGATTGCTGGTCGATTGCGACTGGAGCTTCGCCATCGCCTTGATCAGCCACGGCGCACCGGCCGCGAAGCCGATCCGCCAGCCGGTCATCGCATAGGCCTTGGAGCAGCCGTTGACCGTCAGCGTCCGCTCGTAGAGCTCGGGCACCACCTCGGCGATCGTCGCGAAGCGGAAGCCGTCATAGACGATGTGCTCGTACATATCGTCCGCGAACACCCAGACGTGGGGGTACCGCAGCAGCACCTCGCCCAGCGCCTTGAGTTCGTCTGCGGTGTAGGCCGCGCCGGTCGGGTTGGACGGGGAGTTGAGGATCACCCACTTGGTCCTGGGCGTGATCGCCGCCTCCAGCGTCTCCGGCGACAGCTTGTAGCCCGCCTCAGCGCCCGCGGCGACGAACACCGGCGTGCCGCCCGCGAACTGCACCACGTCCGGATAGCTCACCCAATAAGGCGCGGGCACGACCACCTCGTCGCCCGGCTCGACGGTGGCGACGATGGCGTTGAACAGCGTGTGCTTGCCGCCGACGTTCACGCTTACCTGGTCGGGCGTGTAGGTGAGGGTGTTGTCGCGCGCGAACTTGGCGCAGATCGCGTCCTTCAGCTCGGCGGTGCCGTCGACGTTGGTGTATTTGGTCTTGCCGTCGCGGATCGCCTTGATGCCGGCTTCCTTGATGTGGTCCGGCGTATCGAAGTCGGGCTCGCCGGCGCCCAGGCCGATGACGTCGACGCCGGCGCGCTTCAGCTCGATCACACGGCTGGTGATCGCCAGCGTGGGCGAGGGGCTGATGCGCTTCAGCGCGGCGGACTGTTGCATGGGGTTGGCCTTTCGCAAGCGCGCTATCGCGGCGCGGCGGGTTCCGCAACCGCGAGAACCGCCGGGATCAGCCCCCGCACCGCATTACCGATGAAGAAGCCGCTGGCGAGGTCCGCGCGCGTCACGTCGCCTTCAACCGCGCGCCCGTCCGCGATCAACTCGGCGCGGAGCACGCCGGGGAGCAGTCCACGGGCGAGCGGTGGCGTCACCAGCGCATCGCCACGAGGGACGAACAGCGAGGAAAAGCTGCCTTCCGTGAGAAAACCGTCCGCGTCCTCGAACACCGCCTCGAACGTGCCGGCGCCCACGCGTGCGGCATCGTAGAAGGCGCGGTCACTCGTTTTATGGCGCAGCCGGAAGTCGGCCGAGGCGACCGGCAGCGGCACCACCGCCACCTCGGCGCGCGCGACCGGCGGAGGTGGCGGCGCGATCTCCACGGCGAAGGCGCCGCTCCGGGCGAGCAGCAGCCGCACCTTGGCGGCCTCGCGCAGCCGAAAGGTTGCCGCCTGCAATTCGTTGCGCGCGAGGTGCCGGTTGAAGCGGAAGCCGAGCCGCGCCGCGCTATCCTTCATCCGCGCGAGGTGGCGTTCGAGCAGGACGATGCCGTCCTCGGGATCGAACGCCATGGTCTCGATCAGGTCGAGCGGGCGGGCGTGCGCGGTAAGGAACGCGCCCTTGGCAAGGCATTCCGACCATTCCGCGTCCGCCTCGCTGTCGGCGACGATGCCCGAGCCGAGCCCCATGGTAGCGCGCCCGCCCGCGATCGTCAGCGTGCGGATCGCTACGTTGAACATCGCATCGCCGTCCGCGTCGAACCGCCCGATCGCGCCGGTATAGGCGCCGCGAGGGCCCTCCTCGACCTCGGCAATCACCTCCATCGCGCGCTGCTTGGGCGCGCCGGTGATCGATCCGCAAGGGAACAGCGCCTCCACCACATCCACCGCGTCGCGCCCCGCCGCCAGCCGTGCGGTGACGGCGGACGTCATCTGGTGGATCGTCGGGTAGCTTTCCACCGTGAACAGCGCCGGCACGGCGACGCTGGCCGGCGCGGCGACGCGCGACAGGTCGTTGCGCATCAGGTCGACGATCATCAGGTTCTCGGCCCGCTGTTTGGCGTCGTGTGCGAGGCCTGCGGCGAGCGCCGCGTCGGCGTCGGGGTCAGCTCCGCGCGATGCGGTACCCTTCATCGGCCGGCAGGTGAGCGCACCGCCTTCCAACGTGACGAACAGCTCGGGCGACAGCGACAGCAACTGGCGCTCGCCGGTATCGATCAGCGCGCTATAGCCGGCGGCGGACGCCTGCCGCAGCCGGGCGTACAGCGCATGCGGGTGGCCGGCGAACGGCACCTCGGCTTGGAAGGTGAGGTTCGCCTGGTAGATGTCGCCCGCCTCTATCAGCGTGAGCACCCGCGTAAGCCGCTCGTCATAGACGTCGCGGTCGATAGCAGGGCGCGGCGCGCCCGCCCAGGTGCCGGCCGGATCGGGCAGCAGCGCGGGCACGGCGTCACGCGGAAGGGTGCGGTAGCCGTCGAACAGCCCGAACCACAGCAGCGGCCCGGCCGCCTCGCCGGCCGGCGCGCGATCGACCAGCGCCGCCCCAGCTTCGTAAGCGAGCCAGCCCGCGGCGTGCAGCCCTTCACGGCCAGCAGCACGCAACGCGGCGAGGGCGGGGCGCACCTGATCCACGCTCGCGGCGCTGACGATGCGCACCGGGCGTGTATACAGCCGCGCGCCCGCGTCGCCGTCGCGCGCGTCGTCGAGCAGGACGAACGGGGGATCGAGCCGCATCCGCGCCTGATGCCCGGCCCATGCGCGGGCGACAACCCTTGGGAACGCCGCACGCCCGCGCTACATGGCCGCCCATGACCGCAATCACCGTCGCCGCGCTCCAGCTCGCTTTCTCCAGCGACATCGACCAGAACATCGCCAACGTCTCGCGCCTGGTGCATGAGGCGGCGGCGCAGGGCGCGCAGGTGATCCTGCCGCCCGAGCTGTTCGAGGGCGAATATTTCTGCCGGGTGGAGGACGAGGGCCTGTTCGCCAACGCCGCCCCCGTCACCGAGCACAAGGCCGTGCTGGCGATGCAGGCGCTCGCCGAGGCGCTTGAGGTGACGATCCCCACCAGCTTCTTCGAGGTGGACGGACCTCACCATTACAACAGCCTGGCGATGATCGGCCCCGACGGCGAGGTGCAGGGCGTGTATCGCAAGAGCCACATCCCCGACGGGCCGGGCTATGAGGAGAAATTCTATTTCCGCCCCGGCAACACCGGATTCAAGGTGTGGCAGGGGCCGCCGTCCGCACCCGCCGCCAAGCTCGGCGTCGGCGTGTGCTGGGACCAATGGTACCCTGAAACCGCGCGCGCGATGATGCTGATGGGCGCGCAGGTGCTGTTCTACCCCACCGCGATCGGCTCCGAGCCGCACGACACTTCACTCGACACCGCGCGGCTGTGGCGGCGGGCGATGGTGGGGCATGCGGTAAGCAACGTCGTCCCCATCGTCGCCGCCAACCGCGTCGGCACGGAGCACGACCAGACCTTCTACGGCACCAGCTTCATCGCCGACGAGCGCGGCGACATCCTCGCCGAACTCGATCGCGAGGAGGAGGGCGTGATCGTCGCCACGCTCGACCTCGATCGCATCAAGCGCCACCGCGCCGCCTTCGGCTTCTTTCGCGACCGGCGCCCCGAGCTGTACGGCCGCCTGGTGGAGGACGTCTGAGCCCTAGCGCGAACGCGGCTGGCCCAGGTCTTCTCGAACGATCACCGGCTTCACGCAGCCGTCAACGCTGCGCATCACCGTTAGCACCTGCTTCGCCGGCGGCTCCTGGTCGAGCGGGTGAACTCCGCCGCGGGGCGTCTTGTCGGTGACCAGCTCAGTGCCGGGGTTCTTGCAGGCCGGCCCGTTCGGCGGCGGCGTTTCCCTGGCGGTGACGGGTGTAGCGGCAAGCACGAGAAGCAGGACGACACGCATGGCCTTCTCTCCCAAAGCAGAGAGCCTTATCTATACCGGGCCGCTTCGCAACGCCACCGCCCGCGCGAACACCGCCTCGAACATCGCCGCCGTCAGGCGCCCGGTGTTCTGGTTGTAGCGGCTGCAATGATAGCTATCGAGCAGCACGCGCCCGTCGGGCATGAGGTGCTCGGCGCAGTGGCCGAACTTGGCCTTGGGCAGCCGTCCGCCCATCACCTTCACCGCCGACTGGTGCGCGATCTGCCCCAGCGCGATCACCACGCGCGCCTGCGCCAGCACCGCCATCTGCCCTTCCAGGAACGGGCGGCAGGTGTGGATTTCCTCCGGCGTCGGCTTGTTGGCGGGCGGCAGGCACTTCACCGCATTGATCACGATCGCGCCGTGGAGCCGGAGGTCGTCCTCCGGCGTCGCCTGGAAGGCGCCGGTGGACAGGCCGAACTTTGCCAGCGTCGCGTATAAGAGCTCGCCCGCGAAATCGCCGGTGAAGGGCCGGCCGGTGCGGTTGGCGCCGTGCTTGCCGGGCGCGAGGCCGATGATCGCCAGCCAGGCGTGGGGATCGCCGAACGCCGGGACGGGGGCGTTCCACCAATCGGGATATTCCCCGCGCAGCTCTTCGCGGAAGGCGACCAGGCGGGGGCAGCGCGGGCAGTCGCGCGGCGCTTCGGTTTGGGGGATCGGGCTGGGTGCGAAACGCATCGCGGCGGGGTAAGGGGCGCAGGTGGCGACGGCAACCTACCTGATCGGGCGTTACCTCATAGGGCTGGGCTCCAATCGCCGCGGGCGGCACGGCGCCCCGGCGGAGGAGGTGCGCGCCGCGCTCGCTGCGATCGGCGGGGTCGAGGCGGTGTCGCCGATCGTCACCAGCGCCGCGCTCGGCCCATCTCGCCGCGCCTATGCCAACGCGGCGGCGATGATCGCGAGCGACGAGCCGCCACCGGCGCTGCTCTGCCGGCTGAAGGCGATCGAGCACGCGTTCGGGCGCCGGGCGGGACAGCGCTGGGGCGCGCGGGTGATCGACCTCGACATCCTGCTCTGGTCCGGCGGCGCGTGGGCGTCGCCCGGCCTCGTCGTGCCGCACGTCGAATGGCGCCGCCGCGCCTTCGTGCTCGCGCCACTGCTGGCGGTGGCGCCGGGGTGGCGCGATCCGGTCACCGGCCTCACCGTGCGCCAGCTGGCGCACCGGTTGACCGCGCCGCGGGCGCTGCCCTAGGGGCCAAGCCGTGTGGGTCCGTAGCTCAGTCGGTAGAGCAAGCGACTTTTAATCGAGAGGTCCCGGGTTCGAGCCCCGGCGGACCCACCAGCGGCCCGTTCCAGCGCGGCCAGGCCGTCTCAGGCGTCGCTGAGCCGCGCGGCGTGGAACATGGTCGACGCCCATCCGCTTAAGCGCAACCCGCGGCGACCACAGGATATTTCGATGGAAATGCGCAAACTCGGCTCTCAGGGGCTCGAAGTATCGGCTCTCGGCCTCGGCTGCATGGGCATGTCGGAATTCTACGAAGGACGGGACGACACCGAGTCGGAGGCGACGATCAACCGCGCGCTCGATCTCGGCGTCACCTTTCTCGACACCGCCGACATGTACGGCGTCGGTCGCAACGAGGAGCTGGTCGGCCGCGTGGTGCGCGAACGGCGCGAATGGGTGGTGGTCGCGACCAAGTTCGGCAACGTGCGCGGCCAGGACGGCAGCTTTCAGGGCATCAACGGGCGGCCCGACTATGTCCGCGAGGCGTGCGATGCGAGCCTGAAGCGCACGGGGCTCGACGTCTTCGACCTTTATTACCAGCACCGCGTCGACCCGGACGTGCCGATCGAGGAGACGGTAGGCGCGATGGCCGAGCTCGTGACGGCCGGCAAGGTGAAGTACCTGGGGCTGTCGGAGGCCGGGCCGGACACGATCCGTCGCGCCCATGCGGTTCATCCCATCAGCGCGTTGCAGACCGAATATTCGCTCTGGAGCCGCGATCCCGAGGAGGCGATCCTGCCGCTGGTGCGCGAGCTGGGCATCGGCTTCGTGCCCTACAGTCCGCTTGGGCGAGGTTTTCTGACGGGGCAGTTCCGCTCGCCGGAGGACATCCCCGCCGACGATTATCGGCGCAATGCGCCCCGCTTCCAGGGCGAGGCCTTCGCGAAGAACCTCGATCTGGTGAAGGAGGTGGAGGCGATGGCGCAGGAGAAGGGGTGCACGCCCGCGCAGCTCGCGCTGGCCTGGGTGCTCGCCCAAGGCACCGATATCGTCCCGATCCCCGGCACCAAACGCCGCAAATTCCTGGAGGAGAACCTGCGCGCGCTCGATGTCGCCCTGTCCGACGAAGACCTGGAACGCATCGATCGCATCATGCCACCGGGCGCAGCCACCGGCACCCGCTATGCCGCACCGCAAATGGCGGCGCTGGGCCGGTAATGCCTCTTTAGGGGGGAAGAGCTCGTCGCGGTTGGCGGCCGAACGAACCGGACGGTCGATCGCCCCTTACCCTGGGCGTTGCGCGGATGGCGACTTTGCGCGCAAGAGGTCGATGGTCCGCCGTTCAAAGGCCTGCGGGTCCCGCGCGGCGGTTTGCAGCATGTCCCTGTTCAGCGTCATGGCGACCGCGCCATCGGCGAGCATCAGCCCGTGGTCGCAGGCCAGCGCCAGCGTGCCGAGATCATGCAGCGCCGTCATCAGCGTCAAGCCGGTGGCGACCCGGGCGCGCAACGCCTCGCGCAGGTCGAAGACCGCCACCGGGTCGAGCCAGTTGAAAGGCTCGTCCAGGATCACAAGCGCGTGGCCGCCCGCGAACGCTGCGGCGACCGCGATCCGCTGCCGCAACCCGGCCGAGCAATCGCCGATCCAGCGGTCCAGCAACGGCGCGAGACCTAGCGCGCCATCCAAGGCTCCCAGCCGAGACCGGACATCGTCGATGTTCCCGCCGACGAGTTCGAGAACGTCGCGGGCTCGCAGCGCATCCGGAAGCGTGTCGACCGGAGGAGAGAAGCCAAAGCACGACGCGCGCGCAGCGCGATCCGCCGCCAGCTCCTCGCCGTCGACCAGGCACGATCCGCCGGCGAACGGCAATCGGCCGGCGAGCGCCCGCAGCAGGCTGGTCTTGCCCGATCCGTTGGCGCCGATGAGGCCGAACCACGATCCCCGCCCGACCGTCAGATCGATGCCGTGCACCACGCGCGTCCCGCTTCGCTCGACGGCCGCGCCAGCGAGGTGAACGGCCGGGTTCACGCGAGCAGCCAGGTCTTCGGGCCGCTGCGACGCTGCAGCTGCCACAGGACAGCGGCGACAACGAACGGCACCAGGAGGGGCGTGGCATAAGCGGCCAACATCAGCAGCCCCGCGAGGATCGAGACGAGGCAATCGGCGAACCGCTTGCGGTGAAGGCGATAGGCAAGGACGCGCATGGCCAACAGGAGCAGCATCACGGTCGACGCCGCGCCGACGACGCTTGCCGCGATCGGCCCCAGAGCGAGCCAGCATCCCGGCAATGCAATGCCGACGAACATCGCCATGGCCCTTGCATGGCGAAGGACGATGCGGCCGGACCCGTGGCCCGCGAGCGTCATGAAGCGTACCGTAGCGTCATCGACGACGGTGAGCGCCACCGCGAGCAGCACCGTCTCCCCGCCCACGATCGTCACCAGCGCGCCTGCCTCCAGCGTTCGTACCGGCAGCAGCGACGAAAGCAGGATCATCGCGCCTGCGCATCCGGCAGCCGGGCGGCGCAACCATGCCCGCACGATCCGTCCCGGGCGCATCCCGGCGGCGCCGTTGCCGCCTGTCCTGACGGCGCTCGTCAGTCCGGCTGTCGACACTCCTCCCAGATACGCGGGCACGGTGACCATCAGCAGCGAGGGCCGGACGATCAGCGTCACTGCCGCCAACAGCGCCGCCCCGACACCATGACAAGCCGCCATGTAGCGCCTGCGCGATTCCGGGTGGAGAGCATCGGCCGCGAGCAGCCCATCGAAACCGTGGAACGCCAGACGCGCGAGAACGAGGCGCCCCGCGCCAAGGCCGGCGATGATGCCCGCACCGACCGCCGCCCAGACCGCGACCGTCCAGGATCGGTCGGCGAACCACGACCGGGCGACGGCCAGGGCGGCGAGCAGCATGGTTCCGGCGATGAGACGATCATGCCATCCCGCAAAGGTCGCCCGCGCGGTGTTCGCGACAATGCGGCAATCATGACGAACCAGGCGGCTGCTGATGTAGGCCGGGGCGCTCACGCTCCAAGACTAGCTTGGCGCATAGCGCGTCAGCGGCGCCCGGAGCTGCTCCGGCGGCGCGGCGCCTCGCTATCGCCCATGGCCTCCAGATCCGCCCACTGCTGGCGCACGCGGGCGTCGCGGTTGCGCAGATAGGCGCGCCGCCGCGCCTTTTCGCGCCGCTTCATCACGAAGCGGTACGCCACTGCGAGGACGCCGAGCCCGGCCAGGATGGCGAGAACGAGAGGCAATTGCTGCATGACGCCAATCTAGCGGTTCGCGCGCCGGGGTCCAGCACTGCCGTGAAGGGGGACGTCGGCTCCGATGCGCGGTTCATGCGTTGGCGCGGCACAGCAGGAGAGACAGCATGACCGACGACCGCACCGCATTCGCCACCGACCGGGTCGATGCCAGCGGCCAGCCGCTCGCCGGCGAGGTCTCGCCGCCCGAGCAGGTGCCGATGGACGATGCCGCCGGCGGCCCCGACGCCGACCGCGAGGAAACGATCGAAGAGACCTCCACCGAGGACCTGTCGGTTCAGGGCGGCGCTTGACCGTTCCAGCCGGCGGCTCTCCCGCGCGACGGCTGCCCGGCGTGCTCGTCGGGGCCGGCGTGGCGGCGGCCGGGGTGGCGCTGCTCCTCCTCCTCGGCCTGATCGTCGATGCCACGCCTTTCGCGTGGGATCGGGCGATCATCATCGGCCTGCGGCAATGGCGCGGCCCGGCCTGGCTGCCGGATGCGGCGGTCAACATCACCGCGGTCGGCAGCCCGACGGTGCTGGCGATCGTGGTGGTTGGTGCGGCGGCGCTGCTGCTAGCGGAACGCCTGTGGCTGACGGCGCTAGCGACCGTATGTGCCTGCGCGAGCGGCGGCTGGGTGGTGGAACTGCTCAAGAACGAGGTGGCGCGCCCGCGGCCGACGCTGGTCCCGCATCTGGTCGAGGTGAGGAATTTGAGCTTCCCCAGCGGCCACGCCGCCGGCAGCGCGACGGTGTACCTGACGGTGGCGGCGCTGGCGACGCAGGTGATCGAGCGGCCGGCGGCGAGGCGCGTGGCGCTGGTGCTCGCGATCCTGCTGGTCGGCGCGATCGGGATCAGCCGCGTCTATCTCGGCGTCCACTGGCCGAGCGATGTCATGGCCGGGTGGAGCTTCGGCACCCTATGGGCGCTCGGCTGGTGGCTCGCCACCGCGAGCGCGAGGGCGTCAGTCGGCGGTGAGCGCTAGAACGGTGTTCGCCGCCTTGAGGTGGGGCGCGTCGACCATGCGCCCGTCTAGCTGCAACGCACCCGTCCCCGGATTGGCGGCGAACAGCTCGACGATGCGGCGGGCGTGCGCGATCTCCTCGGGCGAGGGCGTGAAGGCCGCGTTGATCACCGGCACCTGCGCGGGGTGGATCGCCATCATGCCGGTAAAGCCGTCGCGGCGCCCTCGCGCGGCATAGGTGGCAAGGCCGTCGAGGTCGCGGAAATCGGGAAACACCGTCTCGATCGCCGGCACGCCGGCAGCGTGCGCCCCGAACAGGGTGAGCGAGCGGGCGAGCTGATAGGGGGCTGTGTACCTGCCGTCCGCCTCGCGGCTGGTCGCCGCGCCGATCGCGGCGGGCAGGTCTTCCGCCCCCCAGGTCAATCCGGCGAGGCGGCGTGTAACGCCGCCATAGCTGCCGAGCTGGAAGATCGCCGCTGGCGTTTCGGTGGCGATCGGCAGGATGGCGATGTCGCCGGTGAGGTGGACGTCGAGCGCGGCCAGGCTCGCGCCTCCTTCCGCCTTGGGGAGGACGATGCCATCCGGGCGGCCGGGCAGGATGGCGGCGAGGTCTTCGTCGAAGAGGCCCGAATCGAGCGGGTTGATGCGGATGAAGAGCGTGGGCCCATTTTCCCTCGTCCGGTTCGGGCTGAGCTTATCGGAGCCCTGCCCTTCGTCGCGAGGGAGGGACGGCCCTTCGACAGGCTCAGGGCGAACGGACAGCAAATACGCTCGCACCGCCTCCCGCGCCGCTGCCTTCTTTTCCGGCGCCACCGAATCTTCCAGGTCGAGGATCAGCGCGTCCGCCCCGCTCGCCGCCGCCTTGGCGAAGCGCTCGGGCCGGTCGCCCGGCACGAACAGCAGCGAGCGCAGCCGCATGGCCTTAGCCCTGGCGCTCGGCGAGCTTGCGCTCCCAGGCGAGCGCGTCCTGGACGATGGTGTCGAGATTGTCGCGCTGCGGCCGCCACGGCAGCGCCGCCAGGATCGCGCCGTTGTCCGCGACCAGCTCGGCCGGATCGCCCGCGCGGCGGCCTTGCAAGTCGCGCGTGATCGTCATGTTGGTCACCCGATCCACCGCGTCGAGCACCTCCAGCACCGAGAAACCGCGCCCGTAACCGCAGTTGAGCGTGTGGCTCTCGGCGGGGTTGGCGACCAGCAGTTCCAGCGCGGCGACGTGCGCGGCGGCGAGGTCGCTGACGTGGATGTAATCGCGGATGCCCGTGCCGTCGCGGGTCGGGAAATCCGTCCCGAACACGCCCACCGACTGCCGTTTGCCGGTCGCCGCCTCGACCGCGATCTTGATGAGGTGCGTCGCCCCCACCGTGGACTGGCCCGAACGCCCCTGCGGGTCGGCGCCCGCCACGTTGAAGTAACGCAGCGCGCAATAATTCATCGAGTGCGCGAAGGCGACGTCCTTGAGCATCGCCTCGGTCATCAGCTTGCTCATGCCGTAAGGGTTGATCGGCTGCGTCGGATCGGTCTCGACGATCGGCACCTTGGCCGGGTTGCCATAGGTCGCGGCGGTCGAGGAGAAGATGAAGTGCGGCACACCCTCCGCCACCGCGCTCTCGATCAGTGACCGCGTCGCGGCGGTGTTGTTGCGATAGTACTTCAGCGGATCGCTGACCGATTCGGGCACCACCACCGATCCGGCGAAGTGCATGATCGCGCGCACGCGGTGGTCGCGGATCGCCTCGCGCACCTTGTCGTCATCGGCGACATTGGCCTCGACCAGCGTCGCGCGCGGATCCACCGCCCAGTCGAACCCGGTGACGAGGTTGTCGACCACTACCACCTCGTAGCCCGCGTCGAGCAGCGCCAGCACCGCGTGGCTGCCGATATAGCCGGCGCCGCCGGTCACCATCACCTTGCCATCGAAACGCGTACCGTCGCTCATGCCTGTGCCCCTGTCTTTCGGTCGCCCTAGCCGCTTCCTATATCGCGGCAAAGGTTAGGAGGTTTCCCATGGCAATCGAATATGCGACTTTGGCCGGCGGCTGTTTCTGGTGCACCGAGGCGGTGTTCAAGGACGTGATCGGCGTCCAGAGTGTGGAAAGCGGCTATATCGGCGGCCGCGTGCCGAGCCCGACCTACAAGCAGGTATGCGGCGGCGACACCGGCCATGCCGAGGCGATCCGCGTCGGCTTCGATCCCGACCAGCTCACCTACGCCCAGCTGCTCGACATCTTCTTCGCGACGCACGATCCGACGCAGCTCAACCGCCAGGGCAACGACGTCGGCACGCAATATCGCTCGGCCATCTTCCCCGCCGACGAGACGCAGGAGGCCGAGGCACGCGCCGCGATCGAGCGCAACCAGGCGGACCAGCCCAAGCCGATCGTCACCACGATCGAGCCCATGAGCGAATGGTTCACCGCCGAGGGCTATCACCAGGATTATTGGGAAACCTCGGGCCGCTCGAATCCCTATTGCATGGCGGTGATTCCGCCGAAGCTCCAGAAGCTGCGCAAGAGCTTCGCCGCGCGGTCCCGTGCGGCGGAAGCCGCAGCCTGAAGGCGCCGGCGGTGAACGCCTGACCACCCACGTCATGCCAGCGCAGGCTGGCATCTCCCGCCGCTGGCACACTCGCGGATAGAGACCCCGGCCTTCGCTGGGGTGACGACGTTCTCAGCCGTGCGCGGCGCGGCGCAGGCGGTCGTTGATCGCCACGCCGATGCCGTGCTCCGGGACGGGCGCGACGGCGATACGCGGTTTCGCGCCCGCATCGGCAACGTGCAGCGCGTCGAACAGCCGCGCGGCGGCCTCCATCAGGTCGCCTCCGGCGCTCAGCGTGGTGTCGCCCTCCACCCCACCGAAGCCGATCAGATACTCGTCGGCCTCCGCCACTGTCGCGCCGAGCCGGAGCGGCTTGCTGGGTGCATAATGGCTGGCGAGCTGGCCGGGCGCCGAGATCCGCCCCGGCGCAGGCCGGGGCCCAGCATCGGGCCGGCTCGCAACGTGTCCCCGGTCGGGCAACACCTCCGCGATCATCTCCGCCGTGATCGGCCCCGGCCGCAGCACCGTGCGTCCCTGCACGATGGTCGATTCCACCCCCGCGGCGCAGGCACCATCGTCGATGATCAGCGGCACCTGCCCGCCCAGACTCGCCGCCACATGCTCCGCCCGCGTCGGGCTGATGCCGTTGCTCCTGTTGGCGGAAGGAGCCGCGAGCGGCGTGCCCGTCGCCTCCAACAGCGCCCGGATCGCCCGGCCCGCGGGCACCCG